>Ga0114129_10000009_pt1 | contig 149356 bp, 129 predicted proteins | sample RhiMetdeltSRZDD1_FD_80071 | JGI IMG/M metagenome (GOLD analysis project Ga0114129, IMG submission 80071) | Populus rhizosphere microbial communities from Tennessee, USA - Rhizosphere MetaG P. deltoides SRZDD1 (version 2) (version 2) | ecosystem: Host-associated > Plants > Roots > Rhizosphere... | reverse complement strand
GTGTTCGGCGAGCTGGCGGTGATCGACGGCCAGCCGAGGTCTGCCAATGCGACCGCGGTCGAGGACTGCGAATTGATGGTGATTGAGCGGCGCAACTTCTTGCCGTTCATCCTCGGCTACCCGGAGATGGCGATCAAGCTGCTCGAGCTCGTGTCGGCGCGCCTGCGTCAAAGCAACGAGCAGATCGAGGCCGTGATGTTCACCGGTTTGCCGGTCCGGTTGGCGCGGGCGATCCTCAAACTCCTCAACACGACCGAATGCGATGTGGGGCCGCTGCGGTTGGTGATCACGCAACGCGAGCTCAGTCAGATGATCGGCGTGTCCCGCGAGAGCACCAACAAGCGCTTGCGCATCTGGGAAAAGCGCGGATGGATCCGGCTCGACCAGGGGGCGCTCACGGTGCTGAACGTCCGTGCATTGTCGCGGATCAAGGACGAGCACCCGCCGGTTTGCTCCATGGGGATGAAAACCTGAACCAGGAGCGAGCTTAGGCTGGGCCGTCGGTCTGATGAGCGTCCAGCCAAGCGATGCCAAGGCTGTTCGTGAGACCAAGGCCAACGTGGCATCCGCTGACAAATCCCGCGAGTTCTTGGCGGCCGCCGGAGCGCTTCGCTTCATCACGCCGGCCTCGTCGAGGAAGCGCAGCATGCGGTCGGTCGGCAGCGCACCCTTGGCGAGCCACGCCTTGACCTTGTCGAGGTCGCGCTTGAGCCGGCGGCGGTGCCGCGGCCGAGGGCTCGGCTCCGGCGGCAGCGGCCGGCCGCGTGAGCCTGAGCTTGCCCGCGCGGTCGCGTTCTGGTCGTGGTCGGCGCGCCCCCGACAAAGCGCGCGCGGGTCGGCCGATGCCGGGCCGTGCGTGTGCGTCGCGCAGATCGGCGCGCCGCATCCCTTGCGCGACGGCGCCGCTTGTTGACAGGAATTCGGGTGCGGCTGGCGCCTAGCTGCCTGTCCGGTTCTGCACCACGCCCCGGGGCAATTCTCGGCGAACGCTTACGTGCCACTTCCCTGATCCGGCTTCCTCATTCGCTGTCCCCGACCCTCTTTTCCCTGTTCTGGTGAGTAGGGAATTCTTATCGGAAGTCATTGAATTTGGCTGCGAAACGCTAGCCTCAGCTGGCCAAATAGGGGTGGAATCGGCGCTATTCCCTGTATTTTCCCGGTTATCAGGGAATTGTCGGTGGGAGACGGGTTTGAGTCAGACTGCACGCACCACCAGGAATCTTAATGATCGGTTTTTTCCGAGCCAGGACACCATGCCGGCCGGCGGATTCGGGAATCTGATCGCGTTGCCTCTACAGAGCGAACCACGGCAGCACGGCAACAGTGTCTTCGTTGATGACGAACTGCGGCCCCACGCGGACCAGTGGGCGTTCCTTTCGAGCGTGCGGCGCATGAGCCGGGCAGAGATCGCCACCATCGTGGAGCAGGCGTCCTCCGCAGGACGAATTCTGGGAGTGCGCCTTCCTCTCGATGGCGACGATGAGGAGCCCTGGACGGCCCCGCCGTCGCGGTGCAAAGCCGAGCTGCGGATCATCGGCCAGATGCCAGAGACGGTCGAGGTGGTTCTCGGCAATCAAGTTTACATCGACCGAGGCGACAGCTCTAAAGCCCGCGTTCCGCGGGCTTTCTTCCAGCAGCCTTGGTCGCTCTGAGCGCGAGGCCCGTGATTTGGCGGGCAACAACGCCCGCTTTGTCGAGCACCACTGAATGTTGGTGGGACTATAGCTGACCGAGATCAAGTCATTTTCGATCTGGCTCGCGATCTCCTCAACCAAGCTTACCTGCATCGAAGGTGAGCGCGCCGGCTGATTGAAGCGGCGGTTGACTTGTTCCCGATCTGCCGGCGCAAGCTGCAACAAAACTTTCTCATCCGGTCCATATGCTAGACGATAGCGATCGCGCATGGGCACGCAGAAATCGAACCTAATGCCCACGTCTCGGGCTGCTCAAGCGCAAGCCTTTGCCTCTTTGACAATTCTTGAAGCGCCTGTGGTACATGGAAATGCACGGTCGAGCCGATGCCGCTGCGGACCATTCGTCCATAAGCGACCGCCGCGACGAGATAGGGGTCCGCAATGGGGGCCGCATACATGCTCGGCAGCCATAATTCCAATGCTTGATCGGTTGCACCAAAGCTGATGTTTGCGATTCCGCGGCAATGGTCGTGGCCATTGCCGATGGTCGGCAAAATGAAAAGCGCGCTATCGACGGCAGTCGGATCGTCGGAAACGTCGAGTATGGATTGCCCAGACCAGACGATGGTCTTGCTTGAATCAATCGTGCTCCTCGGCGAGCGATAAAGCCAGCGTGCTCCAATCCGGTGAGCATCCCTGTGGGCATGGGAGCAATCATTCAGTGACAAACCTGCAATTGATGCACGGGACCAATCCAAGCATTCGGAGGATAAGACGGCAACAAAAAAGCCGCTTCCCCGCGCACTCTCCCGCGACGACAGGCGATCTCCTGAACTCACCTTACAACTAGGAGCCGAATAGTATCGGGCGCAGCAGCGATTGTCATGAAGGCACCGGCGTTTTATCCAGGATTCGCTAGGCGATTGCCGGCACTTCGCGGCAGTCAAAGCCCCGCCATGATCGTGTTTTAGCTCACTCTCCCCGGAGGTCGGATTGCTGGGAGCCCGGTGGCAAGCACGCGCTTGCTTTACGATAACCTGGCGCTGACGACTCGGCCAAAGCGCGCCAGTTGTATGCGCGGACAGTCGCCGCAAAAGCTCCAACTCGCGAAATGAAAGCCATCACGCCGGGTCAGGATAGCAAGCGGGCAACCTCACCGATCCACTCACCGGTCAGGCGATTCGGAACCTCGACTGCGTCATTGGCAAACGCCGTTGAGGCGCTCAGAGCAACCGCAGCAACTGCAGAGAGGCTTGGACAAATCCAAAGGTACGCACGGCACTCGTTATTGGACGGACGGAAACATCCCCACCCCGAATGCCCATACGAATCTTCGGGTGCATGCTGCCACAGCGCGCGCCCTGCGTTGATGAACCAATTGTAGCCATAATAGGCGCCCGGGAGCCCGCGGTTGACCAGGCTAGTTGCCCGCTGGATGTAATCGCCGGGGATAAGCTCACGTCCCCGACACATACCATTGGCCAGCCACAACTCACCCCAAGTGACGAGATCGCGTAGGTTAGAGTCAACAGCCAGCTTGGGGCCAGCTTCGGTCAGGTCCGCCGTTTTGAAAGGATGTGGGAAGTGGTAGACACGCCATCCTGTGTTTAGAGGTATTTTGAATGACGTGATCACTTCAGGCGCGATCTCGTCGTTAGCAAGCTTCAGAATCCTGCCAACCACTTTCTCAGCCACCGTGAATGCAGCATTGTTATAGAGATAGGCCTCGCCTGGTCGTTGCGGCGTTAGCCAGCCCGAAGTACTGCTGAGCAACTGATGCAAGGTAATGCCGTGATCCTTTTCGTCTCCTGTCATCTCGACGATCTCCGGCCAGATGGGAGCGACCTTGCGCTGAAGATCGACAACTCCCTGGGCAACGAGTCGTCCGATCAAGGCGCTGTTGAACGTTTTTCGGATACTGCCAACCTCGAAAACGCTTTCTGCGTCAAAGCCGCCGCCGTAGCATTCTTCAAGGACCTTTCCCTCGCCCATGGCGAAGCAACCATACGGTCCGCCTGCCGCAAGGTTCCGAACCCATCGTCCAAGCGATGTCGAGGGAGAACTAGTCACGTCGATCTCTCGCAATACGTGGCACCACAATGTGATCTGGAAGTAACCACGACGTCACTGGTAAAGTTTGCGGGGGAGCCACAAGGCAATATCCGGAAAATACATCAGCACGACAATCATCACCAGCATGACCGCTGCGAACGGCAATGCACCGATGATGACATCGTTCTGGTTCCGCCCGGGTGGGCGAATGCCCTGAATCACGAAAAGATTCATTCCGACCGGTGGCGTGATCAGCGCAAGCTCGGTCAGCACGATCAGGAAGATTCCGAACCAGACTGGATCGACACCGAGCGCGACCACCAAGGGCGTAACAATCGGTATCGTGGTGATCATCATGGACAGGCTTTCCATAAAGCAACCCAGAATCGCGTACATGATCAGCAGGACCCAGAGTGTAGTCATTGCTGAGACACCTAGGCCCTTTACCCAATTCGAGATCGCTTGCGGGATACCGACAAGGCTTAGTACGAAATTGAGAAAGAAGGCTCCGAGAATGATCAGCATGACCATCGAGGTGGTGCGCACCGTTGATTTGAATGCGGTGTGCAGCATTACAATGCTTAGTCGTCCGTTGATTGCGGCAAGAAATAGCGCTGCCACTACGCCGAGAGCTGCTGCTTCCGTGGCGGTGGCGAGACCGGTGTAAAGGCTTCCCATGATCACGACGAAGATGCTCGCAGGGGGAATAAGGTCGACAAGCGTTCTCAGTTTTACTCTCACAGGAGTTACCGGCTCGCGAGCTCCCTCAATGGAGGGCCAGATCAAAGCTGCACCCAAGATCAACCCCATGAACATCAGCGCGAGAACGACGCCAGGCACTATCCCAGCAACGAAAAGTTGGCCAATAGAGGTGTCCGTCATCGCACCATAGATGACCATGTTGATGCTGGGCGGAATAAGGATGCCCAATGTTCCGCCCGCTGCGAGCGATCCAAGAACCAGGGGCTCGTTGTAGCGGCGAGTCTCGAATGCTGGCAGGGCGACTGTTCCTATCGTCGCCGCAGTCGCGATCGTCGAGCCCGATGTTGCTGCGAACATCGCGCAGGAGGCAATATTGGTATGAAGTAGTCCACCCGGCACCCGATTGAGCCAAACCGCGAAAGCATTGTACATGCGGTCGCTGATGCCTGACCTCAACAGAATCTCGCCAAGGAGAATGAACAGAGGAACAGCAACAAGGATGAACGAATTGGACGTTGTCCAAGCAAGTTCTCCGAACGAGAGAACCAAGTTGGGCCCAAGAAAAATTAGGCCGCTCACGACACCGATCAAGAACATCACTACAGCGATGTGAAGGCCCGCCAGCATAAGAAGAATGAGAACGCCTACGTAGATACACGAGTAGATAATAACATCGGTCATTGATCAGCTACCTCTTTGCCTCGCTGGAGCTTCGGGCCTTGAAATCCGAGATTTCCTCTTCCAGCTCTTCGGTTACGGAGCGTATTCCAAACTTCTGTCCGAGTTGGACCCAGTCCCGGCGTAGCGATAGGAACACAGCCTCGATTAGCTGGGTTGAAACTGCGACAGCAAAGATGCCGAGTGTCAGCGCCCAAATTGTGTGAGGAATTATCAGCGGCGTCTGCAAGGGCGTCGGCGCGGTTGATCGCATCATCAGCGAATCTATTGCAACTCCCATCGCTCGCCACGCCAAGAACCATGCGTAAGCCCCCAGAAGGGCCATCGTCGTAAGAGTGGAGATTCCTTGCAGCGACAGCGGTGCCTTCACGAGAAGTACTTCAATCCGTACATGCGCTTTTTGGTAGAGTGCGTAGGCAAGTCCGCTAGAAACAATAATAGCGAGAACATATCCACCGATCTCGTCGGCACCCTGCGTGGAGAAGTTAAACAGCTTTCGACCGAACACCTCGACAGTGATGAGAGCCGTGAGGCCAAGAAGGGCCCATCCCACGACAACCGCGAGCCGCTCGCTTAGTTTTTCCAGGACAGCGTTAATCGCCTGGAGCATGATTTTCTTTTGTCTCGGAAGCGGACCACATTCGAGCTACAGCTCAAGGATAGGACCGGATGAACTATTTTTTCACTGAAATGCCCAGCACCTTACCCGCAGTTGAATTCCAGATACTTGCGCAATCCTTGAGGGTCTTGCCACAATCCTCGGCCCAAGATGGGAGCACGTTGTCTTCAACAAGCTTCTTGATCCGTTGACGATCGGCGTCTGTCGCAGAAACCAACGTCATGTTGCCTTTGTTACCAAACCTGCATTCGCGACCGGTATTGCAGTTGACTGCGTCTTCGTCGAGGCGCGCCACGAGATCCCACATATCGTTATCGAGCTGCGACATTTGCTTCATCAAAAAGGCTTGACCTTCCGCCCCACGCTTGTTCCAGAAATCAAGATTAGCTACGTGTGCCGCAAGGCCCCAGCCCACCGAAACGGTGTAAAGGTGAGTCGACACCTCAAACCACTTTTGGGCGTTGCCGCCAGTCGAACCGCTGATCGCGCAGTCGACGACACCACGTTGTAGACTTTGATAGACCTCCTGGAATGGGACGGTCACGCCGATCGCGCCGAGACTTTGGACGAGCTTGGCCATCGCTGGGCTGTAGACTCTAATCTTTTTTCCTTTCAGATCGTCGAGCCCAGAGATCTTCGCATTGCAGTAGAAGATCTGTGAGGGATAGGGCCATAGAGCCAAGAGAGTACCGTTAAACCGGGTGCGCAGGACCTCATCGAACGGCGGACGGTAGGCCTCTGCTACCATCCGAGCCGTTTTCATGTCGGGCGACACGCCCGGCAGGTCGACACCGGTAACGAATGGCACATCGCCGCTGATGAAGCCGAGTTGCATCGCGACTATGTCAAATCCCCCCTGCTTGAGCAGGCGAATCACTTCGGTGCCCTTCAACCCAACTTCGTCGACCGTGCGAAAGTCTACCTCCACGTTTCCGTTGCTTGCTTCCTGCAGCTTCTTGGTGAACCAAGGCTTCTCTACCTGGTCTGAGTGCGGCTGATTTCCATAATTGCCAAGCACACGCATCTTGAACTTGTCGAGGGCGATACTTGGCGACGCCATAAGCCCGAGCGTCAAAGCGATTGCGGGCAGCAAAACAGCGGGGCGTACTATCATCATCATCCTCCTCATGCCCGGCAATCCTCGACAACGCTTAGACTCCGTGGCGAATTCGTCGATCATACGGAGCAACTCCGTTGCTGCGCAAGCGTTTGGCCAGATTTCTCGGGATCATACCGATTGTGCGCATCAATTGCAGTCTTGCAATCCTACAACCCACTTATTCGCTCGGGGGAACGCGCGGCGTGTGCATCGGCGTCAGTAACCTCCCAAGGGACACGATCGCGGCTAGACGGAATCGCTTAATCAAAAGGGTTTGCGTCGACGGCCGGAACCATCGCCGCCTTCGGTCAGCCATGCAATCAATCGTTTTGCATAATAAGCGCTTGATGGGCACACTGGTCCGAGCACCGAGAATGCCGAAGTCGGCGCGCATGATTAAGGAAAGGTTTGCCCAATGACCGCTAGTAATCGCGTCCGAGTGCAGGGTGCGCGCCGCTTCGACACGGGAGAGCAAGTCGACATTCAGCTTATCGGCGGCAAAATCCACGAGATCAGGTCGGCCAGGGGCAGCCGCGAAACTCAAGGCCAAGACGACCAGGTGCTTGATCTGGCCGGACACATTGTATCTCCAGGCTTCGTCGAGGCACACTTCCATCTCGACAAGTGTTTCGCGTCAGAAGTCGAACTGCCTGGAGGCTCGCTCGACGAGCAGCTAAAAGCTTTCGCAAGAGCCAAAGCCAAGTTCACGCCGGATGATGTTGCGGAGCGCGCCTGTCGCATGGCGAAGATCATGCTCAGCCGGGGCGTGACGACGTTGAGGAGTTACGCCGATGTCGACCAGACCGCCGACTTGCGGCTGTTCGAAGGACTGCGCGAGGCGCAACGCCGCCTTAAGGGCATGATTGACCTTCAGGTCGTCGCGTTCCCGCAGATGGGGATTTTCACCCATCCGGACACGCTCGATCTTCTCAAACGGTGCCTCTCTCAGGGGATCAACGCAATCGGCGGCCATTCTGAGCTGGAGCGTTCAAGCGATGACACCGCTCGTCAAATCGATCTCGTCTTCCGTCTGGCCCGGGAATACAACGTCGATGCGGACTTCCACATCGACGAGACGGACGATCCGAACTCAAGGTGGCTGGAGTTCTGTACGCGGAAGGCCATCGAGTACAGACATTTCGGCCGCACCAACATGGGGCACGCATGCTCAATTATTCAACAAGACGAACCTTATCGTCGCCAGGTCTATGACCTCTTGCGCGAAGCCGACGCGACGATCGCGAGCAGCCCCACCTCCGGCCTCCTGTTTCGCGGGCTTGACCAGGTCAACCCTCCGCGCGGCATCACGGCCGTCAAGGAAATGTTGGAAGTTGGTGTCAACGTCGTATGCGCTCAGGAGACATACAAGTCGGTGTTCTCGCGGCACCTGCGCCTGCCTGATCCGCTCTTCACTGGGCAGCTCATGGCTTACATGGCCAAGCTCTCCGACGAAGAGGGGCTGCGAAAGATTTTCCGGATGCTGACATTCAATGCCGCAAAGGCGCTCGGAGTGAAAAATTACGGCCTCGAGGCGGGATGCCGGGCCGACCTCGTGTTCCTCAAGGCCGATTCGATTTTCGAAGCGCTCACCCTGCTCAGTCCCGAGCGCATGGTTATGAAGGACGGACGGGTCGTGGCGCGCAGTCGTTACAGCGCCGAACTAATCGGCTTCGAGAACGGCGCTCCGAGCGAGATACGTCCATAATGAGCGATGCAATGCCCCTGATTGCCGGAACGCTGCTGCTGCGCAATGCGTTGCTGGCAGACGGCCGGAGCGGTGATATCCTGATGACTGGCGATCGCTTCGCCGATATTGGGAATCTCGAGGAGGCGGCTGCGGAGCGGACGATAGATCTCGCGGGCGACCTGGTATTGCCTGGGCTCGTCAACGGTCATGTCCACCTCGACAAGACGCTGATGGGATTGCCATGGCGCGGGCACGAAGCGCAGGGTTCGGTTTTCGGCCGTATCGAAAATGAGAAACGATTGCGAGGCGGTCTTGCGCTGCCAGTCGCGCAACGCGCGCGCGCGCTACTACGCCGCATGGTTGCTTGCGGGACGGTTCTTGCACGCACACACGTTGACGTCGATCCCGACATCGGACTTCTACATATTCACCAGGTGCGTGAGGTCCTTGACGAGTTCGCTGGCCTCATTGACGTTCAGGTGGTGGCGTTTCCGCAGAGCGGCATCTTAGGAGCCCCCGGCACGGCGAAGCTTCTCGATGCCGCGTTAGCCGAGGGCGCGAACCTCATCGGCGGACTCGATCCCGCCGCGAAGGATGGCGACGCCATACGACATCTCGATATAGTCTTCGGACTTGCTGAAAAGCACCGGGCCAGTGTCGACATACATCTGCATGACGGCGGCCAGCTCGGCGCGCATGAGCTTGAGCTCGTTGCGGAACGAACTTTGGCGCTCGGAATGGCGGGCAGGGTTACCGTGAGCCATGCCTACTGTCTCGCCGAAATAGATCAAGTGACGTTCGGGCGAGTGGTCGATCGGCTCGCCAGTGCGGGTGTCGCGATCTTTACCTCCGCACCCGGCTCTGCCCCCATGCCGCCAATCCGTCTGTTGCGCAACGCGGGCGTTCGAGTGTTCGCGGGGTCCGACAATATTCGCGATCTCTGGTACCCGTACTCAGTCATTGACCCACTCGAGGTCGCCATGCTGGCCGGCTATCGGTCGGATTTTCGCACCGATGACGATCTCAATGTCGCACTGAGCCTGGTCACGACCGAGGCTGCCGTTGCGATGGAATACAAGTACGATGGCATCGTTCCGGGAGGGCGCGCCGACCTCATCGTACTCTCGGCTACCAACGGACCGGAGGCAGTTGTCGAACGGCCGCCGCGAAAACTTGTCGTGAAGAGCGGTCGAATTGTTGCCGATTGGCGTCATGGTACGGCACTAACCCTGCCGCCTGTGGCGCTCACTGGCTCGCAATGGACGGTGTAACAGCCCTGTGCGGCATCACTCCTATCTGATGTTCGCCGCTGGCAACGCTATCCGAGTCGGAATCGTTCGAGTTTCCGGTCGTCCAGCTGGATTCCCAAACCCAGCCTATCGAACGGCAGAAGAGTGCCGTTGGCCACAGGAAATGCTTCGGTCACGATATCATCTTGACAATAGTATCCCCCGACACGATGTGGATGTTGTCCTTCAGGCGCGCTGATCGGAATCACCGACGCCAGACTCACTGCAGGGCAAGCCAGGGCAAAATGCAAATTCGCCGCATTGCCGACACCGGATTCGATTGAACCATTCACATCGCAGGGTAAGCCGGCGGCCGCAGCGACCGCACCCACATTTAAGGCCCCCTCGAAACGCATCCAATCGACGTCCGCGATCGTTAGCTTCGCAAGCAGTGTCTCGACAGTCTCACCGACTTTCTGAACACTCCCAAGTTTCAAGGTAATCGCGTTTTCATTGTTGTTGCCGAACAACATCACCACTTCTTCCTTGAGAACGAAGATAGCGCCTCCGGCGGTAGAATGCGTACCGAGGAAGACATCTTGCGTCGCCTTGCGCTTGTTGGACGGCGCGGCCACCGTTCTGGCCGTCCGGCTTGCTGGTGTTGCCTTTTTTGCGTTACGGACGGTGGCCATCTGCTGAGCCCTCCTACCTAGTATCGAGTCGGCTGACTGGGGCGGACCCCGACCATTACTTCGAAAATCGGGCACTGATGCTGGGAGCTACCTGCTCCATTGATGCGCCCGGAATCCGACCAGAAAGAGCGCCGCGCCTATCAATAGGATGATCGCCACAATGGACCAGCTGGTCGCGAAGCCGGATTGATCCAGTCCAAAACCGAACAATGCCGGACCGAGCATCGATCCGGTCGTGGTCAAGAGCATATTATATCCGATCGCGGCGCCGGCGAGTTGCGGCTCTACCACTTCAACCGTTGTCGTTTGGGCGAGCGCGGCATAGCCCCCGACGGTGAAGCCCAGAAAGCCAGCGACCGCCAATGCTCCGGCGACCGCAACATGAGCGGGCATCGCCGCCAAGAGCGCCACGCCGAAGCCGCCAAGAATGCCGCAAGCGATCAAGCCCACCCAGCGTCCGTGCCGGGGCAGTAGATCGCCGACCAGACCCCACCCGATGCGGCCGATCGCAGATGCAGCGTGCGCCATAGCGAGGCACAGGCTTGCAAGGGTCACGCTAGCCCCGACTACCTCATGCACAAACAGCACGAGATAGGCGAAGAGTGCGCTCTGCGCGGCCGCATAGAGGCAGGCGGCGGCGTTGAACCACGCGAGAGTCGATCTGCGCAGCAATCGGCGCATGTCGGCCATCGATGTCAGCGTGCCGATCGGGGGACCGGCGGTGCCCAGCGCGGCGAAGCCCACGGCCGCAACCAGCGTCACCCCTGCCAGAATGAGAGCTAGATCGCGCCACGCTTCGCCTCCCGCTGCTGCGACCAGGGCGATTGCCACTGCGCCCGCGGGAACGCCGGTTTGCTTCATCCCCATGGCAGTGGCTCGTCCGCGTGTTGGAAACCACATCAGCACGCCGCGGGCAGTGGCCGGATTGACCAGTGCGTAGCCGGTGCCGCAAAGCGCCAACCCGATGGCAGCCGATCTTACCCCCTGAGACGCGGCTACGATCAGCATGCCAATCGCGAGCAGAACCTGGGCTGCGATCAGCGAGAAGCGGATACCGAGGCGATCAACGAGCCATCCCGCTGGCAGCGCCCAAAGCGTCAACGCGCCGTAGTAGGTCGCTACGACCAGGCCAAAGGCGGTATGGCTCAGGCCCAGCTCGCGCTCGACGACCGGCGCCATTGCCAGCACGAGTGTGATGTTGGCGGTGCCAACCGCGTGGGCGAGAAAGAGTAGAGTGAGCCGGCCGAGCCTGGCCACTATCGGCATCGGCTCTGCCTGCGGTGCGCTCACCCACGGGTTTCCACAATCGACCTGCAGGCGGCTTGAAACACCAACGCATCGGCGCTGTAGCTGATCAGCCTCGCTCCGCGAGTAAAGATATCTCGAGCGTACCCGGTATCGATTTTCGCACCCACCGAGGTCATGACGTGTTTGCCGCGGGCTCGCGCCTGGCTCACGACTGCGTCGAGTGCTCGCGCCATCGTTGGGTGATTGAAATCGGCGGAAGGGATTCCGAGCGCGACCGAATAGTCGATGGGACCGAAGAACAAGATGTCGACCCCGTCCACGTCAAGAATCATCTCGATACCGTCGATGGTCTCCTTCTCTTCCAACAGCGGGATCACCGAGACTTCGCGATTGGCGTGTCGTGTCCACGTGGCCCAGTCCGACTGGCCATACTGCGCCGCGCGGATCGCGGGGCAGGAACCGCGGATTCCCTCAGGGGCATAGCGGACGGCCTGCACCGCCGCGCGACAATCCTCCGCCCCGGCGTGCGGGATAATGATCCCTGGGCGCCAAGATTGAGTACCTGTTTGATCAAGCCGGCGTCGACATCGGGTACACGCACGAACGGTGTAATCCCTGCGGCATCGGCGGTGCGAACGAGATGAGCGGCGAGCCCGATGTCGATAGGACTGTGCTCCATGTCAATGTTGACGAAATCCATTCCGGAACTGGCCATGACTTCGATTAGCATCGGGCAGCCGGTGAAATGCATCATGCCAACGAGATTCTGCCCAAGCTCAAGCTGGCGGCGCACTTGGTTTTCCATGGTGGTGCTCCTCCCCCAAACGGGTTAACCGCAAATTGCCCCAGCGGTCGACCGACCCTTTCCAGCCCGGCAGCACGATGGTCGTTGCATTGGCTTCTTCGACGATTGCCGGTCCCTCGAAACGGGCGCTTGCGCCCAAATCTTGACGGTCGAACACGGACCAAGCCGAGACGCTGCCGCGAAAACGCACCGCGCGGACGTCGATCGGGCTTGCTGCGCCCACGCCCGGGGCCAACTCCTGGGGCGCTGGTTTCTCCGTCACGCCGCTCGCGATCGATCGCAGCGTCACGATCTCGATGACTCCATCCGGATCCGCATGGCCATACAACTCGCGATACGTTTCAAGGAACAGAGCGCGCAGCATCGCGGGCGTTATAGACGCTGTCGTCAAGGGCACGGTAATTTCGAAGGCCTGACGGGCATAACGCATATCGAACGCGTGCTCGAAGCGGACCCGTTCGGGTGGTAAGCCCGCCAGCAGTGGCAATGCACGTCCCGCTTCGTCTTGGGCTTTGACCAATGCCGCAAGTTCAACGGCGTCGATCTCATGCAAGGGCTTGACGCAAGTGCGCACCAACTCCTGTCGCAGATCCGACGCCAGCAAGCCGAGCGCGGACAAGTTGCCGGGACAGATCGGCACCAGCACCTCGCGGATGCCCAGCTCCTCGGCAAGATCGCAAGCATGCATCGGACCCGCACCCCCAAACGCGACCAGGGCGAAATCGATAGGATCGCGTCCGCGTTCGACGGTGATTGCGCGGATCGCCCCGGCCATCCGCGCGACGGCCACTTGAACAATACCTTCGGCGAGTTCCTTGATCCCAAGTCCAAGCCGCCTCGCCAATGCTCCGACCGCCGCGGTGGCGCGCGCAGCATCGAGCGTGATGGCCCCGCCCAGGCGCCGCGAGCCACCAAGCCGACCGAGCACGACGTTGGCGTCGGTAACTGTCGGCTCGTCACCTCCGCGTCCGTAGCTCGCCGGGCCTGGCACCGCACCGGCGCTTCGTGGCCCAACTTTCAAGATGTTGTCGGCCTCTGCATAGGCAATACTGCCGCCGCCGGCGCCGACGGTGTTGATGTCGTATTGCAATCCCTTTAGTGGGTATCCGGCAAAGGCCGTTTCGTTGATCAAAGCAGGCCGACCATCCTCGATCACGCAGACATCAGTGCTCGTACCCCCCATGTCGCATGTGATGAAGCGGTCAACGCCGGCCGTGCCGGCGACCCACAGGGCTCCGGCGATGCCGCCAACTGGACCGGAGAGAATCGTGCGCACGGGAAGGCGGCGAACGGTGTCGAGATCGAGCGTGCCGCCTGCTGAACTCATGGTCAGCACCTGAGCCTTGCAACCTGCGTCGATGAGCGTGCGGTGCAATGCCGCCAAGTACCGATCCATGACGGGTAGCAGCAGCGCGTTGATCACAGTGGTGGAGAAGCGCTCGTATTCGCGAAACTCTGGAATCACGTCGGCCGAATGCGTCACGTAGGCATGGGGAAGAGCCATGCGCAGGATTTCGGCGGCGCGGCGCTCGTGGCGTGCATCCTTCCAACTATGCAGAAAACAGACCGCTATCGCCGATACCGATGTGCCAACTCTGGCTGCGACAGTTGCCAGCGCATCCTCATCAAGCGGCACGAGAATGGAGCCATCGGCCAGCAGGCGTTCGGGTACTTCGAAACGGAGCGGGCGCGGCACCAAGGGCGCGGGGCGTATGAATGCAGGATCGTAGAGGCTGGAGAGCATGCGGCGCGTACGGCCGATCTCGATCGCGTCGCGAAAGCCGGACGTCGTCACCAGGGCGATCGGCTCGCGAGCGCCCTGCAGCATGGCGTTCGTCGAAACCGTAGTTCCATGGGCGAGGCGATTGAGGCATTGCAAGTCGGGAACAGTCGCCGACAGTCCGGCCAGGATGCCGTTGGTCTGATTGTCGGGTGTCGAGGAGACCTTGCCGAGCTGAAAACGACCGGCGCTGTCCAAGAACACCAGATCAGTGAAAGTCCCACCAACGTCGACGCCAACCGCGATCTCAGCCATTGGGGGTGCCGATGCGTCGCAGCATCACGATTTCAAATTCGTTGCGTCCGAGAAGGGCGAGTGCTTCTTCATCAAGCCCGACCGATTCAGTGTCGGCTTGCGCGACAACCGAGATCCAGGCACGCAATGACGGTCCTCGCGTCAGGATCTCGATGAGGTCGCCGTCGCGCAGCCCGAGGCTTCCCGCGGTTACGGGCGACACGACAGCGCGTCCGCGCTCGCCTTGTTGCACGCAGCGTAATGTCAATCCCGGATGCTGCCCGGCTGACTGACGCCCCACTCCCGGCGTCGTGCTCTGTGCCGCATTCACCCCATAGACCGCGTGAGATGCGTCGGCCGATACATATCCGTAGACGACATCTTCGATAACGTCAGCGACGCTGCGCGTCCGCGGGTCGCCAAATCCTCCGCCGCCCGCGGTTTCCATCACGACGACATCATCCCGCTCGAGCGGAAAGGCCGAAACTTTGCCAGGAATGGCAGATGGCATCATGTTCCGCCCGGCACGCCGCACGACAAACCGGTTAGGTGCGCCGGCATGACCACCATTGACGCCATAGGGAGGGATGACGTTCTTGTCCGAAAGAATTGAGAGCGTTGCGCCTGGCTCCAGCACGCGAACCTCTCGAGTCATCCCGAGCCCACCCCGGTGCGCGCCCGCACCACCTGAATCGACGCGTAACGAGCATTGCTCAACTCGCAGCGGCCAGCGCAACTCGATCGCCTCGGCGGGTTGGATCGAGGACAGATCGCCTTCAGCGAAGTTACGCACAGCGTTATTGCCGTCCGCCCCGGACCACCCGCCCGTGCCGCCGGCTGGAAACTCCACGAAAGGCGCGCGGCTGGGCCAAGCGATCGTCGTGATGTTCGAGGCGCCTTTCAAATCGCCGATCGCACGCTCCGGCACCGCGCGTCCGAGTGCTCCCATCACCAGCCCTTCCAGAGCACGGCGGACTTCACCGATCGCACCACACGCCGCCGGCGGCCGGGCATTGAGCATGGTTCCTTCCGGCACGATCACAGTGAGTGGCCGCATGGCGCCGGCATTGATCGGCCCATGAGGATCCAAGAAGGCCTTGGTCATCGTGAATACGGCGGTGCTCGTGTGAGCAGGTCCGAGATTGGTCGGGCCAGCGACCTGCGGCGGACAGCCGGTAAAGTCCGCTTCCAGCCGATCGCCCGCGACGGTGAGGCGAATTCGCAACGCCAGCGGCTGCGCAGATTCGCCGGTATTGTCGAGGTGCGTCTCGCAGCGATAGCTGCCCTCAGGCAGGGCTGCGATGGCGGCGCACATGCGCTGCTCGGCGCGATCAAGCAGCGCCGTCATCGCCTCGATCACCGCTCGGAAACCACGCCGCGCGACAAGCGTCGCCAGTTTGCTCTCCGCCAGCAGGCACGCCCCTTCCATCGCCCGTAGGTCGCCACGGCGGTCGTCCGGCTCGCGCACATTCGCGAACAGGACATCGAGAACTTCCTCCGCGCGCATGCCGCGATGACTCACCCGTACAGGCGGAATGCGGATGCCCTCCTGAAATATCTCCTTCGCCGTGCCTGAAAGGCTGCCAGGCACCATTCCGCCGACGTCTTGCCAATGCGCCATCACGCCGACCAGCGCCAGCGGCTGCCCGTCGGCGAACACGGGCTTTACGACGCAAATGTCGTTAAGGTGCGTGCCGCCGGTATAAGGGTCATTGAAAATGAAGAGGTCGCCTTCGGCGATGCTCGACCCGTAACGAGCGAGCACGGTGCGCGTCGACCAAGGCAAAGACGACAAGTGTGTCGGCTGATCAACCTCGGACGCCGCGACCAACTCACCCGTCGCGGTCATGATGGCACAGGAAAAATCGTGCCCTTCGTGGATCATTGGGGAAAATGCCGTGCGGATAACCGCGGTCCGCATCTCGCGCACATATGAAGCCAGGGTCTCGGCGATCAATGCGAGCGTGATGGCGTCGACACTCATGGGTTACCAACGCCAAACCGGTAACTGAAGCGATATTTGTCGCCGCGATAGATCGAATCGCCGGCAAGAACCGGATGCCCAATCTGATCGAAGAATGTGTGCGTGCGCACCAGCACCGCGTTGCCACGGCGGAGGCCCAGCAATCGGGCGGTTTCGGTTCCGGCCTCGACCGCTCCGACGGACACTGTCATACCGCCAAGCGGCGTGCGCAGCGCCGCCTCGGTTATTGCGACGGCCGATCGCGTCGTTAAGGCTGCCGCCGGCACGGCAGAACCGATGCTTTCCAGCATCGCGCGATTCTCCAGTCCGATGACTGCGCCATCGACTAGGCGCAAGCGTCGTAGGCGATAGACGAAGTCGCTGGCATTCAAATTCAAGGCGGCGGCGGTGGCGCTAGTGACAGGCTCGGTCTCGAAGCTGAGCAGACGAAAGCTCACATCGGCGCCGGTCTCTTCCATCTGTTCTTCGAACGAACGGGGCCGCTGCGCCTCGATGCGGCTTTCGATGGATGCACGCCCCACGAAGGTGCCAAGTCCCATCCGGCGTATGATCAGCCCCTCGAACGTCAGTTGCGCCAAGGCCTGTCGCACGGTGCCGCGCGTGGTGCGGAACCGTTCGGCGAGTTCGCTCTCTGATGGCAAACGCCCGCCTTCGCGCAGTCGACCGGCAGCGATCTGTGCGCGCAGCATCTCTTGGATGCGGAAATAGAGCGGGGTCGGCGGGGTCAACATTGCCTTGACGTATGGTTGTCTATACAGGTAACGTTATTCCGCGCGACGGGCAATAGAATTCTGCCGCGGCCCGGCGACCGCGCCACGCTGCAATGGCCAATGGGAGGAAGCGGTGCAGGAGTTTCGACAGCTCTCGACCAGTGGCCTGTTGGGCTACGGCTTTCCCGAAGCATCGCTCGCTGCCGGCATGGCGCGCAAACCGCACATGATCGGCGTCGATGGCGGCTCGACCGATCCAGGTCCTTACTATCTCGGTTCCGGCAAGTGCGTGAATTCCCGCATGTCGATGAAACGCGACCTGCGACTGATGCTGCATGCGGCTCTCGAGCACCGCGTCCCGATGGTGATTGGCAGCTGCGGCGGTGCGGGCGGCGAGCCGCACCTACAGGCCGTCGCCGGCATCGTGCGCGAGATCGCACGCGAGGAGGGGCTGCATTTTCGCCTCGCCACTGTGCACGCCGAACAGGACAAGGCCTGGGTGAAGCAGGAGCTGGCGGCGGGGCGGATCAAGGCGCTGCGCAACGTGCCCGAACTCGACAATGCGACCGTCGACCGGGCGACGCGTATCGTCGGCATGATGGGCCCGGAGCCGATCATGCACGCCCTTGATGAGGGAGCCGAGGTGATCCTCGCAGGCCGTTCGAGCGATCCAGCGCCTTGGGCGGCATGCGCGACACGCGCGCAGTTTCCGCCCGCGCCAGCGTGGTACGCCGGCAAGATGCTCGAATGTGGCGCGACGGCAGCACTGCCGAAGGGACATGACTGCCTTCTCACCACGGTCGATCGCGACAGCGTGGTGCTTGAGGCGATGAATCCGATTCGCATTTGCACGCCGTTCTCGGTCGCAAATCACAGCCTCCACGAGAACGCAAGCCCGTGTCTGCACATCGAGCCGGGCGGCCTGCTCGATACATCGGATTGCCGTTTCGAGGCGGAGAACGATCGCGCTGTGCGCGTTTCCGGGATGCAATGGACACAGCAGCCCTACACGGTCAAGCTGGAGGGTGCCGAGCTCGTCGGTTATCGCGCGATCACGATCTGCGGCACGCGCGACCCCATGCTGATCGGCATCATCGATGACTTCTTGGCTTCGGTCCGCCTGAATGTGGCGACGAAAGCCGCCGACTTCGGTGTCACGCCCGACCAGTACAACCTTGTCATCCGGACCTACGGCGCGCACGGCGTGATGGCGGATTGGGAGCCGGTCAAGAAGACGCAGTCGCACGAGCTCGGCTTCGTCGTCGAGGTCGTGGCGCCGACACAAGAACTGGCCAATGCGGTTCTGTCGATTGCGCGGGTGCAGATGCTACACGTCGATTTTCCAGGGCGGCTTTGCAAGGAAGGAAACATGGCTTTCCCGTACTCGCCGTCGGATATCGAGACCGCTCCGGCCTACCGTTTCTCGGTGTTCCACACGGTCGAGATCGACGACCCGTGCGCACCCTTCCCGATCGAATACGAGAACCTGTGATGCCACGGATCGCCGACATAGCGAAAGCTTGCAAGAGCAAGAACGCCGGCCCGTTCGAGGTCACCATCGACGTCGTGTTCGATGAACTTGCCATGTATGAGCGCGTGCGCGCGACCGGCGTGCTGGGCCCCGCACTGTTTGCCAAGCTCTACAACGTCCGCGCAGAGGACGTGATCTTTACCGAGTACCCAGCCGGCCGAGCGTTCAAGGCGACGATCCCCCGCCGCGTGGCCGCGGGTGACATCGGGGATACCGACGTCTACGGCGCGCAGCAGCATGCGCCGCTGCTCGAGGTCGAGATTCCGATATGAAGGCGACGAAGCGGCGCCCGGCGTTCGATCCGATCGACCTAGAGATCCTTTGGAACAGGCTGATACTCGTCGTCGACGAGGCGGCTTACGCGATTATTCGCACATCGATGTCCAAGGTCGTGGTGGAAGGCCGCGACTTCGGCGCTCTACTGCTTGATCCTTGGGGCCGCCTACTGGCGGCGGATGTCAGCGTTGCGTCGAAAACCGGCACGATCTCGACTGCCGTTCGCGATCTGCTCAAACAAATGCCGGTGGAGACCTTTCGACCCGGCGACGTGGTGGCGACCAATAATCCCTGGTGGATTATGGGCCATCTCAACGACATTGCGGTCATCGCGCCGCTCTTCCATCGCGGTCGGCTGGTCGCCTTCGCCGAATGTATGGCGCACATGGCCGATATCGGTGGCTCGCTCTCCGGCGCGCCCCGCGACGTCTACGAAGAAGGCCTTTCTATTCCGCCGATCAAGATCATGGAAAGAGGGCGCGAGAACACGACCTTTTTCGCAATGCTTGAAGCAAATGTGCGGGTGCCGCGTCAGGTGGCTGGTGACGTGCGCGCCTTGGTTGCCGGCTGCGCCGTTATGGAGAAGAAGGTGTCGGAATTCCTCACACGACACGGGTTGGCCGATCTCGAGCACCTAGGAGAGATCATCCGCGCCCGCTCCGAACGCACTATGCGCGCGGGACTGGCGGCGATCATCCCCTCTGGAACGTATCACGGCGAGACGTGTGTTGATGGGTTCGAAGCGCCGCTGACGATCCGCGCCCGAGTCGAAGCGCGCAATGGAAGGGTAGCGATCGACTTCGCGGGCAGTTCGCCACAGTCGAGTCTCGGCATCAATTGCACCCTCGTCTACACCAACGTGTGGGCGACATATACGATGAAATGCCTGGCGGCACCGGGACTGCCCAACAATGAAGGCACTTTCGCACCGATTCGTGTCACCGCGCCAGAAGGCTCCTTCCTCAACCCGCGCTTCCCGGCTCCGGTTAAGATGAAGCCGAGCAGTGGCCACTATGTGCCGATCGCCATCCTCGACGCCCTGACTGACGTAATTCCCGACCGCATGCTTGCTGAATCGGGCAACAAATTCTTGGTCTACATGTCGGGGCGCGACGCGCACGGCCAGGCATTCTCGGACCTGATGTTCGTTATGGGTGGGATGGGTGCGCGCGTCGACGCGGACGGTCTCCACGTAATGAGCTTTCCGGCGAATTCCTCAAACCTCCCGGTCGAGGTGCTGGAACAGACTATGCCGGTGCGCGTGCGGCGCTGTGTTCTGCGTGCCGATTCCGGCGGCGCCGGCCGCTACCGAGGCGGCTGCGGACAAACCTATGAACTCGAATCGGTGTCGCCACACCCAATCACCGTGCGAGCCGAGCATGGCAAGCTGGCGACCGGTCCATGCGGCCTGCGCGGCGGCCTTGCGGGTGCTGCCGGCGGTCTGTTCCTTAACGACATAGCTGTGCCGGACAAGCTGCCGATCGTCTTGAACCGCGGCGACGTGCTGCGAATGGAAGTGCCGGGATCCGGTGGGATGTATCCCCCGCAGGAACGCTCGCCACAGGCGCTTGCGCGCGACATTGCTGACGGCATCGTAACGTCGGCTGCGGCCGCACAGCACTACGGCGTGCCGTCCGAGTTCATCGATGCAGCGGAATAGCCGCAAAGCGGCACCCCGCCGCCAATCAGAATTCGCGCTTGGCGTCGACATCGGCGGCACCTTCACTGACTTGGTTCTGTCGGAAGTCGGCGGCGGCCGCCAATTCATTGGCAAGGTGCTCACGACGTATGATGATCTGGCGGCGGGCGTATTGCACGGAGCCCGCCGACTGTTGGCACAATCCGGCGTGCTTGCGCGCAACGTAGGCAAGATTGTGCACGGCACAACGTTGGCCACGAATGCCCTCATCGAACGACGCGGACCAAAGGCCGCTATGGTGGTCACGCGCGGCTTCCGCGACGTGCTCGAGATGGCGCGCGAAAGTCGTTACGACATCTTCGACATCGACCTGCGCGTACCCGTCCCTTTGGTTCCTCGCCGCCTGGTTTTCGAAGTCAGCGAGCGACTCGATGCGCATGGCCGGATCGTCGAACAGCTGGCGGCCGACGACGTCCGGCAGATCGCTCGCGAGCTGAAGGCTCTCGGCGTCGAGGCGGTCGCCGTTTGTCTGCTGCACAGTTTCCGAAACCCAGCGCATGAGCGAGCCATCGCCGAGATACTGGCAGCTGACGCACCGGACATCTCCGTTTCGCTGTCACATGACGTCATGCCGGATGTGCGCGAGTACGAGCGCGCCAGCACGACAGCAGCCAACGCCTACGTCCAGCCGGTGGTTCGTTCCTATTTGAATCTTCTGGCGGCTGGCTTGCGTGACCTGGGAATCACCGCCGAACCCATGCTGATTACATCGGACGGCGGAACTATCGGCCGCGCCGCCGCACTGCGATACCCTATCCGGTTGGTCGAATCCGGCCCGGCGGGCGGTGTGCTGGCGGCGGCGTACCTGGGTGAACGCGCGGACATCAAGGATTTGATCGCATTCGACATGGGTGGGACCACCGCCAAAGTCTGTGTCATCGATGGCGGGGAGCCGGAGCGCGCCGATCAATTCGAGGTCGCGCGCGTTCATCGATTCGCGAAGGGAAGCGGGCTGCCCCTGAAACTGCCCGTGCTCGAAATGATCGAGATTGGCGCCGGGGGTGGCTCGATTGCGCGAGTTGATGAGCTTGGCCTGTTGCGGATCGGGCCAGATAGCGCAGCGGCCGATCCCGGCCCGGCGTGCTATGCACTCGGCGGAGATCGCCCGACGGTGACGGATGCCGACCTCGTTCTCGGCTACCTCGATCCAGAATATTTCCTTGGCGGAGCCATGCATCTCGATCGCGACCGCGCGACCGCGGCAATCACGCGTCACGTTGCCGAGCCGCTCGATATGACATTGACGCGCGCCGCCTGGGGCATCCATGCCATCGTCAACGACAATATGGCCCGCGCCGCCAAGGTGCATTGCCTCGAACGCGGGAAGGATCCGCGTGACTATGTGCTGTTGGCTTTCGGCGGAGCCGGGCCCGTACATGCGGCGCACGTCGCCGCGACGCTTGGGATTCGCCGAGTGCTCTACCCATTGCGCGCCGGCGTCATGTCCGCATTCGGCTTTCTGGTCGCGCCCTGCGCGTTCGAGCGCATGCAGGCCGACGTTGGGTCGCTCGAAGCGGTCGATCTCGAGCGCGCGAACGCCATTCTTGCGGATCTCGCCGCGGACGCGCAGGCACTGGTTCGCTCAGCGGACGTTTCAGCCTCCGCGTGCCGGGTGCGCCGCGAAGCAACTTTGCGCTTTGCGGGCCAGAGCTACGGATTGCCCGTCAGTTTGTCCCCCGGGCGATTGACGGCGTCGCACATTGCGAAATTGCGGCGCGATTTCCTCGCGGCATACCGCACGCGCTACCACCGCCTTAACCCGGACGCGCCCGTGGAACTCGTAAGCTGGCGCGTCACCGTGACGGGCCCTCGGCCGAAGCTGCGGATGGCGCGTGCGGCGCCGACCACTCACAAGGCGCGCAAGGGCACGCGACGGGTATATCTTCCGGACGTCGGCGACTATGCCGATTGCCCGGTGTACGACCGCTTCGCGCTTCCACCGGGGCGACGGCTGCGCGGACCTTTCGTGGTCGAGGAGCCAGAATCCACCGTGGTGGTCGGTGCAGGCGCCAGCGCGACCCTGGATCGCGACGGCAACTTGCTGGCAATCCTGCCGGCTGCCGACGCCGCGGTGAGGTTCGCCGCATGACCTCGGCGATCGATAGATTGGCCGAATTCGGTGCGGTCCTTGAACCGGAACGCGTCGATCCGGCGATCGTCGGCAAGGTCAAGGAGCATTTGCTCGATACGATCGCAGCGACCTGCGCCGGAGTTGACGAGCCTCGGCTCAATGCCGTCCGAGGTGTGATCCTGCGTTGGGGTGGTGCCGCCGAGGCAATGCCGATCGGCCACCCGATCCGCTTGCCCGCGCCCAAGGCTGCATTCCTGAATGCGTTGCATGCACGCATCCATACTTTCGACGACACCCACGAGGCCGGACCGGCCCACCCGGGTAGCGCCGTCGTTGCGGCGGCCCTGGCGACGGCCGAGCGAAGCGCCGCGTCCGGGCGTATATTGCTGGCAAGCTTGCTCGCGGGTTATGAAGTTGCGACGCGCGTATCGGCCGCGCTTGGCGCACCCCATTACGGCGCCGGTTTTCATACCACCGGCAGCTGCGCGCCTTTCGCCGCAGCCGCGGCTGCCGCGCGCATCGCCGGCCTGGAACCTGCCACAACGGCGGCCGCCCTCGCCTTGGCCGGCGAAGGGGCAATCGGACTGCGTCAATACCAGCTCGACGGATCCCTCCTCGACACCGCGCTCAACAGCGCACGGGGCGCGGAACTCGGCGTCGCGGCAGCCGAGTTCGCAGCAGCCGGCGCGACAGGCCCCGTCGGCATTCTCGACGGACGTTGGGGGATGCTGCGCGTTATGGCCGGCAGCGATCCCCTTCCCTCGTTTGACGACCTCGGCGGGCGATGGGAGTTTGACGCGACCATTGTCAAACCTTTCGCCTCGTGCCGTTTCACGCATGGGCCGATCGACGTCCTGCGCAATGCCAAGCTCAATCCGCACGACGTCGAGGCGATAGAGATTGCTACGTTTCGCGCGTCTTGCGACGTGTCGGACCGGCCAGATCCTCGAACCCGCGCTGAGGCAATACTGAGCCATCAGGTGGCCGCGGCATTGGCTCTTCTCGGTCGCGCAATCGTGCCCAGCGACTATGATGAACTGGGCGACGCGGTCCGCGATCTGGCCGCTCGCGTGCGCGTCAGGAACGACGTGAGTTTCGATCTCGCATATCCCGGTTCGTGGCCCCATCGGATAACTGTTCAATCGCGCGGGCGTGACCCGGTGACATTGTTCAGCGAGCGACCGCCGGCTGCCGACAACGCGATGGCTCGAACGAAATTTCACGCGCTCGCCGACCCCGTCCTCGGTCGTGAGCGCGCAGAAGAGCTTGCCGCTCTGGTGGCGAGGATCGAGACGGTGACGGACCTGGAACCGCTTTTCCGGTTGCTGCATCCACGCATGGCGAGGGCGGCGTAATGCGTGCGCTTGGCACGGTCGCGCTCGCCGCCATCTCCATTGTTGGAGGACTGGCTTTGTGGGAGGTCGCAGCGCGCGGCGCCTCTGCCGTGCTGATCGCCCCGCCATCAGTGGTTTTTGCACGCTTGGCGACCGACGTTGCGGCCGGTCCGGTGCTGCCGGCCCTCGCCGGTTCGTTGGCCCAGTTGGCAGTCGGCTTCGTGCTTGCGGTTGCGACTGCGATCCCGCTCGGGCTCGCGATCGGCCGCAGTCCGAAAGTCGCCGCCATGGTCGAGCCGGTGCTCAATGCCATCTATGCCGTTCCGCCGGTCGCAATGGTGCCATTCCTGCTCGTTTGGTTCGGACTGTTCTTTCCCGCGCGGGCGGCGCTGGTGTTTGTGATGTCGTTCTTCGAGATCCTGGTCACGGTCGCGGCCGGCGCCCGCAATGTCGAACCCTCGCTGCTGGCGGTCGGCCGTTCCTTCGGCGCGAATCGTCGCGAGCTGGTTGCACGCGTCGTGCTGCCGGCGTCCCTTCCGTTCCTTTTCGCCGCGCTCCGCGTCGGTCTCGTGCGAGGGATCAACGGCATGATCACCGCGGAGCTTTTTTTTGCGGCCGTGAATCTCGGCGGCCTGATGAAGCAGGGCGCCCAGCGGTTTGATACCGCGGGATTGCTGTCCATCATCGTGCTGCTGTGCCTCTTGGGCCTAGTGGCGCAAGAGGGTCTCAAGGCAATGGAGAAGCGGGCACTGCCATGGCACTTCCACGCCTAAACGCCGTTGCCGGCTATCGGCTCGCAGGGATCGCAGTTGCCCTGGCGATCTGGGAGGCGCTCGGCCGATTCATGGGCGACGCTTTGTTTGCGCCGTTGTCGGCGGTCGCGGTGGAATATGTCGGCATGCTGCGCGACGGACAGATGCTGCGAGAGCTCGCCGCATCTTTGCGCCAGATGCTCGTGGGGTACGGGCTGGCGCTGCTGATCGGAATCCCGGTCGGGGTCGCAATGGGTCGCTCGCGCATTGTCGACGCGCTGTTCCATCCCTGGCTCAGCATGTTGGTCGTGACGTCGGTCGCTGCGCTTGTTCCGCTGTTCGTTCTCGTGTTCGGCACCGGATTCTGGTTTCGCGCCGCGATCGTGTTCGTCGCCTCCGTGTGGTACGTCATGCTCACGGTCTATCATGGCGCGCGCGGTATCGAGGCGCGCTTCATTGACGTCGGGCGATCGTTTGGCACGCGGTCGTTGCAGGCATTTCGCAAGATACTGCTGCCGGCGCTATACCCTTTCCTGCTCACAGCCGCCCGCATCGGGCTCGTGCACGCGATCCGCGCCATGGTCGTTGCCGAGATGTTTGTGATTCTCGGTTATGGCGGCCTGATCTATCGCGCCGGCTTTTCGATCTCGACCGCGCCCCTGCTCGGGCTTCTGCTTTCGCTCATGCTCGTCGGCGTTGCCGCCAATGCCTTGCTCCAGCACGCGGCGCGGCTGGCCGCGCCGTGGTACGAGGAGCGTGTGGCGCCGGCCAGCGCGCCTCGATTGTAGAAAAGCCGCAGGGAGGATGACCATGATGCTTACACGACGCGATGCACTCACGATGGGAACGGCGACCGCCATTTCCGCACTCGCGCCCTTCTCCGCCTCCGCTCAGGCCGCGCGCCCTGTGCGGATCAACCTGCTCGGCTTTGCGCTCGGCATTCATATGCCGACAACAGCAGCCGTGCTCGATCTACTGCCCCCCATGGGATACGCGCCGGCAACGCAGCGAATGGATCAGATACGCACGCTGACGCAGACATTGGTCGCCGGCGCGGCGGAACTCGGCGAAACCGATTCCATGACCGTCATGCGGGCAGTCGAGTCCGGAGCCGACCTCAAGATCGTTGGGTTGTGGCATACGAGCACCAGCCTGGTGTTCGTCGTCAACGCCGACAAGATTCGCGAATTCAAGGACCTTGAAAAGCCCGACAGCGTGGTGGCGGTGAATGGGGTCGGAGACATCACCCACGTACTGCTGGTCGGCCCCTTGCTACAGCGCGGGGTCGATCTCAAGAAGGTGAATGTCATCGAGGTCGGCGGCTCAGGGGCGCGCATGCGCGCGCTGCTCGCCGGACGGGTACACGCCGTTCCGATGCACTTCGACCAGGCCGCCGAGGCAGCGAAGCAGGGCAATTTCAAAGTCCTGATCGAACCCTGGAAGGAATACAAGTTCTGGGTCCACGAGGTCTGGGCTTGTGCGGGCAGCTGGCTCAAGAAGAAAGAAAACGAGCGCACGGTGATCGATCTACTGAAGGCGGAGATGACGGCATTCCGGCGCGCAAACACGGATCTTGCCTGGTACACCGAGATCTATCGCAAGTACGCGACGCTGCCGAAGGCGAACGAGGCCACCCCCGAGAGCCTCAAGCCGCTGTGGGAGGGCCTGTCCCAGACCGTCAAAGCGTGGCCGCATACTTTGGAGTTGAAGTACGAATTCTGGCACGACCTGCTTCCCGTCTATCGCCAGGCCGATGCCATCGCGGGCACCATAAAGGTCGAACAAGTCGTCGAGCCATCGCTGACGCAGCAGGCCGTTTCCGAGCTTGGGGTGTGAGCGCGTGGCGGCGCCCAAGCTCGAAGTCAGCCGGCTCTGCAAGAGCTTTCCGCAGAGCCGCGGCGGCTTCGTGCCGGTGCTCGACGACATCTCGCTCGCGGTCGACGATCTCGAATTCCTCGCCATCGTCGGCCCAAGCGGCTGTGGCAAGTCGACGTTTCTTCGCATCGTCGACGGGCTCATTCCACCCGACCACGGCGAAATTCGCCTCAACGGTGCTGTCGTCGACGGGCCCGGTCGGGGCCGTGGGATGGTGTTCCAGAGCTTCGATCTGTTTCCCTGGCGTACCGCGCTCGGCAACGTCGAATTCGGCCTGGAAATGCAGGACCTTTCGCGAACGGAGCGGCGGGCCCGCGCGCAGCATTGGATCGAAATCGTTGGCCTGACTGGATTCGAGCATGCCTATCCGCACCAGCTCTCCGGCGGCATGCAGCAGCGCGTGGGGATCGCCCGCGCTCTCGCAATCGAGCCTGACGTGCTCTTGATGGATGAACCCTTCGGCGCTCTGGACGTGCAAACGCGCGATCTGCTGCAGGACGAGCTCCTCGCCATCTGGCAGCGCTCGCGAAAGACGGTGTTGTTCGTCACGCACTCGATCGAAGAGGCAATCTACCTCGCCGATCGCGTGCTGGTGTTCACGCCGCGGCCGGCCCGCATTGACCGCGTGCTGCACGTGCCGTTCGGCCGGCCGCGGACCGAAGAGGTCAAGAGCAGCACTGCCTTCGTCGAGTTGCGTCGCGAGATCTGGCAATCGCTCAAGCAAGGCGTTCGCATATAGAGCACCGCGACCGCGGGACCCCGATGGCGCCAAGGAGTGGAACGATGGAACCAAGAGGCGCGCTACGAAACCTGCTGGCAAAACCCGGCTACACCATTGTGCCGGGCGCATTCGATCCGCTGTCCGCCCGCCTAGTTGAGGTTGAGGGCTTTTCCGCGATCTATCTCACAGGCGGCGGCTTTTCGCGGGCGAACGCTTTGCCTGATCTCGGCTTCATGACGCTCACCGAAGTCGCCGCCTGGATCTCGCGCGTGGTCGACGTCGTGGAAATCCCCGTGATCGCCGACGCCGACACCGGATACGGCAATGCGATCAACGTGATCCGTACCGTCCGCGAGTTCGAAAAGACCGGGGTAGCTGGATTCCACCTCGAGGACCAAGTGACGCCGAAGCGCTGCGGTCACTACGAGGGCAAAGCCGTCGTTTCGGTCACGGAAATGGTCGGCAAGATAGCGGCAGCCGTCGACACGCGGCGCGATGCCGACATGGTGGTCATCGCGCGCACCGATGCGCGGGCCGTCGAAGGCCTTTCGGCCGCGATCGACCGCGTCAATGCCTATTTGGTCGCGGGCGCTGATGTCGGATTTGTCGATGCGCCGCATTCGGTCGAAGAACTTGCGACGATCGCCCGGCAAATTCGCGGCCCCACGCTCGTGAATATCTTTCGCGGCGGCAAGACCCCGCCGGTGGGCGCACGGGAGCTCGAACGCATGGGCTTCAAGCTCGGTATTTATCCGTCGCAGACGCAGCGCGGCGCGATCGCCGCGATCAAGAAGGTACTCGCCTGCTTGCACACGGACGGCGATACCGATCGTGTCGAGCATGAGCTCGCGACCTTCGCCGATCGCGAACAGGCGGTGAGCGCGAGCCATTGGCATGCGCTTGAGGCGAAGTATCTGGCGGGCGACTTTTCGCATGTCGCCGACCCATCATCCAGACGCCAACACGCCGCTCCCGCCCAGAGCTGAGGATTGCATCGCACCCCAAACACAAGGAGCACCGGCATGCCTCGTAGTCCGTTAACCTGCCGCACCATCCTTTTCATCGCCGCGACGTTGGGTTCAACGCCGTGCGCCTTTGCACAAGAGAAGTATCCGGCCCGGCCAATCGAAATGATCATTCCGACCGCGCCTGGAGGCGGAACCGATATCGCCTTGCGGATGCTCGCGGAGCTGGTCGAACCGAAGCTCGGCCAGAGGATTGCGATCATCAACAAGACCGGCGGTAGCGGCGCTGTCGGCATGAACGCCATCACGCAGGGCAAGCCGGACGGCTATACGATCGGCGGGCTGTGGAACGCGCCGCTCACCATGGTGCCGCATATTCTGCCGACGCCGTATCAGCCGACCGACTACGCGACGGTCAGCCTGGTCACCTGGGCGCCGCTCCTGCTGTGCACCAAAAAGGATTTCCCAGCGAATGACGGCAAAGAGCTGATCGAGGCAATCCGCAGCAACCCCGGCAAGTACAGCTATGGCAACGACGGTGTCGGCGCGACAGTTCATCTCGCGATGGAGCGCATATTCGGCAAGCTCGGCGTGAAAGCGAAGGCAGTCCCGTTCGCGGGCGCGGGCGAGACGCTCAAAGCCTTTCTTGGCGACCACATCGACATGTACGGCGGGTCGATTGCCCCGATCCAACCATATCTCAAGAACAGCTCAGCCAAGTGCCTGATCGTGACATCGGCCGAGCGCAACCCGGTCTTGCCACAGGCGTCTAGCCTCGCCGACCTCGGCGTTCCGAACGAGAGCACCGTGCTCTGGCGCGGGATCATCGCTCCCAAGGCGGTGCCTGCCGAGCGGCTGGCGGTGCTCGAAACAGCCTTTGCCGAAGCGGCAAGCTCAGCGCGCTTTCGCGAGTTCATGGAGAGCCGCGGTGAGGAGGCACGCGGGACCTCCGGCGCCGACCTGCGCAAGCTGATCGACAACGAGTTTGCGGCGCATGCTCAGATCATGAAGGACGTCGGCCTGAACAAGAAGTGAGTGCGGGAGCGTCACCGACCAACCAGCGAAATCATCGGGAGGGCTCCATGCATCCAGCGAGGAAATTACGTGACGGGCTGGCAGGTTCCGGCCTGCTCTTAGGCGGCGGCGCTCACGATGCATTGACGGCCAAGATCGTGGAGCAGGTGGGCTATCCCCTCTGCGTCGTCACCGGCGCCGGAGCCTCGATGGTGCGCGGCTATCCCGACGTCGGTCTCGTGTGCATGGAGGAGATGGTCGCTAACGCGCGTTACATCGCCGAGGCCGTCGATATTCCCGTCGTCGTCGATGCCGACAACGGCTACGGCAACGCGATCAACGTGCGCCGCACGGTTCGCGAGTTCGAGCGGGCAGGCGTCGCCGGCATTCACATTGAGGACCAGGACTGGCCGAAACGATGCGGGCACATGTTCGGCAAACGCCTGATCTCCAAGCAGGAGATGGTGCAGAAGCTGAAAGCCGCTCTCGACGCGCGACGCAGCTCCGACTTTGTCATCATCGCGCGCTGCGATGCGCTGCTCGTCGACGGCTTGGAGGCAACGCTCGATCGCGGCGAAGCCTATCTCGAAGCCGGCGCGGACATGATCTTCTTCGAGATGCGGGAGTCCCTCGACGAGATCAAGGCGATGGCGGATCGTTTCAGCGACCGCATCCCGCTGCACTTCAACCACTCGCCGAGCGGAATGGTGCCGCGGCTACACGTCAGCGAGATCGAGGCCATGGGCTTCAAGACGGCGTGCTTCTATGTGCACGCGCTGATGGCCGCCTGCAAGACGATGCGGGAGGTACTGACTGAAATCAAGCAAACCGGCAATTCGGTGTCGATGTGGGATCGAATGGTAACGTTCGAGGAATTCTGGAACATCGCCGGCCTCCAGGAGGTCCGCGTGATGGAGAAAAAATATGGCGTTTGATCCCGTACGGCTCGAGCTGATCAAGAACGCGATCGGCTCGGTGGTCGACGAAATGGTGCTCACCGTCGTGCGCACCGCGTATTCGTCGATCATGAAGGACACTATGGATCTTTCGAGCGCGTTTTGCGACGCCAAGGGTCGCATGATTGCACAAGGATTGAGCTTGCCCCTGCACCTCGGGTCGATACCTGACGCTATGGACGCCGTGCTCGCGCGTTATGAGGCCTTGGAGGAGGGTGATGTCGTCATCCTGAACGATCCTTATCAGGGCGGCATGCATCTGCCGGACATCTTCATGTTCAAGCCGATCCACGTCGGCGGCCGGCTATTGGGCTATGCAGTGGTCGTCGCTCACCACAACGATATGGGCGGCCGCGTGCCGGGGTCGAGCGCGGCGGATTCGACCGAGATCTACCAGGAGGGCCTGCGCATCCCGATCCTCAAGCTCTACGAGCACGGCCAGGTGAACCAAACCGTGCTCGACATCATCGGGCTCAATGTGCGCGTCCCTGACGTGGTGCTGGGAGACATTCAAGCCCAACTCGCCGCCTGCCAGATCGCGGACCGAGGGCTGCGGGAGCTGGTCGACCGTCATGGGCTAAACGAGCTCGAGACGTATTTCGACGAGGTCCTCGACTATAGCGAGCGCGAGGCGCGCCGCACAATCGCTTCCGTGCCCGACGGCGTTTACCGCTTCGAAGACCACCTGGATGACGACGGCGTCAACATCGGCCAGCCGGTGAAGGTGAAAGTCGCCATCACGGTTGAAGGGGATGAGCTCACGGTCGACCTCACCGGCACGTCGCCCCAGGTGAGCGGCGCGATCAACTCGACGCTGTCGTTCGCCAAATCGGCCGTGTACTTCGCCATTCGTTCGATCATGGATTCGGATGCGCCGAACAATGCCGGCTTCTTCCGGCGCATCAACGTTCACGCGCCGCTTGGCTGTCTCGTCAACCCGAAAGAGCCGGCGGCCTGTGCGGCCCGCGGGGTGACCGGTTTTCGCCTGATCGACGCGATGTTCGGCGCGCTCGCGCTCGCCGTTCCAGAGCGCGTCCGCGCTGCCGGCGAAGGAGGAACCACCAGCTACAGTTTCGGCATCTACGACGAGGACGGGCGCTTTACGCTCTTTCGCGAAGCGCTTATGGGCGCGTGGGGCGGAGGCTTCCGCAAGGAAGGAATCGACGGCGTGGCCAATCCGGCCGCCAACATCAGCAATGCGCCAATCGAGGTCGTCGAAAACCAGGCGCCGATTCGCGTCGAAGCCTATGAGCTCGTCACCGACTCCGGCGGCCCTGGCAAGTGGCGGGGCGGCATGGCGGTCAAACGTCAAATCCGCTTTCTCGGCGCGCGCGGAACGCTGCAGTTGCGATCTGACCGGCGAGACCATCCGCCCTATGGGCTGTGTCACGGCAAGTCCGGGGCGCCATCGCAGAATGTCTTCGAAGAAAATGGACAGTGGCGAACCCTGCCCACGAAGTTCACGCGGCCGCTCAAGCACAATCAGGCGTTGCGGCATATTTCGGCGGGCGCCGGCGGCTTCGGCGATCCGTTCGAGCGCGAACCGGAGCGAGTGCTGGTCGATGTGCGGAACGGCAAGGTGTCGCCGGCGGCGGCGGCGCGCGACTATGGCGTTCGCCTGCTGGAGGCCCCGTTGCGCATCGATTGGGACGCGACGCAGGCATTGCGGGCGACGGCCCGGGAAAGAACCAATCCGGCGCACCCCGCAATGGAGGACGCTTGACGAATGGCTGGCCCTTTCCGCGTCGGTGTCGACATCGGCGGCACCTTTACCGACCTCGTATTTCTGCGGCCTGACGGCAAGCTCGACAAGCGCAAAGTTCCTTCGACCCCGGCCGACTATTCGAGCGCCATTGTCGAGGCCATCCTCGCATACGCATCGGAGGAGAGTTTGCAGCCGAGCGAGGTGGCCGAGATTGTACATGCGACCACGGTCGCAACCAACGCTATTCTCGAGCGAAAGGGCGCGCGCACCGCGCTCGTGACGACACGCGGCTTTCGCGATGTCCTGGAGCTGCGACGCATCCGTATCCCGCTCAGTTACGATCTCGGGTGGGAAAAGCCGGTGCCTCTGGTAGATCGTGCGCTGCGGCTGGAAGTGAGCGAGCGTCTTGATGCGCACGGAGCGATCGTGGTCCCGCTCGCGGAAGCCGACGTCGAGGCGGCGGCCGATGTGCTGAAGCAGGAAGACGTGGAGGCGGTTGCGGTTTGCTTCCTGCATTCATATCGCAATCCTGAGCCGGAGCGGCGTGCGGCCGCCGTGCTCAGGGGTCTCCTTCCGGGGGCCTACGTTTCAGCCTCGTCGGATATCCTGCCGGAGATGCTCGAGTTTGAACGGACCAGCACTACGGTGGTGAATGCCTATGTCGGCCCGCTGATCGGTCAGTATTTGCGGAAGCTCCGCGCCGCCCTCACGCACTGCGCGGTCAAGGCGCCGCTGCTGGTCATGCAATCGAATGGTGGGCTGATCAGCGCCGGCAGCGCCACCGACCGACCGGTATCGATCATCGAATCCGGCCCTGCGGCCGGCGTTGTCGCAGGAAGCGTGCTGGCGAAGGCTTGCGGCTACGCCAACGTGATCACGCTCGACATGGGCGGAACGACCACCAAAGCTTCCATCATCGAAGAGGGAAAGATCCTAAGGGGCAGCGAATACGAGGTCGGTTCGACGGTCTCGGCCAGCAGTCGGCTGGTGCGGGGCGGCGGCTACCTGCTGCGCATTCCGGTCATCGATGTCTCCGAGGTAGGCGCAGGTGGCGGCAGCATAGCGAGGGTGGATGCAGGTGGCTCCCTAAGGGTCGGACCCGAGAGCGCGGGAGCCGATCCGGGTCCAGCCTGTTATGCGCAAGGCAACGATCGCCCAACGGTCACGGACGCCAATCTGCTGCTCGGCTACATCAACCCTGATTCACTCGCCGGCGGGGCGCTTCCGGTCAATCCGGCGCTCAGCGCGGCCGCGATCGAAAGGCAGGTCGCGACACCGGCGGGACTTTCGTTGCAAGATGCCGCGCACGGCATTCACGTCATCGCCAATTCGAACATGGTTCGCGCGATCAAATCGGTTTCGGTTGAGCGCGGTCGCGATCCATCGCAGTTCCAGCTCATGGCTTTCGGTGGTGCCGGTCCTATTCATGCGGCCGGCGTCGCCCGTGCCCTTGGCATCAAGCGCGTCCTGGTGCCACCCGCAGCCGGCGTCTTCAGCGCTTTCGGATTGTTGCGCGCGCAGGTGGAGCATCATAGCGCACGCAGCGTGCTGATCGACACTAGGCAAGCCGATATCGGGCGCCTGCAGAACGTTGTCGACGAGATGCGTCGAGACGTGTTGGCGCGCTTGATCGAAGAAGGCTATTCGGCTGCCGATGCCTCGGTCTCGGGCTTCGCGGACATCCGATACCGCGGGCAGTCATCGGAACTCATGGTCGAGTGCGACATCGATAATCTCACCACGGCGGAATTGCGCGCCGCCGAGCGTCGATTCGAGGAAGAATTCGGCCGCACCTACGGTCACCTTGGCCGGCACAAGGAATTCGAGTTGGTGACGCTGCGTATGGTCGTGCGGATCGTGCGCGCGATCGAGCACCGCGGGCAGTGGCAGGAATCCGCGCGAGAACGGCGCGCCAACGGAACCCGGAAGGTCTATTTCGGCGATGCTTTCGGCCTTCGCGACGCGAAAGTGCTCCGGCGTTGCGCCCTCGCCGACACGGCAATGATGGGTCCGCTCCTGATCGAGGAATATGACACGACCGTCGTCGTCCCGCCGGACTGGCGTTCGTCGCTCGACAAGTTCGATAATATCCTGCTCGAAGCGTAGGGCGTTGACGGTCATCGATGGGAGTTGGGCCTTGGACGCGCTCGACCAGTTGTCTCAGTTCATCCATGCGCTGGAGAGCGACTCCCTCCCGGCGGATATTTCGAGCAAGGTGAAGGCATGCCTGCTCTATGGACTAGCGGTCGGCATCGGGGCCAGAGGTTCGCGCCATCCGCGCGCCGCCTTGGCCGCAACTGAGGATCAGCAGAGTGCCGCCGGCTTCGGCGCCACGACATTGCTAGGTGCCACGAAACGCGCGGCGGGCGCCGCCGCGTTTTGCAATGCGGCCCTTTTCCATGCGCGCATCCAGGAGGACGCTCACCCTGCCGGCCATATGGGCGTGGTGGTCATCCCAGCGGCACTGGCCGTATGTGAGGAAGCCAACGCCAACGGCAGGACGCTGCTTTGTTCGATCGTTGCCGGATACGAGACGGCGTTGCGTATCGGCCGCGCTCACAGCGCCGATCTCAGCCTTCGGGGATTTCGCACCACCTCGGCGTACGGGCCGATCGGCGCCGCCGCCGCTGCCTCGCGCGCCCGCCATTTGCCTCGGGAGACTGTAGCCTCCGCTCTCGCGCTGGCCGCAAATTTCGCCGGGGGCTTGCGCGAATTCGTTGACGCCGGCTCCGACGAATTTCCCTTCCAAGCCGGCTTTGCCGCTCAAGGCGGCATCCTTGCCGCCGCCTTGAGCATGCAGGGCGTACTCGCCGCGCCGACGACCTTGTCGGGCCGAGCCGGTTTCTTTCGCGCTTTCGGGCGCGACGACCAGGATTACGAGAGCTCGATGCTTGCCGACCTCGGCGAAACGTTCGAATTCTCCCGGATAACCTACAAGCCATACCCCGCGTGCCAATTCCTGCGCGGCGTCATCAGGGGCGCCGCGGAGCTTTCTGCCGGAGTGCAGGGTTCCCTGCGCGGCATGCGGATCAGGCTCAATCCTTTTGAATCGGAATTCGTGGGTATCCGGTACGCGGGCCCTTTCGAGAGGTTTCCGCAAACCTTCATGAGCGCACGATTCTGCGCGGCGCTCGCTTGGTCGCGCGGCAGCGTCACGTTCGCAGGCCTGCACGATTTCAATGCGGCGGATGTGCTGTCGCTGATTCCACGGATGGAGATCGAGGCCGATGCCGGTCGGCCGCGCTATCGGCCCCGCCTCGAGGTTGTCACCGCGGACGGGCGCCTTGCCGCATGGGAAGAGACCGAGGGGGAAGACGCCTACCGGCTGGACTGGCAGGCAGCTGCGGCCATGGCGAGAAGCATCGCCGGCGAGACGAACATGCCCCCCGGCCTGATCGACAACCTGATCGGGATCGTTTCGGACATCGAGCAAGCGAAATCGATCGGCCCACTGGTGGCCGCGGCCGCTGCGGCGTGCCAGTCGCCGGACCAAACGCCGAGATCGAAAGCGCGCGCCGGAAGAACCTCCGTCAAGACACCTTTCACAGCATAATGAGAGCATCCCAATGCCGAGCAAAACCGAACGCTTGCGCCAACTGATCAACGATCCCGCGATCCTGGTGCTGCCTGGCATATACGACGGCTATAGCGCCCGCATGGTCACGCAGGCTGGATTTCCCGCAGGCTTCGTGACGGGCGCCGGCATCAGCGAGGCAAGCCTCGGCTGGTCAGACCTCGGCGTCATGGGTTGCGAGGAAAACCTGCGCGTATGCCGCGCCATTGTCGGTTGCTGCGACCTGCCCCTGCTCGCCGACGGCGACACCGGATACGGCAATGCCGTCAACGTGCATTTCACCGTTCGCGGCTTCGAGCAGGCTGGCTTGGCCGGCTTGATGATTGAAGATCAGGTTTGGCCGAAACGATGCGGGCACATGAAGGGAAAGGAAGTCATTTCGGCCCCTGAAGCCGTCGAGAAGATCAGGGCGGCAGCCGAAGCCCGGCGCGATCCGTCTTTCGTCATCATGTCGCGCACCGATACGCTGGCGACGCACGGCATCGCGGAGGTGATCCGTCGCCTCAATCTCTATGCCGAGGCGGGGGCCGACCTGCTATTTGCCGATGCGGTCCTGTCGGTCGAGGACATCAGCGCCGTCGTGAGCGGCGTCAGCAAGCCGGTCTGTGTCAACATGGGCTTCGGCGTCCGCCGACGCTCGACGACGCCGCTTCTGTCGGCCCGGCAGCTACAGGATCTCGGCGTCGCCGTCGTGATCTATCCGCGGCTCCTGACTGCGTCCGCCCTCCAGGGCATGAGAAACGCGCTGGCCGCGCTCGACCAAAGCCTTACGACTGGCGAGGTCGTCGACCGGCCGGACTTGCTGCTGTCCTTCGAAGACCTCAACACGGTGATGGGAATGGCCGAGCTGCAGCGGCTGGAGCAACGGTACCTGACCGCGGAACAATTCAGCGCCAAGTATCGCACCGCGGCCGAGTGATCGGCATGGCTTCCGCGAACGGGCAGACGGAAAGTGCGACTACGAAAGCCCACAAGGCGTCGGTCGAGGCCCGCCACGGTGATGCCGCGGTCGCCGTCGCCCTGCTGACCCTCGCCGTCTATGTGATTTGGACCGCGCAGGCCATGCCCGTCGGCTCAATCGCGTCGCCAGGGCCTGGGTTCTTTCCCCTCGGGTTGGGGATCGCTCTGGCCGCGACTTCCCTCGGGCTACTCCTGCGCTCCCGCATCATTGCCGGCGATCGGTCATCCGTCGAGCTCATGCATGCCTCCGTCGGCGCCGCCTTCGTCATCTTGATGGGCGTTGCCTTTTTCTTTGATTTGCTTGGCGCGCTGCCGACCTTGGCGCTCATGCTTGCGATCCTGTCGCGAACGTTTGCGCCGATAGCCTGGTGGAAGGCGGCGTTGTTCGGCATCGCGGGTGCCTTCGCGGCTTGGATCTTCTTTGTGCGTCTCCTCGGAGTGAGCCTCCCCGGCGCATAAGATGCAAACGATCCACTATCTGCTCGACGGCTTCGCCATCGCACTGACGTGGCGCAATCTCCTGTTGTGCGTGATGGGCTGCCTTTGGGGCACCGTGGTCGGCGTACTGCCCGGATTGGGGCCCCTGGCCGGAATGACGCTGCTGCTCCCGCTCACGTTCAAGCTCGACCCGACCGGCGCCGTGATCATGCTGGCGGGAATTTTCTACGGTGCGATGTACGGCGGCTCCACCACGTCGATCCTGGTGCGCATGCCGGGCGAAGCGGCGTCGGTTGTGACCTGCATTGACGGCTACGCCATGGCCCGACAGGGTCGCGCCGGACCGGCTCTGATGATCGCCGCGGTCGGCAGCTTCATCGGCGGCACCCTCTCGATCGTCGGTCTGATGCTGTTCGCCCCGCCGCTTGCCGCGGCGATGTTGAAGGTCGGACCGGCTGCAGAAGTTATCCTGATGCTGCTGGCTTTGCTGGTCATCAGCTTCGTATCCACGGCACCGCCATTGAAGACGCTGGCCATGATCGTCCTGGGCTTGATCATCGCCACCGTCGGCATCGATCCGCTCACCGCATGGCCGCGGTTTACCTACGGTTCGCTCGAACTGACCGAAGGCATCAGTTTCGTCGCGCTGGCGATCGGGCTGTTTGGCGTCTCGGAAATCCTGCTCAATCTCGAGCGCATCGCGGCGGTGCACCCGATTGTGCCGCGCTTGCGCGAACTACTGCCACGGCGGGCCGACCTCGCCGCCGCGGCCGCCCCGGTTGCTCGCGGCTCGGTGATTGGCTTCGTGTTCGGCGTAGTCCCGGGCGTAAGCCACATCGTTTCTACCTTCGTGTCGTATGCGGTCGAGAAACGCCTCTCCAGGCATCCCGAGCGGTTCGGGAAAGGCGCCATCGAAGGCGTCGCCGGCCCCGAAACCGCGAACAATGCGACCACGGGATCGTCGATGATCCCGCTGTTGGTTCTCGGCATTCCTGCCATTCCGTCGACGGCGATCCTGCTGTCCGCTCTGCTGATCCACGGCGTGCAGCCCGGGCCTCAGCTGCTGGTCGAGCACCCCAACGTCTTCTGGGGCCTGATCGCCAGCATGTACCTCGGCAACGTGATCCTATTGGCACTCAACCTGCCGCTCGTCGGGCTTTTCGTCAGTCTGCTGCGCGTGCCTTACGCCTACCTCGCGCCGATCATTCTTTTGGTTTCGATCGTCGGCGTCTATTCGGTGAACGCCAAGTCGCTAGACATCTGGATTTTGGTCATCTCGGGCGGCATTGGTTATTTCCTACGGAAATTCGAGTTCGACACCGCCCCGCTCTTGCTGGCTCTCGTGCTCGGTGATCGGATCGAGGTGAACTTTCGGCGCGCCTTGACCATCTCTGACGGCGACTATGGTATCTTCTTAAAGGGCCCGGCCGCGCGTGCTCTCCTCTCCGCGCTGGCGCTGATCTTTTTTCTACAAGGAATCGCTTGGCTGCTCGGATTTCGGAGAAGAAACGCGGAACGCTTCGGGAGCGGATAGCCTGTTCCTCGTAAACGCGAATCGGCAAGACGGTGGATATCCCAGGGTGCGGGCGGCCCGCGGCGCCGGATCATGTATTTGGAGACCGTCGACTCGGCGATCTCGAACCCAAGCTTGAGCGGTTCGCCATGGATGCGCGGGGCGCCCCAAAATCGGTTCTCCGTGCTGATCCGTTGGATGAGTTCGCGCAGCTCTGCTTGGATAGAATTTTTGAGAACGACAGGGCACGTGCATGCGCGTTTAGCGCGGCAGAAAAGTGAATCACGCTGTGGCGAGACCCATGTAAATGTTGTGTAACCGCGGATCGGCGAGCAGTTCGGTGCTGGCGCCCGAAAGGGCAACTCGCCCACTCTCCAGTATGTAGCCTCGGTCGGATAGCTCGAGCGAATGCAACACGCTTTGCTCGTTGAACAGTATCGTCACGCCGTCACGGTGAATGGAGCGGATCACCTCCGAGATTTCCTTCACCATCTTAGGCGACAGGCCAAGGAACGGCTCGTCCAGCATCAGGAATCGCGGGTTGCCCATCAGCGCGCGGGCGATTGCCACCTGCTGCTGCTCGCCACCGGACAGGCTGTGTGCAAGCTGGCGTCGCCGCTCTCGGAGTACCGGGAAGAGACTCTCGACCCATGCGAGCGAGCGGGCGCGCTCACTTCGCCGCGAGGGAAGGTAAGCGCCAAGCAGGAGGTTCTCGGACACTGTCATGAAGGGGAACAGGCGGCGGCGTTCAAGGACGTGGGCGAGCCCGAGGGCTAACCTCTCATGTGTTGGCACGCCCTGCAGCGATCGACCATCGAAGACGATCTCGCCCGAACTCTCGATCAGACCGGACACGGCGTTCAGTAGCGTGCTCTTGCCCGAACCGTTCGCTCCCATGACGCAGACAATCTTCCCTTGTCCCACTTCGAGCGAGACCTCGCTGAGGGCCAGGTAGCCGCCATAGTGGACCGTGAGATTTTTAACGCAGAGCAGCTGTCCCTCCCACATAAATGTCGATGACTGTGGGATTTGAGACGACATCGATTGGGGGCCCGTCTTGTATCTTCTCCCCGAGATGCAGCATCACCAACCGTTCGGCGACGTCGGTAATGACCTTCAAGTTGTGCTCGATAATGAGCAGAGAAATGCCTTCAAGACGGATCCGGCGCACGAGCTCGACCATGCCAGGGAGGCTGCGCTGATCCAGCCCGCCCATCACCTCATCCATGAGCAGGAGCCGCGGCCGTGTAGCGAGCGAACGGGCGAGCTCGAGGCGTTTGCGCTCGCCGGTGCTCAAGCCGTCCGCGATCGTGTCTAGACGGTGCGATAGGCCGACGAACGCAAGGCAGCGCTGCGCTTCGGTGCGTGCCGTCGAGAGCGTCGCACAGCGCGGCAGGGCCGCTACCATGACGTTCTCCGTGACCGTCATGCTGATGAAGGGCCGCACGATCTGAAAGGTCCGAGCGATACCGAGCAGGTTGATACGATGCGGCGGCAGGCCCACGATGGAACGACCGGCGAAGTGAATGCTGCCACTCTGAGGAGCCAAGAAGCCGGTAACGAGGTTAAAGATCGTCGTCTTGCCCGACCCATTCGGACCGATGAGACCGACGACCTCCCCAGGTCGGACTTCTATCGTGACCTGCTTGACGCCGACCGCGCCGCCAAAGCTCAGCGTGACATTCGAGAGGGAAAGCGGCTGAGCTCCACCGGCTGCCGCCGCTCGCAACCCCAACGCGCCCCTGCCCTCCGGCAACTGCATGATTGGCGCGTTGACGGCGGCGGGGCGGAGAGGGGCGGGACCGTGCAGCGCATGAGCAATCAGCCCGACAAGCCTGCAGCAACCCTGTCGGACGGGGCCTTCGATGCCCCTGGGCACGAACCGCACTACCAACATGAGGAGCGCGCCGTAGACGATGAGATGAGCGCCCTGGATGGTGCTGCCGCCCAGGGCCGCGCGAGTGAGCTCGCCGACCGGCACCAGGATGATCGCGCCGAGCAGCGGCCCGAAAACGCTGCCGAGACCGCCGAGCACCGCCATGATGACCATTTGCACCGAGAGGTCTAGGCTCACGGTCCGCGTTGGCGTGATGAACAGCACCGACTGCGCGTAGAAAGAGCCGGCGAGTGCCGTAAAGAAGGCCGAGACCAAGAGCGCAACAAGCTTGACGCGAGCCGTGTCGGTGCCGAGGCTCTTGACCGCGTCTTCGTCGTCGCCGATCGCGGCGAGATAGTAGCCCAGCCGGGAGTGCTTGACCGCGAACGCCACCGCCAGCGTCAGCAGCAGCAGCCCATAGATGACATACGCGTAGCTTTCCTTGTCCCGAAACTGCAATGCCGAGAGATTGTCGCCCACCGGCGGAATGACGAGCCCGCGCGCGCCGTTAATGAGGATGCCGAAGACGCTGTCCGTCAGCTCCCCGCCGACGCGCAGCATCTCAGCGAATGCAATCGTCGCGAGCGAGAAGAAGGCGCCGCGCAGGCGAAAGCACGGATAGCTGATCACCGCGCCCGCCAGCGCCGCTACGATGCCGCCGGCGATCATCCCGAGCCACGGCGAGATGCCGAGGTTGAGATAGAGCAGCGTCGAGGTGTAGGCCCCTATCCCAAGGAAGGCGGCATGGCCGAAGGAGTACTGCCCGGCGAAGCCTCCGATGATGTTCCAAGCGGTGGCGCACATGGCGAAGAACAGGATCCAGATGTAGATCTGGATCCAATAGGCATGGTCACTGAGCAGGGCCCGGGCCGCTGGCGGAAACAGCGCGAAGAGGAGCGCGACAGAAAGGCCAAGGACAATGGCTATGCGGCGCTCCTCAATCCGCACGGAGCCTGTCCCTTATTTGCGCTCAACGCCAAGCAAGCCGGCGGGACGGAAGAACAGCATCCCAACGAAGACCGCGAAGAGCAGGATTTGCGCGACCGCAGCCTGCGTCCAGATGCCGATAACGCCCTCGATTGCTCCGACGGCGAGCCCGCCCAAAGCCGCGCCCGGCATGCTGCCGAGCCCGCCGAGGATGACGATGACAAAGGCCTTCAGGAGGAACGAGGTTCCGACCGCGGGGTGGGTATAGTAGAAGGGGACCAGCGCCGCCGCGGCGATCCCCATTAACGCGGTCGAGATGCCGAAGGCATAGTTGTAGATGACGCGGTCGTTGATGCCGAGGAGGCGAGCGACCTGACGATCTTGCCCGACGGCGCGGATCGCCCGACCAAGATCAGTGTGGTGGAGAAAGGCCCAAAGCGCCGTCACCGTCGCAAGGAGAGCAACGAGGGCCCAGAAGCGCGACACGCTCACAATGTAATCGCCGAGAAACCAGACCGCGTTAGTCTCACCGACCTGCACGGTCTTGTAGTCCGCGCGGAACAGCATGAGCGCCAGGTTCTCGAGCAGGATCGCGAGTCCGAGCGTCATCAGCAGCACGCTCATCGGTTCTCGTGCCTTCTCCCGCGCCAGCAGCGGCGTGATAAGCATGACTTGGATGGCGTAGCCGAGCCCGAATAGCACCGGCACCGTCACGAGCGGCGATAGATAGGGATGCAGGCCCGTAAGGACGTGGAGCCAATAAGCCATGAACATCGCCAGCATCAGCAGCGTACCCTGGGCGAAGTTGATCACCCGCATGGTCCCGAACACCAAGTTCAGGCCTAGCGCGATTAGACCATAGACGCCGCCGATCAGCAGACCGCTGAGCGCACCCTGGATCAGCAGCTCGGTCATTCGTCCACTTAACCCTGGCTGCTAGACTTGTTCCCGCCAGTTCATGCGCGGCCGTAAGGCCAGATCGGCGTCGCGTCCGGCTCAGCCGCTGCCGCCGGGTGGACCAGTCGCAATTTCCCTTGCTGGACCTGCACCACCATCGCAGTGGCCGTCGGATTCTGCCCGGTATCGTCGAAGGTCAGCCGCGTGCACGGGACGAACATAGCCTTGTGATTGGCGTCGGTTATGTCCGTCGCGGCAATTGCATCACGGATCTTCTTCGGATCGAGCTCGCGCGCCCGCTCGAGTGCATCAACCAAAACCTGGAAGCACTGGTAATAGCAGGCGGCATCTTCAGTTATTGGCACGCCGTTGCGCGCGATATGGCGATCGTTGACCTCCTTGATCCAGGGCACCTTCCGTCCCACGGCCGGATCCCAGGCGGTGGCGCAGATAACGCCCTCGGCAAGCCCGCCAGCGCCGCTGATGAAATCAGGCTGGAGGTGACCGCCGCCGCCAGCCGCATAAACGGTCGGGCGCAGTCGGTACTCGCCCATCAGCCGGGTGATCAGCAAGGCGTCGCCGAGGTACGAGTTGGCGAGCCCAGATCGGGCCGGAGCGCGCGGGTCTTGACGATCATCGACGTCAGGTCGGGCGCAGCATAGGGATAGTGTTCAACCAACTTTATCTCGACCCCGGCCTGCTCGAGGAACGTCTTCTGCTTGTCGGCAACCGACTTTCCCCACTCGGTGTTCTCCGAGAGGATGACGCCGCTCTTGAGCCCGCCATGCTTGGCGGCGAGGCTCGTGATGCCTTCCACCAGCGCACGGGCCTTCAGCGTGTCATTGGCATGCGGACGGAAAATGTAGCGGAAGCCGCGCTGGGTGATGCGGTCCACGGTTCCGAAATTCAGCCATGGCACCCCGTAGCGCTCCGCAACAGCGGACGAGGGAAGGCCGACGCCGCTCTGGAAGGCGCCGATCAGCGCATGCACGCGCTCGCGCGTTATCAGCCGCTCGGTCTCGGTGACGCCCATATCGGCTTCGCCGCGGGTGTCGCCGAAGATCAGGCGCAACTTCGCGCCGCCAAGCGAACGGATACCGCCGGCGGTGTTCACTTCTTCAACGGCGAGTGCAAGCGTGCTCTGTTGGATTGCCCCGAACCGGGCGGCGGGACCGGTCATGGGCGAGAGGACGCCCACGCGAATCTCCTCATTGGCCCGGGCCGGACGTGCGGCGAGGGCGGTTCCGGCAAGAGCGGCGGCGGATTGCAGTACCGATCGGCGGGTCGTCATGCTTCTCTCTTCCCAGATCGTCATGCTTTTCTCCTCCAAAGCAACGATGCCAAGTGAACGCGAGCGACGACGTTCTCCCTCCGTCAAAGCTAGCCCACAGCCACGTCCAGCCAGCCCAGGGGTGTCGCCTGCGCGCGATCCCCTTGGCGGAGCAAGATCGTGGTGGTGGACGATTCGATGATGGCGGGACCCTCCACGACTTGGCCAACGGCCAACTCGTCGAAGCCGAACACGGAAACCTCGCGCCATCCGCCGATATGGCAGCGGCGCTGGAATCGGGGCGCCGACGGCGCGCTTGCGGCGGGCGGCAGCTCTGTCGGCAGGGCCGGTAACTGCCCGATCACGGCGACCCGCGCGTTGACCAGCACTGCCTCCTGATCGCGGAGCGCGTACGTGTAGAGTTCCTGGTGGCGTGCGTGAAAGGCATCCGCCATCTGCCGAACGATATCACCGCGCGACCAGTCGATTCCATCGAGATCGACGAGAATCTCAAAGATCTGCTCACCGTAGCGCATATCCGCAGAGCGGCGCACGCTTACCGGGCCTTCGAACCGCGCCTCTGCCAGCCTACGCCGACCCTCGGCTTCCATTTCCGCGAAGACGCCGCGAAGATCGTCCGCCGCGAGCGCGCTGGCGTCGCCGATGTGGGTGCGGGCGAGCTCGTAACGCAAGTCGCTTGCCAGCATCCCCCACGCCGAGAGCACGGCCGCGAGGCGCGGCACCACAACCCGCCGGAGATCGAGCTGACGAGCGATGTCCGTGATGTGCAAGCCGGCGGCGCCTCCAAAGGAGAGGAGCGCAAAGCGCCTCGGGTCGATGCCTCGCCGCACCGAGACCAGCCTTATGCCTTCGGCCATGCGCGTGTTGACTACTCGATGGATACCCTCCGCGGCCGTCATGCGGTCGACCCCAAGCGACGCGGCGATTCGGTCCACAGCGGCTTCAGCGGCGGCAGCGTTGAGTCGGGCGCGACCGCCGAGGAAGCTCGCGGCGTCGAGGTAGCCGAGCACTAGGTTGGCGTCGGTGACAGTCGCGACCGTGCCGCCGCGGTCGTAGCAGGCTGGTCCGGGAAGCGCTCCCGCGCTTTCAGGTCCGACGTGAAGGACGCCACCAGCATCCACCCGAGCGAGCGAGCCGCCACCGGCACCGATGCTGACGATGTCGAGACTCTGCAAGCCTACCCGATGCCCCGCCAGTCGGCGGTCCGAGGCGATCGCCGCCTCGCCGTGGACGATCAGTGAGATGTCGGTGCTCGTCCCACCCATGTCGAATGGAATGAGGTCTTCGTGGCCGATGAGATGCGCGGCATGGCGACCGCCGGCCACCCCGCCCGCCGGCCCGGAGAGTACTGCCCCGGCAGCGAGCCTGATGGCGTCAGTGACGGTCGCCACACCGCCATGTGACTGAATGACAAGAAGCGGCCCCTGAAATCCCTCCTGGCGCAGCCGCGTCGCTAGACGTCCCAGGTAGAGATCCAGTGCAGGCCCGACATAGGCGTTCACCACGGTTGTGCAGGTGCGCTCGTACTCCTTGATCTGCGGCAAAACATCGGAGGAAAGCGAAACATACACGTCAGGCATGGCGGAGCGGACCGCCTCGCCTGTCATGCGCTCGTGCGTCGGGTCGCGGTAGCTGTGCAGATAGCAGACGGCGACGGAGTCGACCTTCTGCCGCCTTAGTTCCTGGATCGCTTCCAAAAGAGACGCGTTGCTCAGCGTCGAGTCGGTGCGACCATCCGGGCGAATCCTCTCCTTCACGCCGAGGCGCCGGTCGCGCGGCACCAGCGGCTCAGGGGCCGCCATGCGCAGATTGTAGCGGTCGTCCTTGAGCCCCTCGCGCATCTCCAGAATATCGATGTGACCGTCGGTTGTAAGCAGGCCGACGCGTGCGCCCCTGCGTTCCAGCAGAGCATTCGTCGCGACCGTCGTCCCATGCACGATGCGCTCCGTCCGCGCGAGGACGGGCGCAAGCGCGAAGCCTAGGGAATCCGCAAGGAGGGCGAGACCATCCATCACACCGATCGACTGGTCGCCCGGCGTCGAAGCGGACTTTGCGTGCGTAACCCGCCCCGCTTCGTCAACTGCTACGAGATCGGTGAACGTCCCGCCCACGTCGATGCCGATTCGGTAGGACACGATCAGTGCTTCCCGCTCCGCGTCACGAAGCCCAGGGCCACGTCGGCGGCGCGCTCCTCAGCGCTGCGCTCGGCCGGGTCCCCCCAGCCGCCCCCGCCTCCAGACTTCGCTGCGATCACGTCGCCTGGGCGGATCACGATGCCGACCTCCTTCGTCTTCAGCACGCGCTCGTCGCGTCCGTTCGAGCGCAGAACATAGCGATGGGGCTCGCCATCCTGGCCGCCGCGGATGCCGCAGGCGCCATACTTCACCCCATCTCCTGCCGTGTTGCCAACGGCCGGCTCCGCCACTTCGACCGCGAATTCGAGGTCGCCACCAGGCCCCCCTCGAAAGCGTCCGTCTCCGCCGCTGTCAGACCTGAACTGGTGCCGCCGGAAGAAGAGCGGGAAGCGGACCTCGGCAACCTCCAGGCTGCCGAACTTGATGCCGCCAGCGGCCTGCCACTCGCCCGCGCCTGGCCAGCCGTCGCCGGCGGGCGACGCCCCACCACCTGGCCTTGCCTGGAATAAGTGCCAGATGAATGGCTTGCGCGTGCGCGGATCCACGCCCTGGATTGCTATGCGGAACCGGCGCCCCCCAACCCGCCATGGCTCGGTCCGGACAGGCCGGGGCCAGCGCCTTGATGATCGCCTCGATAATCTCTTGGCCGCAGCAATTGGTGGAGAGCGTCACCGGCTTGCCCGGCCGCGGGTGCACGATCGTGCCCTCGCGCGTGATCACGTTAATGGGGCGGAAAGCACCGTCGTTCTTGGGCGTCTCCGGATTGATCAAATAGGCAAGCGCCACCACGACCGCCGAGCGCGTGTTCGGGTATGCGGAGTTTATGAAGCCGTCCACCTCCTCATGACTGTCGGTAAGGTCCACTTCGAGGTCGCTGCCTCGTTTGGTCACCTTTGCGCGTATGTGTATGTCCTTGAAGCGGTGCCCGTCGTCGTCAATCATCGCTTCGCCGTAGTACACCCCGTCGGGCCACTGGCTGATCACCGACCGCACCTGTCGCTCTGCGCCATCGAGCACTGCTTCGATGGCCGCATGGGTATCTGCCGGTCCAAACTCGGCGAGCAAAGCCTTCAAACGGCGCTCGCCTACCCGTGCCGAACCGACCATTGTTGCGAGGTCTCCGCGGAAGTCGCGCGGATGGCGAACATTGAGCACCAACAGCTCGTTGACGTCGTCGATCAGCCGACCGCGGTCGTAGAGCCGCAGCGGTGGAACACGAAGCCCTTCGTGCCAAATCTCGGTCGCCCCGGGGTTGTAGCCGCCGTGCGTGGCACCGCCAATATCGCTCTGGTGCGACCTATTGATCGACCAAAAGGCGAGACTGTCGCCATCGAAGACGGGCACGAATGCCGTCAGGTCCGGTAGATGATTGCCGCCCCAGTACGGGTCGTTGAGCAGAAAGACATCGCCTGGATGGATACGACCCCTGAAGAAGTCGACCACGGCCTTCACCGCCCAGGGCAAAGCGCCGACATGGATCGGCACATGCTCGGCCTGTGCAATAAGCCTACCCTCCGGGTCACTTAGCGCGGTGGAGAAGTCGCGACTGGAATTCAGGATCTGAGAGTAGGAGGTCCGCAGCATGGCCTCCCCCATCTCCTCGACAATCGCGTGCAGCCGGTGCTGCACCACGGAGACAGTCACCGGGTCGATCGTGCGAGCCGGGACAACGAGCGGTGACGCGCTGGAGGAGTGCATCGCCCTAGGCCCCGCCATCGAGCAGCAGCGGGCGATAGACCGCGCAGAAGTCATCCACAGCCTCGACGAATTGGTCGATGTCAACGTCCGTGAGCGGTAGGCACAGCGCCGACAGCCCGCGCCGTGCGACATAGATCCCTCGCTCCAGCATCTCGAGGTGGAACAGCGCCTGGATGTCTGGGTCGTTCGCAACGTCTGTCGGCCGACGGACGCGGCGTCCATGGACGTGAATAACATTGAGGGAGCCCTGCCCGAGCATCTGCATCGCTACACCGTGGCGGCGAAAAACGGAGTTCATTTGCTCTCGCAGACGATCCCCACGCCGATTGAGAGAGTCTGCAGCCGCTGCAGTGAAAATGTCGCGCAGTGCCGCGACGCCGGCCGCCATGGTGAGCGTGTTGTTATTGTATGTTCCAGAATGGACGAGGGAGTCGGACTCGGATGGGTCGAAGCGGCGCATGATTGCGTCTCGCCCACCGAAAGCACCGAAGCTCAATCCGCCTCCCAGATACTTCCCGAAGCTCGTCATGTCCGGGAGGATTCCGAGCTTCTCCTGCAGACCTCCAGGAGCCAGCCGTGAGGTCATCACCTCGTCAAAGATAAGGACGACGCCGTGCCGACGCGTCTCCTCGCGCAGCATGGTGAGGAACTCGGGGTCGGCGGATATTCCGCCGCCAGATCCGATCATCGGCTCCACCAACACCGCAGCAAGTTCGTTCCGATGGTTCGCGATCAATGCCGCGGTGTCCTGCAGGTCATTGTACTGCGCCAGGATGAACGGAAAGGGCGCGGTAATCGGGCTTGGCTTGACGAAGGAGAGGACCCCGCCGTGATAGGCGCCGTCGAATACCAGGATATGCGTCCTCCCGGTCGCGGCGCGGGCGGTCGAGATCGCATAGAGGTTCGCCTCCGTGCCCGAGTTGCAAAACCGCACCTTGTCGAGCGACGGAAAGCGCTGGCACATGAGCCGCCCCAGTTCGCCTTCCCAACGGTTCGGGCCACCGAGGTTAACGCCTTCATCCAGCGCCTCTACGATCGCGGCTCTGATCCGCGCGTCGGAGTGCCCGAAGATCCCAGCGGTGTATTCGCCTAGGAAATCGGCGTAGTTGTGCCCGTCGAGATCGTAGAGACGAGCCCCTTCGCCGCGCAGGATCGTGAGCGGAAAGGGGCTGAAGTACATGTTGGTTCGCGTATTACCACCTGGAAGATGCGCTTGCGCGGATCGATGGCGCGCAAGACTTTTCGGATTAGCTGCGGTGAAGCGTTGCTCAACTTCGCGGAGCGCATCCCCGACCGTCGCGTTCCGACTACGGGCTACGTCAGCCACTGCCGATCCTCTACTAAGGGGTTAAGCAGCACACCCAGCATGCGAAATCCTGATAGGAACCAACGCCACAGAGCGTTTGGCCCAGTTCGTGATGACGCGGTTTTCTTTAGGCGCATCTCATCGACAGCGTGCGCTAGTCGAGGATGGGGTGTCAACGCATCCACGAGACTACTAGCGGGAGCGCACTTCGTTCTCCATCCGAAAAGAAGGCGAGCAAAAAGCTTTTCCTGTCTCCTTGTTAGACCGCGCAGGGCAATCGGAGTGTCGGATCCCCGTCGCGTCTGCACGTGGTTCTCAGTTGTTTCCCGATCGTGACGTAAATTCCGCACGCACGCGCTCGATCACAATGGCCGCTTCGCCGGGCTTCATACAGGTCGGGCCAAACACGACGATGCCATCGCGAACTCGTGCGTGGTTGGCACGGACCGACGGTTCGCCGTCCTGCAGGCGCTTGACGAGATCACCGGCAGAAAAGCCTAGCCCATCGTGCACCGCGAGCTCGACTACGGGCCAGCGTGCGTCTTTATTGTCGACGAGGGCGACGGTCGCGCCCTGCACACCGCTGAGGCCTTCGGCGATCTCCTCGCAGATGACGCGCCAGCGCCGGTGCCTCTCGTCCGAGTTGTCCTTCAGAAAAAGCTCGAGCGCCGTCAGAAGGCCGACGATCTCCTCCTTGCCGCACTTAGCGACGCGCCCGACGCCACTCGCCGGAAGCCCAACCAACTTGTGCTTGTCGAAAAGACTGGCTGGTGGCCGCCATTGCTCGAAATAGGTGTCGTGGTCGAGCTGCTGGAGCGCCGCCGACTGGATGAGGTCTCGTCGGCCGACAAGGATGCCCGATGCCTGGGGACCGCCAATCGCCTTGCCTCCGGAGAAAGCGACCAAGTCGGCGCCCTCGGCGATAAAGCGTTTCAGATTCTCGGCCGGCGGAAGTTGACCGGCGGCATCGACGATTGTCGCGACGCCATGGCGGCGAGCGAGAGTGGCGAGTTCCCTCAGGCCAGGTTCGGAATGCGGCTGCGCAACCCACAGGATCGCCGCAGTCTTGCAATTTATGGCCGCCTCGTACTCCCAAAGTTGGGCGTCGCGTACACCGGCGCCCGAAAAGCGATCCGGAATGCCAACCTCGATCAATTTGGCGCCTGCCTGGGCAACCGCGTGGTCGTACATATTGCGCTGGCTGCGCGCCATGACGACCTCGTTCGCCATGCCCGTCGTCTCCGGCAGCAGGTTCATTTTCGCAGGATCGAGAGCTGCAAGGCTCGCCGCGGAGGCCAGCATTAGCGCCGCGGAAGCCCCGGCGGTGACATATCCCGCCTCAGCCCCGGTGACCTCGGCCAGGATTTCACTGGCACGCCCCTGCAGTTCGGCAAGATCGACGCACCATTGCGAAGCCTCGGCCATCGCCTCAGCCACCTCGGGGCGCATGATGCCGCCACTAAGCCGTGTAGACGGGCCCGAGGCGTTGATGATCGTTCGAATTCCTAGGCGCTGATAGACGTTTTCGTTCGAACAGGACTGAAGCGGCATGTCATGGGGCTCCGGCAACAATTCCCAGCATATGCCAGATCGCGACCACGGTGGCGATACCAACGCGCCGCCTCGGCGTGCGCGGACTTCAGGACCATGCCCCTGGCTTGCGCCCGGTTTGGCCAAGCGGTCCATCCGAACATTGCCCGCGCAATAAGCTCGACAATTAGTTACGGACCACGGACCGCGCCTCCAAGGAATCGCACGCGCTTGCATGGAATCGCGCGCGCTTGACCACGTGGGCGATCTCCTCAGTAGTCGTGCACCACGAGGTTACCATGCGCACGCCCTCGTCGCGCCGGCCGAGCCCAATTCCGTCCGCCTCGAGGCCGGCGATTACCTCGGGGGGCATCTCGATGAACAGCTGGTTGATCTCCACTATCTCTATCATGCGTATGCCCGGTACCTGGCTGAGGCCCTCGGACAAGCGCTTCGCCGCCATATTTGCTCGGGCCGCCAGTCGGAGCCAAAGCCCATCCTGGATGTAGGCGTTCAATTGAGCCGCGGAATAGCGCATCTTCGACCACACTTGGCCGGCGCGGCGCACCCGGTAGTACAGAACATCGGCGATGTCTTTCCGGAAGACGACGATCGCCTCGGTGTTAAGCGTGCCGTTCTTGGCGCGCCGAATGAGAGCGCATCGATGCCCAGTTCGGTCGTCACGCTCCGCACCGATGTGCGGAGCGTGACCAATGCGTTAGCCAAGCGGGCGCCGTCGATGTGGAAATGGAGCCCGTGTTGCCTCGTCACCTCGGCGATCCGGGCGATTTCGCTGACTCGATACACAGTACCGCGCTCGGTACCGATGGTCAGACTGACCGCCGCCGGTTGGGCCCGGTGCTGCAGGCCCTTGCCGGCCTTCCGGATAACCTCCTTGAGTACATCCGCCGACATGCGGCCAGACTCGGCCGGCACGTGGGTTAGCTTGGCGCCCCCCGGAGAACAGCTCAGTCGCCCCGCATTCGCTGGTCTGGATATGCGCCGTGTCGGAGCAAAGGATCGTGCCATACGGCGGCGTTAGGGCGGAGAGCGCTATCGAGTTGGCGGCGGTTCCGGTAGAAACAGGCATCACCCAGACCTCACAGCCGAAAAGATCGGAGAAAGCCGTTTTCATAGCTTTGCTCTCAAGGTCCCGGCCATAGGGTTGCGCCGGACCGGCGCTAACGCGCGTGAGCGCGGCCAGGATCTCCGGCGCCGCCGGTGCGACATTGTCGGAGTACAGGTCTACGGGGAGCAGTGGAGGCATGCTTCGAGTTCCGATCGTAAACACTTGCCCGAACGGACGAGCAGTGGTCGATTCAGTTTCTGGTGATGACGAGCTCGTTGCAGAATCGCGCGATATGGCTTCACCGCGATAAGCAGACATCGATCGGCTCGGCGGTGTGGTCCGGTCTTAGGAAGCACCGTCCACCGGGATCGATGCCGCAAAAGCAGATTCGCGCTCGCTTGCCAATCATCCAGGTTTCCGACAGGGACAGCCCTCATCCCTTCGCCAGCGACGCGTTCTTGTCGAGCACGCTCAGGATCTCGTCGCGACCTAAATCCGGCACTGCCAGCAGCGCGCGCTGGATACCGGCCTCCCGATACGACGCAAGCGCCCCCGGGTCGGCCGGTGCGTTGAATATCGTGATCGAGAGAGCCGCGGGATCGCGCCCAGCCGAAATGGCCGCTTGGCGCAGGCGTGCCACGGCAGTTTTGGGGTCCCAACCCGCGCTGACGCGCGGAAACCAGCCATCGCAGAATTCGACCACGCGCTTCAAGGTATGATCGGTCTCCCCTCCGAGGAGTAGCGGCGGATGGGGTTTCTGCTTTGGCTTAGGATAAAGCCAGACCTTATCGAAGTTGACGAATTCACCGTAGAATTCGGCTTCCTCCTGGGTCCACAGCGCCTTCATTGCCAGCACGCGCTCACGCAGCAGCTTGAAGCGCGTGTCGTAGCGCGCGCCGTGATTTTCCATCTCCTCGACATTCCAGCCGCCGCCCATCCCAAAGATGAAGCGGCCGTCCGAGAGTTGGTCGAGACTGGCGACCGACTTGGCCGTGATGATCGGGTCGCGCTGCGGTATCAGGGCAACGCCGGTACCAAGCTTCAGGGTACGGGTCACGGCGGCGGCGAACGACAACGCTACGAACGGGTCGTGCGTATGGCAATAGCGCTTCGGCAATTCGCCGCCGCTTGGAAACGGACTGCGGCGGCTGACCGGGATGTGAGTGTGCTCGCACAGGAAGAGCGATTCGAACCCGCGCCCTTCGAGCGCAGACGCCAGCTCACCGATGTTGATACCATAGTCGGTTGGAAAATAGAAAACACCAATGAACACACGTTCCTCCACGATTCAACACGTCGCTGTCGAAGCCTCGAGAGTGATCTAGCATAGGTCTGCCTCGCATGTCGCGGGCGCCCGCGGGATATAAAGTGAGGCGACTTACGACGCGGACAGATTGCCCCAGCTGGTCGTCCGTTCAATGCGGACGGCGATCACCGGGCGGTGCGCGATCCGCATCGGCGCAAGCTGCGGATAGCGGGAACGGAGCAGCGCCTGCGCATCGTGATGCTCGCTCCCATTGGCGAGGATTTCGGCATGTCCGTGCAGCATTATCCAACCGAGCTCTGTCCAATCTTCGTTGTAGTGATCGACGACGACCGCCACGGCGGGATTCTCGGTGATATTCCTCAAGCGCTTGAGCGCGAGGCCGCTCGGTTGTTTCGGCTTGTCGTCAATCGTGATGTAGAGAGTGTCCTTCGCTATGGCGAAGCACACCGGTACAACATGCGGGACCGCTCGCGCGTCGGCAGTGGCGAGATGCGCGACCCGTCGATGATCCAAAAATCCGCGCTCCGCCTCCGATAGCATGTTGGCCTCATTTGAGCTCTTTGCCAGCGTTCGACCGGATCCCTGTGGGGTACGATCATGACCCTGGAGACGATACCGAAGTTCTCACCGTCGCCATAGGCGTCACGGAAAATGCCTTTGCCCTTTGTGGTGTTGGAGCGCAGCGTGTCGAACAGCGAAACCGCGAGTGCCTCCTGATCGATTACGGCATCGGCTAGCCTGGACGCGGTGGACTCACGCTCTGTCGTTGATATTGAAGCCAATGGACTCTGCCATATCCGGTGACGATAGTGGACCGTGTTCGCCGTCACCGACGATGTCCAATTATTAGGAACCTCTCGCCAATAAGGCTGGCTTATTCGACGATATCAACCGATTCGGCGTACGTTGGTGGCCACAAGTGAAGCGAGACCGCGATGAACGGGAGAAATAGGAACACGCAGTCAGGTATCGGGCGCCGAGATCGAGACAGCAACGGCTCGAACCCTGCTGCGATCCAAGGTATCCCGAAATCGCGGGGCTTCATTTCGGCACACCGTCAAGCGCGCCTCGCGATCCGATCCGCTATTCATGGCGCGTTCACATTGGCGGGCTGATGCTCATCAGCATTGGCCACCGGATCACCCTGGTATCTGCCCGTCTTTGCTGCGCGCGGTCCTCCCGGCGCATTTACAGCCGGCATCGTCGGCGCGCGACCGATCCGCCGTCACAACGTTGACAGCACCTCGGTGCGAAACTGCTGCATCTCCCCGAGCATGGCTTCCGCACTGGCGCCGCCGAAGCCGAAATCGACGCTACCGACACCGAGGTCGCGGAGCGCGCGCAGATCTCCCGCGAGGGCGGCCGCGTTGCCGGAAAACAGACGCCGCTCGCCGTCGTCGGCCAGGGCCGGCACTTTTTCGCCGTGCATCGTGCAGCGCATGGCGACGCCCACCGCTTTGGGATCCCGACCGGCTTCCACTGTCAATTTGCGCAATTTCTCTATATTGGCCTTGAAGCGCGGCAGACTGTCGACGGGGTTTGCCGGGTTGGTGCCGATCGGATACCAGGCGTCGCCCATGCGGGCCGTCCGGCGCAGGGCCGGGCCGCTCTCGCCGCCTACCCAGATCGGCGGATTGGGCTTTTGTACCGGCTTCGGCTCGAACATGATCTTGTCGAAGTTCACGTGCTCGCCGGCAAAGCGCGGAGCCTCGCTCTTCCAGAGCTCCAGAAAAGCCTGAATATATTCGTCCGTCACCTTGCCGCGCGCGGCAAAGTCCGGAGCGCCGATCGCCTCGAATTCCTCCTTCAGCCAGCCGGCGCCGATGCCGACGGTCAGGCGCCCGCCCGACAGCACATCGATGGTCGACAACATTTTGGCGGTCAGAACCGCCGGGCGATGCGGCACCACCATGACTGAGGTGACCATGCGCAGGCGCGTGGTCTTGCCGGCGATATACGCGACCGTGGCCAGCTGCTCATGCCGCTCGGCGCGAGCACCGCTCGGGAATTCGCCGGTCGCGCTGTACGGGTAGCGTGCTTGGATATCGGTGGGGATCACGACATGGTCGCTGAAGGTCGCGTAGTCGAAGCCTAGCGCCTCGCCGCCGACGACCAGGCGTCCGAGCGGCTCGGGATACGCCAGCGGGCCGGCAACCGGGGCGTTGAATCCGATCTGCATGGCTGCGATCTCCCTGGATGGTGGCTAGACATCGTACATGATACCGGCGATCAGGATGGCAGGCGCGCAAATTCTTCGGCAGGGTGGGCGCGCTCGATCGGCCCCCGGAGACGCTGGACATGGCGGCACATGACTACCAGACCCAGGCGGGACGGCTGCTGAGCCAATACGAGGCCGTGCCCCTTGAAAGGCTCCTGAACGAGGCGCAGAAGCTGCGCGCCGATGGGCACGGCCGTGTGGTTAGCTACTCCCGCAAGGTGTTCATCCCGCTCACCCGGTTGTGCCACGATGTCTGCGGTTATTGCACCTTTGCGACCACGCCGGCCCGGGCCGGGTCCGCCTACCTGTCGCCGAATCAGGTGTTGGAGATCGCCCGAGCCGGCCGAGCCGCCGGATGCCGGGAAGCGCTGTTTACACTTGGTGACAAGCCTGAGCTGCGGTATGCCGCCGCGCGAGCGGCGCTGCGGGCACTCGGCTTTTCGAGCACCGTGGAGTACCTCGCGCACGCGTGCCGTCTGGTCCTCGAAGAGACCGGTCTCTTCCCGCACGTGAACGCCGGCGTGATGGCGGAAGCCGAGATCGCGGCACTCCGCGCGGTCAGCGTGTCGCAAGGCATCATGCTGGAGACCGCATCCAATCGCCTGTGCGAGCCCGGGGAGGCGCATTTCGGTTCGCCTGACAAGGTGCCGCATGTCCGGCTGGAGATGATCGAAGCCGCCGGCCGGCAGCGTGTTCCCTTCACTAGCGGGATCCTGATTGGAATCGGAGAAACGCGATGCGAACGCATTGAAGCGCTGCTGGTGCTGCGGGATCTTCAAGCGCGCCATGGCCATGTGCAGGAAATCATCATTCAGAATTTCAACCCCAAGCCCGGGACCAGGATGGCTTCGACGCCGGCGCCGACGCTCGAGGATTTGCTGTGGACCGCGGCCGTTGCCCGGCTGATTTTCGGCCCCGCGATGAACATCCAGACGCCGCCCAACCTGAGCTTCGAACACTTTCCGAAGCTGCTGGACGCCGGGATCAATGATTGGGGGGGCATATCCCCAGTGACGGCGGACCACGTCAATCCGGAGGCGCCGTGGCCGCACCTCGATCGCCTGGCGGAGGCTACGGCCGATAGAGGATTAGTGCTGACGGAGCGGTTGGCGGTCTACCCGGAATATGTGTCGGACGTGCAGCGCTGGGTGCATCCGATCCTTGTGCCACGTGTGCTGGCGGCGAGCGATTCGTGTGGCTTTGCGCGGACGGATCCCTGGATTCCGGGCTCCAAAGTGGCGCCGCCCGCCGCATTGCGGATACAAGCAGGCAACCCGCAGACAGTGTCGGCGGTCCTGACAAAAAGCCAGTCCGGCGAGGGTCTCGGCGAAGACGACATAACGCGCCTGTTCGCGGCGCGAGGTTCGGATGTCGAGGATATCTGCGGCGCGGCGGATGCGCTTCGCACAAATGTCGGCGACCAGGTCACCTATGTGGTGAACCGCAACATCAACTACACGAACATCTGCACCTTCGCGTGCGGATTTTGCGCTTTCTCCAAGGGCAAGCTGAGCGATCGGCTGCGTGGGCGGCCCTATGATCTGGCGCTCGACGAGATTGCGCGGCGGGTCCATGAAGCGTGGCAGCGCGGCGCGACCGAAGTTTGCATGCAGGGCGGCATTCATCCCAACTATACCGGCGAGACATACCTGACCTTGCTCAAGACGGTGAAGAATGCCGTTCCCGAAATGCACGTCCACGCCTTTTCGCCGCTCGAGGTCACGCATGGCGCCCAGACGCTTGGCCTGTCCGTGTCGCAATTCCTGGAGCGGCTGCAGGCGGCGGGACTGGGCAGCTTGCCCGGCACCGCGGCGGAAATCCTCGACGATGAGGTGCGCGCCGTCATTTGTCCGGACAAGCTGAGCACGCACGAATGGCTCCAAGTGGTGGAGGCGGCCCACCGTATCGGCTTGCGTACGACCGCCACCATCATGTTCGGCCACGTCGAGCATCCCCGCTCCTGGGCGCGGCATCTGCGCCATATCCGCGACCTGCAGGAGCGCACCGGCGGGTTCACGGAATTCGTCCCGCTGCCCTTCGTTCACATGGAAGCTCCAATTTTCCTCAAAGGGCGAGCGCGCAAGGGGCCCACTTGGCGCGAGACGCTGTTGATGCACGCGGTGGCGCGGCTGGTTCTGCATCCGCTCGTCCGCAACATCCAAGCTTCCTGGGTTAAGCTCGGACCCGACGGCGTGGCGCAGATCCTGCGTGCAGGCGTGAACGATCTGGGCGGCACGCTGATGAACGAAAGCATCTCCCGCGCCGCTGGTACGCAGCACGGACAAGAGTTCCCGCCCGAGCAGATGGAAGAATTGATCCGCGCCTGCGGCCGCGATCCGCGGCAGCGCACCACCATCTACGGCGCTCCCGCCGACATCCGCCGCCGCCAAAGCTTTGGCGCGCCTCCGCTGGCGGACATCGTGCTGACGCCACCGCGCCGCCCGGCGCGCAAGGGCGTCGAAGCTAGAGCATCGGCGATGGCGGGTATGCCTAGTGGCACCTCAGGGGAGCGCCGGCATTGATCAGGCTGGGCTACAAGGCGTCGGCCGAGCAGTTCGCGCCGCGGCAATTGCTGGAGTTTTCGTGCCTTGCCGAGGGGCTGGGATTCGACTCGGTTTTCATCAGCGATCATTTCCAGCCGTGGAATCATACCGGGGGCCATGCCCCCTTCGCGCTCTCGTGGCTGGGCGCGTTGGGCGCGCGGACGCAGCGCATCGCCGTGGGCACCAGCGTGCTGACCCCGACGTTCCGCTACCATCCATCGCTCGTCGCGCAGGCCTTCGGCACGCTCGGGCAAATGTTTCCCGGGCGCGTCGTGCTCGGGGTCGGCACCGGCGAGTCGCTCAATGAGGTTCCGGCCACTGGCATACAGTGGCCGGAATTCAAGGAGCGGTTCGCGCGCCTGCGGGAAGCGCTGACGCTCATCCGCAGGCTCTGGCGCGAGGAGCGAGTATCGTTTGCCGGCGACTATTACCGCACCGAGAACGCCACCATCTACGACCGTCCCGAGACCCCGGTTCCGATCTACATCGCCGCCGCCGGGCCGATGATGGCCAAATATGTCGGCCGCGCCGGCGATGGATTCATCTGCACCAGCGGCAAGGCCCCGGAGCTGTACCGCGACACGCTGCTGCCGAACGTCGCGGCAGGACTCGAAGCGGCGGGCCGACCCCATGACGATATCGACCGCATGATCGAGATGAAGGTCTCGTTCGACACCGACCGTGACCGCGTTATGCAGGACACCCGTCACTGGGCGGCGCTCGCGCTGTCGCCGGAAGAAAAAATGTCGGTGGAGGACCCGCTGGAAATGGAGCGCCTGGCCGCCGCGCTTCCGGTCGAGCGCGCCGCCAGTCGCTGGATCGTGTCCACCGACCCTGACGAGCATGTCGACAAGATCGCCGCCTATGTGGATTTAGGGTTTCGCCACTTGGTTTTTCATGCGCCCGGCCCCGACCAGGAGCGCTTTCTGCGGCTCTATGCCAAGGATGTCCTGCCCCGGTTGCGCGCGCGTTTCGGATGAGCGGCCACATGATGGCGTGTGTTTCTAGCGGTCAAAACAAAGATTCGTCGACATGACCTCAGCCAATGCCGATCGGCTGGAGCTTACGGCGCTGCGCGGCGTGCCGATGGTGCAAGCGGGGGATGACGTGCCCACGCTGATTACCGCCGCGTTCGAGCGAAGCGCAATGGCACTGTTGGCGGGCGACGTCATCGTCATCGCCCAGAAAATCGTTTCCAAGGCCGAAGGACAGCGGGTGAATCTCGCAACGCTGGAACCCTCGCCGCGGGCCGTCACGCTCGCGGCTGAAATCGAGAAGGACCCGCGCCTGGTCGAAGCTGTGCTGTCCGAGTCGACCCGTATTGTCCGGCAGCGCCCGGGTGTGCTGATCACGGAGCATCGCCTCGGCTTCGTGATGGCGAACGCCGGCATCGACCGCTCGAACGTCGGTCCGCCGGAAGGCTCGGAAGAGGTGCTGCTGTTGCCGCGCAACCCGGACGCTTCGGCCGAGCGCATCCGCAGGGCGCTGTCGGCTCGCTACGGCTGCGAAGTTGCGGTCATCGTCAGCGACAGTTTCGGCCGCGCATGGCGCAACGGAACGGTTGGAGTAGCGATCGGCGTCGCCGGGCTGCCGGCCTTGCTGGATCGCCGAGGTGCGGCCGACCTTTTCGGACGACCGCTGCAGGTTACGACTATCGGCTTTGCGGACGAGATCGCTGCGGCGGCCTCGCTGCTGATGGGTCAGGCTGCGGAAGGGCGGCCGGTCGTGCTCGTTCGTGGGCTGGCGTGGAGCGAGCCGGCGTCCTCCGTGCGGGCCCTCATCAGGACGAAGGAAGAGGACTTGTTCCGATGACGGCGGCGGCGGATTCCGCATCTCCGTCACAAGGCCTTGTCGTTGCACTCTCCGGCGGGATCGGCGGCGCCAAGCTGGCGCTGGGATTGGCGCGCACGCTCGCGCCCGAGCGCCTCATGATCGTCGCCAATACCGGGGACGATTTCGAGCATCTCGGCCTTTCCATCTCGCCCGATCTCGACACGCTGATGTATACGCTCGCGGGACAAAGCGATCCGGAGCGCGGCTGGGGACGGCAGGGCGAAACCTGGGCCTTCATGGCGGCGCTGGCGGCGCTCGGCGGCGAGACCTGGTTCCAGATCGGCGACGGCGATCTGGCAACGCACATCGAACGCACGCGCCGTCTCGCCGCCGGCGAAAGTCTCTCCCAAATCACCGACGACTTTTGTCGCCGGCTCGGCGTCCGCCCGCGCATCGTTCCGATGAGCGATGATCGGGTGCGCACCCGCGTGCACACGCGAGCCGGCTGGATCGATTTCCAAGATTATTTCGTGCGGCGACGCTGCGAGCCGGAGATCACTGCATTGTCGTTCGAGGGCGCCGAGGCGGCTAAGCCGCAGCCGGACGTCCTCCGGGCCTTACGCGATGCTGGGCTGCGTACCGTCATCATCTGCCCGTCGAACCCGTTCATCAGTGTCGACCCGATCTTAGCCGTGCCGGGGATGCGGGATGCCCTGCGCGCTTGCCATGCGCCGGTCGTCGCAGTCTCGCCGATCATCGGCGGGCGGGCGGTCAAAGGCCCCACCGCGAAGATGATGCGAGAACTCTTGCTGCCGACTACGGCAGCGACGGTTGCGCAACACTATAACGGTCTGCTCGACGGCTATGTGTTCGATGAGCAAGACGCGGAAGATGTCGCTGTCCCGCTCGCCACCCTGCGCACCCGGACTCTCATGCGGACGTTGGAGGATCGTGAGGAATTGGCGCGCGGCGTCGTGGCCTTTGCCGACACGCTGCGGACCGATCGCGGAGCACAAAGGCGGGTGGGACGTTCGTGATGGCGTATCCGACGGACGTCTGGGCCGTGCTCCCCGTCAAGGAAACTGCGAATGCCAAACAGCGCCTCGCCGGCGTGCTGTCGGCGGAGCTGCGCCGGCGGCTCGCGCTAGCGATGATGGAGGATGTGCTTGCCCCGCTCGCTGCCACGCCCCGCCTGAGCGGGATCGCCGTCGTCACCATCGACCCTGCGGTGGAGGCGATCGCCGCGCGCTACGGCGCGCGAATCCTGCCGGCAGGAGCGCGCGATGGCCATACCGGTGCGGTCGTCGCTGCTGCCCGCCTGCTCGCACTGGAAGGGCGAGGCGCTATTCTTCAGGTCCCAGGCGATATTCCGCTGATCACGGCCGATGAGATCGGGACGGTGCTCGCAGCGCACGATCGGCAGGATGATTTTGTCATCGTGCCGGCGCACGATTTGCGTGGGTCCAATGCGGTGCTGTGCGCACCGCCTGAACGCGTGCCACTGCGGTTCGGCGATGACAGCTTCTTGCCTCACCTCGACGCCGCGCGCCGATGCGGACTTGAGCCGAAGATCGTGACGGCCCCCGGCATTGCACTCGACATCGATCAAGCGGAAGACCTGGCCGCTTTCATGCGCATCCCGTCCGACACCCGCACTTATGCGCTGCTGCAAGGGACACGGCTTCCCGCAGCCTAACGTCGTCAGCGACCGCCCGCAGAGCGCGGCTATATCCACGCCGGTCCTAACGGTGCCGGCCATTTCGTCAAGATGATCCACAACGGCATCGAATACGGCATGATGCAGGCCTTCGCCGGAGGCTTCGACATCCTGAAGAACGCCAATTCGCCGAACGTCGCGGAGGATCTTCGGCTCAACCTCAACCTTGCGGACGTCGCGGAAGTCAGACGGCGCGGCAGCGTGGTGTCGTCATGGCTGCTCGACCTGATCGCAACCTCGCTGGCAGAGGATGGCTTCTCGCCGGCTACAGCGGCTTTGTGCAGGATTCCGGGGAAGGCCGCTGGACCGTGATGGCGGCGATCGAGGAAGCGGTGCCGGCGGATGTGCTCACCGCGGCGTTCTACACGCGATTCCGCAGCAGGTATGAATACACCTTCGCCGGCAAGATGCTCTCCGCCATGCGCAAACAGTTCGGCGGCCACATCGAACCGAAGTGACCAGCCGCCGACCGAGTTCGCAAATGGTGTACAACCTACGCGGCACTCTCGCCGCGTAGCCCGAGCAAGATCTTCTCGGCGGTGATCGGCAGGGATTGCACCCACAGGCCGGTGGCGGCGGCGATCGCGTTGGCGACCGTGGCGGGCGGCTCGATGCACGGCGGCTCGCCGACGCCCTTGGCGCCGTATGGCCCCGCCGCGCTCGCATGCTCCACCAGGATCGACTCCACCGGCGGCATGTCGAGCGAGGTCGGCATCTTGTAGTCGGTGAGGTTGGCGTTGAGCACCCGCCCATCCTGGTAGACGATCTCCTCCGACAGCGCCTGCCCGAGCCCCTGGCTCACGCCACCTTCGATCTGTCCTTCGACATAGGTCGGGTTGATGGCGTAGCCGACGTCCTGCGCGACCACATAGCGATGGATCGTCACCTCGCCCGTCTCGCCGTCGACGCTGAGGTCGGCGGCGTGGGCGTGGAAGCTCGGCGTGTTCCATACCGGCAGCGGGTGGTTCTCGACCCGCCCAGCGTCGTAGGCCGACGGTGGGTTGAGCGTCGTGCCGTGCGCGATCAGGCCGCCGCCGGTATATTGCTGGCTCGCGATCTCCGAAAGCGGAATGCGCTTGTCGCCGGCCACCACGCATTTTTGGTGCAGCCGCATGTCCTCCGCCGGTAGGCCGTACCGCGCGGCGACCAGGGCGAACAGCTGCGCGCGCAGATTGGCGGCGGCGGCCCGACAGGCATTGCCGACCGAGAACGCCGTGCGGCTACCCTGGGCGCCGTAGTCGTAGGGGACGTGCTGCGTGTCGACCATCGCGATCCGCACGTCCTCGAGGTCGATCGCCAGCTCCTCGGCGAGCACTTGCGCCGCCCCGGTCAGCGCGCCGGTGCCCAGTTCGACGGCGCCGCTGGTGAGCCCCACCGAGCCGTCGGGATTGAGCTTGATGAACACGCCTGACGAACCGCCGGTCGTCATCCACCAGCTGCAGGCGAGGCCCTTGCCGCGTCCCGGCGTCGTCATGCGGTCATGCCAGCCGATGGCGTCGGCTGCGCGCCGCAGGCATTCCTCGATGCTGACATCGCGCAGCACCTCGCCGGCCGGGCCGAGATCGCCTTCCTGCACGACATTGCGCAGGCGTATCTCCAGCGGATCGATGCCGAGGTCGCGGGCGATCATGTCCATCTGCGACTCGACGGCGAAATTCGCCATCGGACCCGACGGCGCACGGAAGGAACCGGCGGGCACTTTGTTGGTGTAGACCGCGAGGCTCTCCAGCCGGTAATGCGGCGTCCTGTATGGGCCGTACAGGCACTGCAACGCCACTGCGCCCACCCCAGGTCCGGACCCCGAATAGGCGCCGCAATCGACGATGACGCGGCCTTCGCGCGCCAGGATCCTGCCGTCACGCGTCACGCCGGTCTTGAGGGTGATGATCGCGGCCTGGCGCGGATGGGCGGCGGTCAGCTCTTCCTCGCTGGTCGTGACCATCTTCACCGGCCGCCCGCTCGCGCGCGCCAGCAGCGCCGCGAAATGCTCCACGCCGATGCGCAATTTTCCGCCGAACCCACCGCCGACGCCCGGCACCACCACGCGGATGCGCGACGGCTGCAACTGCAGGATGTCGGAAAGCGTCGCCTGCACCTCGAAAGGAAGCTGCCCGTTCGACCACACGGTCAAAACGCCGGTGCTGTCCCACGTGGCGGACGCGGCGCGCGGCTCGGTATAGCCGGCATGTTGGAGCGCGGTGGTGAAACGATGCTCGTAAACCCGATACGCCTCGGCAAACGCCGCATCGACGTCTCCATGGCGCATGCGCGAGCGACCGGCGACGTTGCCGTCGCGCGCGATCACCGGCAGCGCCGTGTAGCTTTGCCAGCCCGGATGCAGCAGTAGCGCGCCGGGCGCCAGGGCCGCTTCCGGATCGTAGAGCGGCGGAAGCGGCTCGAGCTCGACCTCGATCGCTGCAAGCGCATGTTCGGCGATCTCGAGCGTATCGGCCGCGACCGCCGCCAACGGGTGTCCAATGAACCGCACGATGTCGGTCGCGAACACGGTCTGGTCCTTGATCGCATTGCCATAGCGCGCGGCGGGCACATCCGCGCTGGCGATCACCGCGCGAACGCCCGGCAGCGCCAGCGCGCGCGAGGCACAGATGCGCTTGAGGCGGGCATGCGGCAGGGTGCTGCGCAGCACCTTGCCGTAGAGCGTGCCCGGCAGCGCGAAATCGGCGCCGTAGACGAAACGGCCGGTGGCTTTCACGGCGCCGTCGAGGCGGGGCAGTCGTTGGCCTGCGACGACGTTCTGGTTAGGGCGCATGCGCAGGCCCTTGCTCTTCCGGGTGCGCCGCGGCAAACGCCACAATCGCATCGATGATCTTTTGGTATCCGGTGCAGCGGCACAGCGTGCCCGAAATCGCTTCGCGAATTTCCTCACGCGACGGCGTGCGCTCGGAATGCTCGTCGAGAAAGGACTTCGCGGTCAAAATCATTCCCGGAATGCAATAGCCGCACTGCACCGCACCATGCTTGACGAACGCGGCCTGCAACGGATGCAGGTGCTCGGGATCGCCAAGGCCCTCGATAGTGATGATGCTGCGGCCGCGGCACAATGCCGCCAACAGGATGCAGGAATTCACCGCCTTGCCATCGAGCAGAACCGTGCAGGCGCCGCATTCGGCTTCGAGACAGTTTGCCTTGCTGCCGGGAAGGCCGATCTCCGCCCGCAGCACATGCAGCAGCGTCCAATGCGGCTCGATGAGGAGATCGTAGGGTCGGCCATTGACCGTAAGAGTAAGCGGGATGTGCGTCATGTTCGCGCCTCGCCGATGCGGTCGACACAGAGCTGAAGCGCGCGTGGAACGAGGGCCTGGACCAACAGGTGGCGGTAACGGACGGAGGCGCGCACATCGCTGATCGGACGGCTCGCCTGCGCGGCGAGGCGGCCGGCTTCGCGAAACAGCTCAACGCCGGGCAGCCGGCCCAGAATCACGCGCTCGGCCTCGGTCGCCCGCATCGCCATCGCGTTGACGGCACCGAGTGCAAGGCCCACCTCGGCGCAAAGCCCGCGCGCGTCAAGGGTGAGCCGGGCGGCCACGCATACGACGGCGATCTCCATGGCCTTGCGGCGCCCCGCCTTGAGGAACGCGGTGGCGCTGTGGGCCGGAAGTCGCGCGAATGCGATGCCGTCGATGACTTCGTGGGTGTGCCTGGCGGTATGGCCGGGCCCCAGCAGCAGGTCTGCGAGCTTCAAGACACGCGCGCCATCGGGGTCGACGAGCGACACCTCGGCGTCCAGGGCGAGCAGCGGCACCACCACATCGGCCGCCGGCGAGGCGTTTGCGATATTGCCGCCCACGGTGCCCATGTTGCGGACCTGATGGCCGCCGACGACGCGGGCGGCCTCCGCCAGCGCACGCAGCGGTCCCTGAAATGGCGGGTGCCGTTCAATGGTCTTGTGCGTCGTCAGCGCGCCGATCCTGAACCCGTGCGGTGTTTCCTCGATTTCTGCCAGTCCCGGCAATCCGTTGAGGTCGATCAGGTGCGCGGGCGATTGCTGCTTGCGGTTGATCTGGATGATGAGGTCGGTGCCGCCGGCGATGAAGCGGGCCGACTCGCCAAATTGTCGAGCCAGCGCGACGGCTTCCGCCATCGAACTCGGACGGTGCAGCGAGAAACTCATCGCTTGTCCGCGGCCTCCACCGCCGGCCCGATCTCCTCGCCGAAATTCCTGATCGTGTCGTTCACCGTTCCGCCTGCGGGCGCGAACGGACGGATGATGAACGCGTCGATCCCGGCCGAGCGTAGCGCGACCATGTGGGCAACGACCTCGTCCGCCGTGCCGGCAAGCGTGAATGCGTCGACGTGACGGTCCGACACCAGCGGCAGTAGTTTGAGATAAGGCTTGACGCCTTCGCTGTACGGCGCTGGTCCGACCGACGCGACCGCCTCGGCCGGCAGCGTGAGCCCCTGCGCTTCGGCGGTCGCGAGCTTGAGCGACCCGCGCCCCAGCAGGCGCGCGACCGACGGTCGCACGATGTCGCGCGCGGCGCGCCCGTCCTTTGCTACGCAGGCATTGAGGCGGGCGACGAGCTTGACCGCACCCGGATCGCGCCCCGCCTTCTCGGCTCCGCGGCAAACCTCCGCCCGCAGCGCGGCGACCTCCTCGACCGATCCGCAAGCCTCCATGATTGCCGCATCGGCCATCGCGCCGGCGGCGCGCTGGCCGAGCGGACCATTGCTCGCGACGTGGACCGGGATGTCGGCGCGCACGGGCTTGAAGCTCAAATGACCATTGTTGAACTGGACCACCTCGCCGTGAAAATCGACCTGCCCACCCTTGAGCAATTCCTTGATCAGCGCAATCGATTCGCGGATCGCGCGCGGCGGCTTGTTGTGCACGATGCCGAGTTCTCCGAACCCGGAGATGCCGGCACCGAGGCCGAGGATGGCGCGCTGGTTGGAGATTTCGTCGAGCGTAGCGATCGCCATGGCGGTGAGGGCGGGGTGCCGGGCGAACGGATCTGTCACGCACGGACCAAGTTTCACGCGCGTCGTGTTCATGGCGAAGATCGCGAGGCAGGAGTAGACCTCGCGATAGAATCTCTCGTCAGCCAGCCAGACCTTGTCGAACCCGGTCGCCTCGGCGAGCTTGACCAGCTCGACCATGCGGTCGATCGATGAGTCCCCGAGAACCAGCAGTTCGATCGTCATGACCTTGATGTACGTTTACTCGACAATGTCGGCCTGAATATAGATGTTCTTCGAGCGGTCCAAAAACTTGCTGTAGAGCTCGTCCAGCAGCGCCTTGCCCTCTGGTGAGGCCAATTCCCTCCGATGCTGCTCGGCGTCCTTGACCTCGATCCGCTCCACATAGCGCCAGCCGGTGTTCTGGGCTCCCTCGACGGCGTTGATGCGATGCACGAGGTAGCTGACGAAATTCGGATGCGAGCTGGTGAAGGCATAGTCGCTCTCGCGCACCCAGCGCTCGTAGTCGGCCGGGTCGACGCCGGCTTTAAGCGTACTGATGACGAACGTCACGGGCATCGCGCGTGCTCCTTGCTCTGGCTTCGATGTCGCCGACCACTTTTACGCGCACCCGCAGCGCGTTGCCGGGGAGATAGGCGATTGGGATGTCCTCGGCCTCGATCAGCGTCAGCGTGGTGGCGTCGGCGCCGGCCTCGATCGCCCGCTGGTCGGCAAATGCCCGCGCCCGCGCAATCGCCTCGGCGCGAGGCAGATCCTGAAACACCTGGTCGACCTCGCCGCTGACCTGAGCGATCGCGGCCCCAACTGCGTTGGCACAATCGCCGTGCTCGACGCGCACTACGCGCTTCACGCCTGCCAGCCGGTCCGGCACCAGAAACGCTCCACCGCCGACCGCGAGTAGTGTCACATCGCCCGCCTTGGTCTTGATGCGGTCGACATGCTCTTCGACCATTGTCTGTGCGCGCTTGAGCACGCTCTTGACGAGCGCTGGAGACAGGTGCGCGACCCGACTGCGATCGCCGAGATCGAGCAGGCCGGCGGCGACGGCGATATCCGTCCCGGTGAGCTGTGTGCCGCCGAACACGAGCGCTTTTTCGGTCAACCGGAAGCCGACGCTATGCGGCCCGATCGCGATCTGCGCGGCGTCCACCAGGCTTCCGCCGCCAAGCCCGATCGAGATCAGGTCGGGCATCCGGAACAGCGTGCGCACGCCGCCCACATGCACCACCGCGTTGGCCTGCCGAGGGAAGCCGTTCTGCAGGTGACCGAAATCCGTCGTAGTGCCGCCGACGTCCACGACGATCGCATGCTTCAGCGAGGACAGGTACGCAGCGCCGCGCATCGAATTGGTCGGTCCGGAGGCGAAGCTGTAGACGGGAAGCTTAGTCGCGCGCGCCGCGGCGGCGACTGTTCCATCGTTCTGTGTGATGTAGAGCGGCGCCTCGACACCGCCGTCTCGCATCGCGTCCTCGAAACCCTTGATGGTCTCGCGCGCAAGCGCAATGAGCGCGGTGTTCAGCAACGCCGCGTTCTCGCGCTCAAGCAGCCCGATGCCGCCGAGCAGGTGCGAACACGTGACGGCAATGTCGGGTACTTCCTCGCGCAGGATACCGGCTACCGCCTCCTCGTCCGCTGAGGTAAGCGGAGAGAACATCGCGGTTACGGCGGCGTGGCGCAGACCGCGCTGCCGTATCTCGCGCGCGGCGGCCCGCACCTGCGCGACGTTGAGCGGCATGAAACGCCGTCCGTCGTAGTCGTGGGCGCCTTCGACCGCCCAGACGCCTCCGTCTGCCAGGTCCGCGAGGTCTTGCGGCCAGTCGCAGAACGGCGGCAGCGCCATCGTGGCCGGGGCGCCGATGCGGATCGCCGCCACCTTGTTGAGATGCTTTCGCTGGATCACCGCATTGATGAAATGCGTGGTGCCAATGAGAATGGCGCCGACGTCCGCCGCGTCGCCGGTCTGCGTTCGCAGCTTGCGCATGGCAGCGACGATGCCGCCGGTCACGTCGGCGCTGGTCGGCGCCTTGACGGCTGCTTCGACGCGGCCGTCGTTCACCAGTACGGCGTCCGTGTTGGTCCCGCCAACGTCGATTCCAATGCGCTTCACGATGCGAATACCGATCGAAAGTCGATGTCGTGACCGAATGCGCGGGGGCCGACAAGCTGCAAGCCGCGCGGTGTGAGAAAGATTTCGGGCGAAGGCAGCACGATGACGGTGACGCGCTGGCCGTAGCGCACCATCTCGGTACCGATCGCCTCGCCGGTGTCGCTGTCCAATACGCATATCAGTTCCGGCGTCGAGGCGAGCGGCGCATCGTCGCGCCAGACGACCGTCCACTCATTCTGAAAGTCGATGACGATCCGATCGTGCCGCTCGCCTTCGAGCGCCGCCTTGCCGCGCAGGAACCCTTCCGTCGTTCGGCGCTCGACCTCCACGACTTTGCCAGCGAACAGCCGTTTGCCCTGCTCCGCTTCCAGGATGGCGTCGATCGGGTCCTGGTGGCGGCGGTTCGCATCCATGACCGTCTTGCCGAGGCGGATGGCTTTTGTGGTCGTGTGGGGAATCCCCCAGCGCTTCACTTCGGCCCCGGTGCGCGGCGCCTTGCAGGTGGCGGCGATCGAGCCGAACCCGGTGCAGACCCTGCGGCTGGTGCGCTCCATCCAGCTCCAGCTCGCAACCCGGGACACGATCACTTCATTGCCGCGCGGATCGACCGAAGTGAGAGGGGCGGGGCTGAGATCGTCCACCGCGAAGGTGGTCATCTGCGCCTCCGGATAGGCGCGGCCCATCGCATCCGCATCGATCACCGGAATGCCCAGGTGCGCCGCCGCCATCAACGGCTGAATCGAATTGCCGCCGCCGATCTCGATCGCCATGACGCCCCGGAACTTGCGACCGAGGTACCCCTCCATCAATTCCACCGACCGCGCGGTGAGACGGCTGTCCACCAGCCGCTCCTGGGTGACCAGAGGCGCCCCCATGTAGGAGACGACGGCGACTTCATCGTCGTCGGCCAGCGTTATCGGGTCCATCAAGGTGACGCGCAATCCTTCCCGATACAGCCGACGCATGTTGAGCAAGCCATGATAAGGGCTGCCGCCCCCACCGGTGCCCAGGATCCAGGCGCCGACCGCGAGCGCCTCGATGTCGTCCGCCGAGAGTTCCGTCATGCGGCGGCGACCTTCGGCATCTTGACCTTGGCCCAAAACTGGTCGTCCACCTGAGTGGCGAGGCGCCGGGCGGCTTCCGTCAGCGTCGCGGCAATGCGCCGTCGCTCGAGCTCCGAGACCATGTGCGCCGGAAACGACAGGCATAATGCCAGCGTTTCGGCGCGAGCCGGATCGGCGATGCTGACCGCCACCGAGCCGACGCTCGGTACACCCTCGTCGATCGCTTCGCTCCAGCCGGTGCGGCGGATGCTTTCCAGCAACCCCAGCAGCTCGCGCAAGTCTTTCGGCGCATTGGCCGATGGCGGAACGAGCGGTCGCGGGTGCAGCGCTTTCACCGCTTCGTTGCTGAGCCGCGCCAACAGCGTGCGGCCGGTCGCGGTGGCGAAGGCCGGCATGCGGCTGCCGAGCGGAGTGACGACGCGCAGCGTTTCCAGCCCGACATAAACCCTCAGGACCAGCACGTCGGCGCTGTCCAGTATGGAGATGTAGCCGCCGTGCCGCGCCTCGCGGGAAATTTCGCTGAGCGCCTGGTCGGCGAGATCCATCAGCGTGGAATTTTGTCCGTAGAGGCGTGAAATCTCGAAGAACACGTGGCCGACGCGATAGCGCGGCGTGCCGCCGACATTCGCCAACAGCCCTTCCCGCAGCATCGATTTGAGCAGCCGCGACGCCGAGCTCTTGGGCATAACGAGCAGCCGCGACACCTCTGTGACCGAGAGCTCCGGCCGCTCGCTCGAGAACAGGCGCAGGACCGAAACCGCGTTGGAGAGTGCTGACATCGCACAAGTTGCAAAAAATGGAACAGCTGTTGACAATATCGGAACCATCTCGTTTATTCAAGACCATGAGCGTGCGAGGATGACATGATGCCGGGTCAGCGCCGCCTCCGAGCGGGATGACGTGAGGGGACGGCGGTTCCGGCACGATCCGTGCCTACTGCCGTGGTCAGCATCGAGCGTGGAGGGGACAAGCGATGGTGCACGATCTGAGACGCAGAGACCTATTCCGGCTCGCCGGCGGAGCGACGTCACTCGCGGTCGCCGGCGGCGGTTTCCTCTCCAAGGCGGCCGCACAGGACGTGCGGACGCTCACCGTGGCGTGGGATACCGACATCGACACACTCGACCCGACCGCGTTCAAGTCGATCGGCGCCTATGTGGTTCAGGCGAACGTCTACGACAGCCCGCTGATGTGGAAGGTGCAGCCGGAGGAGGGCAAGCCGGGTTTATTCCGCTCGCGGCCAAATGAATTCGATGCCAGCGCCGCCGAAGCGTGGGCGATGGAGAAGGACGGCGCGACCGTCGTTCTCAAGATCCGCCGTGGACTGACCTTGCCGAGCGGCAAGCCCGTTACCGCCCATACGATCAAGTATGCCTTCGACCGCGGCTTGCAGTCGCCTGGCTACATTCGCCTCCTGTTTCCGATTCTGCTTGGCGTGACCAAGCCGGAGCAGATCGTCGTGCGCGACGACTACACGCTGGCGGTCGAGATGCCGGCGCCAAGCCCCATGACGCTCGATGTGCTGGCCCTGTCGAACAACGCCGTGCTCGATCCCGACGTCGTGAAGGCGAATGCGACTGAGAAGGATCCGTGGGCCACTGACTGGATGAAGCGCAATGTCGCCGGCCTCGGTCCCTATCGGCTGGCGAAGAACGAGCCGGGCGTCGAGGTTATCCTCGAGGCGACCAAGGACTACTGGCGGCCGCAGCCGTTCTTCCAGCGCATCGTCTTCAAGTTCGTCCCCAACGAAGCCGACCGCGTGCTGTTGCTCAAGCGCCGTGCGGTCGACATCGTGACCGGGCGACCGGGCCTCTCGCCCCGCAACGTGAAGAGCCTGGAAGGCGAGGCGGGCCTCAAGATATTCAGCGTTCCGGACACGACCTGTCACTGGTTGTGCATGAACGGCAAGAAGGAGCCGCTCAACAACGTGAAGGTGCGGCAGGCCATCAACTACGCCATTCCGATCCAGGCAATCATTCCAAACGTCTTACACGGCTACGGCACGCAGATGAAGAGCCCGGTTCCCCACCTGACGCCCGGCTACGACGACGCGATCTCACCCTACCGGCATGACCTCGCGAAGGCCAAGGCGCTGATGAACGAAGCCGGGGTCGGCCCGCTGCCGATTGCGCTCGACCTCGCCGTACGCGTCGGCTGGCAGCCGCATGAACAGGCAGCCGTGTGGATCCAGCGCGAATTGGAGCAGATCGGCTTCAAAATCAACATCGTGAAGGAAACCGACGCGACTTTCCGCCAGGTTGCGTCCAAGGGCGATCACCAGCTCTCGATCGAGGCGTGGCAGTCCTGGATCAACGATCCCTTCTATCATCTTCACTTCAACTTCCACAGCAAGGCGATCAACACCAACACGGCGTTCTATTCGAACCCCGAGATCGACAAGCTGCTCGAGGAGAACATGCGCGCCCCGAACGGCCCGAACCGGCTCGCCGCCGCCAAGCGCGCCCAGCAGATCCTCATCGACGACGCCGTCTGGGGCTTCTTATGGTATGATAGTTGGACGCGTGTGATGCGCTCCGACCTCGTCGGCGTCGAGAAACGCTGGGATACCTTCGAGCGCTACTACGGAATGAAGCTTGCCTGACGGGCGAGCGGCCGGCCGGACGTGCGATTTCGAGCGCGCGGCGTTATCGCACGCAATGCGATCGCGTCATGGTGGTGATTTCACGACGGCAGGAGTCGGAGACCAGGCAAGGGGCGCTGGATAACGTCCCGGCGCAGGGGCGTCGCCGCGCCTCATGGATGCAGCAGGCGAAACGACTGTCAGCGGGTTTGGACCGAAGCCCATTGGAGCATGAGGTCGGGCTCCGATGTCGCTAGCGCTCTATATCTTGCGAAGGCTGATGTCGGTTGTCCCCACGCTGTTTGGCGTGACGCTCATCAGCTTCTTCCTCACCTACGTGCTTCCGGGCAATCCAGCGCTGGTGAAGGCCGGACCTCTCGCGACCCCGGAATATCTCGCCGAAATCGAGCGGAAAATGGGCCTCGATCAGCCCGTGTGGGTGCAATACGGCCGCTACGTCGGCGGCCTGTTCCGGGGCGACTTGGGTGAAAGTTCAGCGACCGGGCGTCCGGTGCTGCAGGATTTCCTGCAACGCCTGCCCGCCACCTTGGAGCTTACCCTTGCGAGCCTGATCCTTGCCGTGCTCATCGGCGTCCCGCTCGGGGTCCTGTCGGCGGTGCATCGTGACACCATCGTCGATCATCTGGGCCGCATCGTCGGCGTCGCCGGCGTGGCGATGCCGACGTTCTGGACCGGCCTGCTGTTCATCTACGTGTTCTTCTACGTGGTCGGATGGGCGCCGCCACCGCTCGGACGGCTGGCATCGGGCTTGTCTCCGCCGACATCGATCACCGGACTCTACGTCATCGACTCGCTGCTGACCGCGAATTGGCCCGCATTATGGTCCAGCCTCGGGCAACTCGCGCTGCCGGCGTTCACGCTTGCATTCAGCGTCATGGCGCCGCTCGCCCGCATGGTGCGCGCGACGATGCTGGAAATCCTGCAGTCCGACTACATCACGGCCGCCTGGGCCGCGGGCCTACCGCGGCGGCGCGTCATCGGCGACGCGCTGCGCAACGCGCTGATACCCGTGATCACGACAATCGGCGTCGTCTTCGGATTCCTGATGGCGGGAAACGCAGTGGTCGAAACCGTGTTCGCCTGGCCGGGCATCGGCCACTACGCCGTCACTGCCCTGATGACCAAAGACTCCGGTCCGATCCAATCCTTCGTGCTTTTTGTCGCAATCATGTACGTGATCGTCAATCTGGTGGTCGATCTCCTCTATGGGTTGGTCGATCCCCGCGTTCGGCTGGGCTGATGACAGACTCCGCGCTCTCCGCCGTCTCGACCCGGCCGAAGTCCCGGCTCCCCGCCATGTGGAATCGGCTGCGGCGTAACCCGGTGACGTTCGGCGCGCTGACCGTCATCGTCGTGCTCGCGCTGGTCGCTATCCTGGCGCCGGTCATCGCGCCGTTCGATCCCGACGCCACCGACCCGGCGGTGGCACTCGAAGGCCCATCGTGGCGCAACCTGCTGGGCACCGACGTCTATGGCCGCGACCAGCTCTCGCGCCTGATCTTTGCCGCCCGTCTCGATCTGATCGTTCCATGCTGCGCGACGATGGCCGCCCTTGTGGTGGGCGCGCTCATCGGTGCGCTTTCCGGCTATCGGGGTGGTTGGATGGATCAGCTAATCATGCGGATGGTGGAGGCGGTGCTGGCATTTCCGGCGCTCGTGCTGGCGATGGGACTCACCGCGGCACTTGGCAACAGCATCGGCAACATCATCCTGACGCTCGCCATCACGCAGGTGCCGATCTACATCCGCCTCATCCGCGGCGAAATGCTGCGCGTGCGCGAGATGGAATATGCCGAGGCCGCGCGGGCCGTCGGCAATCCGCCTTGGCGCATCGTGCTGGTGCACTTGCTGCCGAACTGCATTCCGCCGCTCATCGTGCAGGCGACCCTGGCGATGGGCTTTGCGCTCCTCACCATGGCGGCGTTGTCGTTCCTCGGCCTCGGCATCCGCCCGCCCGACAGCGAATGGGGCGAGATGACAGCGGAAGGCGCCAACCACATGGTCACGGGCGAATGGTGGCTTTTTGTGTTTCCGGGTCTCGCCGTCATGATCACCGTGCTCGCCTTCAATCTCGTCGGCGACGGCCTGCGCGATTTTCTCGATCCGCGCATGCGAGGTGTGCGCTGATGAGCCTGCTGGAGCTCAGCGATCTGACCGTTCACTTCGCGACCGACGCCGGTCCGGTGGAAGCGGTTCACAAGGTGAACCTGTGGGTGGGGGCCGGCGAGATCATGGGGCTGGTCGGCGAGTCGGGATCGGGAAAGACCGTCACCGCCTTCTCGATCCTTCGCCTGATCCGGCCGCCGGGCCGCATCGTGCGCGGCTCTATTCGGTTAGAGGGATGCGATCTCCTCGCGCTGTCCGAAGAGGAAATGCGGAGAGTCCGCGGCGCCCGTATCTCGCTGATCCCGCAAAATCCGCGCACCGCGCTCAATCCGGTGATCACGGTCGGCGGACAAATCGCGCGCCTGTTCGAGCTGCACCGCGGCCTGCCCGCGCGGGCGGCCTGGGAGCGCGGCGTCGAGGCGCTCGATCAAGTGGGCGTGCCGGAAGCCCCGCGCCGCATGCGCCAATACGCGCACCAGCTTTCAGGCGGCACCTGTCAGCGCGTAATGATCGCCATGGCGCTGGCGAGCTCTCCGCAACTCCTGATCGCCGATGAGCCGACGACCGGGCTCGACGTATCGATCGCCGCACGCATTCTCGATCTGCTGCGCGAACTAGGATCGCGGACCGGCGCCGCCATCATCCTGATCACGCATGATCTCGGCGTAGTGGCGGAGACGTGCCACCGCGTGTCCGTCATGCACGCGGGTCAACTCGTCGAATCTGCCTCCGTGCGCACGCTGTTCCAGCAACCAATGCATCCCTACACGCGCGCCCTGGTGCGTTCGATCCCGCGCATCGATCGCGAGGTGGCTCTAGAGCCGATCCCTGGTTCCGTCCCTTCGCTGCTGAACGCTTCCCCCGGATGCCGCTATGTGACGCGTTGCCTGGATCGCCTGGACATTTGCAGGCAAATTTTGCCGCCTCTTGAACTGATCGACCCGGATCACCGTGTCGCATGTCACGCCGTGGAGGCGAGTCGTGCGGCCGTTGCTTAGAGTCGAGGGTCTCGCCAAGAACTTTCCCATGCGCGGGTTTGGAGCTTGGCTCGACGCCATGCGCGGACGGGGCTCGGACGTTCGGGCCGTCGACGGCGTCTCTTTCGACATTGCGACCGGCGAGACCTTGGGGCTGGTTGGTGAATCGGGCTGCGGCAAGTCGACAGTGGCACGCTGCGTGCTTCGTCTCGTCGAGCCGACATCCGGCTCCGTGCGGCTCGATGCGACCGACGTTACGTCTGTCGACGCAGCCGGCCTCCAGCGGCTGCGCCGCAGCATGCAGATGGTCTTTCAGGATCCGACCGCCGCGCTTAATCCACGTCTATCCGTACGACAGATGGTGGAAGAGCCACTGCGCCTCCATTCCGACGCGCCGGCGCGGGAGCGCCGGGAAAAGACCGATGCGATGCTGGTGGCCGTCGGCCTCGGCCTGGAGTTCGGCGACCGCTATCCTCATGAACTTTCCGGCGGCCAGAAGCAGCGCGTCAATATCGCCCGCGCCATGGTGACCGACCCCCGCTTCGTCGTGCTCGACGAGCCGACATCGGCCCTCGACGTTTCGTTGCGCTCCCGCATCATCCTCCTGCTCGAGACGCTGCGGGAGACGCTGGGGCTGTCGTATCTGTTCATCTCCCACGATATCGCCACCGTGAAGTATCTCGCGCATCGCGTCGCCGTCATGTATCTGGGCGTCATCGTCGAGCTGACGGACACGCGCGAACTGTTCGCCCGTCCATTGCACCCCTACACCAAGGCCCTGCTGTCAGCCGTCCCCATTCCGGATCCCGAAGCGCACCGGGAACGCCTCGTGCTGGCCGGAGAAGTGCCCAGCCCGATCGATGTGCCGGCAGGATGTCGCCTGCGTGGCCGCTGCCCGTTCGCCCAGGCGGTCTGCGCCGAGCCCGTTTCGTTGCGCGAGGTTGCGCCGGATCATTTCGTCGCATGCCACCTTGTCGCTGGCTGAGAATGGAGACGTTGCTTTCGCGTCAGGGAGTCACGGTCATTCCTCAGGCGGGCACTCCAGAGCTGGCGTGAGCCCGCGCGCTCGCTCGGGCTGGCTGGCGCTGTCGGCTCCTTACGGGAGCCTCAAATATCGACGGGTGAAGGTCGCAGCTATTGGACAACGTTCGCCGCAAGACTAAGGGCGTAAACATCGCGGATGCCAAAGTGAAAATCGCGCAGGCGGAAAGAGAGGTCGACGAGGCCCTGGACGGATACAATAGCCTGGCCAACTCCGTGCGTAGCCTGGGGTGACAGCGCTTCTCGGCCCCTTCGATGGCGCCTCTCGGCTCCCTTCGATAGAAGGGCCCAGGTGATGCACTTGAGGGGGGACCAGTGGGAGTGCTCCGTTCCTTGATCAGTGAGGAAGCGTTCCCTGATAACGCGAGGAGAATTCCCTGTTCCGATGTCTAAGGGAATTTCGCTCTAACGGACTGGAAAACGCTGAGAAATCTGTCACTGGATCGGTTAGCGCGCCCGAAATTGCCAGAACTCCCTGTATTTTTCCCCGCTAGAAACGGGTTTCGCAAATGACTGGTTCCTCCGCCACACGGTCCGCGCGCCTCGAGATTTTCCCGATGCCGTGCGTCGCCTCTGACCGAGGCAACACGCGTTCCTCGAAGTCTCAGCGGCGGGGAGCACCGGGCACTAGCAGACACCTCAGGCCGACAATTATTTAAGCAGGGTCCTCGGTGTGCAAGAGACGAAGATCGACCGGAGAACGCATGAAGGGAATATTTGGCTTGCACTGCCTCGATGCCGCGCCTTGAGATCAGAACCTTCTTTGCTGAAATGTTGGCTCAGGGATCCATCAGCAATCCGCGCGCGACGAAGACGAGAATGCTGACACTCAAGAGCGCGTAGCTGGCCATATGCATCAGAAACCGTTGGCGTGGCGTTGGGCGGCTGCCACCGCGCCGATCGAACCAGCCGGCGGCAATGCTCAGTGCTGCTGCAGCGACGCCGGTCGCGACCATAAGCCACCAAAGCGCTCCGTCCATATCACCCACGGCTTCAGCAGCAGCCACCGCCACCGAGAACGCGGGTCGGGATCAGGAGAGTTGCGGCGATATACGGGGACTTGCCATCCCACATGAAAGTTCCGACGACCGTGAGCTGATCCCCGACCGCAGCCACGAGCATTTTGCTGCCGATAACCTTCAGCGGATGCTGCGAGACGTCCTGCACCATGAATTCCTTGCCCGACGCTCGGCTTTCGACAACGAGCCCGTAGATGGTGACCACCCTGCCGGCAAAAACCTCGGGCTCGGCGACCAGCTGAGCAATGATCGGCGTAAGCGGCTTCTGGTCCGAGCGGGCAGCCGCGGGGCCCACGATCCCCAAGGTGAGAAGAACCACCGCCACCTCGAACGCCTTCTTCGTCATCGGAGCGCCGCACCGTGACGGAGCTCGAATGCTTCGACTAGGTCGCCCACGACTTGGCCCCCGGAGGCGAACGCCTCGAGGGCTTCGCCATAGAGGATCGACAACACCTTGCTTTTTAGCTCGGCATAGCGTGGCGAGGCGAAGACGCTCGCATCCCGCGGTCGTGGCAGATCGACCGGCAGTTCCAACTTGGTCGAAGCCGGCGAACGGGACAGCAGCACGAGCTTGTCCGCGAGAAGGATCGCCTCGTCGATTTCCGAGGTGACGAACAGGATTGTCTGTCCGCTCCCCTCGAACAGCTTCAGCAGATATTCCTGCATGAGCTGGCGCGTCATGGCATCCAGACCACGAAATGGCTCGTCCATCAGCAGTACGAGTGGACGGTTGATGAGGGCGCGTGCGAGTTCCGCCCGGCGCTGCATGCCGCCGGACAATTGGTTCGGGTATTTATCGCGGAAGTCCTTGAGGCCCACCCGCGCCAACAGCGCGGTCGCTTCCGCTTCTGCCATCGCGTGCGCGATCCGCCGTTGTACAGTAGGACCATACATGACGTTTTGGAATACCGTCATCCATGGGAATAGCGCGGTCTCTTGGAAGACCACCAGCCGATCCTGGGTCGGCCCCACGATGTCTTGCCCATCGATGGTGATGCGGCCCTCCGTCGGCCGCTCATAGCCAGCCACCAAGTTGATGAGGGTCGTCTTGCCGCAGCCCGAGGGACCGATCAGGACGGTGAACCTCTTCTTGGGGACCGTAAACGTGCAGCCCTGGATGACGGTCTTGGCGGCGAACTCGTCCCCGTAGGCCTTCGTCACGCAGTCAACTACGACCTCACCACGGCTAATTGTGCGGAGGTCGCTCACCGTGGCGGCCTACCAGTAGAAGTGCACGTGGTGCGTGGCGACCACGACCGCTGCTGCGAGGACCAGGAACGGTAAGTAGGGCAAGAAGGAGTACCAAAAGATCATGAGGCCATGCTATATCCGGAAGGGAAGCTCGACAAATCCGCCGAGGATGTAGAGCGCGCCGGCGATGCCAGTGATGGCGCCAAGCATCAACTTCAATAACGGCTGAGGTACGAAGCGTTGGGTCTTTGCAGCCAACCAGGAGCCAAGGATACCGCCCGCTGAAGCGAACAGCCCCCATGCAATCTCGGGCGGCAGACGGATTCCGGTGAACAGGGGAGCGATCACGCTATAGGTGAGGAGACTGACAGCCGAGAGCGACAGTACGTAAGGGATTGAAGCCGCCACCAGGACATAAATAGGCAACCGGTAGAAGGTGGCAAAGATCGGCACGAGCAGAAAGCCACCGCCAACGCCGAGCGTTGCGGAAACAATGCCGACGCCGAGTCCGACGAGGAAGAGCGCTAGGGTGGACATGGTCCAGCTTTCGCCCCAATAGGCAATGGTGAGCGAACCGCGTCCTTTTGCGACGGTCTCAATGCTTAATCCGTGCGGGAGGCCAGATGGCGTCCGCCCGGCGGCGCGCGCGGCGCGCGCGGCCGCTGCAAATTTCCCTTCGAATCCATCGCCAGCGCGCAGGCCGCGGAACGCCGCGACACACAGATGCACCCCGGTGATAGCAAGTGCGACGCCGGTCACGACGGTGAACGGTTTGGGATCGGCGAGCACTGTCAGCCTGATGAACGGGCCGATCACGGCTCCGACCACACCGCCGGCGCACACCCAAAACGCAAAGTACCAATTAGTTTGGCGCGTGCGCCGGAATCCGAGCAGGGCGCCGAGGGGGTTAAGGAATGTCAGTAGCTGTGTTGTCGGCGTGACATGGGCGTTGCCAAACTGAAGGATCGAGATTTGGTAGGGCAGCGCGAAGATACCCGCAGCCTCACCTACGACCGCCATGGTATAGCCTGTCCAGAATCCCATCCACACGAGGTGCCAGATTGGAACTTTGACCCCGGCAAGCGGAAATGCAACGTCGCCCCCCGGCAGAAGGCCATGCTGCCAATATGCCGCAAAAAATCCGGCCGCGAGCGTGACAACGATGAGCGGAGCCTGTTCGCGCAAGAATTCGCGCCAGACCGCCTGACCCGCCGACTCCCCGGATTCGACCTCGATTGCCTCTGGGCGGCCCGCCGTCGCCATCCTGGCTCCTTCCTACCGCTGCCGCTGCCACGGAGCGACGAAGCTTCCGAACAGTCGAATGATCTCGGAGGAAAGATAGCCAGCGATCCCGATAGAGATCATGCAGACAATGCACTGCGCGATGGCGTTGATCTCGAAGGATTGCCAGAGCAGGTAACCGAGCCCGGTGCGCCCGGCCACCATCTCGGCGGCGACCACCATCTCCCAGGCAATGCCCATACCGACCGCCATGCCGGTGACGATGGATGGAACGGTCGCTGGAAAGATGATCCGCCAGAACAAATCGCCGGGGGTCGACCCGAGCGACAACGCCGCGCGCTTGTAGTTCGGGTCGATATTGGAGGCGCCTCCGATTGTGTTGAGCAGCACGATCCAAAACGCCCCGAGAAAAACGATAAAGATGACGCTCAACTCACGGGTCGGCCAGAACACGATCGAAACTGGAATCCAGGCGACTGGCGGAATCGGGCGCAAGATTTCCACGATCGGAAATATGGTGTCAAAAGAAGCGCGATGCATCGCCATCATGAGCCCCAGCGGGATGCCGACGATCTGAGCGAGGAGAAAGCCGGATGTGATTCGGCGCAAACTGAGGGCCCAACCCTCCCAGTAAAGCTGGGACGTGAGGAGGCTCGCGGACGTTTGGATCACCTCTGTTGGCGGCGGCAGATTGCTGATCGCCGGGATGCCGAGCGGTCGTGCGAACTCCCACAGCAAGAAAAGCGTGCCAATCGAGATCGCGCCTAACAGTAAGTTGAGGTTCCAATGTGACGCGAGCCACCGTCGCACCCTTCTACTACGGGCCTGCGCAGAGGCGACGCCGGTCGCTGAGGGCGCGATCGTCATCAGGCGAGCTCCCGCTCGCCGGCTTCGAATGCCTTGCGTGCCTCGCCGTGGATGGCAGCACGAACATCGTTCTCAAGTTTCAGGAAGTGGCCACTGGTGAGCACGTGATAATCGCGCGGCCGGTCGATGTCGACATCGACAATCTTAAGTACTCGGCCCGGACGCGTCGTCATGATGACGATCTTGTCCGCCAGGAAAACCGCCTCTTCAACATCGTGCGTGATGAAGAACACGGTCTTGGGTGACGCATCATAAAGTTCGAGCAGGTACTCCTGGACGACGCTCTTGGTAAGCGCGTCAAGCGCTCGAAACGGCTCGTCAAGCAGCAACACCTTCGGATCGTTCATCAAGGCACGCACGATTTCGACCCGGCGCTTCATGCCGCCGGACAATTCGCCAGGATATTGGTTCTCGATGCCCCGCAGCCCAACGCGGCTCAGCAATTCGCGCGCCTGCACCTGCGCTTCGCCGCGATTCATCTTGCCCTGCTGGATCGGGCCGCAGGTGACGTTCCACAGCACGGTCTTCCACGGAAACAGCGCACCGTTCTGGAACACGACCATGCGGTCAGCGCCCGGCATCAACCGCTTGCCAGGCGTGGTGAGCAGCTCGTCGTCGAGGAAGATCTCGCCGACCGTCAACTCGTCGAAGCCGGCGATAGTGTTGAGAAGCGTGGTTTTGCCGCAACCCGAGGGGCCGACGACGACGCAGAATTCGCCAGGTCGGGTGTCAAACGAAACATCGTCGATGGCAACGACATTAGCGCCATCGGGGTCGTAGACTTTCCCGGCGTGTCGGATCGAAAGGGCCCCGCCCCTTGCCGCTTCCACCGCCATTAGACGCCCGCCAGAATGCGGCTGCGCCAGCGCATGAGCCGATTGCCGACAAAGCGAACCAACGCACTTGAAAGGTAGCCGAGAAAGCCCAACGTGGCCATTATGATGACCATGGTCTCGAACTGAACGTAATAATAGGTCTCCCAAACCTTGTAGCCGAGCCCGGCTTGTCCGGAGACGATCTCGGAGGCAACGAGCGAGAACCAGCAGGCGCCCATGGCGATTTGAAGCCCGACGAAAACGTAAGGCAACGCGCCGGGCAAGATCACATGCCGGAGAATCGCGAGCTCGCTGAAACCGAGCGAGCGGGCAGCTCGGAAATAGACCTGATCAATTGACTTGACGCCGAGCAAGGTATTGAGAATCGTGACGAAGAACGCAGCCAAAAACGTCAGCCCGATAATCGGCAGTTCACGCCCGGGCAGAAGCAAGATTGCGAGAGGGATCCAGGCCAGGATTGGAATTGGCCGCAGCAGCTCAAGAATAGGAAAGGTGAGTCCGTAGAAGATTCGGCGCCAGCCCATCAGGATGCCAACCGCGACGCCTAGGATGGTAGCGAGGACGAATGCGCAGACGACGCGATAGACCGATGCCCAAATGTGGCTGTAATACTCGGCAGTAAACAGCGAAACGCCGTAGAGCGGATCGGGATTGACCCACTCGCGGATACTGGCAATAAACCCGGGCAACTCGCGAAATCGCCAGAGCTTCAAATTATCGACTAGCAGATACCAAGCTAGAAAGAAGCCGCTGACCCCGAGTAACATCAGATATGGGCGACTGCTGCGCACCAGCCTTCGCGCCCGCAAGATCAACGGGACTTTGGCCCCCGGTTCGATCGTGACGATCGCTGGCGTCGGGACAATGAGCTGAGCCATTCTCCGCTCTGTTCCTCTGCCGGTCGTCCGCCGACCGCCTTAGATACGGCCTCAAATCTTAAACAAGTTCACGTATTCCTCGATCCGCTTGGCGTCATTGACCAGCGGATAGCCCTGCTCGACCGGAACCGCCTTGAGACGGATTAGTGGCGAGGACACATTAAGCTCCTTCATCGCCTCCCGGGCTAGGCTATCGTCGATCGCGCCCGGAAGAAGTTCATTCGACGGGATGATCTTCTCCTGCGCCAAATAGTCGAGCACGCGTTTCTGAAGAGCGCGGACATCGTCATTCCAGACAAAGAGCTTTTCGTCGCGGATGGGGCCGCCATAGTAGGGCTCTGGAATCAGGCCGGCGAGCGAGAACCACAAAGCCTTCTCACTGAAGCCGGTGATGTATTTCGCGGTTATTCTCAGAACCTCAGCATGATTGCGGGGGTCGTAGTACCACATCTGAGTCTCGATCTCGGCCTTGAGCCAGGCCTTAACAACATCCGAATTCTCGTCCATGAAGTCCTTGCGCGTGACGATAGTGCCGGAATCCCGCTCGCCCCACGCCTGACCGGTTGCCACGATACGCGCGATGCCTTCGCCGGCGATCGTGCTCACCGCAGCGCCTTGTGGATCCCAGGTCGCGGCTCCATCGATCTTTTTGGCGCGGAGGTTGGTTGTAATCACGCCGATCGGCTGATTGAGGTACTCTTTCGGCTTGATGCCTTCGCGCTTGAAAACATCCTGAAAGAAGCGATCCGTGCAGCTGCCCTTCGGCACGGCCACGACCTTACCATCGAACCACTGCAAGGCCTCCTTCGAGTTCTTGAATTCTGGTGCGTCGGTCCGGGCAAGGATCTGGTAGCAGTGATAGCCGCTGGGCGATGAGCCGATCAGCGCGATCGCACGGATGTCCGCGCGCTGACGTTGAAACGTCGCGATCAGCCCCGGCGCGTCGCCGTTGTGGCCGATCATTGTCTTCTTGGCGATCAACTCATTGGTGACGATGCCGCCTTGGATCGGATGCGTGAAAGTGACCTCACTGCCCGCCGGAAGGTACTTTTGCCAAATCTTCTTTTCTTCGTTGATGACGCCGAACCAGCCCTGTGTCCAGTCTGGACGGACCGCGACATTGAACTGCACCGGCTTGCCCTTGACCTGCTGACCGTAGGCGAAATCACCCCAAGGGATTCCGCTTGAACTGACGACGGCACCCGCGAGGCCGGCTGCGGTGTGCACCATGAACTGACGCCGGCTGAAGCGGGTGGCGGCCCGTTTCGAACCCCTGCGCGGCTGCTTGCTGGCCATGTTATCCTCCCCCGTTCGGCCGCAATAATGCGGCCACTCTGCCTTGTTGAGGCGGCGTTCGGCTGTTCGCCTCCCGCGGCGAGTCGATTTTGCTGGAAAAGATATCCAGCGCCGCAACTTGGTGTCTGTCAAGAACCTGACAATGGCGAACGGCGCGGCGCCAGCTCTATAGCCCCATCCGGGCAATCCGCGCCCCCGCGGTCACCAACCGGACCCGCTACCACGCGGTAGCCCCCACGTCAGGCGTCCTCGGTATCTATGCCGGCCGGCCGTGCCAACAGCAGATCGGGCCGGAGAATCACGGTCCGACGCTTGCCGACCCGGATCATCCCTTCATCCTGAAACCGATCCAAGGTCATTGTAACCCACTGGCGCGACGCCCCGACCATTTGCGAGAGCGCCTCATGGGTGAAGGGCGCGCCGATTGCGATCCCGTCCTCGTCCTGGACGCCGTGGATTTCCCCTAGGTTGATCAACAGGAGCGCGAGCCGTTCGGACACCGAGCGCGTGCCTAGCATCTGCAACAACGTCGATAGGCACTTGCCCTTGTATTCGAGCGCCTCTACCACCCCGATCGCGAGAGCCGGAATCTCTTCCATTAGGCGGCGCAGATGGTCACCGCGGAACGCGAACGCATCCGTCTGGCCGACCGCCACCCCCGACCACATGTGAGCGCCTGCACCCAGCACCTGCGGTGTGCCCACGATGTTCCCTGGCTGCCAATACGCCAAGGTGATCTCGCGGCCGACTGGCGACATATAGAAGGTGCGGATCAGGCCGCACTCGATGAGGAACACGCCTCGGTGCCGCTCCCCTTGCGCGAACAGGACCTCGCCGTGGGCGAGGCTGCGCGGCGACGCGCGGGCCATGATGCGCTTGCGCTGGCTGTCAGTCAGCCGCGCGAAAATGTTCGGTTGTCGGTCGGCGCGAAACCGGATTGATCGCGGTGCGATACCAGCCCGCTCAGCGCGCGACACCCGACTGTGAGGCGACACCACAACGACGCTCCCACCTGGTTCAGACACGGATGCGCGTTCCCTTCGGGTCGAAGAACGGGATACTAACGACCCGCGCTGCCAGCGTTCCAGAATCCGCGGTGACGGTCAATTGATTACCGTCGCGGGCATGATCAACCGCGACGTAGCCAAGTCCAATCGCCTTTCTTAAGGTTGGGCTGAAACCGACGACCGTGACGTGGCCGATCGCCTTGCCACCGACCTCGATCAGGCTCTTGCCAGAAACCGTCACCGGCTTCTCGCCTAGTTCGAAGCCGACAAGCTTTCGCGCCGGGCCGGCTTCCTTCACCTTCGCGAGAGCCGCGCGGCCTATGAAATCTCCCTTGTCGAGTTTCACGGTCCAACCAAGGCCGGCCTCGTATGGGTTGGTCGTCTCGTCCACGTCCCGGGTATAGACGTGGTACACTTTTTCCAGCCGAAAAGTACCTATCGTGCGGTTGCCGCAGAGCGCCAAACCATCCTCTTTCCCGGCGTTCACAATCGCCTCATACATCGTCCAGGCGTAGCCGGCGTCGTAAAAAATCTCGTAGCCGAGTTCGCCGGTGACCCCAAGGCGCGCGACCAGGCAGTGGATGCCGGCGACCTTTCCGTGAACGAATCGATAATAAGGAAGCGCTTGATCGGAGACATCGAACTCTGCGATCTTTTGTAGAATCTGACGTGATTTCGGGCCTTGAATCTCGATACAGGTCGTACCAGCCGATTGATCCATCACGCACACATCCATGCCGGCGGTATGCTTCTCGACCCAGCCCGGCGTTTTGTGCGTATTGAACGCTGCCATAGTCAGTAGATAGTGTTCTGGTGCCAGGCAGAACACGACGAGATCGTCGAAAATCCCGCCAGTTTCGGTGCACAGGCTGGTATAGACAAGCATTCCCGGCTCCGCCTTTGCGACGTCGTTCACACACAGCTTCTGCACGGCCTTGAGTGCGTCCTTGCCCCGGATATGCAACTCGCCCATCGCGTGCCCGTCGAACAGAATCGCGTCGTTGCGGCATGCGCGCGCTTCTTCTTCAAGCGTGGTGAAGTGTGTCGGCATCTCCCAGCCGGCGAAATCGAAGAACGTCGTGGCGCCATGCGCGACGTGCTGTCCGAAATGCGGTGACCGTCTCAGCATCTTAGCCATCGCGATCCTCTCTTGCGATACTGGGAATTGTGGGGCCGCTCTCACTTATTGCGAAATTTGACATTAGTGCCCTTGTGCCACGTGTCGAAGTGATCGACGTGCGTCTGCAGGTAGGCACCTTGCTTGAAATAACGGTCATAGAAATCGAGATCCAGGTGATGCGCCTGAATGAAATAGAGCAGATGCATCGTGTCATTGAACGCCGGGAACTTGCCGTAAGCCTCGTAGATGTACGTGCAGATGTCCTTCACGCACTCAAGCCCCTCCGCGCTGATCCCCGGCACGCCCTTTTCGAATTCCGCGTTGGTGATGGAGTGCGGGAGGACCATGCCGCGCCGTTCCCATTCGTCCAGGCTCTCGCCCATGTCCTTGACGGCGGCATCAACGGCGTCAGCCATCGTCTTGTAATAGGGTGGGCAGAAACCCTGGAAATACCCGTCAAGACCGACTGGATTAGGTAGTGGCTCCTCCTTCCCTTGAACAAACCGGAACCCGAGCCCTCGACAGATCGGGGTTCCACCCATGACCACCAGCGGCGTGAAGCCACCATGCATCCAGCCGCCAAGACCCATAGCGGCCATGGCGAGCTGCATCAAAGTGCCCATCATGGCGCCCTCGGCGCATAGCCAGCTCACAATGATCTTCTCGAGCGCGCCGAGAGGTAGCGGCTTGTTCTTGTCGAGCAGCCCCTTGGCGGCCCATTTCTCGCATCCGGCCGGCCGCATGCCCTTGCGCTCATCCAGAATGTAGTAGCCGCCGCCGTCGATGTAGCGCCCGCCTCGCGGGTCGCACATGTTGATCATCAGCCGGATCAAATCCTTGCTTATGTCAGTGACCGGCATAAACAAGGTCGTACCAGGCTTGTTGGTGACCCATAGATTGTGGTGGAAGAGGCCGGGTGTCTTGCGCGGCAGATCGAGCCGCTTATCCGACAACCTGACTGTGTACTTGCGATAAAAGTCCAAAATCTTGTCCCGGTCCTCAACGGTTTCATACTCCTTCATCTTAGTCATCTGCTGCTGGGTACCGCGAAACAGGAAGACGCCGTCGTCGTTGGTGAAGAACAGCTCGGTGCGATGCGACCCTACGGCAGACGGGTGTGGCCGGCCCACCGATTTGACCATTCCCCCTTGGAACTCCCCCTCGCACAGGATGGCGCCTGTAACACCGGTCGCGGCGGCGACGAGCATCGCTGTTTCGGATTCGTCGAGTGGCATCGGCTCTTTGTCGGAACTATATGTGAACGGGCCGTGTCGCAGCTCCATGCCGAAGCCGAAGCGGCGCGAGCGTCGTCCGACGATTGCCTCGAATAACGGGAAATTCCATGCCTTCTCGACTTGCGGCAGAAGGCTGTAGCGGTTTTCATTCTCAGGACTGGTCACGCTCGTCTCCCTCAACGGCAACACGTTCATTCGGTCGGATTCGGCTTGTGAGACAGCGCTAGAAACGGCGCCTTGATGGCATAGAGTAGGACGGTAGGGGACAGAAAGAGCTTGGCGAGGAGCTTGAGGAACTCACCGGCGCCGACGTGCGTGCGTGCATCCCATACGCCCATGCGCCCAACGATGACGAGTTCGCCGCCCTCAACCTCGAAGTGATCGATGGTCATGGGAAACTCGCCGGCCGGTGACTTGATGATCAAAACAGACTCCCCGTATGCTTCTCGCAACGGCAAACACCGCCGTTTCAAGATCGGCGAACGTGATCGGATCGTCAGTCAAGAAGTTGACAATTGAGCACCAAACGATCGGGGGCATCCGTCTCCAATTCCTGGGCTACAAGCTGCAATTCGCTGGACTACCCTCAGCACCGGGCCGGTAGATGGCCTGAATGCGGCCACAGTCGCCGGAGAACGCGCGGCGCGGTGGCCCTGTTGGCATCGCAGCCTCTCGCGGATTTACTTTTCTGGTCCGATCGGTGAAGAAACGCTCGATAACGATGACACGAAAGGCTAGACGCGACCGTGCAGCGTGAATCCACGAATCTTGATGCACTAATCAAGCCACGTTCGATCGCCGTCATTGGGGCGTCCGCGGATCGCCGGAAAAATTCCGGCCGTCCCATCAATTTTCTGAAGGAGCACGGTTTCGGCGGGGCCGTGTATCCGGTCAATCCGAAATACGAAGACCTCCTCGGCTGGCGCTGCTACCCCTCGCTCTCTGCGATCGAGGGATCGGTCGATCTGGCGCTAATCACCGTGCCCGCCGGGCAGGTCCGCGACGCGGTACTGCAATGCGGCGAAAAAGGCGTTGGCGGGGTCATCATCATCTCATCCGGCTTCGGCGAGATCGGCCCCGAGGGCAAGCAGGTCGAAGAGGATCTGCTCGCGATCGCACGCTGCCACGGGATGCGAATTTGCGGGCCGAACTCAGTAGGCATCATCAATACCCGTAACCGGTTGGTCGCGACTTTCAGCCAGGCGGTTGACGGCCGTACCCTCGCCCCTGGCGGCCTCGCTCTAGTCAGCCAAAGCGGAAACTTCGGAACCTTCATGATCGAGCTTGCGCTGCGCCGCGGCATCGGCGTTTCGCACTTCATCAGCACCGGCAACGAGACTGATCTTACGTTCCTCGATTACCTCGACTACCTGATTGAAGATCCCGACGTTCGGGTGGTCGCTGGATACATCGAAGGCTTGCGCGACGGAGCCAGGATGCGCGCGCTCGGCCGCGCCGCGTGGGCGGCAGGAAAGCACGTCGTCATTCTCAAGGTTGGCCGTACCAGTTCTGGCTCGCGTTCAGCCATATCGCATACCGGGGCCATGGTCGGGGACGACAAGGTTTACGACGCCGCGCTGAAACAGGCGGGGATCCTACGCGTCGAGCACGAGGAGGAGTTACTCGATGTGTTGCCTCTGCTGCTCGCCGGCGAGCAGCCAAAGGGCCGGCGCGTCGGGATTGTTTCGATCTCAGGCGGCGGGGCAACGATGATGGCCGATGCCTGCGAATCTGAAGGGCTCGAAGTTCCAACACTAGCCGCTGCGTCGCAGACGGCGCTGCGCCGTTTCGTACCAGCCTACGGCGCTGTCGCCAATCCGATCGATCTAACCGGCCAAGTTTTGGGCATGAAGCACGGCGTAGGTGAATGCCTGCGCATTGTCTATGAGGACCCCCGTGTGGATGTCGTCAACCTTTTCCTCGGCTTAATGGAAAGGCAGGGCGCGCAGATCGCCGAGGAAATCCTCACCGTCAAAGCAGGCCAAAAGAAACCGCTGGTCGTTTCCTGGGTCGCCGGTCCGCCGGAGCCTATCGCCCGCCTCCGGCGTGAGGGCATATGCGTCACGACGGCACCAGGAATTGCCGCAGCACGCGCTCTCGGCAACCTCATTCGTGCCGCCAAAGTGGATGGCGATACGATCAACTCTGCCGCGTCGAGTCCCTCGGGCCCAGCGGCCCCCGCCGCCAGCCATACGCAGGATGTGCTCGCTGGTGCGCAGGCGCGGGTTTATCTCGAAAAATGCGGTATTCCAGTTCCTGCGCGAGGGATCGTGGCAGATGCCGGGACGGCGGCCGCGATGGCTGATTCGATCGGTTATCCAGTGGTCCTCAAGCTCGAGCAGCCGGTACTCACGCACAAGACCGAAGCGCACGCCATAAGGCTTGGCCTTGCCGACGACATCGCGGTTAGAGCCGCGGCGGAGGATCTGATCAACATCGGCCACGCCCACAGCGCGAATGGCGACGTGACGTTGCTCGTAGAGGCGATGATTCCGGCGGGCGCCGAGTTCCTGCTCAGCATGGAGCGCGATGCGCAATTCGGCGCAGTGCTTCACTTCGGTTTGGGCGGGGTCAAGACGGAATTGCTTTCGGACATCGTAACTCGAGTGCTTCCCCTGAATCGGGAGGAAATCGTTGCGATGTGCCACTCGATCCGCAACAGTTCGGTGCTCAATGGGTTCCGCGGCGAGTCACCACCCGACCTGAATGCGATCGTTGATGCGCTCATCGCGCTCGGACGCGTTGCCGATCGCGATCCCGCTACTACGCTGATCGAAATCAATCCTTTCATCGTGGGTGCGGTCGGAAAGGGCGGTGTGGCCGTTGATGCGCTCGTGCGTCGGAGCGGCAAGTGAGCGCGCGCCCGCGCCCTGAACTCACGTTCGATCGCATCGTAGTCGGCGCGTGCTATGCGGAGCGGCAGGTCGAGATTTCGCGCGAGCTGATCTTGGCCTATTGCGAAGCAGTCGGGGCCGGCACTGAGCGCTACAGGCCCGCGGGGGACGAGACGCACAAGGTGACGATCGCGCCGCCGAGCCTGCCAGTAATCTGGACGCCTCCACGTGTGAGCTTTACGGATTGGGACATCCCTCCGGGCGGCATCCATACTACCGAGCGTTGGGAGAACTGCCGTCCAATCCGCACGGGCGAGACCCTCCAATGCCGGATTGTTGCGCAGGACAAGCACACGCGCGACGGAAAGAACCACGTCGTCTTCGAGGCGACGTTTACGAGCAGCGCAGGCGAGCTAGTTGCGCGGGGTTTGATGTCTGTTATTTGGCAGAAATAGCCCATGTCCGAGAGCCACCCGACCTTTCATTTTGAACGCCACTCGATCACGCAAGAGCAAATCTGGCGCTATGCGAAGGTAAGCGGGGCCAACGATCCGATCCATGTCGACCCCGATTCGGCCAAGCGTTCGCGTTTCGGCGGAACGGTGGCACAGGGGCTTCTGCTTTATGCCTGGATTTCGGAGCTGATGATGCAGATCGACGCCGATGCATGGAGCGCGGGCGGACAGATCGAGATTACCTTCCGCGCGCCGGCCAAGCCTGGCGACACAATCAATGTTTGCTGTCGATACCTGAACTGTATCGAGCGCGGCAGCGGCATCTATGACGAATACGAGGTCTGGTGCGAGAATCAGGACCAGGTTCGCGTCATCAAGGGACGCGCCTTGCTGCCTACGCGGGCGAGGAGAGCCCACGGTTCATAGCGATTGGCGATCGAGCCAAGTAGATGCGTTCGTAGAGGTTCCGCGTATTGGTTCGCGCCGGAAGGTCGCCGAAGCTCGCGTCGGCGGCCTGGACGCCTGCAAATTCGTACAACAAGAGGCCTTGTCCGGGCGGATCCTTATGATCCGTCCCGCGCGGGTCGAGTGTGTAGCAGCCCGCTCCCAAGAGTTCAGGTGTTCCGGCGAGCCGCGGCAAGTGACCCTTGGTGTACCATCTGCAGAACGCTGGCTCTCCGCCTGGAGCCAGTTCCACTCCGACCAGCAGCAGATGGCTTGCCTCGGTGGAATCGATGCCCGCCGCAATCCTGTAGCGCGCGAATTGAATGTAGGTTCCGCGCCGCAGGTTCCGAACGTGTGGCCACATCCGCTTCGTCGCAGGGGTCGATTTCGGATGCGCTGGCCGGGCCTGGTGGAACAGTGGCTCACCCAAGGCGGAGATGTCTGCGAGATCGTACAAAGCGGCATATCGGGGCTGTCCATTGATCACACGAAAGCGTCGGGCGATTAGAAATCCGGGCACGCGTAGCAACTCAGGCACATGCTCGTCGTTGTACCAGCTATTGAACTCATCCTCGATCGCGGCCGGCCCCACATCGACCATCACCATGAACAGCATCTTGCTCTTCATCACTGCTCACTCCGGAAAGATGCGTAGGTAGAAATTGCGTATCGACGATTTGGAAAACCGCTGCATGCGGATCGTCGACGGCGACTGCTGGCAGCGCAACCAATCGGGGCTGTGAACGATTTGCGGATTGGCGAGATCGTAGAGAGCGATGCAACGCGGCGGATCGCCAAGGACATGGTCGAGCATCTCGCAATTCACCCGGAAGTTTCGCACGCGCATGACCCCGGATACCCTGCATACCGCCGGCCGGTGCTCGCTGCGGTACCAATGTTCGTATTCAGAATCCAGCGCCGGGTCGATGTCATAAGCCGCCAGGAACATGTATCTGGCCTGATCCGCCTGCTCGTTCGCATATTCGGTGGGGAACTGCTCCTCGTAGGCAGCCCGCTTCCAATTCGTCACAAATGACCACATCCGCTTGCAGTCGTGAGTCGAGTCGGGATGGGTCGGACGGATACGCTGAAATGCGTATGTGTTGAGCACATCGGGTTGTTCCAAATTGTAGACGGCGAGGTATTTTGGATTACCATCGATGGCTTGGAAACGTCTCGCAGCGAGAAACCCAGGCACGGCAAGGAGTTCGACCACATGCTCGGAATTGTACCACGCGTTGAATTCTTGCTCGAGCGCAAGATTGATGTCAGACGTGACGGCGTAGATATGCGCGCCTGCCATGCATCCCTCCGTTAAGCGCAAGCCGCTGAAATCGACTCGGACTTGATGGTTACCAGGGCGCGTACCTCACAACGATCGAAAGGGACAAGCCGACTCAAGCGGCCGCCCGTTCGCAACATTGGAGCGTCGCGCCCCCATCCACTTTCAGGGCATCGCCTCTTCAACGGCATTTCTGATGCCGATCTTAAGCGTGTCGCCGGCGACGTGAAGGAGCGGCTGTATCCAAAGGGCCAGAATCTTTGCTATGCCGGTGACAGCGCGCACTCGATCTTTGTCATCAAGTCCGGGTTGGTGGCTCTGATCGAGGATGACGACCGCGGCAATCCGCATGCCGTCCATCTCTTTGGCCCTGGTGACGTATTTGGCGCAATGGTCGCCCTGCTCGGCGTCGTTTACACCGGCAGCGCTACCGCCATCGTCGATTCCGACACCGTTGTAATTCCGGAACGAACTTTCATGCAGTTGGTGCGAGAGTTTCCCGCGCTCGCGGTCAACGTGATCCGCGAGCTGTATGCGATCGTTTGCCGAGCGGAAGACACGATCAAGCGGCTGACGACGGCGAGTGTTACCGCCCGCGTTGCAGCTCTGCTGCTCAAGCTCCGGCCCATGACGATCGCCGACCCCAAATCTTTCGCGATCGAGCCTCATCTTTCGCATGAGACGATCGCACTCTTGCTCGGCACCACACGTCGTACGGTCACGCGGGCATTCACCGATCTCTCGAGAGCCAAGCTGATCAGCGTAAAAGGGCATCGCGTGGTGATCCTTGAAGCGGAGCTGCTTGGCCGCACGGCTGAAGGCTCGCGTTGATCGCGGGCGCGTCGGGCATCGCGCAGCCCCCAGGCCAAACTCCCTTTTGAGAATCATAGTTTTGCCGGGCTCCCCCGCGTAAGGGCGAACTTCGCTCTTTGACTGTGACGCGTGCCCTTGGCGTATTTTGGCCAAAGCGGGATGGATCGGTAGCAACACCTCCAGCTGCATTGAGGGAACGAACCGAGAGTGAAGGAATGGAGCAAGCAACCATCCGAGTTGGCATCGACGTTGGCGGCACGTTTACCGACATCGCTGCCTGGGATGCGGCAAACAGGCGACTGATTTCGTTCAAGCTTCCCTCGACCCCGCCCCAACTAGCGGAGGGCGTGCTCGCTGCACTCAGCCAGTTGGGCGAGCATAATCCCGATCGGCGGCTCGGCGACGTAATCCATGCGACTACGGCTGCCACCAATGCGATATTGGAAGGCCGCGGCGCTGATACGGCGCTCGTTACGACCGCCGGGTTTCGCGACGTTCTTGAAATCGGCCGGCAGTCCCGCTTCGATCTCTACCACCCACGCGATCCCGATCGTCCGCTGCCATTGATCCCGCGCAATCGCCGATTCGAAGTTGCCGAGCGCGTCACGATCAAGGGCGAAGTCGTACGGCCGTTGACCGCGCAGGAAATAACGCGGTCGGTCGCGCAGGTGAAAGCTTCCGGTGCCAGCGCCGTCGCTGTCTGCTTACTGCATTCTTATGGGTTCCCGGATCACGAGCGGTTACTCGCCGAAGCGCTGCGCAACGTCTTTGAGTACGTCAGCATTTCATCAGAGATCAACGCGGAGTTCCGAGAGTACGAACGAACAAATACCACCGTCGTCAACGCAATGCTCATGCCTCTGGTCGGGCGCTACATCGACCACCTGGAGACGAAACTCGGCGCCCACAAGCTGTGCGGGCGACTGCATATCGTCCAGTCGAACGGTGGAATGATGACCAGCGACACGGCGCGCAGGAAGCCGATCAACTCGACGATCTCGGGCCCCGCCGCCGGTGTCGCTGCGGCTCGCTCCCTGCTTCGCCAGATTGGGCTCCCCAATGCCATAACGTTTGACATGGGCGGAACTTCTACGGACGTCTGCGTGATAAATCAGGGCGAAGCAACCGTCACCGGCGAGCGCCGCATTGGCGGTCAGCCTATCCGGCTCTCTTCCGTGGACATCGAGACGATCGGCGCGGGCGGCGGCTCGGTTGCCTGGATCGATTCTGTGGGCGCGCTGAAAGTGGGACCACAGAGCGCGGCCGCCTCGCCGGGGCCAGCCTGCTACGGTGCGGGCGGCACTGAAGCCACTGTGACCGATGCTAACCTCGTGCTCGGCTATCTTTCGCCCGACGCGGTCTGGGGCGGTCGCATCAAGGTGAAGCCGGAACTAGCGGAGAGAGCGGTGGCCGGGTTCGGCGCCAAGCACGGGTTGAGCCTGCTCAAAGCCGCCGAAGGTATTATTGAGATCGCCAATTCCAACATGCTGCGTGCTCTTCGACTGGTATCAGTCCAGCGCGGCTTCGACCTGCGCGATTTCGTACTGGTCGCCTATGGAGGCGCGGGTCCCGTGCATGCCGGACGCATCGCTCAGGAGCTCAACGTATCGCACATAATCGCGCCGGCCCTTTCCGGGGTCTTCTCCGCCTTTGGCTGCCTCGCCACGGACATCCGATATGACCGCGTGATGACGGTGTTTAGAAAGGTCGACGACATGACCTTGCAGGCTGTCGAAGATCTATTCGCGCAAGTCGAGGCAGACGTGCTTGAGGAGCTTCAGGACCAGGGTATCGCACGCGGGTCGGTCGGACTGCAACGCAGCATGGATCTCCGGTACGTCGGACAGAATTACGAACTGGAGCTTCCGCTCGGGCACACATGCAACCGAAGCGATCCGAAACGCATACGCGAGGGCTTCGACCGCCTGCACGAGCGGATGTACAAGTATGTGACCAAGCAACCTGTTGAGTGCGTCAACGTGCGCTTATCGGCCCAGGTGCCGGGTCAGGCGACGTGGCCGTTGCTGCCGGAAGGTCAAACCGGCCAGGCGTTACGCGGAATGCGCACCGCACACTTTCGCGAGACTGGTACCGTTTCACTGTCGGTGTTCGATCGTGACCGACTGGCGGCTGAGGAGGTTGTGCAAGGGCCGGCGGCGATTGAGGACGCCTGGTCGACGACGCTGGTGTATCCGGGGCAGACTCTGCGCGTCGACAAGTACGGCAACCTTCACATTTCGAATTCGTGAGCTCCCCCATGAACGTCGATCCAATCACGCTCGAGGTCGTGCGAAACAATATCTATTCGATTGCCGAGGAGATGCGCTTCATCATGATGCGGACCGCACATGCGCCGCTAATCAAGGAAGCCGGTGATCTTTCCTGCGCACTCACGGATGCGAAAGGCCAAATCGTGGCCCAGGGCCGTGATCACCCGATCCACCTCGGCGTTATGGCTGAGACGGTCAAGCATTTGATCCGTTGGCTTGGCGATACTCCGCTGGAGCCAGGCGATATTTATTTCACCAATGCACTCACAATCGGCGGCAACCATCTTCCCGACGTCAAGGCGGTTCAGCCGATCTTCGTCAATGATCGTCTGTTGGCGTTCGCTATCGTGCTGGTGCACTGGCCGGATATCGGGGGCAGCTCGCCAGGCAGCTACAATCCGAAGGCGCGAGAAATTCAGCAGGAAGGTCTGCAGATGCCGCCGATCCGCCTATTCACGGCGGCGGGACCCGACCGTACCTTGATGGAATTGATCCTCCTCAACGTGCGCGATCGACAGACTCGCGAGGCGGACATCTACGGTCAGCGCGCCGCCTGTGCCGTGGCGGCCGAGAGGGTGCTTGATGTCGCCAATCGGTATGGCGGCGATTCCGTGGCCGCGTGCTTCATGCAGATGCAATTCGAATCTGAGCAGCTGATGCGCCGCGCGGTCATCGAAGTTCCTGATGGCGTCTACCGGGGCGAAGACTTCATGGATTACGACGGGATCGAAGACCGACCGATCCGGATTGCCGTCACCATCACAAAGCGCAACGACGAGATGGATTTTGACTTCACCGGCACCGATCCGCAGGTCGAAGGCCCCATAAATACCACTGTATTCGTGGCAAAGTCGGCAGTCTATTACGCGACTAAGTCGCTGCTTGGGCCGGGCATTCCGGCCAATGACGGTTGCTATCGCCCATTCCGCGTGAGCGCGCCCGAGGGTTGCCTGCTCAATCCACGGGCCGGTGCGTCCGTCGTGGGCGGCAATCACGAGACTTCGCGTCGCGTCGTGGACGCCATATACCGCGCGCTCGCGCCCGCGCTGGCGGACCGGGTGACGGCAGCTGGGCACGGCTCAGGTGGTGTCGTGATTATCGCAGGTCCCACCTTCGTGTTCTACGAGGCGCACGGAGGCGGTCACGGGGCAGGCCAGACCTGGGACGGTCTAAGCGGAAAACAGACAACCCTCGGCAACATCATGAATACGCCGATAGAAGCCATGGAGGCGGCGTTTCCATTTCTGATCGAACGGTACGAACTGCGTTCCGATAGTGCTGGCAGGGGAAAGCACCGCGGAGGACTTGGACTGCGCCGCTCTATCCGGCTGCGCGAAGGCAAGGCGACTCTAACGACCATGATCGAGCGCACCCTCGTCCCCCCCTACGGATTGTTTGGCGGCGAGCCTGGGCATTGCACCAGGCTGCGGCTAAATCCCGGAACGAAGAACGAAGTTCATCTGGCCGGTAAGGCCAGCCGCACCATCGAGGCCGGAGACATGTTCCAGCTCGAAACCGCCGGTGGCGGAGGTTACGGACCTGCCCAGGAGCGGCCTCACGAGCTAGCCGCGCGAGACCGCGAGCTAGAGTATGTAACCGAATGAAGTTGTTGGAATACGCCTGATTACCAAGCTGCCTGTACGATACGCGCGACATCGTCCGGCGTCTGACCTGACACCAGGCGGCGGGACGCCGTCATTTCCTCGAACGCCGCCCCTGCAAGGGCGTCAAGCTCATCTTCTGGCACGGCAAGCGCGCTGAGCGTGGAAGGCAGTGCGAAGTGACGGACGAGTTGCGCCACAATATCCGCGATGGCGGACGCAGGCTCTTTGCTGTCATCGAGTCCAAGCGTGTGGGCGAGCAGCGCGAGTTGCCGCGTTGCTGTCTTGGCGTGCACCAGACGGATGACGTGCGGGAGCGTAACGCACGAAGTATATCCGTGTGGAATGCCGAAACGCGCGCCGATCTGATGACCCAGGACATGGCTGAGGCCGGTGCGAGCATTCAGCCAGCCATAGAACGAGAGCCAAGCACCAATTTGACAATGGCCGCGGGCGGCGAGCGCAGCCTCGTTGTTTTCGGCGGACGCTGGCAAATTTTCAATCAATAGTCGCGCCGCCTCGATGCACAGCACGTCGATGAGAGGCTGATGATCCAGCGCACAAAGTCGTTCGATTGCATGGTCCAGTGCCTTGATGCCGGTGGAGGCCCACAGGTCCGTGGGCGTCGCGAGGGTCAGAACGGGATCAAGCACTGCGACTCGCGGCATCATCCCCGCTGTCGACAGCACGCCTTTGATGCGCCGCTTCTCGTCGGTTACACCCGCTGCGCAGGAAAATTCTGCGGCCGAGAGGGTTGTGCTGATCGCGATATGGGGCAGCAGATCACCGATCTCTGGACGGCCATGCGACGTCGCAAGCCGGATGAGCCCATCCGCGTCGGCGGCGCCGCCGGCCAGCACGAATGCCACCAGCTTCGTGCAGTCGATTGCGCTGCCACCGCCGAAGCTGATCAAAAGGTCGGCCCTGCACTGCCTGGCAGCTTCGACCGCCGCGAACACATCGCTGGCGGGGACGTGCGGCCGAACGGCGGAGAAGCGAGCCACAAGACGGTCACCGAGGATCAACTCAATTCGGCTGATCAGCGCGGGATTACTTGCGATGGAACGGTTGGTTACTACGAACACGCGCCGACCGCCGAGGCGATCCAAGTCTTCGCCGACGCGCTGCACCATGCCGGGGCCGAAGCTCACCAAATCCAGCGGCAGGGCGCGGAACGTGCCGAGCGGCGGCCGCAGGGAATCGTCGCGAGGGCCGCTAGCCAAAGCCGCAAAATTCTGGAAACCCGTCATCATGTCTTCCAATCACGTTCCTATTTTCGGCGCGGGTGGGCTGGCTCAAGCCACACGTTTGCGTGTCACTTTCGATCAGGTGGCAGCCGCCCTCGATTGCCGTCCGTTGAAAGATCCGAGCGGTTGCTCCCGGCGTCAAGAGCACCTGCAGTAGTGGCGTGCACAAGCCGACGGACCGGGAAGGACGGCCGTCACTAGGTGCGCGTGACGGCGGTCCTTGCTGGACCCTCCCGCCGCGCCTCACTATTCTTGACTGGTGGAGGGCTGTGCAACGGTAGAGCCCCGCGGGCACTGCTCGCCGGATCCCATTGGGGGGAACTGAAAATGCCAGGGAAGCGATCCGCTTATGCGAGCACGACATTGGTTTTCCAGGCTGCCACGGTGACGCTACTGCTTGCGCTGAGCCTTAGCGCGCCAGCGGCCGCGCAGGTCCGTTTGATCATGGGCACTACGTCGAGCAAGGCCTCCGCTGAGGGGGTAACTGGCGACAAGTTTGCGGAACTGGTCAAGCAAAAGACGAATGGCGAAGTGACCATCGAGGTCCACTATGGCTCGCTTGGAGCCGAGGCCGCGTTGGCGGAGGCGGTGATGTCGGGCGCCGTCGATTTCGGCAACATGGCCGGCAGCAATGCTACCCGGTTCAGCAACGCCTATCTGGTCTTTGATCTGCCGTTCCTGTTCAAGAACTACGACAACATGCTCAAGGCGCTGGATGGCCCGATCGGGCGCAAGGCCATCGCACAATTCGAGGCCGACACCGGGTTGAAAGTTCTCATGCCCATCAGCCTCGGCTCCGGTCGCGACATTCAAACCCGCAACAAGCAACTGAAGGTACCGGCTGATATCAAAGGGTTGAAAATCCGCGCTGTTGCGACACCTGTCGACGTCGGAACCTTCAAGGCATGGGGCGCCAATCCGACGCCGTTGGCGGATTTCGGCCAGCTCTACACCGCCTTGCAACAAGGCGTACTTGATGGCGAAGGAATTTCGATTGGTGCGGTGTTGGCCGCCAAACATTACGAGGTCATCAAATACAATCTCCGCATCGACTACCAGATGTTATTCACGCAGTTGTTCGTGAATGCCAAGAAGTTCTCATCCCTCTCCGCCGCGCATCAGAAAGCGTTGCTTGAAGCGGCCGAGGAGACAAAGCAATGGGAGTATGCGTACGCCCGCACGGACTTGCGAGATCGCGCAGTTCGGGAGCTCGGCACGCTCGGCGTCACGATCTATACGCCTACTCCGGAGGAGTACGCGCAGTGGGCCTCCATTCGCGAGCAGGTATGGAAGGACGTGGCGGCGCAACTGGGCGCGCGGCTAGATCTGAACCTGGCAAGGCAGCTCTACGAACAGCAGGACTGATACGCGTCGTTGGTTGACCCGCGGCGCCGGTTGGCCCGGGCTACGCCGATCAGGCGCGGGCTGGAGCGTAACGGCGAGCCGTCCGCAATGGACTTTTCGTTAAGGTAGCGGGTGCTTCCGAGGCCCTTATATGGACACACGAGATCAATCAGAGTTCATGGCGCGCATAAGATTGGTCACGTTGCTCCTGAGCGACAATATTGATCGAGTAACGGAGTTTGGTTACGTCGCGGCCACCTGCGGCTTTGCGGCGGTGATGCTGGTGGGCGTCTTCTTTCGCTACGTCCTCAACAGTTCGCTGACGTGGTCGGACGAAGTCGCGATGTTGTTGTTCGCTTGGGCGACATTCCTCGCAATCTCCACCGCTTATCGACACGACAAGCACATCAGCATTGAAATATTTGTCGATTCCTTGTCCGAACCTACAAAAGCTCGTGTACGCATTCTCGCAGAAGGTCTAGCCGCGGCGTTCCTGCTGTGTCTGCTGGTCTCAAGTTACCAGGCGCTTGAGTTCTTCGGGCGCGGCCGATCCGATGCGCTGCAGATACCGCGTGCGTACTTCTTCTTTCCGCTTCCGATGGCCGCCGTGCTGATGCTTTTGCACTGGCTTCGACGCAACGTCGAAAATGCAAAGGCCATCCCGCTGCTGATCAAGCTGCTCATCGCAGCCGCGGTTTTTTGGTTCATCTATCGGCCGTTCGGCAAAATTGTGAGTTTGCAAGGCTCCTCCAGAGTGCTTGTTCTCGCGCTAGCTTTCGTCATTCCTCTCATCATCGGGATGCCGGTGGCGTTTGCCCTTGGTCTTGCGGCAAGCATTTACGTGGCCGAACGCGGCACCGTTCCGTTCATGACCGGGGCGATGCAGATCGCCAACGGCATCGAGATCTATGCGCTACTTGCCGTTCCGCTCCTCGTCTTATCCGGCAGCCTCATGTACGCTTCGGGAATCGCCGAGCGGCTTGTGGATTTCGCTCAGATTCTGGTAGGCCGGATAAAAGGCGGCCTCGGCGCGTCCAACGTCGTCGCCAGCTTCATCTTTGGCGATATCTCCGGCTCGTCGGTATCTGACACCGCCGCAATCGGCTCGATCATGATTCCCGAAATGAAGAAGCGTGGATATCGGCCGGATTTCTGCGCCGCATTGCAGGGCGCATCCGGCACGCTAGGCATGACAGCACCACTATCGATTACCCTCATTCTGTTCGCAACCGCGACCGAGGGATCGATCAGTCGTTTGGCGTCGGCGACGATTCTGCCGGCCTTTCTCGTGGCAGGGACGTTCATTCTTGTGGTACTGCTTCATGCCCGTCGCCACAACTATCCTGTGCACGTGGTGGATCGCTCACTTTATCTATCGAAGATCTTCGGCGCGGTTCCCGGTCTCCTTGCCCTGGTGCTGATCGTTGGTGGAATCCTCGGCGGCGCATTCACGCCGGCTGAGGTGGGCACCGTCCTCCTGTTCTACGTATTGTTGCTAGCGGTTTTTCTATATCGGCGTATAAAACCGCCAGATTTCTATCGCTGCACCGTCAACGCTGGCCATATCACCGGCATGACGCTGTTCATGACCGCCACTTCGGCCTTTCTAGGTTTCATGTTGACTCGGGACTCGGTCGGGACGCAGCTCGTCGCGGCCATTTCGCAGCTGACGGAGAACCGCTATGTCGTGCTGTTTATCGTAAATCTTGTCTTCATCGTTCTAGGCATGTTTCTCGAGGCGCCGGCCATCATTTTTGGTTTTATGCTCACCTTCATGCCCTTGCTCACGCACGTCGGTGTCGATCCGGTCCATTGGGGCGTCTTGTTCGTGGTCAACATGGGACTTGGCATGCTGGTACCGCCCATAGCTCTCAATCTGTTCATTTCAACAGCACTTGCCGGCGTGCCGTATCAGGAGACGGTACGCGCGGCGGTGCCTTTCATGGTGATCCTTGTCGTAGACATGGTACTCATTGCGTTGTTTCCACAAATCGCATTGCTCCTGCCGCACCTAATCTTCGGATATCCGATGCGATAGGCACCCGCAACGCTGGCTTGAGGTAGCACTCAATGGAAATCCGACTGGATGGCAAAGTCGCCCTTGTTACCGGCGCAAGCCGTGGCATTGGCCTTGGGATCTGCCAGGGTCTTGCTTTCGACGGCGCACGGCTCGGAATGGCAGCCCGCGATTCTAAAGCCCTAGATCAGGCAGCCGAGCGCGTGACAAAGGAATACGGAACGGAAACATTTGCTGTTGCTGCCGATATGGGAAAGCCGGAGGAGGTCGAGCGGTTCGTGCAGGCGTGTGGTCAACACTTTGGGGCAATTGACATTCTGGTGAATTGCGCCGGGGATGTGCCAAGCGCACCACCGATGCAAACAACCGATGCTGAATGGGACGACGGAATCAGCGTTAAATTACTGGGCTACGTCCGTTGCGCACGAGCAGCGTTGCCGTACCTGAAACATCGCGGTGGCTCCATTGTTCACATCGTTAGTATTTCCAGCCGTGAGGGCCTCGGAGCCAGCGGTGCGCCGGGTGCCGTTAACGCCGCGCTTCTCAACATCAACAAGACCATGGCCGATGAACTCGCACCACACCGCATTCGCGTTAATGTCGTCAATCCAGGTTTCACTGACACTGCTCGAATGCAGCGCCACACCGCAGCGATGGCAAAGGCGCGCGGCATTACGCAGGAGCAGTTAAAGGATGAGGTCCGGAGTCGCATCCCACTTGGTCGGTTCGGAAAGCCAGAGGATATCGCGAACATGGTCCGCTTCCTCTCATCCGATGCCGCGAGCTACATCACTGGAGCAGTATTCAATGTCGATGGTGGCTATAGCCGTAGCGCGTTTTGAAGACAGGACAAGAGTTGATGCCCAACGGGTCAGAAACCGAAAAGCTCAGTGAATTTGCAGCGCTTGTTCGACGCAGCGGCGTAAGGGCTTCTGATGCTGATCTTGCCGTTGTACTGCCCATTTTCATTGAGAACCGCGAAGGGTTGGAAAAGTTGAGGCGAGCGCTTGCTGAGGATGAAGAGCCCGGGGCCGACTTGGCCAGCATTGTTCGGCGGATTACGAGGTGATTCTGAACGACCTCTGCTATCTATCGATCGGCGAAGCTGCGGCGCTTTTTCGCGAACGCAAGCTCTCTCCTGTTGAGCTAGTCGATGCATACCTTGCGCGTATTGGCAAACTCGATCCACGTCTAAATTGTTATGTTGCCGTCTTCCGCGATAGAGCGCGCACTGAAGCCCTGCGCGCCGAGTGGGATTTCGCCCGCGGCGAATTTCGCGGGCCGATGCATGGCATCCCGGTCGCATTAAAGGATTTGTTTGACATGGCGGGACTTCCCGCCGGGGCCAACACGCGGGTCTTGAAAGATCGCATGTCGACGCAAGACGCGCTACTGGTCGATAAATTGCGGCATGCGGGCGCAATACTGCTCGGCAAGCTTCAGATGCACGAATTCGCAATGGGAAGTCCACTTCTCAACGATCCAGTTCCTCCGGCGCGGAACCCATGGGATCTGGAGCGCATGCCGGGCGGGTCCAGTTCTGGTTCAGCAGCGGCCTTGGCAGCGGGCCTCTGCGCCGGTTCGTACGGTAGCGACACGGGTGGATCGATACGTCACCCGGCAGCGCACACTGCCACCGTTGGCCTGAAGCCAACCTACGGGCTAGTCAGTCGCCGTGGTGCTGTTGCCCTCACCTGGTCCATGGATCATATCGGACCAATGGCCCGGCGGGTCGAGGACACGGCAATCTTGTTGCAAGTGGTTGCCGGCTATGATCCGGCCGACCCGGGTAGCGCTGAGGTAGCGATTCCGGCCTATCGCGACGCGCTCGGCGGCTCGATCCACGGGCTGCGCGTCGGCGTTCCGACAGCCTATGTGGAATCGTTGGCAGCAACCGAAGTCATGGCTTTATTTGCGAAAGCGACTAAAGCGCTTTCCGAGCTTGGCGCCGAGGTTCGCGACATAGCCTTGCCGTCAATCCATCATGCTGGGCCGATATTCTTGACCATTTTGCTTGCGGAGGCGGTTGCCTACCACGAGGACTGGTTGAGCCGTCGAGCCGACCAGTACGGCAGAGACATGTGGCTCAGGTTGTTACCAGGTCTCGCCTTTTCGGCGGCAGATTACGTTCAGGCGCAGCGCGGCCGGGCGATGCTGTGCCGTCAGATGAATGAACTGATGCAAGCCGTGGACCTGATCGCGACGCCAACCATGCCTCGCACGGCGATGACGTTTGCTGAAAGCGCAGCTGCCCCACCCGTGCCGCGGTCCCCTTTCACACGGCTCGCAAATATTACCGGGCAGCCCTCAATTTCATTACCATGCGGGTTCTATGAAGGCTTGCCAGTGGGATTGCTGTTGACTGGTAGAGTGTTTGAAGAAGCTAGAGTGTTGCAGGTGGCGGATGCCTACGAGCGCGCAACAAACTGGCACCACCGCCGACCCAACCTGGGACTTAACTAGTGGAGTTCTCTTTTCTCTCTAAACAGAGCTCGATTGGCGGTGACTTCCACGCGGTGCCGTGCGTCGTATTTGACGGACGTAACAGGCTTGTCCTCCGTTTGCCCCCGGTCTCGCTCTCGAAACATAGCAATGTTTCCAACATCGGTCTTGTCGACTCTGCTCGCCTACCCCACAATCGCAAGCAGATGGAAGCCATGGCGGGCTATGGCGTTTACGAAGCCGATACCGCGCCCGTGATCGGGAATCAGCGAATCTGCTCGGGTTCGAGATCGCCGAATCGACGGTCTCCTTTCCCCGTGGGATGAGGCGCCGAGACTCTGGTTCATGTCACTTGTTTTACAGTCCTGAGAAATCTTGCGGAAGCTTGCAAGTCGCGACACGCACCTTCCGAATCGGTGCGTGCGTATTGCGGCTTCGACCAACGAAACGTGGGATCCCCTGGGTAATCACGGCAGCGACCGCAGCGACGTCGCCATTGCTGAAGGCGGCGAGCGCATTCGATGCAGCGCCCCCTTCAGAGGCGTCGACAATCACCACGTCTGCGTCGCAACCGACGCGGAGGAATCCAGAGTTCAATCGATAGACACGGGCGTTGTTGCCGGTCGCGGCCGCGATTGCCCATTCGGGAGACAATTTCCCTAGCCCGGCGAGATGACTGATCGTGTACATCATGCCAAGTGGCATGATGCCACTGCCGGTCGGCGTGTCGGTCGCTACTAGCAGACGATCGAATTGGCCTGCCGCACGGACGAGTTCTGTGACCATAAGGGCTGTACGCAGGTTGCCGGCCGTGCAGACCTGCAAGGCGATCGCGGTTTCATGGACCAGAGCCGGAAACTCCGAATCCGGCATAGCCGCCGGCCCGCCATTGACGTGAAAGGACACGTGCGGCTGCATCGCCTTGAGATGGTCCGTCCAGATGCCGCCCGACCCTGGAAACGATGACGCGCCCGTGTGACAGGTCGTGACCATTCCGTACTTGCGAGCCCAGCCGACCAACGGCGCGTAGTCGTAAGGCGTCGCGAACGCGCCGAAGCCGGCTTTCACCAGCCAGACGCCTTTCTCGGCAACTTCGCGAAAGTCGGTTTCGTTCAGCCCCGGCTCGAGGATGAGCGAACCGGCATGGACCCGCATCCCGGCGGGGCGATAATGCTCGAAGCATTTCAACGCGGCGACGGCGAGCGCCTTGACTCCCACCGGATCTTTGGGCCGACCCGGAACGTGAACCTCCGAAGCACTGATCGCGGTTGTAGTTCCGCCATGCAGGTAGCTTTCAAGGAATCCAACCGCCTTCTGCCGCGGCGTGTAATCACCGAAAGTGGTGTGAACGTGCGAATCGATCAACCCGGGAATGGCCGTCGACTTGTCTGCATCAATGACGACATCGCACTGATCGAGTGTACTGGCTGAGAGCGTGCCGATCTGCGCAATCGCGCCATCTTCCATCAAGATGCTGTCACCCGATACGAATGGCTCGCGCCAGTCACCGGAGACGATCGTGGCGAGATTGACTATTGCTGATTTCATCTGAAACTGATGCCTTGTTCCCGGTGTCCCGCAGCAGAGGAGAGTTAGAAGATCGATGGCGATCATTCTGCAGGAAGCGCAACGCGCTGTCTTCTATGCGCCGTACTACGCCGCCCTCGCGTTGAATAGTTACCGCGATCAAGGTGTTGACGTTAGCTTCAGGGAGTCTTCGCGGCCTGACAACGCTGTCAAGAACGTCACTGAAGGATCCTCCGATCTGAGCTGGGGCGGGCCGATGCGCGTGATCGTGGCGCACGACCGCAACCCCCAATCGGATCTGTTTTGCTTTTCCGAGGTCGTGACCCGCGACCCTTTCATGTTGATCGCTGGCGTGCCCTGCGCCGAGTTCAAGCTCGCAGACCTGTTCGCGTTGCGTCTGGCGGTCGTATCCGAGGTGCCAACACCGTGGTGCTGTCTGCAGGATGACTTCCGGCGCGCCGGGCTCGATCCGGTCGGCCTGAACGTGAATGCGCGGCGCACCATGAGTGAGAACGCCGCCGCCCTGCGCGCAGGCGAAGTTGACGTCGTCCAGTTGTTCGAGCCCTACGCCCAAGAATTGATCGACGAGGGCGTAGGTCATCTCTGGTATAGCGCCGCATCCCGCGGACAGACCTCCTACACCTGCTTCTACGCCCGCCGTTCGGTGCTCGACAAACGGCGCACTGAATTTGTTCAGATGACGTGCGCCATCGCTCGTACACAGGAATGGCTGCACTCTGTCAGCCCCTTGGAGATCTCCCGCGTGGTCAAGCCATATTTCCCCCACCTCGACAGTACGCGGTTGACGGCCGCGATCACGAACTACTGGAGCAGCGGCATCTGGGGCGAGACCCCTCACTTGCCGCAAGCTGGCTACGAGCAACTCAGGCGGAGCCTGCTGTCCTCCGGCTTGGTCAAACGCGCCCCCGCTTTTGAGCAAGTGGTCGACAACACGTTCGCCGACGCAGTCACGTCTTATTCGACCGCCTCGCGCGGAACTGTTCCTTAACAGCGCCATTTACCGCCGCTATTTCAATGCCGCAGTCACCATGATCTCGATAAGCGTTTCGGGCCGTGTCATGTCCGCACGCACGCACGCGCGTACGGGAGGGTTTTCCGGATCCACCCAATCGTTCCAGACGGAATTCATGTCGTTGAAGTCTTTCATTTCTTTGATCCAGAACTGCGCCGTCAAAAGTTTCGACTTGTTGGTGCCGGCCATGTCCAAATATTTTTCAATGGCTGCGAGCACAGCCTTAGTCTGGCCTTTGATGTCGCTCGCCGAGTCAGGACGCGTGATGCCGCAGACGTAAACCGTATCGCCACGAACAATGCAGCGACTCATGCGCGGCCCAGGGGGCTGCGTGATGTCGAAACGCTTGATCTCCATGGCATTTCCTCATGAGGTGGATGGAACTACAAGTCAGCACGCTTCCATTCGGCTATGTATTATTTTTCTCTCGGCATAAACTTACTTGATCACAGCCGGTCCCTTGCAGCTATCGCGCTTGACCGCGCATCGAAACTCTTGCAGGAAAGTAATGCACTCTTTTGGAGGCAATCATGATCGTCGAAGAACGAATTTACACGCTGTACCTCGGCAAGGTTCCCGAATACGTCAAGCTCATGGACAGTGAAGGAATCGCCATCCAGGAGCCTATCTTGGGGCATCTGTTCGGATATTTTTCGACCGAGTTCGGGCCGCTTAACCAAGTAATTCATATGTGGGCCTACGAGAGCATGGAGGAACGGGCCAAACGCCGAGCCGCCCTGATGCAAAATGAGAAATGGCTATCATTCCTGACAAGGCTGCGCCCCTTGATCGAGAGACAGGAGAACAAGCTTCTCATTCCCATGCCGTTTTCTCCACCATTACGTGGCCGTTGAAAGTTGCAGACGCGACGCTTCCGCCGTGTCGGATCCTTCGTTTCGATCCAATGCGCCGTGCAGCAGAGCCCTGACGGTCTCCTCGAAGCGAAGCTCCCTGCCAAAATGAAAGTCCCGACCGTGAAGGGCGACTTCCTCGGCTGCCCTCATCACTGATGGCGCGCCCGTACTCATGCGCCGCGCATAAGTATAGGCAGTCGAAAGAAGGTCCGCGTGTGGGACAACCTTGTTCACGAGCCCCCATTTAGAAGCAGTGAGTGCGTCGATGGGTTCGTTGAAGAGCAACAGCTCCATCGCGATCGCATAAGGGAGCTGCTGTAGCAGGTCTTTGATGACAGTTCTTGTGGCGAACTTTGTCCGGCTGATGTCCGGTAAGCCGAAGGTGGCGTGCTCGGCGGCGATACGGATATCGGTCGCCAATAGAAGGCACATGCCGTCCCCAAGACAATAGCCGTTCACCGCCGCAACGATCGGTTTCCATACTGTTGCGCCGAAGGCGGATGAACCATCATTATGCGCCGAGGTTTGAGCTTCAACATACTCGAGCGGGGGCTTTGGGGATTGGTTGTCCGTTCCGACGGAAAACGAGCGCTCGCCAGCTCCCGTCACGAGTGCCACGCGGATGGATGGATCCTCGCGCACAATGATTAGGGCTTTGGATAGTGCGACGTAGTGAGCAGGATCGAAAGCGTTGAGTCGATCGGGTAGATTGAAAACGATTGTTGCTATCCCGTCTTCGACCGAGAACTCGATGGGCATGAACCTGAACACTCCAGTCCAAATCAGCGGCGGAAACGGTAATTGGGCCTGTGAGCTCGCGATCAGCGGAAAGCGCGGTCTCCGGGATTCGCATTGGATCCGACCCTACCGGCTCCGGAGAAGTTTTCGTAATAGTTTTTTTTATTGCCGCCATAAGACGGCTTTATTCATCGCGATGTGAGACTGCACCGCGCCAGTCCGAGTTACTTATCCGTTCCCATGCCACTTCCGCCATGATCTGTTCCACCAAGATCGCAGCCGGCCTCGGCTGAACATCCTTGGACCGGCAAAGAGAAATATTGACCCAGAGTTCGGGGTTAACAATAGGCCGGAACACAATTTTCCGCGCTTCGCTAGGGTCTTGAGGAATCCAAACGTTGATCGATGCACCGAGCCCGCGCTCCACAGCATCGGTCAACGTCCGCATGGCATTAAATTCCAGCCGCGCCTCGACTTCGATCCCGAGGCTTCGGACCGCCTCATCGAACGCGATGCGGACTGGATTCCCTGCCGTCGGCAGTGCAACAATTTTCGATGCGGCTTCAGCAAGGTCGATTGGCTTTCCGACTTCCTCGACGTTGCGGGCGTCGCAAAGCATGGCGAGGCGCTGTCGGAACAGCGGGCGGTGATATAGTTCGGCCGCACGTGTGTGCTCACAGATAAGTGCGACCTCCACCCGATTCTTCATGATCTGCTCGCGCTGGAACGAGCTTTCACCTTCAAAGATATGAAGCTTGATGCCCGGGAAACGTTGGCGAACTGTGGCCAAGACCGTCGCGGAGAAAAATGGCGCTAGCGAATTGGGGAATCCAATAGTCACATCCCCGGTGGGATCGGCGGTGGCGTTGCGGATGACCTGCGGAAGTTGCCGAATATGGCGAACAATTGTGTGAGCTTCCCTGTAGAGGAGGCGACCGGTCTCCGTGGGTTCGACGCCACGCGTGCTGCGGATCAACAACTTGCAGCCAAGCTCCTTTTCAAGGTGTTTGATCTGGAACGTCAGCGCTGGCTGAGCGACTCCTATGGCCGCCGCAGCCCGGCTCATGCTTCCTGCGTCGACGATCTGGATGAAATTGGCAAGCTGCCGAAAATCCACGCCACCCTCCTCGGCCACTTACGCCATAACTTGAGTTTATCGCCCGGACCGCCAAGGTCGATCGTATTGCGCGGCAGATCGCGACGCAAGCCCCGGCGCCGCTCGCCCTATAACTCGACCTTATTGCGTTCGCGGATAGAGCGAGGCTCTGACTGAGAATTGCCGCGAACGCATTTAGAGCACCTGTCGGCGACATGGCGCACAGGGAGCGTTCAGGTGCGAACTGTTGAAGATCAGCCGGATGATCACTTGTTGCCGGTCGATTTCCCGCCGCGTAGCAAACCGTGCTCACTTCAGAAGCCGGGCGGCCTGCGCTTGTACCATTGCGCCTCGCGCTCATACGCCCGGCCGATGCGGAACAACAGGGCTTCATCGAAGGGGCGCCCAACGAGTTGCACGCCGAAAGGCAATCCGTTGTCAGTGAAGCCAGCTGGAATGACGAGGCTCGGAACACCTAGGTAATTGATCGGACGTCCGCAACGAGTGAGAACTGCAACAGTGGACGGGATCGCCGCCGGACCACCGAGATTGGTCTCCTTCAAAGTCGGTGCGGGAATTGGAACGATCGGCGCGAGCATCGCATCGACGCGATCGAATACGGCTTTGCCGAACTGCTCAAGATGATATGCGCGCAGATCCAAAGCCTCCAAGTAGCGTGTGGCGGGATGGTGAAAACCTAGCTCGATGCGCGTGCGTACCAGATCAGAATAATCTTCCGGCCTGCTACGAAACCATCGTGAGTGAATGGTCGCTGCTTCGACGCCTAGGATGATGTTTGCTAACGCGGCCATCTCGTCGAGATCTCTAGGCGAAACCTCTACGATCTCCGCCCCAATCTTGCGGTAGAGATCGATCGCCGCTCTGTAGAGCTTGTCGACCTCCTCCGTCATCGCCTCGAAGAAATAGGTCGTCGGCACCCCGATGCGCAGTCCGCTCACGCCAGCCTCAAGCGATGTGCCGAGTGCTCTCACGGACTTGTCGACCGTAGTGGGATCTGCCGCATCAGGGCCCGCGATAATCTCGGTGAGCAGTGCGCAGTCGCGTACCGTGCGGGTCAGCGGCCCAACGACATCGAGCGAAAAAGAAACCGGCATAGCGCCGCTGCGACTGACGCGGCCAAATGTCGGCTTCAGGCCGGTTAGGCCGCACAATGCAGCGGGAAGCCGCACTGAACCGGCGGTGTCGGACCCGAGTGCACCGGGTACTAGCCGCGCTGCCACTGCCGCAGCCGACCCGCTTGAAGAGCCACCCGGAATATGCTTCGGAGACCAAGGATTGCGGCAGTCCCCGTAGTGCACATTGTGGCCGGTGGGATTGTACGCAAATTCGGCCATGTTTAGGTTAGCCAGGTGAATTGCCCCGGCAGCGTCAAGCCGATTGAGCACGGTCGCGGTACGGTCCGGGACGAAATTCTTGCGAATTTTGGAGCCGCAGGTCGTGACCTTGCCTGCGCGGTAGAACATGTCCTTGTGCGCCAGGGGAACTCCGTGAAGGGGGCCGAATGTTTCGCCCCGCCCCGCCCGCGCGTCCGCTCGCCGCGCATCTGCAAGTGCTTCGTCCGGTTCGAGACGGATGACGCAATTGAGGATCGGCTGCGCTTTTTCGAACCGCTCAAGGCAGTCCAGGGTCAGCTCGACCGCTGAGATCTCTCTGGCTTTGAGGGCGTCGCGTACGCCGACCAGATCGAGGTCAGTCACGCTGGTCACTTCCACCCCCAGCGCAACGATTCAGCATCCGCAAGAAGTCGGCAGGCTCCGCATCAAACGCTATATTGCGTGCGCCTTCGCGCGCTATGGCGGCCATGGGGTCGATCAGTTTTCCGATCTCGGTCGCGCGGCTATGGGAGATCTTGAGATCTTGCGCCTCATGCAGCCAGGATTGAACGGTGTCGGGTGTCAAAGTGCTCATGGGCCCTCGTTGCGTGTTCACTGCACTACCGTCCGAAGTAAGCGCGTTCAATTTCGGAACGGGTCCATTTTGTGCCGGGTGCAGGTTGTGCGATCTGGCCGCGATTGAGAATGTAGAAGCGACTGCAGAGGTCGAGCACGTTCTGGATCCGCTGCTCAACCAGCAACATCGCGACTTGTGCTTCCTCGCGCAGCCGTGCGAGCGCGGTAATCACAACTTCCATCATGATCGGGGCCAATCCTGTTGAGGGCTCGTCGACCAGAATGAGTCGGGGCTTCGCCATCAACGCGCGCCCGATGGCGAGCATCTGTTGCTCTCCACCGCTGAGAACAGCAGCCCGGTGATAGCGACGTTCTTTCAAGCGGGGAAAGAGCTCCATCACATAAGGGAGCAGACGCTGCACTTCGGCGCCACGTTCCGTTGCCGGAAGACGCCACGCCCCCATCATTAGCGTCTCCTCCACCGTGAGTGACGGCCAGATCCGCCGCCCCTCCGGCACATGCGCGATCCCTAGTGCGGCGCGTTCGTGATCAGGCAGCGACGTCAAGCGGCGGCCGTCGAAGCGAACATCACCGCTTTGCACCGTTGCATTGCCGGCAATCGAGCGGAGCAATGTCGTCTTGCCGGCACCGTTGGGTCCAAGAACCCCGACAAATTCGCCCGCATTCACATTAAGGGACACTTCGTGCAATACGCGCACAGCACGATAGCCGGCGATCACACGATCGACCTCAAGCATCTTGCCACCTGCTACCCAAGTAGGCCTCCACGACGCGTGGGAGGCGGGTAACTTCGTCGGGCTTGCCGTCTGCGATCAGGTTGCCATTGTCCAGCACGATCATGCGATGCACTACATTTGCGACCGTAGCAATGGCATGGTCAACCAAGATGATCGTCAAACCCGAGCGATGCAGCCTTTCAAGGATACTAACGAGCTCGTTGGTTTCGGTGTGATCGAGGCCGGCAAGAGGCTCATCCAGCAATAAGACGGTTGGATTTCCAGCCAGGGCGCGGGCAATTTCAAGCAGTCGTATCTGAGAGGGAGTCAGAAGCCCGGCCGGCATATTTGGTCGGTCGTCAAGCCCGATCACGTTTAGCGCGCGCCAGACTACCGTGTCGATATCATCGCTGAGACGATGCCTGACCGGCAATGCCCCGAGCAGCACATTCTCATAAACGGTGAGGGTTGCGAAGGGTCGAGGAACCTGAAAGGTCCTTCGGACACCCTCGCGGGAAAATTGATATGCGGGCAGACCGGTCGACAGCCTTGCGCCAAGACGAATTTTCCCGGCTGTAAGCGGCTGGAAACCCGTCAGGAGGTCGAAAAGGGTGGTCTTGCCCGCACCGTTCGGTCCCACGATGCCCACGAATTCACCATTGTACACCGAGAAAGAAACATTCCTTACCGCAGTCACACCGTAATAGGCCTTGCTGACATCCTCGATCGAAAACACGACGTCTCCGAGCCTCTTACGTTCGGAAGTCGAAGCAGCAAGTTCGCCAGACACTTCCGCCGGCTTGGCCTCATGCGGGACGCCAGCATGGCTCGTCGCCTTGTGCGCGCGCGAAAATCGGGCCAGCAAAGGCAATTGCTGCAGCCATACGATAACTCCATTCGGAATGATGAGAATGACAATTATCAGGACGACGCCATAAACAAGCTGTGCCACCCCCGGTGTAGATTGAAACCGCGCCTCAAGCGCTTGCGTCATCGGAACGACCATGAGAGTTCCGATAAGGGGGCCGTAAGCCCGGCCGATTCCGCCCACCAAGCATAGCACCATGGCCTGCAATGAAACATTGACCCCAAGCACCGTATCCGGTGTGATGACGAACAACATTTGTGCGTAAATGACACCAAGCACGCACGCGGCTGACCCGCTGACAATAAAGGTGGTGAGCTTCACACCGAAGGTATTTATCCCTACCGATGCTGCTGCGATTTGGTCTAGGCGAATCGCGGCGAGATAGTAGCGCCATTGGGAGCGCTCAAGCGCAACTGTACCGAACCAATAACAGAGCAACACCGCGCCGAGCAGAATCGCGTACGCCCGCGGATCTTCCCATTGCATGTAAAGCGTCGGATTGTCGGGGTGAGTGCGAATAAGGACCTCCTGATAACCCCAGTAGGTGAACAGGATCTGGAGCGCTAACGGGAATGCAACGGTGGCAAGACTGAAAAATACCCCTGTCAGCCTCAAGGTCGGCGCTCCGATCGCAATAGCCGCCAATGCACCCAGCGCGGCGGCACATGGAAGTGCGAACCAGGGCGGAATCCCGTATTGGCTTTCCAGTGCGTATCCGAGATACGCGCCAAGTCCTACGAACGCAGCGTGCCCCAGCGATAGTTGGCCTGCATAACCGCCTATCCAGTTCCAAGTGGTTGCCAGCGCCGCCCAGAAAATGACTAGCGCAATCAAGCGCGCAAGGTACCGGTCGTTGACGAGCCCTAGTGCGGCGACAAAGAGCAGAAAAACAAGTATCGGAAGCAAAACATCCCGGCTCAACAGCCACTCGTTGGTGCGTGAGCCTCGTGCGCCTCGGGCAACGCTGGCATCGGCCATGAACGTCACGCGCGCATTCTAAACCCAAACAAACCCTGCGGCCGAATAATTAGAAGAACGACGAACATGATAAAAAGCGTAAGATTCTGCAGCTGTAGCGTGAGCAGCTGTGCTCCAAATGACTGAATCATTCCGACAATGAGGCCGCCGAGTGCGGCCCCGGGGACGCTGCCCAGACCTCCGATGACCACGGCAAGGAACATGATCATGATGAAATCGTTGCCGATAAACGGCGTCACTGAAATGAACGTGACCATGAGGCTTCCTGCAAAACCATCAAGGCCGGTGCCCATGATGAACGCGATGATATGAATGCGGGAGACATTGACGCCGACGCCTCCGGCCGCCGTTGGGTCGTCTGCAGTGGCACGCATTGCCCGGCCTATCCAGGTGCGCGTCAAAAACAGGAAAAGACCAAGCATCAGCAGGCAGGCGCCCAAAAAAGCGAAGACGCGGGCATGATTGATAAGCACACCTCCGACGTCGAAATAGGCAATGGTATAGGGCCGCATCACGGCCTTCGGCGTGGGGCCAATGAAAATGAGTGCAAGGCTCTGGATGACGCTAGATACCCCAAGCGTCAGGATCAGTTGCGCGTCCTGGTTGCCACGCGGAACTCGCTCCACGATGCCAGCAGCAGGAAGACCGGCAACTGCGAGGGCAAGCCCCGCGGGCAGGGAGAAGAGAAGGGGATCGATGCCGAAGGCATGGTACAGCACGTAAGTCATATACATGCCTAGCATCATGAAGTCGGCCTGCGCGAAATTGATCACGCGCATCACGCCGAAAATGAGTGTGACGCTGCATGCTAGCAGCGCATATATGCCGCCAAGCAACAGGCCGCCGACGATGGTTTGCGCCCAGAATGTGTAAGACCAGCTCATTTTTTCGAAGATCTGACGTCGCAGCTGGCAAAGTGCGAGCGCGCCCGGCAACCTGTCTATGGGGTTCCTCGGGCGGTGCGGCTACATGCGGATCGCAAAAGCTCCTTAATTGGCGATTTTGATAGGCGCTGCTGCTACGCTTGGGGGTGCTACTAGCACAGGCGTGCCGTTCTGCCACTGCACGATGAAATTCAACGCGCCAGCGTTCTGCCCGTTCGGCTCAAATTTGACATCGACGCCGAGGAATGCAGTCGGCGGTGGCACGGTCAGGTGCAACTGCGCCAGCGCGTCGCGGACCTTGGCCGAATCGGCGGAACCGGCTTTCTCAAGCGCTTCCTTGATGATCCAGATTTCCGCGTAGGTCGACGTGGTGTTGTGGACGGTCCAGCCATCACCGCTTCGCTTCTTGAAGCGCTCAAGGAAGTCAATAGCAAACGGATCTTTTGTGATGGCGCTTCCTTGCGTTGCCATCACGCCCTCGATCGCGCTTGGGCCGACCGCCTTGAGAAACTCGGGAATTAGGAATTGGGCGCCCACCCCGAGGGCTAGCGACTTCACCTTGGCGGCTTCCAGAGCTCTGACGATCGCCACGCTATCGTCGAAACTGGTCGAGGCCAAGAAGATGATATCGGGGTTGGTCTCTCGCGCCGCGATGCCCACCGGGATGGCATCGGACAGTGGCGGCGTCCACACGCGGTTCAGAACAATTTTTACGCCATTCTGTGGGAGGATTTCGTTCAGATTCTTGAAATAGGAGACCGACACCGCTGTGTTGTCGCCGATCAGCGCCGCCTTCTCGATCTTCCGACCTACCTTAGCAGCCGCTTCCTTGATTACCCCGATCCCAGACCGGACTTGCAGATCAGTTCCCGTTCCGCTTCGAAAGATATACTTGTACCCACCTTGAACGATTCCGTCGTTTGAAGCGAAGGTGAGCATTGGCACTTTGTAGCGTTCTCCGATTTCGCGAGCGGCGAGCGTGAAAGAGCTCAACCAGCAGCAATCGAATGCGGAAATGTTTCCACCGGCAAGGAGGCGCTGTGCCGCGTTGGTTGCGGTTTCCACCGTTGCCCCTGTATCCACGACAATCAGGTTCAGCTTGGCGCCACCCATCGATTTGATGCCGCCCTGCTGGTTGATGTCCTCGACCGCCATCTCGGCGCCGATGCGCATCAATCGTCCCTGTTCGGCCCACGGCCCGCTCAACGGACCGAGCAATCCGATGTTGATCTGCTGCTGTCCTGCGCCGGGGCTGGAAAGCACAACTGTAAGAAGCAACGATGAGATTGCGCATCCGAGCGCCTTGCCAAGTCGTGCGGGCTGCATCTCTATCTCCTCCCTGAGCCTCGTAGGCCGATTGAAGCATAGTTTCGAACCCTAACGAGGCGGAAATATCGTTTTTTACTGCCGCCATAAGTATGGGTTATAAACGATAGGGTGCATCTAAAACTTTTTACTTATCACAGGTTGACACGGAGCGTGCCACACTCGCTTGTCTGGCGGCGAAACAGCGAGAAACGTCATTCGCCACGGTCAGGAGGTGGCGGTCGGAAAACCGAGGACCAGTCAGCGTCAATCCTACCGGAAGGTCATTAACTCCTCGGAAGCCAGGCAGGTTGATGCAGGGCACGTGCAGCAATGACCATATGCGGTTGAAAATGTCCCATCCAGTCGATTGAAATCCTGCAGGCGCTTCGCCTGTAGCGCTTGGCGTGAGGATCGCGTCGAAGTCTGTGCAGATTTCCTCAAAGATCATGCGGCATTGCGCCGCAACGTCGTAGGCCCGCCGTAGGGCCGCCCGTGTGATGTTTTCTCTGTTCTCCACGCGTTCGCGCAGTATCGGATGGAGACCGGAGTAGTTGACTCGGTATTCACTCAGAAACGCCGCGCGACCCTCGCTGCTTTGGATGATGACTTGAGCCTCCGACAACTCCTCGAAAGGCGGCGGCAATATCAATGGCACGGTCTCGACGCCCGCTGCTCGCAACGCCTCGCTCCCTGTCTCAAGGGCATTGTGTGTTGAACGATCAGCATGCTCCCAGACCGGCGTTTCGCAAACTGCGATCCTTGCTCTGGACAACTCGAACGGCTTCGCCGGGCCATCGTCGTGAATTGCATAGACATCGCAAAGCAATGCCAGATCGTTCACCGAACGTGCATACCAGCCAACCGTGTCGAGCGTGAGCGACTGCACTTTGACGCCTTCGCGGCTAACGACATTCCAGGTCGGTTTCATCGCGTAAATACCGCAGAATGATGCCGCTCGGATTGTAGATCCGCCGGTTTGCGTTCCGAGCGAAAGCGGGACCTGAAAGTCGGCGACTGTTGCCGCCGATCCGCTCGAGGAGCCACCGGGCGTGTGATCGAGGTTTTTCGGATTGCGGGTAAGGGGCTGACGGCCGGCTGCGGCAAATTCGACCGTCTCTGTCTTGCCGAAAATCAACGCTCCGGCCGCGCGCAAGATCATGACACAGGCGGCATCGAGCGCCGGATGGTGATGATAATAACTCGGCGAGTTGTGCCGTGTCGGCATGTCATCGGTGTCGATAACATCCTTGATACCGATCGGAATCCCATGCAATGGCCCCTTGTCCGAGGTCTTGTCGAGCTCGCGAGCCCGATCAAGGATGAGGTCAGGGTCGATGAAAGCCCAACCGCGTACTTCACCGTCTCGTTGAGTGATGCGTTCCAGGCACGAGCGCGCCAATTGCTCGACGCTCAGCGTTCCGGCCCGAATCATCACCGAGGCTTCAGACGCTGTCAGACGACAAGGAGGCACGGGCGCTCTGGGTCCATCCCCGTTCCGTTCGGCGTTTTGGTCGGGCATGCGTACCTATTCACATCCGCCAACCTAGCCACTCGCACATTGCGCGGCCCATGATCAGCTGTTTGTCTTCGGTCGAAAGGAAAGAAAGCTCCTCAGTGAATAGCGCTATGGATTGCCGGTACGTCGACGTCAACCGTGTCAGGTCGCTCGCCCAAAAAATCCGATTTGGACCGAACGCGTCAAAAACCCGTTCGATATAGGTGTGCAGCCCACGATACGGATAGGCTTCGGACGAGTAGCAGGGAAGCGCACCCGCCTTCACCACGATGTTCGGACGTTTGGCGAGCGCCAGCAATGCGGGCAGGTCAGTAAACGCCGCCTGGTCCTTAACGCCTCCTTTAAGGCCGAGGTGGTCGACGCAAAGCTTGAGCGCCGGATAACGTTCCGCGATCCCATCAATGGTAGCAAGCGACCCCGGTACGAGCACCATCAGGGGAATGCCGGCGCTCTCCGCGGCCGGCCAAAGCCAATCGCTCGTCCCATCCCTCAACCACGCCTGCCGTTGCGGTGTATGAAAAGTCAGACGCATGCCGAACATGCCGGGGCACTTCTTCCAGTCAGCGATCAGTGCCTTGCTCTCCGGACATTCAATTGCAAGGCCGCCGGCCAGCGCCAGTCGCTGCGGATGCGCGCGCGCAGCCTCAAGCGGAAACTCGTTACGCGCACCTTCCCATGGGGGCACGATGAGAAGCGCCCGCTGCACGCCCGCGCCGTCCATTTCAGCAAGAAGTTCGTCCGCCGAAAGCGGCTGCGCTCTGTGCGTCGGCACGAAGCATGGCGACCAGGGGCGTTCGGGTGTGTTGGCCTTCCAAATGTGGACTTGGCCGTCGGCGATTAGCATTTCGAATGCTCGTCTGCTTCTTGCACCCGTTCGAGCTCAGGAGAGCCAAATCTGTGCGCGAAAGCAATATGCTGTTGGACCTTAACGCAATCATTATCACTTATTGCCACATACGAAACGTGTATAGGTCCACTTGCCCATACTTGACCGCAGATGTACCTGTGTTCAACTTAGTCTTCGAAAGAAAGACTCTCCATTGCGGAGCCGCCGCTCGCGATGAGTAACCGATAGATGGAAAACAGGAAGCTTACTACGCGCGACTCTGAGCGACTCTGAAATGTTCAGTCCTCGACCGTAACACCTTAGGAAGCACCGTATGAGCACCAGCGCGAAAGCCATCGAGATCATGAAGACGATGCCGGCCGCAACGATTTATGAGGCGGCAGGTAAATTTGGTGACATGGATCCGTCGATTCGATGTTTGACGCCGGGTGCGCGCATGGCAGGGCCGGCATTCACCTTGCGCACCAAGCCCGGAGACAATCTGGGCGTGTTTCTCGCCATCCATGAAGCGCCCGCCGGCAGTGTGCTGGTCATCGACGGCGGGGGCACCTTGAAGGTTACGATCTGGGGAGGAACGTCCACGCTTTCTGCCGTACAGAAGGGTATTGTCGGATGCGTCACAAATGCTGGCGTTCGCGATCTCGAAGAGATCATTGAGAACAAATTTCCAGTTTTCGGACCGGGCGTCACCGTACGCGGCACCGTGAAGAATCATCAAGGCTGGATTGGAATTCCCATCTGCATCGGCGACGTAACCGTCTCGCCGGGAGACTTTGTCTTCGGCGACGCAGACGGCGTAGTCGTTGTGCCCGCCGATCGGATCGAGGAAGTTGCGACCGCAGCCGCTGAGCAGCGGCGCAAGGAATTGGAGTGGGATCGTCGGATACGTGCTGGCGAATCCGGCAAGGTGGTTATGGGACTCTGAGAGAGATGTTTGAATCGCGATGCAGGACATCCACTACCTGAGCATCGCCGAGGCGAGCACACTCATTGCGGCCCGCCATCTGTCCCCACTGGAACTAGTGGATGCTCTGCTCGACCGCATTGCACGCCTTGATGGCGAGCTTAACAGCTATCTCCTCGTCACAGCGGACCGAGCCCGGGACCAAGCCCGTAATCTGGAAGCCGAGCTGTCTCGCGGACACTGCCGGGGGCCCATGCACGGGATTCCTTACGCGCTGAAAGACGCTTTCGCGACGGCCGGCATCCGCACCACGGGCCAATCCAAGATTTTTGTCGACAACGTGCCGAAGCAAAACGCCGCCGTCGTCGACCGGCTCGAGGAGGCGGGCGGCATCCTGCTGGGAAAGCTTGCTACCAACGAGCTCACTTTTGGTGGCGTCTCGTTCGATTTGCCTTGGCCGCCCGCACGAAACCCATGGGACCGGGAACGTGATCCCGGGGGTTCGAGTTCGGGAAGTGGTGTGGCCGTTGCGGCTGGACTGTGCCTAGTGGCGCTCGGTACTGACACTGGCGGTTCAATCCGCAAGCCCGCCGGTTGGTGCGGAATCGTGGGTTTCAAGCCAACGTATGGCCTCGTCAGCCGCAGCGGAGTGATGAGCAATTCCCACACGCTGGATACCTGCGGGCCGATGGCGCGCAGCGTCGAGGACGCCGCGATTGTGCTTGCCGTCATAGCCGGTCAAGACCCGCGCGATCCTGCCAGCCTTGATCGCAAGGTCGATGTTTCAAGCTTCCGGGGTGACATAAAAGGGGTTCGTATTGGCGTCGTACGCAGTTTCTATGAGCGCGACCTTCCCGCTAGCGAAGAGGTTTGCATATCAATGGAACGGGCTGTCGAGATATTTGCGGAACTCGGCGCCAGCATTACGGATTGCGAATTGCCTCGCGTGCATGATTTTGCTCGCTGCAAAGTGGAAATTCAGCAGCCAGAAATCTATTCGGTGTACTGCCGAGAGCTGGAAATACGACCGCACGACTTCAGCCCCAGATTTCTGCAGCGGATCATGCCGGGCCGCGAAATTTCCGCCGTTACTTACCTGGAGGCTCAAGCTAAGCGCCGCCGTCTGACCACAGAGATGCTCGAAGCCATGAAGGAGGTGGACGTCTTAGTTATGCCAGCACCTTATGGCCCTGGCCCGCTACTGGTCGATTCCGCGAGTGACCCGATATTGAACAAGCCGGATCTCTTGGTGCCGTTCAGCGTTGCACGGATGCCTGCCATATGCCTGTGCAACGGTTTCAGCGCCAAGGGACCACCGCTGTCCATGCAGATTGCCGGCAGGCCCTGGGATGACATCATGGTCTTGCGTGTCGCCGACGCCTACGAACGCGCAACGCCGTGGCACCAGCGGCACCCCGTTCCCTGAATTCTGGCGGCTGGCGCAGAAAGGCCAAGGTCGTGGTCGAAACAACTCGAAAGGTCGCGCTGATTACCGGTGGCGCATGGTCAATGTTCCCGATACCGCAACATGGCGGGTCGATTACCGTCTCTTTTTCGCGCGTCGGGCCTTGCGGCTCTTGGCCGTCTTCTTGGCGCTCGCGACGCGGGTGGGACCGCCGAAAACCGCACGGCACGCGGGACTGAGCAATGCACGTGAGCGTATCAGGCAGGTTACGATCGGACCCCGGTTGGGTATGAACTGCTGACACAGCCGGAAAACATCGGGCGTGCAAGCGGTCTGCGCATCTTGCCCCTGGTAGCCTTGCGCTGTTGCGCTTTCGGCGCATATGGCCATCACGCCCAGGCCAAGGATCGCTGCCGCAATGGCAACCCGCGCGCGGTGCGGCGGCACTGGAAAATCGCACATGACGAAATTCATCACCATTGTGTTCCCCCGCTGTGACCGAGCGACCACTCAACTTGCTCTTGAGGAACCAAGCTATCCGGTGGAATCCTCTCGGGCTGACCCATTCTACATCAATGCGCGTGCGGCGTCTTCCTAGCGGCGGGCTGCCTGAGGATCGCGGCCGGCAGAGATGTGGACACCTGCGGCGTCGACTACCCCCACCGCGTCGGCCGATGAAACAACGCAGCGCGAGCGCGCGTACTGCGCGGAAATTCTCTACCGGGCTGTTCGCTTGTTCCATGAACTCCGAACTCCGCCCCGGGATCCCTTCGACACCTCCGTAGCCGCTAGCCGACAAGCGTGGCTTTCGGTCGACTCGCCTGATACGGCTCGAGTGGTGACATTGGCTTGAGGCGCGCCGGGGCCGCTCAACCCAGGTTGAGCCCCGGGGTGCGACGCCGGTGCGGGCTCCGCGAAGGCGCGCGTCGAAGCGCCCTTGGTCACGCAATCAAATCGCGGCAGCCCAGATCGTCCACCGCTAGGAAGATGCGTTCGAAATTGTTCCACCAGATCACCGGCGGAATGTTAACGGACGCCTGCCACACCGGGGTCATGATCTGCCAGAGCGCAGACAGGCGACAGTCGTCGGCGGGCGCGCGGCGGGCGTAGCCACGGACACCGTGGGCATCTAGTTCGGCGTGGTAACGGTCAAGCAGCGACCGCTAAAGCTGGCGGCGACAGTCCGGATACCAGTGCATCGCCATCATATAAGCGAGGTCGTCTGTCGCCGTATCGATGCGGCCCGCGCGAGGCCGAGTCCCTGTTCAAGAAAGCACTCGAGCTCGACGCCAATTCAGTTCCGGCTTTGCAGGAGCTCGCAACAATCAAGGGGTCATACAGGTTCACAACGGCTGGATCCCGTGGGGACAGCGGCCCGCGCTCGCCTATGCTAATCATACGACGATTTTTGCATGAGGCCGCAGGTGGACGTGCCAGATGTCGCACGAAGACGTTCCGTCAGAGTGGGCCATGGGAAAGCCGCCGCGGCCGCATGATTACTCACGCGCTCTTCTGCTCGGCCACGCCGAGCTCGCCGATCATCTGCTCGCGCATGACGAATTTCTGCGGCTTGCCGGTCGCGGTGCTCGGAAAGTCGGGCACGAAGCGGATGTGCTGCGGGATCTTGAAGTGCGCGATCTGGCCCTGACAGAACGCGCGGATCTCTTCGGCGCCGGCGGACTGTCCGGCCTTGAGCACGATGAAGGCGCAAACCGCTTCGCCGTAGCGCGCATCGGGAACGCCGAACACCTGAACCGCCTGCACCTTGGGGTGGCGGTATAAAAATTCTTCGATCTCGCGCGGATATACGTTCTCGCCGCCGCGGATCAGCATGTCCTTCACGCGCCCGACGATGTTGCAGTAACCCTCTGCGTCGATGGTCGCGAGATCGCCCGAATGCATCCAGCCCGATGCGTCGATGGACTCGGCGGTTCGTTCGGGATCTTCCCAGTAGCCGCGCATCACGCAATAGCCGCGCGTGCACAATTCGCCGGCAGTGCCGATCGGCACGACGTTGCCCGTCGCGTCCACGATCTTGACCTCAATGTGCGGCTGAATGCGACCGACCGTCGAGACGCGCCGCTCCATGGAATCGTCGATGCCCGACTGGAACGAGATCGGGCTAGTCTCCGTCATGCCGTAGGCAATCGTGACCTCGCGCATGTGCAGTTGCGCGATCACGCGCCGCATGGTTTCGATCGGACAGGGCGCGCCGGCCATGATGCCGGTGCGCAGGCTCGACGTGTCGTAGCGCGCGAAGTCGGGATGATCGAGCGCCGCGATGAACATCGTCGGCACTCCGTGCAGCGCGGTGCATTTGTGGCGCGCGATCGCCGCGAGCGTCGCCTCCGCATCGAAGGTCTCTGAAGGAAACACCATCGTGGCGCCAACCGCCGCGCAGCACAGCACGCCGAGCACCATGCCGAAGCAATGATAGAGCGGCACCGGGATGCACAACCGATCGCTCGCGGTAAGCGCCATCGCCTTGGCGCAGAAGCGCGCATTGTTGACGATGTTGAAATGACTGAGCGTCGCGCCCTTGGGGGAACCCGTGGAGCCCGAGGTAAACTGGATGTTGATGGCATCGTCCGGGTCGAGCGCGGCGGAGAGGGCATCGAGACGCGCGCGATGCGCAGGCCCGGCGCGCGCGAGGAACGCTTCGAAGCCGATGGCGCCGGGCGGCAGCGGATCCGCGTCGAGCACGATCACGTGGCGCAGGTGCGGAAGCCTTGCGGCCTGCAGCGGCACCGCGTCGCTCGCCTCGATTTCCGGCGCGAGCGCCCGCACCATGCCGAGAGTGTCGCTCGACTTGAGCGAGCGTGCCATGATCAGCGCTTTGCACTGGACCTTGTTTAGCGCGTATTCGAGCTCGGCGCGTTGATAGGCCGGATTGATGTTGACCAGGATCGCGCCGATGCGTGCGGTGCCGAACTGCGCATAAAGCCATTCCGGCCGGTTCGGCGCCCAGATGCCGACGCGGTCGCCGCGCCCGATGCCGAGCGCCAACAGGCCGGCCGCGACGTCGTCCGCGCGGCGCCGCAGGTCGTACCAGGAGAAGCGCCGGTTGTCGGTGGCGAAGACCGCCGCATCGCCGGCGCCGTTGCGCGCGCAGCCGCGATCGAGGAACTGCGGGATGGTCATGAATTTGAGCGGATCGTCGCTCGGTCCCGCCACGTAGGAGAACGTCCCCTGCGGCCGCAGACGGTCGTCGGCGCCGCCCCTCAGAAAGGCGGAGCTGAACGGATTGCGTGCAGCGCTCTGCGTCACGAAGGCCTCACCGTCGGCTCGCTTGAGCGGCGCATGTTCTTGTCGGCGATTGCTTGACGCTGAAGAACCCGCGAACTCGGTCTCCTCCTCCCCTTGAGAAAGCGACCCGCCACCTGCCTCGCCGCGCTCGGCGACCTCCCCCTTTCACGGGGAGGCGTCGAGCATCCGGCGCGCGTCGTGCGCGTCCCGAGATTCCGGGCAAGCCGATCATGGTCCCGACTAGAAATTCCGCCAGTCTCCCGCTTGCTCAAAGGCGTGCGCAGCCCGATAAATCGTGGTCTCGTTGTAGTGCTTGCCGATCAGCATCAGGCCGATAGGCAAGCCGTCATTCATGCCGCACGGGACGCTCATGGCCGGGTGGCCGGTGACGTCGAACGGCGAGGTGTTGGGCAACATCTCGAAGCCGCGCTGGCACCACAAAGCGAGCGGGGCGTTGGCCGGCGGCAGCGGCGTCGCCTTCATCGGCAGCGTTGGCATCAGCAGCAAATCGTAGCGCGCCAGCGCGTCGTCATAGCTCTTGCGCAGCAGCCGCGCCAGGTTCTGCGCCTTGGCGTAGAAATGCCCGCGATAATGTTTGATAAAATACTCTCCGGCGAACATCGAGATCTTGAGCGTGCGCGACAGCTCGTTCGCGCGCGCGCGCCAGTTGGCGTGGGCGTCGAGCAGGCTCGTGGTGTAGAGGCCCTCCCAATTGAAGCCCATGCCGTTACCGTGCATCATCTGGGCGGTCAGGCCTTCGAGCGCGATCGGCGTCCAAATCGCGCTGCCGTCGCGGTGCATCGGGATCGATATCTCGTCGACCATTGCGCCGAGCCCGCGCAGGCGCTCCGCGCCGTCGCGCACCTTGGCGTCGACGTCCTGCTGGCTCGACGGCCAGTTGAAACCTTCGGTTACGACACCGATGCGCAGCCCGGCCACGCCGCGGCCGAGCCCGGTCGTGTATTTGTCGACCCGCACATTGTACTGGCGCGGATCGAGGCCGTCTGCTCCCGCGATCACTTCGAGCAGTAGCGCATTGTCGGCGACCGTCATGGTCATCGGGCCTGTATGATCGATGGTCGCTTCGATCGGCATGATGCCGGTATAGGGCACGAGGCCGTGGGTCGGTTTCATCCCGTAGCAACCCGACCAGCAGGCCGGCATGCGGATCGAGCCGCCCTGGTCGCCGCCGATCGCCATTTCGACTTCACCGGCGCCGACCAGCGCGCCGCAGCCGGACGACGAGCCGCCGGCCGCGTAGCCGTATTTGAACGGGTTCTGCACGGGCCCGAGCGCCGACGTATGGCTTCCGCCGGAGAGGCAGAAATACTCGCAATGCGCCTTGCCGACGATGGTGCCGCCAGCGTCGAGAATGCGCGTCACCAGCGTCGCGTCGACATCCGGCACGTAGCCTTCGAGCGTCGAGGCGCCGTTCATCATTGGCACGCCGGCGAGGCAGATATTGTCCTTCAGCACGACTCGCTTGCCGGTGAGGAGACCGTGCGCCGCGCCGCGCACTTCCGATTTCACCGCCCAGGCGTTGAGTGGATTCTCGGCGGCGCCGGGCCGATAGCCGGGCGTGCGCGGATAGCGCACCGGCGGCAGATAGTCGGGCAACTGGTTGACCCGGTCATAGGCCTGGAATGTCGGCTCCAGCACCTCCAGGTACTCGGCGGTCTCCTGCGCTGACATGCTCATGTGCAGCGAGGCGACGATCTGGCGCATCTGGTCGAGCGTGGGTCGCTTGACGGTCGACATGATTCCCCCAGAGGCTATGGATGGCGCCACTGATTGAGTTGTGGCGGGCGAAGCAAAGCTGATCGGCGACGGCGCCGCGGACATCGGCGCGCGGCTCTGCGTGGCCGCGGGCGCGGCACGTCGAGCGCCGTTCGGAGCGGCCGGGCCGGGCTCGCCGCTCCGGTACGGGCCGAGCCCGACCAGTTCCGCGATGGCGCCGCCGCGCACCGCGCCGGGCTCGAGCTCACGGATGATGCGCCCGCGCTCCACCACCACGATGCGCGTTGCCACGTCGAGCACGAGTTCGAGATTCTGCTCCACGATCAGCATCGACAGCCGGTGCTTGTCTCGCAGCACCGCCAGGATCGCACCGATCTCCTCCACGATCGAGGGCTGGATGCCCTCGGAAGGCTCGTCGAGGATGAGCAGCCAAGGCGAGCTCACCAGCGCGCGCGCGAGCGCGAGGATCTGCTGCTCGCCGCCCGACAGCGTGCCGCCCTTGCGGTCGAGCAGGCGGGAAAGCCGCGGCAACAGTCCGACCACGCGTTCGATCGCGTGCTCCTCGGTCTCGCCGGAATCCGGCGTCCAGGCGAGGCGGAGATTCTCCTGCGCGGTCAGCCCGGGCAGGATGCCGCGGCCCTGCGGCGCATAACCGATGCCGAGGCGGCTGCGCTCGTGTGCGGTCCAATGCGTGACGTCAATGCCGTCGATCTCGATCCGGCCGCCGCTCGCCGGCAACAGGCCCATGACGGTCTTGAGCAGCGTCGTCTTGCCCATGCCGTTATGGCCGATGATGCCGAGCGCCTCGCCCTCGCGCAGCGCCAAAGAAATGCCGCGTAGGACAGGAACATGGCCATAGCCTGCATGCAGATCCGAGACGGCGAGCAGAACGTCGCGCGGCGCGACGGCTTCACCGTCGCCGGGATCCGGCAGCTCGCGCGGCATGAAGCTCATCGCGCCCGGCTCCCGAGATAGACTTCGCGCACGCTGCGATCGGTCAGCACGTGGTCGGCGCGACCTTCGAGGAGGATCGCGCCTTGATGAAATACCGTAATGTGCGAATCCAGCATGCGCACAAAGTGCATGTCATGGTCGACCACGATCAGCGTGGCGCTGCGATTGATGCGCCTGATGATGGCGACGAGCCGCTCGGTCTCGGCCGTGGTGATGCCGGCCGCCGGCTCGTCGAGCAGGACGAGCCACGGCTTGCCGGCGAGCACGATGCCAATTTCGGCGAGCTGGCGCTGGCCGTGCGCCAGCTCGCTCACCTGCCGGCGCGCGATGGCGCCGAGCTCCAGCTCCGATACCACTGCGTCGACCGCCGCCTCGACGCCCTCTCGTCCGAGCGCGCGGCGTGCCGCCAGCCAGAGGTTCTCCTCGACGGTCAGTCCACTGAGAACCGAAGGAACCTGGGTCTTCACGCCGATGCCGAGGCGCACGATGCGATGCGTCGACCAGCCGGTGACATCCTGGCCGCGGATCACCACGCGCCCGTTCGACTGCGCGCCGCGGATCTGGCCTGTGATCGACTTGAAGAAGGTGCTCTTTCCGGCGCCGTTCGGCCCGATCAGGCAGCGCAGCTCGCGCTCGCGCAGCGTGAAGCTGACAGTATTGACCGCCAGCACGCCGCCGAAGCGCACAGACAGATCATGGGTTTCGAGCACCGGCTCGCTCATCGGTCGGCTTCCTGCAGTGACAGGCGGCGGCGATGCGTACGGGCCCGGCGCCGCTGCGCCTGGGACTGCGCGAAGTGCTGGCGCGCTGCCACGAAGGCCTGCGCAAAGCCGCGCGGGATCAGCAGCACCATGAGGATCAGAATGATGCCAAGCACGAGCGAATTGTCGACCGTGGTCTGGTAGCCGAGCGCGACCTTGAGCGCGCCGAGCGCCACGGCACCCAGCATCGGGCCGATCAGGGTCCCGAGCCCGCCGACGATGACCCAGATCAGCACTTCAGCGGTCTGTCCGAGGCTGAACACGCCTGGCGTGACGATCTCGGCCCAGTTCGCGAACAGGCAGCCCGCGAGTCCGGCCATCGCGGCGCTGATCGCGAAGATCGCAGTCTTGTAGGCCGGCACGTTGTAGCCGTTGAGCTCCATGCGCAGATCGTTCTCGCGGATGCCGACCAGCACGCGGCCGAACGCGTTGGCGAGAATCGCCCGCGCGATCAGATAGGCGCCGAGCAGGCAGATGATCACCAGATAGTAGTAGGACGTGCCATAGATCTGGTTCGACGGATCGCCCGGCACGTTCAGGACCGGGAACGCCGGGATGCCGTTGAAGCCGCCGAGCCGCGCATTCCCGATCCGATAGGCGTCGCCCGCGGTCGCATTCATGAACCGGTTCAGGATCAACGTGACCACCAGCGTCATGACGCCGAGATAGACGTCGCTGATCCGTCCATAGAACATCAGCGCGCCGATCACCGCGGCGACCAGCGCCGGAACCACGATCGCGAGCAGGAGCGGGACCGTGCTCTCCTCGATGTTGAACGAGGCGATCGCATAGGTGTAGGCGCCAAGACCGAAATAGGCCGCGTGCCCGAAGCTGAGGATTCCCGCGTAGCCCCACATCAGGCCGAGCGAGAGCGCGAACAGCGCCCAGATCGCCAGCAAGGTCGGAGTGTGGGTTTCGCTCACCAGCGGCAAGGCGGCAAGCAGCGCCGAGAAGGCGGCGAACCAGTTCCATCGGATCCGGCCGACACCGAAATTGGGACTCATGTGGAATTACGGAACAGGCGCCCGGTCACGCCTTGCGGCATCAGGCGCAGCAGCACGAGGGCGAGCGCCAGCATTGCGATCTCGCCGATCACCGGCGTGGAGGCGAAGGAGACGAGCTGGTTGACGGTGCCGAACAGCGCCGAGGTCGAAAGCGTGCCGGCGATCACGGCTGCGCCGCCCGTAATCACCGTGATGAAGGCCTTGGCGATATAGGCACCGCCCACCGACGGCAGCAGGCCGGTCAGCGGAGCCATCACGCCGCCGGCGAGTCCCGACAGCGCGGCGCCGGCCGTGAAGGTGAGCATGTAGATGGTCTTGGGATTGTGCCCAAGCGCCGCGACCACGTCGGCGCCCTGCATGGCGCCGCGCGCTACCAGGCCGACCCGGGTGTAGCGCAGCACCAGCCACATCCCCAGCATCAGCAGGATGGCGATCGCGATGACGAACAGGTTGTAGCCGCCCATCTGATAGCGCCCGACCTGGTAGCCCGGAATCGGCGCCGGCACGCTCACCGCGGTGTTGCCGAAGATGAGCGTGACCAGACCGATCAGCAGCAGGCTCAGACCCCAGGTCGCCAACATGGTGTCGATGATGCGGCCGTAGAGGAAGCGCACGATCAGCCGTTCGACCACGAGGCCGATTACGCCGACCACCACCGGCGCAATGACCAGCATGGCGAAGTAGATATTGATGCCGGCCTTGGAAGCCGCGATGGTCGCATAGCCACCCAGCATGACGAACTCGCCATGCGCGAGGTTAATGACGCGCATCATCCCGAACACGATCGCCAAGCCGGCGCTGATCAGCGCCAGGAAGGCGATCATGTAGCAGACCTCCAGCAACACGACGGCGGCGTAATCCATGCCCACTCTCAGGTGCGATCGTCAGCGCCTTGCCGGCATCTTCGGAAAGAAATGCTGGCGAGCGCGCCGAGCCCGTCCGCTGGGCACGCGTCAGGTCTTGACCTCGAATTGCTTGTTCTCGTTCGGGTTCTTGGCGAGATCGCAGAACTGCGCGGTGTCGCTCGGCGGGCGCTGCTTGGCGGTCTGCAGGATCGTGAGCTTCTGACCCTTGACCTCCATCAGCTGGATGTCGAGCGCCGCGTGGTGGGTCTTGGCCTCGAGCGCGACCGTGCCCGCCGGGCCTTCGATTTTGGGATTTGATTCGATCGCCTTGAGCAGCGCCTCGCGCTCGATCGTGCCGGCCTTTTTCACGCATTCGGCCCACAGCATGATGCCCTGGTACTGCGACACGGCGATCTCGTGCACGATCTTGGTTTCGCCGAACTTCTTCTGCCAGCGCGCCAGGAAGTCCTTGTTCGCAGGAGTGTTGATTTCCTGGCTGTAGTTGCCGGCGATCAGGATGCCGTCGCCCTCGGCGGGCGAAAGCGCGAGATGCTCGTTGCCGACGCCGAAGGTCGTGGAGGCGAGCGGAATTTTCTTGGTCATGCCGGACGCCGCCCATTGGCGGAAGAACGACAGATGCGCGCCGCCCACCAGCGCCGCGACCACGAAGTTCGGCTGGGCTTCCTGGATCTTGGCGATGGTCGAGCCGAAATCGGCGACGTCGAGCGGGAAGAAGTCTGTCTTGAGCACCGTACCCCTGCGCTGCTCAACATAGTGCTGCACCCACTTGGCGGTAATCTGGCCGTAATTGTAGTCGGCCGCGAGCGTGTAGATCTTATTGCCCCATTGCTTCATCGCGTGGTCGATCACAGGCTCGACCGCCTGCGCCGGCGTGGTGCCGGTGACCATGCAGTTGCGATCGCACACTCCGCCTTCATAGAGCACGTTGTAGAAATAGAGCGTGTTGGCGCGGCGGAAGGTCTGCCGGACCGCCTCGCGCGATGCCGACGTGATGCCGCCATGCACGACGTCGACCTTGTCCTCGCGCACCAGCTGCTGCGCGAATTTGGTGTAGAGCGCGATGTCGGACTGGCTGTCGTACTGCTTCAGCTCGATCTTGCGCCCGAGCAGTCCACCGGCCGTGTTCAGTTCCTCCACCGCCATCGCGGTCGCCATCACCATCGGCTTCCCGTAGATGTCGAGGTTGCCGGAATTGTCGAGGATTGAGCCGAGTTTTATCGGCGCGCCCTGCGCAATGGCGGGCCGGAACGGGAAGCTGACGGCAACCGCGGACGAACCAGCGGCGCTCAGCAAGGTCCTGCGGGATATGGCCACGACGTGCTCCTTTTCCGTTAGTCGATGACGCTGATCACTCGCGTTTGGGATTTCGCTTGGTTGCGGCGGGTTCGGGCCCGCTCACAGCAGATGAGAAATCGAGGCCGATCGAGTCGCCGATGCTCTTGAGCGCGGGAAGCTGCAGCGCCATTCCCAGGATGCTGTCCATCACCTGATTGACCGGCGGCCTATTGGCGGATTCGCCCGGCATCGTTCCCGGCGCGCCGCCGAGGCCGGTCACCTGGTGAATGCGGATCGAGTCGATCTTCTCCGCGGGTTTCATCATCTCGGAGACGATCGCGGGCAGCTTGTCGAGTCGGTACTGCTCGAGCTTCATGCGCACGAGCGTGTCGCTGCGTGAGTTCTCCGCCTCGATCAGGGCGCGCTCGCCCTCGGATTGCGCCAGCATGCGCAGCCGGTCGGCCTCGGCCTTGGTGTTCATGGCTTCGGATTCCGCCCGGACGCGCCGCAGCAGTACCGCCGCGTCGGTTTCGGCCTTCGCGGACTCGACATCGCCCTGTTCGCTGACGCGCTTGAGCGACATCTCGTGCGAACGCTCGGCGACCGCGCGCTCGCGGTCGGTCTGCACCTTTTCCTGCGCCAGGATGACGTCGGTGCGCGCGAGCTCCGCCTCAGCCTGGGCCTTCGCCTCCTCGACGTGCTTGGCGGCGAGCTGGATCGCGCTGTCGACTTTCTTCATCTCCACGCCGAGCTGGGAATCGAGCTCGAGCTTGCGCAGTTCGCGCTGCTTCGTGACCTCCATGATCTTCGTCAGCCGCTCGCGCTCGATGCGCGCGTCCTCGGAGGCGGTCATCGCTTCCTCGCGCGCCTTGGCGGCCTGCGCTTCGCTCGCCGATTTGACCTTCTCGACCTCGAGCCGCTGGCTGATCTGCGCGGCTTCCTCTTCCTTGGTCAACAGCAGGCGCTGCTTGGTTGCCTCGAGCTGGGTCTGGCGCACGGAGATCTCTGCGTCAGCCTCGATCTCGGCGCGCTTTTTCTTGTTGACCGCGATGATCTCAGCGAGCTTGCGCATGCCGACGGCGTTGAAAGCATTGTTCTCGTCGAATGCCGAGAAGGCCGACTGATCGAGCCGGGTGAGCGAGACGGAGTCGAGCAGGATCCCGTTCTGACCGAGGTTCTCGCGCAGCAGATCGGCTATGTTGCGCACGAATTCGGCACGGCGTTCGTGCAGCGAGTCCATGGTGTGGCCAGCCGCGACTGCGTGAATGGCGTCGACGAAGCGGCCTTCCAGCAGGTTGCGCATGCCGTCGGGCGTGAACGATTTGGCGCCGAGCGCCTGCGCCGCGGTCGCGATGCCTTCCGGCGTGGGCGTCACCCGCACGTAGAATTCGAGCTCCACATCGACGCGCATGCGGTCTTCGGTGATCAGCGATTTCTCCGCCGTCCGCCGCACCTCGATGCGCAGGGTCCGCATGTTGATCTCTTCGACCCGATGCAGGAACGGCAGCGCGAGGCAGCCGCCGGAGATCAGGATGCGCTGACCGCCGAACCCGGTGCGCACCAGCGCGATGTCGCGCGTCGATTTGCGGTAAAAGCGGTTGAGGAATAGCACCGCGACCGCGATGGCCGCAACCGCAACGGCGATGCCAAACACCCAGCCAAGAACGACCATGGCCTTAACCTCGCAGCTCGCGGAATTACTTGAAAAGTGAAGTATCGATTTTGGCCTGTCAATAGGGCAAGGCCGCGCACTGCGCGCCTTGCGGCGCGAAACGGGAGATAAAATAACCGCGGCGCCCCGCCGGCGCGGGCGTACGCTCAGGGTGGCGTGCGCTGGATCAGCTCCGACAAGAGCCGTTTGAGCTCCTCGGTGGCGCGATCGCCGTAGCCTTCGACGATCTCGGCCTGACGCAGATCGGCGAGACGGTTGAGTCGGTCGTTCACCGCGCGGCCGCGCTCGGAGATGAAGATCAGGACCTTGCGCCCGTCCCTCGGGTCGGGACGACGATAGACCAGCGCGTCAGAGACCATGCGGTCGATCATCTTGGTCAGCGTCGGATGGTTGAGCAGCGCGGCCTGCGTCAACTCGCTCATCGGCCGCCCGTTGCGCTCGGCCAGCAGCTTAAGGATGCGCCATTGCTCGACCGGCATGCCTTCGCTGCGGAATCCTTCATCGAGCTGCTGATGAACCTGGCGGTTCGCTTGCGCCAGGAGATAGGCAATGTGCTCGGCGATTGGGCGACTACGTGCCATCCGGGGCCGGGAGAATCCGTTTCCAAGGATCGAGACGGCCTGCTAGCATTTTCCCGCCGGGAGATAAATGCCGGTGATCGCGCCAGCGAGTGCGCAGGGGGCGGTTCGATGATCGTCACGTCCCCCATGCCGGGAGTGGATGCGCGTCGGTTCCTCTCGAACGTGGTCGAGAGCCGCGACGAGCTCGATCTCTCGCTGTCGCGCGCGCGCAGCCGCTCCGATCGCCTGCGCATCGCGTTTCTCATTCCGCTCAGCGGGCCGGCCGGACTGTGGGGCCCATCCTGCCAGACCAGCGCAATGCTGGCATCGCGCGAGGTCAATGCCGCGGGCGGCATTCTCGGCCGCGAGGTCGAGCTGGTGTTCGCCGACGCGGGCGGCGACGCGCAGACGATCGCGGAAGACACCATTGATTTGGTGGCCGAGAACCGGGCTGAGGCGGTGATCGGTATGCACATCAGCGCCGTGCGCGTCGCGCTGGCGCGCACGCTGCGCGCCCGCGTGCCTTACGTCTACACGCCGGTCTACGAGGGCGGCGAGCGTTCGCCCGGCCTGTTCATGGTCGGCGAGACGCCGTCGCGGCAACTTAAGCCCGCGATCCACTGGCTCGCCGAGCGGCGTCGCGCGCGGCGTTGGTATCTCGTCGGCAACGACTACGTCTGGCCGCACGTATCGCATCGGGCGGCACGGCGCTACATCAAGGCGACCGGCGGCGAAGTGGTCGGCACGGATTACGTGCAATTCGGATGCGAGGACCACGAGCGGCACCTCGCGCAGATCCGCAAGGCGCGACCCGATGCCGTGCTGGTCTCGATGGTCGGCACGGATTGCGTGACCTTCAACCGAGCCTTCGCGCGCGCCGGTCTGGCACGCGACATGCTGCGGCTTTCGGTCGCGAGTGAGGAAAACACCCTGCTCGGGATCGGCGCGCACTATGCCGAGAACTTGTATTTCACCGCCGGCTATCTGGTCGGGCTCGATACGCCGACGAACCAGGCGTTTCTTGATCGCTATTATGCGGCGTTCGGCCCCGATGCGCCGATGCCTAATACCATTGGGCAATCCTGCTATGAGGGCATACGCCTCTACGCGGAGCTGGCGCGCCAGGCAACTTCGCTCGGCGTCGCCGAACTGTCACGCGTGTCGGAGGGCTTGAGCTACACCGGCGCGCGCGGCCGCGTAACCATGCGGGCGCGCCACCTCGAGTCGGACATCTATCTCGCGCAAGCCGACGGCCTGAGCTTCCAAATCCTGGCGCATTTCCCTGCGGCCTAGTGCGCCGCGAGGTCGCGACCACACGTCGGGACGCATTTGGCATCGGCTTTTAGGGCCGGCATAAAGGCTAGCGCTTTGGCCGCCCATACTCCCGAAACCTTTTGCGCTCGAGCCCCGGTGCACAAGGCAACGCGCTCGGCGAGCCAATCCCGATCGGCGAGGCGGAGCGGCACGTAGCGGGGCTCAACGACTGGTCGGCTCGGGATATCCAAGCTGGGAGTACCAACCGCTAGGGCGGCTTCTGTCCAAGAATTTCGCCCCCACGGTTTTCCCTTGGGTCGTTACCCCGGAAGCGCTCGTGCCTTTTCGCGTGCCGCAAGATTTACGTCCCGAACGCGACGCAGGCGGAATGCGCGGATCGTGGCAGTTTAGTAGGCTGTAGACACGACCCCCGGGGCGGCTGAAAGACCAAGTCTACCGTACGGTAGTCCGCCGCGGGAGGAGTCAGCGCGAAACTTCTGCAAAATGCGGCTCCCACGTTCGGTCAGTCCGGCTTCAGTCGGCGAACTTGTGCATTCCGGACAAGGCGGCCTCGTAGGCTCTTCGGCAGCAACCACGCCCATACCGCTTAGGACGCCCGCTAGGTCTGAGTAGACTGCACCCGGCAGCGTGTGTTGTGCATCACTACCGGGATTGTTACCTTGCAATTTGGATTTCTCGTTTCCGGCTCGATCCAAGAGCGATGAAGCCCGCCCCGTTCGTCTATCACCGTCCTAATACGATCGATGAGGCAGTCGCCCAGCTCGCTGAAGTAGCGGGTGACGGGCGCGTTCTGGCCGGCGGCCAGAGTTTGGTGCCGACGATGGCGTTTCGTTTGGCCCGCCCGGCGCATCTCGTCGATATCAACGGCATCGCGGAGCTGGCGCGCGTGGAAGTGGCCGACCGCATGCTGTCGATCGGCGCTTGCGTGCGGCACGCGGCCTTCCACCGGCCGCTTGTTGACGGTCCACTCGGTGCTCTGCTCGCCTTCGTCGTCCGTCACATCGGGCATTATCCTATCCGAATGCGCGGCACCTTTTGCGGCAGCCTTGCCCACGCCGATCCGGCTTCCGAGTGGTGCCTGGTTGCCGCGACGCTCGGCGCCGAGATGACAGCACGGAGCGTGCGGGATGAGCGCGTCATTGCGGCGGATGACTTCTTCGACGGGATCATGACCACGACGCTCGCCGAAGACGAGCTCCTGACCGGCGCGCGCATCCCGCTGCTTGCGGCCGATACCCGTTGCGGATTCTACGAGTTCAGTCGGCGCGCAGGCGACTACGCCATTGCCATGGCGCTCGCGACCTTTCGCATCGTGGATGGCTTGATCGTGGAGCCGAGCATCGCGGTCGGAGGCGCGGAGGCGCGTCCGCGGCGGATTGCCGAAGCCGAGCGGCTGATCGCGGGCCAGCCGCCCTCGGACAAGGTTTTCCGGGCAGCCGCGGCGGCGGCGGCCGACTGCATCGATCCGCTGGAGGACATCCAGGCTGATGCGGCCTACCGTCTCGATCTGGTTCGCGTAGTGACTCGCCGCGCGCTCGAACGTGCCGCCGCATGAGCGGAGAGACCAGGAACGCCGGCGCGACCTGGGTCGGCCGCGCCATTCGGCGGCTGGAAGATCCCGCTTTGGTGACCGGGAGCGGCCGCTTCACGGCGGACCTCAAGGCGGCCCACTACGTCAAATTTGTGCGGAGCCCCGTTGCCAGCGGCCGCATCGAGCGCATCGCTGCACCTGAAGGGGCGATAATCATCACTGCGTCGGATCTGGGCGGAGTCAAGCCGCTCCGTCCCCTGTTGCACAAGTTCAACTATATCCCGGTCGAACAGCCGATCCTCGCCCACGGTTGCGTGCGCTTCGTCGGCGAGCCGATCGCGGCCGTGGTGGCCGCCAGCGAAGCCGAAGCGGAAGATCTTACCGTGCGCCTCGAGGTCGATATTGAGCAATCCGATGCCCTCGTCGACGCCCGCGCGGCCCTGGCTGACGGCGCGCCGGCGGTGCACGCCGGGGTGCCGACCAACGTCATCGTGGAAGGACAAATCAAGACACCTGACTTCGACCAGAGGCATGCGGCGGCCCATCGGCGCATTCGCGTGGACGCGCGTTCCCGGCGCCAGAACGCGACACCACTAGAGGCGCGCGGCGGCCACGCCGCGTTCGATCCGGCGTCCGGACGGATCACGCTCACCTGCTCGACGCAAATGCCGCATCTGGTGCGCACTGCCATCGCCGACCTCATCGGGATGCCGGAATGCGAACTGCGCGTGATTGCGCCCGATGTCGGCGGTGGCTTCGGTCAGAAGATGTCGCTGCCGCCGGAATATGTCCTGCTGGTCTGGCTAGCCCGACGGCTGCGCACCTCGGTCGCGTGGGCCGAAGACCGGCGGGAAAACCTGATCGCCGGCTATCACAGCCGGGATCAGTACCTGAGGCTGGAAGGTGCGTTTGACGAGAACGCCAGGCTGATCGCACTCTCGGGCGAGGTGATCGCAAACGTCGGCGCCTATTCCTGCTTCCCGACCACCTGCGCGGTCGAGCCCTTGATGGCGATGGCGGAACTGCCAGGGCCCTATGACGTGCAAGCCTATGCCTGCCGGGCGCGCGGGGTGCTGACCCATACCTGTCCGATAGCCCCGTTCCGCGGCGTGTCGCGCCCGGCGATCACGTTCGCGATCGAACGCCTGATGGACAAGGCGGCGGCCGAATTCGGCATCGAGCCGAGCGAATTGCGCCAGCGCAATCTCGTCGCCGGATTCCCTTATAGGTCCGCGACCGGCCTGGTTTTCGACGCGGCAAGCTACCGCGAGACGTTGGAGATCGCGGTGGAAGCGATCGGCCTTGCCGCCTTCCGCACACGCCAGCGGGAGGCGCGCGCCCGGGGGCGGTTTCTCGGCATCGGCTTCGGCACATTTTCCGAGCGCACCGGCTACGGCACACCGGCCTTTGCGGCGCGCGGGATGGATATCACACCCGGTTGGGAAACCGTCGAGGTCAGGATGGACCCCTCGGGGTTCGTTGAGACGCGCATCGGCGCCTCCCCGCACGGCCAGGGGCTGCGCACCACGCTGGCGCAGATCATCGCCGACCAGCTGGGCGTCGCCCCGGAGCGGATCAGGGTCGTCCATGGCGATACCGATCGCACACCCTATGGCTGGGGGACATTCGCCAGCCGTTCGCTCGTCATCTCGGGCGGCGCAACGCTGCTGGCGGCGCGCAAGGTGCGCGCTAAACTGATCAGGATCGCGAGCCAGCTGCTCGAGGCCTCGGAGGAAGACATTTTGCTAGAATCGGGTGCAGCAAAAGTCATGGGGACCGACCGCGGGCTGCCAATCGAAACGGTGGCGCGCGCCGCATACCACCAGACCCATCGTTTCAACGGCACAATCGAGCCGGGCCTCGCCGAAAGCGCGACTTACGACCCCCCCGGCACGTTCTCCAATGCCTGCCACGCGGCGATCGTCGACGTCGATGTCGAGACGGGCGCGGTACGGATCGAGAAGTTCCTGGTGGTGGAGGACGCCGGCCGCATCATCAACCCGATGATCGCCGACGGCCAGATTCACGGCGGCGTCGCCCATGGCATCGCCAACGCCCTGTTCGAGGAGATCGTCTACGACGAGACCGGCGCGATCCTCACGGCTTCGCTCGCCGACTATCTCCCACCGACCGCGCAAGAAATGCCTTTCATCGCGCTTCGCCATCTGGAAACCTTGAGCGACGCTTCGGTGACCCAGGCCAAGGGATTGGGGGAAGGCGGCGGCATCGGCGCGCCGGCGGCGATCATCAATGCCATCAACGATGCGCTCGCGCCATTCAACGTCTCGATCGACGAGATGCCGGCAACGCCGCAGCGCATCCGCGCCGCGCTGCGGGCCGCGATGGAAACGCCTGCATGACTGATAAGGTCGACCTCACCCTGAACGTCAACGGCCGGGACTACGCTATCCGGGTTGAACCGCGGCGCACGCTCGCCGACGCGATCCGCGACGACTGCGGCCAGACCGGTACCCATCTCGGCTGCGAGCACGGCGTGTGCGGCGCCTGCACCGTGATCGTCGACGGCGAGCCGGTGCGCTCCTGCCTGATGTTCGCGGTGCAGGCCGTTGGCAAGCCGATCCGCACCGTCGAGGGGCTCGCGGCCGGCGAGGAACTGCACCCGCTGCAGCGCGCTTTCATCGAGCACCATGGACTCCAGTGCGGCTTTTGCACGCCCGGCTTCCTCATGCTGGTGATTGGCGTGCTCGAGCGCGAACCCGACATCGGCGACGAGGATCTCATGGATGTGCTCGCGTCCAATCTCTGCCGCTGCACCGGCTACCAGAATATCGTGAAGGCGGTGCGCGCCTATGCGGCCGAGACGCGGTCGTGTTGATGCGGTTCGTCGGCCGCTCCGTCACGCGCCTTGAGGATCCGCCGCTGGTGGCCGGGCGCGGGCGCTTCGCGGCGGACGTGAGTTTTCCGCAGCAGCTGCATATGCGCGTCGTCCGCTCGGCCAACGCGCACGGACGCATCGTTTCGGTCGATATCGCGCAGGCGTGCGCGCTGCCGGGCGTGCACGCGGTCTGGACCGCCGAAGATGTGAGCGACACTCCGCCGATCGACGTCCGCCTCACGCGCATCGAGGGATTGGAGCCCTATCGGCAGTTCGTGCTGGCGAAGGATCGCGTGCGCTACGTCGGCGAGCCGGTGGCGCTGGTCTTTGCCGCGGACCAATACGTTGCGGAGGACGCCGCCGACCTTGTCGAAGTGCAGGTCGAGGAGCTTCCCGCCGTCCTTCGCGCCGAAGACCAACCGGCGGAATTCTCCACCGGCCGCTCGACCGAGCCGGCAGTAGTGCGCAAGGGGTATGGCGACGTGGATTCGGCGTTCGCGAGCGCGCATGCGGTGGTCGAGCTCGAATTGTCGATTGGCCGCCATTCCGCCGTGCCGATGGAAACGCGCGGCGCCATCGCACGCTACGATGCGGCTCGCGACGTGCTGGAGTTGTACGGTGCCGCCAAGGTACCGCATTGGAACCGCGACCAGATCGCCCGCATGCTGGGCCGGCCCCCGTCGTCGGTACAACTCTATGAAGGCCATGTCGGCGGCGGCTTTGGCGTTCGCGGCGAGCTTTATCCCGAAGACGTGCTGGTTTGCTTGAGCGCGCTGCGGTTCGGACGTCCGGTCAAGTGGATCGAGGATCGGCACGAGCATCTGATCGCGGCCAATCATTCGCGCGAGCAGCGCCATCATATCCGCGCGGCGGTCGATGCCGGCGGTCGCATTCTCGCAATCGATGATGAGTTCTTCCACGACCAGGGCGCCTATGTGCGCACCCATGGCGCAACGGTGCCGGACCTCGCGGCGTCCATGCTGCCGAACCCGTATCGCGTGCCAGCCTATCGGGCGGCCGGCCGCGTTCGCCTGACCAACAAGACGCCTTGCGGCACCTACCGGGCGCCCGGCCGCTACGAAAGCACGTTCGCGCGCGAACGCCTGCTCGATGCGATCGCGGCCAAAGCCGGTCTCGATACGGTGGAGGTGCGGCGCCGCAATTTCATATCCGCCCGGGAGATGCCCTACGCACGGCCGCTCGACACGCTCGGCACCCCGGTCGTGCTCGACTCTGGCGACTATGCCGGGCTGCTCGACAAGGCGCTCGCGGCCATCGGATGGGACGCCCTGCAGGCCACGCTGAGGGAGCGGCGCGCAAGCGGCGAGGCAGTCGGCGCCGGCCTTGCCGTATTCGTCGAAAAAAGCGGCCTCGGCCCGTTCGATGGGGTGAAGGTGACCGTGGACGTCAGCGGAGCGGTTGAAGTGGTCACCGGTGCGGCGTCGGTCGGCCAGGGCGTCGAGACCGTGATCGCGCAAATCTGCGCCGACGCGCTCGGTGTCGACTATCGGCAGGTGCGCGTTGTTCACGGCCGCACCGACCGCATCGACTTCGGCATGGGTGCGTTCGCCTCGCGTGTCACCGTGATGACCGGCGAGGCGACCCGTATTGCGGCCACCCAGGTGCGCGCGAAAGCGGTCGAGCTTGCCGCCGAGCTGTTGCAGGCGCCGGCCGAGACGCTCGACGTGGTCGGGAGCGAGGTCGTTCGCACGGATGTCCGCGGGGGTCCTTCGATCGCGCTCGCCGAGCTCGCGCGCGCGCTCGGCCCTGCATCGCCGACCCGTGGAATGCGTGCGCCGGGCCTTTCCGCCGAAGGCTGGTTCCACACCGATCACATGAACTATCCCTACGGCGTGCACGCCGCCGTCGTGTGCGTGGATCGCGAGACCGGCGGCGTCGAGGTCGAGCGCTACCTAGTCGCCTACGACATCGGCAAGGCGGTCAATCCGATGCTGGTCGAAGGACAGATCGCCGGTGGCGTTGCGCAGGGGCTCGGCGGCGCGCTGCTGGAGGAGTTCGTCTACGACCAGCGCGGCGAGCCCCTGGCGGTGACGTTCGCCGACTACCTGCTGCCGACATCCCATGAAGTGCCGGAGATCGAGGCGATCGTCTGCGAGGATGCGCCGAGCCCGCTCAACCCGATGGGCCTTAAGGGCGCGGGCGAAGGCGGCGTCAACGCGGTCGGCGCCGCAATCGCCGCCGCGATCGACGACGCGCTCGAAATGCGCGGCGCGATCACGCAGCTTCCGGTGACGCCGCGGCGGCTGAGGGCGCTGCTGGCGCAGCGGACGGAGCGCCACGCCGAGGTACAGGCTTCAAGGCCCTAGGATCATGCGGTCTTCCATCCGCCACCGCACCAATCCGGGACTCACAAGGATGAGGGTTGTGGTGTATCCGCCTTGGCGAACTACACGGTAAGGAAGGCCCGCTGCACGTCGGTATCGCGCGACAGATCCTGCATTCTGCCTTGCCAGCGCAGCTGGCCCTTTTCGAGCACGTAGACGCGATCCGACACGATCTGCGCGAAGTGGATATTCTGCTCCGACAGCAGGATCGACAGACCCTCGCGCTTGAGCTCGAGGATGGTGCGCGCCATTTGCTCGACGATAAGCGGCGCCACGCCTTCCGACGGCTCGTCGAGCAGGACGAGCAGCGGATTGCCCATCAGCGTGCGCGCCACGGTGAGCATCTGCTGTTCGCCGCCGCTCATCTGGCCGCCCGGCCGGTCCGGCATGTCGCCGAGATTGGGAAACAGGGCGAACAGCTTCTCGGTCGTCCACGCTGGCGCTGGCTTGCCGTCCGGAAAGGTGCGCGGCGGCTGGCGCCCGACGTCGAGATTCTCCATCACCGTGAGGTCCGCGAAGATGCGCCGGTCCTCCGGCGTGAACCCGATGCCGAGCCGCGCGATCTCATACGGCTTGAGGCCCCCGATGTCGCGGTCGAGAAAGCGCAACGTGCCTGTCTTGCGCGGCATCAGGCCCATGATTGCCCGTAGCGTGGTCGACTTGCCGGCGCCGTTACGTCCCATCAACGCCACGACTTCGCCGCGGCCGACCTCGAAGGCGAGTTCGTAGAGGATCTGGGCGGCGCCGTACCAAGCCTTTAGCCCTTGCACGATCAGCATCGTCTCGCAGCTCATCGCACCGGCTCCGCCGCATGCTCGAACGTCTTCCCCGTACCGAAGTAGACCTCCTGCACATTCAGATCGCCACGGATCGATCGTGCGTCCCCGTCGGCGATCAGTCGCCCGCGCGCCAACACGATGATTCGATCCGCGAAGGCGAACACCACATCCATCGAATGCTCGGTGAATAGCACCGAAATGCCGCGCTCGACCACGAGGCCCTTCACCAGCGCAATCAGCTCGCTGCGTTCGCGCGGCCCCATGCCGGCGGTCGGCTCGTCCATCAGCAAGAGCCGCGGTTCGTTTGCAAGCGCGATCGCAAGCTCGACCCGTTTGACGTTACCATAGGCCAGCTCGCGGCACGCCCAGTCGGCAGCCTCCCGCATGCCGACCTGTTCGAGCAGTTCGATCGCGCGAACGCGATGCTGCGCTGCGGCGGGCTGCCACAGCCGGTAGATCTCACCGGCGTGCGAGAGCAGAGCCATCTGCACGTTCTCGACCACCGTCATCGACCCGAAAGTCGCAGCGATCTGAAAGGTGCGGCCTACCCCCAGCCGCCAGATCGTCCGCGGGGGCAGGCCCGCGATGTCGCGACCCTGCAGACGGATTTCTCCGGCGTCCGGCTTGAGCTGGCCGTTGATCATGTTGAAGCAAGTCGACTTGCCGGCTCCGTTCGGGCCGATCAGCGCGAGAAACTCCCCCTCGGCGACCGCGAAGCTTACGTCGTTGACGGCCCGGAAGCCGCCGAAGGATTTGCAGAGCCCGGTGACCGAAAGCACGCTCACGGCACGGCCTTTCGCGGTACGAGCCTCCTTGCGGCGCCCACCAGGCCGCCCGGAAACAGCAGCACAAGCAGGAGGATCACGGCGCCGAGCAACGCCCGCCAGTATTCGGTCTGACGCATGATCGTGTCCTGGAGCAGCGCGAACACGGAGGCACCCACGATCGGCCCGCTCAGGGTCTGGATGCCGCCCAAGAGCACCATGACGAGGCCGTCGATCGAGCGGCCGACCGCGATGGTCTCGGGCGAAATCGATCCCTTGGCGAAGGCAAAAATACCGCCCGCGACGCCGCATACCGCTCCCGCGATGGCAAAACCCAGCCAGTGCACGCGCTTGACGTCGATCCCGATCGCTTCGGCGCGCAGCGGCGAGTCGCGGCCGGCCCGCATGGCGTAGCCGAACGGGGCGAACAGGAACCGCCGCAGCAGCAATACGCCGGCCGCGGCGAGGAACAGGGTCAAAAGGAAATAGGCACTACGCGTGGAAAACGGGTTGGTCGGCCACACGCCGACGACCCCGTTGGAGCCGCCGGTCAGCTCCTCCCATTGGAACACCACCGACCACACGATCTGCGCAAACGCGAGAGTGAGCATGGCGAGGTAGACGCCGGAAAGCCGCACCGCGAACCATCCGAATAGCAGGGCACCGAGTGCCGCGAGGAGCGGCGCCGCCGCCAGAGCGAGCCCCATCGGCGCGGCGAACCATTTCACCATGAGTGCCGCGCCGTACGCGCCGAGGCCGAAATAGGCGGCATGGCCGAACGAGTGCATGCCGCCGGGTCCCATAATGAAGTGCAGGCTGGTCGCGAATAGGACAGCGATCAGCACGTCGATCCCGAGCACCAGTGCATAAGGCGAGGAGCGCGCAAGCAGCGGCAGGCATGCGAGCGCCATAAGTGCGGCGAGAGCGAAGATTTTCAGCGCCGGCGACGACGGCCTGATCGGGTCCTCGGGCTCGGCAACGCTGCGTACCGGTCCTTGCGCTCGCCCGAGCAAACCAAACGGCCGCGCGATCAGCACGATTGCCATGACCAGAAACTCAGCGACCAGCGTGAGCTTGGAGAAATTCACGCTGAAGTCACCGAAGTGGACGACCCCGATGCCGATGCAGAGCGCCTTCACTTCGGCGATGATCACGGCGGCGAGGTAGGCGCCGGTGATCGAGCCCATTCCGCCGACTACGACCACGACGAAGGCATCGCCGATGACGGTCAGATCCATTAGCAGGTTCGCCGGCTCGCGTGCGACCTGCAGAGCACCGCCCAGGCCGGAGAGAAGCGAGCCGACCGCGAACACGGCGGTGAACAGGAGCGCTTGATTGACCCCGAGTGCGCCTACCATCTCGCGGTCCTGAGTCGCGGCCCGCACCAGCCTGCCGAACCGCGTCCTTGCCAGCATGAAGTGCAAGGCGAGCAGAATGAGCGGACCGATCACAATGAGGAAAACGTCGTAGCTCGGCAGCCGCCGGCCGAGAACCTCGACCGCGCCGCTGAGCCCCGGAGCCCGCGGCCCCAAGAGGTCCTCTGGACCCCAAAACCAGAGCGTGGCGTCGTTGATCACGAGCACCAGCGCGAAGGTCGCCAACAGCTGAAACAGTTCCGGCGCGCGATAGATGCGCCGCAAGAGCATGATCTCGATCACTGCCCCGATCAGCCCTACCAAAACCGCAGTTGCAACGATCCCGCCCCAGAAGCCGAGCGCGCCGCCTATTTTCGTTGCGAAGGTCCAGGCGAGGTAGGTGCCCAGCATGTAGAGCGAGCCGTGCGCAATATTGACGATGCGCGTGACTCCGAAGATCAGCGAGAGCCCGGCCGCTACGAAAAACAGGCCGGACGCGGCCGATAGCCCGTTGAGCGCCTGAAACAGAAAGGCGTCGAAAGTCATCGATGGGTGTCTTGCTCAACGCGCCAGCGCAACGATCTCGGCCCTCATCCTCGTCACGCGAGGGGCGAAGCGACGAAGCAATCAGATGCGCCAGCGGCGTTCTGGATTGCCTCAGGTTCGGCTCGCAATGACGATCCTTTAAGAAGCCGCGCGCAATGCGCGCCATCTCAAGGAGGGGGCCCGCAGCACCAGCGCGATCAATTCATCGCTTCTTGCGGCCGCAGCTTGCGCACCTCCTCTGCCGAAGGAAGCACGCTCGCGCCGTCGACATACTTGAAATCCGACATCGTGCCCTTGCCGCCCTTGACCGCGATCTTGCCGACATACGCGCCGACAGTCGCCTGATGGTCGCTGGCGCGGTATTCGAACGGGCCGAACGGGCTTTCGAGCTTGAGGCCGCGGAAGGCGGCTACCAGTTTCTCGGTGTCGGTCGAGCCCGCCTTTTCGATGCCAGCCGCAAGCGAGCGCATGGTGTCGTAGCCGACGATCGAGCCGAGCCGCGGATAGTCATTCCAGCGCTTCCGATAGGCATCAAGAAACGCCTTGTGCGCGGGCGTATCGATCTCCTCCCACGGATACCCGGTGACGATCCAGCCGATCGGCGTATCCTCCTTCAACGGATCGAGATATTCCGGCTCGCCCGAGAGCAGGCTCACCACCACGCGGTCCTTGAACACGCCGCGCGTGGTGCCCTCTCGCACCAGCTTCGCCAGGTCAGGACCGAACAGGACGTTAAAGATGCCGTCGGGCTTGGCATCGTCGATCGCCTGCACGACCGCGCCGGCGTCGACCTTGCCGAGTGGCGGCGCCTGCTCGGTGACGAATTCGACGTCCGGCTGCGCCTTCTTCAGCATCTCCTTGAACCACCCGGCGGCCGACTGGCCGTATTCGAAGTTCGGGTACACGACCGCCCAGCGCTTCTTCTTAGCCGCGACCGCATGCGGGATCAGCATGGCCACCTGCATGTAGGTCGAGGGTCGCAGGCGAAAGGTGTACCGGTTGCCGTTCTGCCAGGTGATCTTGTCGGTCAGTGGTTCGGCCGCAAGAAAGAAGACCTTCTGCTTGCCGGCAAATTCGGTGACGGCGAGGCCGATGTGGGAGAGGAACGTGCCGGCAATGATGTTGACACCTTCGCGGGTGACCAGCTCATTGGCAACGCGCACGGCGTCCCCGGGGTTCGCCCCGTCGTCGCGCGAGACGACTTCGAGCTTCCGCCCGAGCACCCCTCCCTTGGCGTTGATCTCCTCGATCGCCAGCTCCCAGCCCTTCTTGTAAGGCTCGAGGAACGCCGGTTGTGCCTTGTAGCTGTTGAGCTCGCCGATTTTGATGGTCTGCTGCGCAAGCGCGGGTGCAGCCGCGATCGTAGCGGCCGCCGCTGCAATCCCCAGCGCGGTAGCGTGGCGCCTGATGATCATGAAGAAGCTCCTTGTTCCGGTGCTTGCATGCTCTGCAACGGGACATTTGTACGCAAATAGTCGGAACCGCCCCTGCCGTTGTCAAGCAGCGCCGGTCTTAATGCTGGGTACCGACATTGAGACAAGGCTAGCGGTCGCGGAACCGGTCCATTAGCGCCTTGTCCTGGCCGCCGTCGATCTCGATCATGGTGCCGTTGACCATGTGCATGAGCGGCGAAGCGAGCATCGTGACGAGGTTTGCGACCTCCTCGACTTCGGCGATGCGACCCATCGGAATCGAGCGCGGCGCCAGCTGGTCCGCCTCCTCATAGGGCAGCTTCATGTCGCGCGACATCGCCTTCACCAGGCCCGCCCAGCGCTCGGTGCGCACCGGCCCCGGGTTGACAGCGCAGAAGCTGATATTGTGCCGACCATACTGGCCGGCCAGCGACAACGTGAGATTCTGGCCGGCCGCGTTGGCGGCGCCGGGCGCGACCTCCCAGTACGAGGGTTTCACGCCATCATTGCCGATCAGGTTCACCACCCGGCCGCCGCCCTGGTTCATCATGATCGGCAGCACGTAGCGCAGGCAGCGAACGTAGCCCATGAACTTGAGCTGCAGCGCCTGCGCCCAATCTCCTTCAGACAGGTGCTCGATCACGCCGCCCGGCGCGGAGCCGGCATTGTTGACCATGATGTCGACGCGCCCGAGCGCCGCGTGGCCCTGCTCGACGAAATTCCTGGCGTCTTCGTCCTTCGTGAGGTCCGCGACGATAGGAACGATCTTCCGGTTGGTGGCTCGCGCGATCTCCTGCGCGGTGGCATCCAGAGGCCCCTTGCGGCGCGCGCATATCGCGACGTCGACCCCCTCCTTCGCAAAAGCAAGCGCGATGCCCTTGCCGATGCCCTCGCTTCCGCCGGTCACCAACGCCGTCTTGCCATTGAGTCTAAGATCCATGTGTCTCTCCCTCATGCCGCGGGGTCATTGTGAGGAGCGCAAGCGATGAATCAACCGGCGGGTCGCAAGATTCTGGGACTGCTCCGCCTTTGGCGCGATGATGGGTATTATCTTGGCACGATGCCTCTTGCCGCTTCGCCAAGCGCCTCGACCGGCATATCCCCAATGTCCAGGAACGCCAGAATCCGGCAGGGGCACGCTTCGAGCCCCTCATAGCGCCATGGGAACGCGCCGATCACGCAGCGCTTGCCAAGCACCATCTCGATGTCGCCGCCGAGATTCTCGGCGTGCAGCAGGCCCTCCTGAAATGCCCAGCTGTGCAGTGGAAACAGGTCGGCCGTTACGCGCCGGCCCGAGAGCTTGTGGGTGTACTCGAAGGTCCCGAAGAATTCGGCCGGTGTCTTGCCGAACTGGCGGGTGAACTGCGCAGCGAGATCGGGCCGCATGGTGCGGATCGAAGTGTTCATGGCGTGGTCGCAGGATCCGGTATCCATGCCAAACCATTTGATCTTTCTTTGCAGCATCCAGTGCATGGTCCGGAGATTTGGTCCCGGGTGGAAGCAGAAGTAGCGGACCAGATCCTGCTGCTTCTGGCCCTCGTAGTAGCGGTGCCACCCGGTGTGCAGGATCAGGATGTCGCCCTCGCGGATGTCGGTACCGGTTTGCTCGATCATCTCTGGCGTGATCACGGCCCAATCCGCCATCTGCTCGGAGAGATCTACGACGACTGCCTGATTGCATAAAAAGTCCAGCGGGAGCGATGCCATATCTCCGCCGCGACCGTCGGTCGCGTGCATGGCGCCGTCGAAATGAGTACCGACATGCAGTGCCGTCTCGATGCGCTGCGCGACGATCGTCTGCGTCTGCATGTTCTGTGCGTAGTACATTTTGTTCCCGGCATAGCCGACCCAGCCGGGCGTGTGAACGTTCATGACATGCGAAAGGTCGACGATCTTCATTGGATATTCCTTGCCGGGCCTCATGCTCTCGGTCTTGTACCGGGCATCAGTGCTAAACAGCGATCAGCAGCTCCATATTATCGTCGGTTCCGCATACGCGCAGCATCACCGCTCGCGCAAACTCTCCTGGCGGTAGCGGAGCAACGGCGACAGGAGATAGCTCAGGATCATGCGCGATCCGGTCTTAATTTCTACCGTCACCGCCATGCCGGGTGATAGATTGACCATCCGGTCATCGATCTGCATCTGGCTGCGGTCGAGCGAAATGCGTGCGCTATAGTTCAGCTCCTGGCCCTTCGGCTCGCTGGTGTCGCCCTGTGTCCCCAAGGCGCGGTCGTTGGAGCGGTCTTGTTGCCGGTCGCGGATGACGGCGTCCTGCGAGACGCTGAGCACCTGGCCGTGCAGGAGGCCGTAACGGGTAAAATTGAAGGTGTCGATCTTGATCTCGGCTTCTTGCTCGGGCTGGACAAAGCCAACGTCGCGGTTCGACACCATGGCCTCGATTTCCAGCCGGCTGTCGCTGGGCACGACCATGAGCAGTGATTGCGCCGGCGTGACAACACCGCCGACCGTGTGGATCGCAAGTTGCTGCACCACGCCGTCCACGGGAGCGGTCAGCAGCTGAAGCCTGGTCTTTTGCTCGGCCTTGATCAGGTCCTGGATTAGCCCGTTCGCCTTCTGCTCGGACTTAGCGAGTTCCTCGGAGAGTGTGCGTCGATATTCGGCCACCGCCTGGCCGCGCGTTTCGCGAATTGCAGCCACGGCCGCCTCCGCTGCGTGCAGATGGCTCTTCTGGACACTGAGCTCCTCTTGTTGCTCGACCAGCAGCTGGAGGGTCTCGAAATAGGTGAGTTTGGAGCCAAGCTCCTTGTCCATGAGCGTCTTGCGGATGTCGACGCGCGGCTGGATGACCGGAATTATCGTTTCGAGCTTATGGATGGTAGCCGCGGTCGTGGCTTGCTCGGCTTCCTTTTGCGCCTGCTGACGGGCGAGTGCAGCGAGCTTGGCGCGGTGCTCCGCCACTTGGTGGAGCAAAAGCTGACGCTGCGTGCTGAGCAGTGCCGAATCTGCACCAGCCGGCGGCGTGAAGTCGGCCACGGGATCGTCCCCAGGGGCGAGTGCCGCGCGCAGCCGCGCGATGTTGAGCTGCTCGGCGAGGAGGTCGTTGCGCAGGCGGTCGCGTTCCGCCGCGTTTACGGTCGGATCAAGCTCGATCAGTACGTCGCCGGCCTTAACCGCCTGTCCGTCCTGCACCCGAATGGAGCGCACCACCCCGGTCTCGAAGGGCTGGATGACCTTGGTGCGACCGCTGGGCACAATTTTTCCGGTCGCCGACGCAACGATGTCGACCGTGCCCCACCAGGCCCACACTAGCGCCGCGCAGAACAGCAGGATGATAGTCGCACCGACCGTACGGCCGATCGGAGACGGCGGTGTTTCCACGATTTCAAGCGCCGCCGGGAGGAACGCCAGCTCTTCGCCGCGCCTCGCGTGCGCGCGCCGAAACGGAATGACGCGCCGCATCGGCTTCACGGGCGTGGTGGGTTCAGCTGAGAACTTCATGAATTCCTGCCTGCAACCGATGTAACGATGCATAGCGGCCGCCGGTTTTGATCAGCGTGTCGTGGGTGCCATCCTCGACCAGGCGACCACGCTCGAGCGTAACGATGCGATCCGTCGCCCGCACGGTCGAAAGCCGGTGCGCGATGACGAGAACCGTCCGCCCCTTGGCGATCTCCTTCATGTTTTGCTGAATGATGCGCTCGCTCTCATAGTCGAGGGCGCTCGTCGCCTCATCGAAGATCAGAATGCGCGGGTCGGTGATGAGCGCGCGGGCAATGGCGATACGCTGGCGCTGGCCCCCCGAGAGTGTTGAACCGCGCTCGCCGACGATCGTGTCGTAGCCCTCGCTCAGCTCGAGGATGAATTCGTGCGCTCCCGCCAGCCTCGCCGCCTCGATGACGCGCTCCATCGGCATGGCGGGGTCGGCGAGCGCGATGTTCTCTCGTACCGAGCGGTTGAACAGCACGTTCTCCTGCAGGACGACGCCGATTCGGCGGCGAAGCCATGCCGGGTCGGCCATGGCGAGATCCATGCCATCGACCAGCACGCGCCCGCTCTCCGGAACGTAGAGTCGCTGGACAAGCTTCGCAAAGGTGCTCTTGCCCGATCCCGAAGGCCCGACAATGCCTACCATCTGCCCCGCTGGCACATCGAAACTGACATCGTGCAAGATCTCCCGTCCGTCAACACGATAGCGGAACGTGACATGATCGAACGTGATGTTGCCGCGGATCGCGGGTAGCCGCGCGCGAGTCGTTATATAGGTCGGCTCGGCAGTGGTGTTAAGGATGTCGCCCAATCGCGAGACCGATAGGCGCGCCTGGTGAAAGTCCTGCCAAATCTGCGCGAGACGCAGCACCGGTGTATTTACGCGGCCAGCCAGGATGTTGAAGGCGACGAGTTCGCCAACCGACAGGCTACCTTCGATGACCAGCTTGGCCCCGAAATAAAGGATACTTGCAGTGACGATCTTACTGACGAGCTGCACAACCTGGCTCGCGGTGTTGCCGAGGCTCAGGACGCGAAAGCTCGAGGCCACGTAACCGGCGAGCTGTTCTTCCCACCGGCGCTGCATCTGGGGCTCGACCGCCATGGCCTTGAGCGTCTCGATCCCGGTGACGCTCTCGACCAGAAAGGCCTGGTTCTCGGCGCCGCGCTGGAATTTCTCAGCCAGCCGCTGCCGGAGCAGGGGCGTCGCCCCCAGCGAGATTGCGATGTAGAACGGAAAGGACCCGAGCACGATCCAGGTCAGTAGTGGCGAGTACAAGAACATCACCGCCAGGAATACAAAGGTGAAAAACAGATCGATGAC
>Ga0114129_10000007_pt1 | contig 156645 bp, 152 predicted proteins | sample RhiMetdeltSRZDD1_FD_80071 | JGI IMG/M metagenome (GOLD analysis project Ga0114129, IMG submission 80071) | Populus rhizosphere microbial communities from Tennessee, USA - Rhizosphere MetaG P. deltoides SRZDD1 (version 2) (version 2) | ecosystem: Host-associated > Plants > Roots > Rhizosphere... | reverse complement strand
CGCCCTCTCAAGGCGGTAGCGAGGGTTCGAATCCCTTCGGGGCTACTTCACGAAGCGCCGCACCTCGATCGGGGTGCGGCGCTTTCGTTCGTGGGTAAGGCTGAGGCATGAGCAGACTTCTCTCCCGCCTGGAACCGCTGGTCGGCATGTGGGACATGGCACCGGTCGTGGACGGCGCTCAGGTGATGCGTACCACGATGGAGTTCGCCTGGATCGAGGACGGTACCTACCTGGTCCAGCGATCCCGCAGCGAGCTGCTGGACACCGCGCCGGACGTGTGGAAGGAGAACGCGCCGACCGCGTCCACGTCGGTCGTGGGGGCGGACGAGGAGTCCTTCACAGTGCTCTACACCGACTCCCGGGGCGTCTACCGCGTCTACGGGATGGAGTTCGACGGGCAGCACTGGACGATGCATCGCCGGTCGCCCGGTTTCGATCAGCGGTTCACCGGCGATCTGAGCGAGGACGGCCAGACCATCCTGGGCAAGTGGGAGCGGTCCGAGGACGGCGGCCAGACCTGGCTGCTCGACTTCGACGCCACCCTCACCCGCATCCGCTGAAGCACCGCAGACGCCGTCCCTCGGGCGGACCCCGTCGGCGGCTCCGCAGGTGCTTTCAGAGGCCGGAGAGGCGCTGTCCGGCCCGCACGACCGCCATGGCGTGGCGATCGCCGGGACGCCGGCCCAGGCGCTCGATCGGCCCGGAAACGCTGATGGCGGCGATGACCCGGCCGGTGCGGTCGCGGATCGGGGCCGAGACGCTGGCCACACCGGCCTCGCGCTCGGCGACCGACTGCGCCCAGCCGCGGCGGCGTACCTCGGCCAGGGTCTTGCCGGTGAACTTGCAGCGCGGCAGCAGCGGCATGACCGCCTCCGGCGGCTCCCAGGCCAGCAGAACCTGGGCCGCGGAGCCGGCGGTCATGGGCAGGATGGCACCGACGGGAACGGTGTCGCGCAAGCCGGAGGCGCGCTCGGCGGCGGCCACGCAGATGCGTTCGTCGGCTCGGCGCAGATACAGCTGCGCGCTCTCGCCCGTGTTGTCGCGCAGGGCCGCCAGGAGCGGTTCGGCGGCGGTCAGCAGCACATCCGGTGCCGCGTTGGCCAGCTCGCCCAGGCGGGGACCGGGGCGCCAGCGCCCCTGCGTGTCGCGTACCAGCATGCGGTGGATCTCCAGCGCCTGCGCCAGCCGATGCGCCGTCGCTCTCGGCAGCTTGGTGCGTTCAACGAGTTCAGCCAGGCTGGCACCGTCGACGCAGGCGGCCAGGATCACTACCGCCTTGTCAAGGACGCCCACGCCACTCATACTGTGTCCCACACACCGAAACATACCTCCCAAAAGTTGGGATGTCCAGATGGTGGGAGCCACATGACCGAGAGCCACACGGCCAGGGCCACAACCCTTGCCGAGAAGGTCTGGGACGCGCACGTCGTCAGGTCGGCAGCGGGCGAACCGGATCTGCTCTATATCGATCTGCATCTTCTCCATGAGGTGACCAGTCCGCAAGCCTTCGACGGCCTGCGCCTGGCCGGGCGGCGCGTACGCCGCCCCGACCTCACGATCGCGACCGAGGACCACAACACCCCCACGGACAACCTCCTGACGATCGCCGACCCGGTGAGCCGTACGCAGATCGAGACGCTGCGGCGCAACTGCGCGGAGTTCGGCGTGAAGCTGCACCCGCTGGGCGACCCGGAACAGGGCGTGGTGCACGTCATGGGCCCGCAGCAGGGCCTGACCCAGCCGGGCACGACGATCGTCTGCGGCGACTCGCACACCTCGACGCACGGCGCGTTCGGCGCGCTGGCGTTCGGCATCGGCACCAGCGAGGTCGAGCACGTTCTGGCGACGCAGACGCTGCCACAGGCGAAACCGAAGCAGATGGCCGTGAACTTCGCCGGCGAGCTGCAGCCGGGCGTCACCGCCAAGGATCTGATCCTGGCGCTCATCGCTCAGGTCGGCACCGGCGGCGGCCGCGGCCACGTGGTCGAGTACCGCGGCCCGGTCGTCGAAGCGCTCTCCATGGAGGGCCGGATGACCATCTCCAACATGTCCATCGAATGGGGTGCCAAGGCCGGCCTCATCGCGCCGGACGAGACCACGTACGCGTGGCTCAAGGGCCGGCGCTTCGCGCCGCAGGGCGACGACTGGGATGCCGCCGTGGAGTACTGGCGGACGCTGCGTACGGACGAGGACGCCGTCTTCGACTCCGAGGTGACCGTCGACGTCAGCACCGTTACGCCGTTCGTCACGTGGGGTACCAACCCGGGACAGGGCGCACCGCTGTCGGCCAGCGTTCCCGATCCGGAGTCGTTCGTGGACGAAGGCGAGCGCAGCGCGGCCCAGCGAGCGTTGGCGTACATGGGCCTCACGCCCGGACAGCGCCTGCGCGACGTGGCGGTCGACGTCGTCTTCGTCGGCTCCTGCACCAACGGGCGCTTGGAGGATCTGCGGGCCGCCGCCGCCGTTCTCAAGGGCCGCCGCGTCGCGCCGAGCGTACGCATGCTCGTGGTGCCCGGGTCGGCGGCCGTACGCGCGGCGGCCGAAGCCGAAGGGCTGGACCAGATCTTCACCGGCGCCGGCGCCGAATGGCGGTTCGCCGGCTGTTCCATGTGCCTGGGGATGAACCCGGACACGCTGAAGCCGGGCCAGCGGTCGGCGTCGACGTCGAACCGGAACTTCGAAGGCCGGCAGGGCAAGGGCGGGCGTACGCATCTGGTGTCGCCGCCCGTGGCCGCCGCCACCGCCGTGGCCGGCCGCCTGGCCGCACCGGCGGACCTGGACTGAGTTGGGGAACCGAGAACATGGAGAAGTTCACCACCCACACCGGCACGGCCGTCCCGCTGCGCCGTTCTAACGTGGACACCGACCAGATCATCCCGGCCGTCTACCTGAAGCGGGTGACGCGTACGGGCTTCGAGGACGGGCTGTTCGCGGCCTGGCGCGAGGATCCGGCCTTCGTCCTCAACGATCCGGCGTACGCGGGCGCCACGATCCTGGTCGCCGGGCCGGAGTTCGGCACCGGGTCGTCACGCGAGCACGCCGTCTGGGCGCTGCGCGATTGGGGTTTCCGGGTAGTCATAGCTCCCCGATTCGGTGACATCTTTCGGGGGAACTCGCTGAAGCAGGGATTGCTGACCATCGAACTCCCGATCCCCGCCGTGGAGCGGCTGTGGGCACTATCCGAAGGGGACTCACGGGCTCCGGTGACCGTCGATCTGACCGCGCGGGAGGTCCGCGCGGCCGGTGCGACCTGGGATTTCGCGCTCGATGACTTCACCCGGTACCGGTTGATGGAGGGCTTGGACGACATCGGCCTGACCCTGCTGCACGCCGGTGCGATCGCCGCTTTCGAGGCCTCCCGGCCCCGGTTCGCCCCCGCCGTCGCCTGAAATTTTCCCGATCCAGGCCCCCGCTCGACGAGCGGGGGCCTCAAAGTTGTTGCACACTGCGAGATAGAGTCCTAGCGCGACACAAAAGACGTTTGCCCGTCACATGTTTGGAAATGTGGATCGCAAGGCTTACCGTGCGCGAAGAATGACTGGTCGAAGTCCAGTAAGGAAAACAACACCCGGGAGGGAACCGTGAACAAGGCCGAGCTCATTGAGGCGCTCGCTGGCCGGCTGGGCGACAAGAAGTCCGCAGCCGCAGCGCTTGACGCCGTCCTGGCCGAAATCGAGACCGCCGTCACCAAGGGCGACAAGGTCTCGCTCACCGGATTCGGTGTCTTCGAGAAGCGCCAGCGCGCCGCTCGGACCGCCCGCAACCCGCGGACCGGCGAGGCCGTGAAGGTGCCGAAGACCTCGGTTCCGGCGTTCCGCGCCGGCGCCGGCTTCAAGGAGGCCGTGGCGAGCGGCAAGGCCGCCCCCGCCGCCAAGAAGACCGCAGCGGCGAAGAAGACCGCGCCCGCGAAGAAGACGGCCACCGCGTCGGCGGCGAAGAAGACCGCGCCCGCCACCAAGAAGGCGACGGCGGCCAAGAAGACCACCGCCAAGGCGGCTCCGGCGAAGAAGGCGGCGGCGAAGAAGGCGCCCGCCAAGAAGACCGTCGCCGCGAAGAAGGCGCCCGCCAAGGCCGCGACCAAGGCCACGGTGGCGAAGAAGACGGTTGCGAAGAAGGCCCCGGCCAAGAAGGCGCCCGCCAAGAAGGCCGCCAAGCGCTAAAGCCTCCTCGCCTAACGCACGAGCGCCCGCCGGGTAACTCCAGCGGGCGCTCAGCTTTTCGGCCGGCTGTCCGGAGAGGACCGTCAGCGGGTCAGCAGGATCAGCTGCGGATCCTCGCCGTGGCGGCGGGTCCACTCGCCATCGGGCCCGAGGTCGAATCCCGCTGAGGTGTCCGCGAGGTACAGGTCCATCGCCGACGACAGCTGCTGCACCGCTGCCGGATCGGTCACGCGTACCAAGGCTTCCACGCGCTGGTCGAGGTTTCGCCGCATGACGTCCGCGGAACCCAGCCACCATTGGGCCACCGCGCCCGTACCGAACCGGAAGATCCGCGAATGCTCCAGGAACCGGCCCAGGATCGACCGCACCCGGATCCGCTCCGATAATCCCGGTACGCCCGGCCGCAGCGTGCACATCCCGCGTACCACCAGATCCACTTGTACGCCGGCCCGCGAAGCGATGTACAAGGCGTCCACCAGCGTGTCGTCGACGAGCGAGTTCACCTTCATCTGAATCAGACCCCGCTTGCCCCGGCGCGTCTGGCCCTCGACGAGGTCGAGCAGGCCCGTACGCACGCCCTCGGGCGCCACCAGAAGCCGGCGGTACGACGGCGGGCGGCCGTAACCGGTGAGGCGGTTGAACAGTTCGGCGACGTCCTCGGCCACCTCCGGTGCGGCGGTCAGCAAGCCGAAGTCCTCGTAGAGGCGGGCCGTCTTGGGGTGGTAGTTGCCCGTACCGACATGGCAGTAGCGGCGCAGGAATCCGCCCTCCTGGCGGACCACCAAGGCGATCTTCGCGTGGGTCTTCAGGCCGACGAGGCCGTAGACGACATGGCAGCCCGCCCGTTCCAGGGTCCGGGCCCAGCCGATGTTGGCCCATTCGTCGAAGCGCGCCTTGACTTCGACCACCACGACGACCTGCTTGCCCGCCTCGGCCGCGTCCACGAGGGCGTCGACGATCGGCGAGTCGCCGCTGGTGCGGTAGAGGGTCTGCTTGATGGCCAACACATTCGGGTCGGCGGCGGCCTGCTCGATGAAGCGCTGGACGCTGGTAGAGAACGAGTGGTACGGGTGGTGCAGGAGGACATCGCCGTCGCGGATGACGGCGAAGATGCTCCGCTCGCCGTCGCGCAGCCGCGGATGGGTCTCGGGCAGGAAGCGCGGCTCCTTGAGTTCCGGGCGATCCACCTCGTCGTAGACCTGCCATAGCGCGGAAAGGTCGATCATTCCGGGGATCCGCTGCACGTCCCGCTCGTCCACCTCCAGTTCGCGGATGAGCGTCTCCAGTACCTCCGTCGTCATCTTCTCCGCGACCTCCAGGCGTACGGGCGGCCCGAAGCGGCGCCGGGCCAGCTCGCGCTCCAGCGCCTGCAGGAGATCCTCGTCGCGGTCCTCCTCGATCTCGACCTCGGCGTTGCGGGTGACGCGGAACAGGTGATGCTCCACGATGGACATACCCGGGAACAGCCGATCGAGGTGTACGGCGATGAGCTCTTCGACGCCGATGAACCGGCCCGGCCCGACCGCGAAGAAGCGCGGCACGTTGTTGGGCACCTTCACGCGGGCGAACAGATCCGGGCCGCCGTCGGGGTCGCGGACGACGACGGCGAGGTTCAGCGACAGCCCGGAGATGTACGGGAACGGGTGCGCCGGGTCGACCGCGAGCGGGGTCAGCACCGGGAAAAGGTGCACCATGAAGTAGTCGTGCAGCCGCTCCTGCTCCTCGGTGCTGAGCTTCTCCCAGCTTTCGAAGCCGATGCCCTCCCCGGCCAGCAGCGGGCGTACCTGCTCCTCATAGCAGGCCGAGTGGCGCAGGACGAGAGCGGCGGCCTTCGTGGTCACCAGATCGAGCTGCTGGCGCGGCGGCTTACGGTCGGCACCCCGCAGCGGCAGCCCGGTCTGCCACCGGCGCTGGAGGGCGGCGAAGCGCACCATGAAGAACTCGTCGAGGTTGGTGGCGAATATGGCCAGGAACTTGGCCCGCTCCAGCAACGGCGTCGCCTCGTCCTCGGCCAGGGCCAGGACGCGCGCGTTGAAATCGAGCCACGACAGCTCGCGGTTGAGGAACCGGTCGTCCGGAAGATGGTCGGGGGGTGCAGCGGTCACACGTGTATTGTTCCCAGTTCTCGGTGACTGCACCGTGAACTCCGGGCATCCGGCGTTCACTTTCGAGCGCTACGCCATGGTGGGGATCGTCACCCTGGTCACGGTGCCGTCGGCGGCCCGCTCCAGCCGCAGCCGCTGACCGAGCCGCAGCAGCCGCAGGCCGCCGGCGTCGAACGCCTCGGCCGGGAACCGTACCTGGCTGCCGTCGTCCAGCAGCACCACCCCGGACCGGGTCTCCGGGTCGAACTCGCTGACCGTGCCCTGCATGCCGGACAGCCTAAACCCCGGGGCCGGTGTCGTCTCGGCGTCCGGCCGGCGGGCGCCAGCCGAGGGCGTACACGGCCGCCAAATCGGCCGCGGTGTCGACGTCGCGCCGCAGCGTCGGCCAGTCACCGGGCAGGCGTACGGCGCCGGATGCCTCGTGTGCGGCGGCCGATTGGGGCCCGAACCGCGGATCCAGCGGTACGCCGGCCGGCGCAGCCAGCAACACGGTGCCGGTTCCCGGTAGATCTGGCACGAACGACCGGACGGCACACCGGGCGAGCGCGGCGGCCAGTTCGCCCGGGTGCAGCGCCGGGACGTCGGCGGTGAGCGCGGCGACGCCCGGCGCGGGCGGTGCGTGCGCGGCGGCGTGCCGCAGCGCGGCATTCAAGCCGCCACCGGGATCGTCGACGAAGGTGACTCCGCTTATCGACCGCCGGACCGCGGGATCGGCGGTGACGACGAGAACCCGGGCCACGGACGGGCAGGCGAGCGCGGCGGCGACCGTCGAGCGGGCCATCCCGAGCACCAGCCCTTCGCGCTCGGACGGCGCCAGCGCAGCCCGCAGCCGCGACTTGGCCCGAGCCAGCCGCTTCACGGGAACTATCACCGTCCACCCCACCGCAGGCATCCTGCCAGCGAACCAACCTCCGCAACCGCCCCGGGTCGGCGCCGGAGGACGACGGCGCCGGCGCTATCACTGGCCCACGGACACGGCAGGGAGGCCGCTCCAGCGGCCGACCGGTGCCCGACGGGAGCAACGTCGCGCAAGCACCGCGGACATGGGAAATAAAGAAATCGGATCCGCGAAAACCCCCTGGGTGGCTGGGGAGACGGTTGGGAAGGCATGATGAGCGGACCGAAGGAGGGCATGTGCGCAAGCTGGGATTCTGGCCACGGTTCGCCGTGGTGCTGGTCAAGCCGCTGATGACGGTGCTGACCAAGCGCGACTGGCGTGGCTTGGAGAACATTCCCCGCACGGGCGGCATCATCCTGGCCTTCAACCACGTGTCGCACGCCGATCCGTTCACCGCCGCCCACTACGTCTACGACAGCGGGCGCTGGCCCCAGTTCCTGGCCAAGGAGGCGGTGTTCCGCATTCCGGTCGCCGGCCGGATCCTGCACTGGTGCAAGCAGATCCCGGTGCACCGGGGTACGCACGACGCCGCGCGGGCGCTCGACTCGGCCGTCGAAGCGCTGAAGACCGGCGGTTGTGTGGTCATCTACCCCGAGGGCACCACGACGAAGGAGCCGGATCTGTGGCCGATGCGGGGCAAGACCGGCACCGCCCGGCTGGCCCTGGCCACCGGCGCTCCCGTCATTCCGGTGGCGCAGTTCGGCATGGAGCGCCTCTTCGATCCGCGGACGAAGAAGCTGCGGCTGTGGCGTACGCCCATCCGCGTGTGGGCGGGTCCGCCGATCGATTTGAGCAAGTGGGCCGGTGCGGAGGCGACGGGCACGACGGTCAACGAGATGACCGACGAGGTCATGAATCACCTGCGGCTGCTGGTCGGTGAGGTGCGGGGCGAGACACCGCCGCCCATCTTCCACCCGGCCACGGCCAAGAACTCGGTAGCTAAGAGGCAAGCATGAGAACCGCCGTGCTGGGCGCGGGCTCGTGGGGCACCGCCTTTGCGAAGATCCTCAACGACGCCGGTAACGAGGTCGTGCTCTGGGCCCGCCGGCCCGAGATCGCCGACGCCATCCGCGACTCCGGTGTGAACCCGGAGTACTTCTCGGCGTACCCCTTGGGGGAGCGGGTGAGCGCGAGCGCCGACCCGGCCGCGGCGCTCAAGGACGCGGAGCTGGTCTTCCTGGCCGTGCCGTCGCAGACGTTGCGGGGCAACCTCGCGGCCTTCACGCCGCACCTGGATCCGGGTGCGACCGTCATCTCCCTCATGAAGGGCATCGAACTCGGTACGACCCTGCGCATGAGCCAGGTCATCACCGAGACCTCGGGCCTGCCGCAGGATCGCATCGCGGTGGTGACCGGGCCGAACCTCGCGCCGGAAATCGTGGCGCAACAACCGACCGCTACCGTCGTCGCGTGCGTGGACGAGGAGCGCGCCACCCGGGTGCAGAAGGCGCTGTTCACGTCGTACTTCCGGCCCTACACCAATGACGATGTGGTCGGCTGCGAGCTGGGCGGCGCGGTGAAGAACGTCATCGCCCTCGCGTACGGCATGGCCCATGCGATGGGGCTGGGCGACAATACGAAGGCGTCGCTCATCACCCGGGGCCTGGCCGAGACTTCCCGCCTCGGTGTCGCGCTCGGCGCGGATCCGCTGACCTTCGCCGGCCTGGCCGGCCTGGGCGACCTCGTCGGCACGTGCTCGTCGCCGCTGTCGCGGAACCGGACCTTCGGCGAGCACCTCGGTGAGGGCAAGAGCCTGGAGGAGGCCCAGCGCGAGACCCGGTACACCGCCGAGGGCGTGAAGAGCTGCCTGGCGATCCGGGATCTGGCCCGCTCGGTGGGGGTGGAGATGCCCATCACCGACCAGGTCGAGCGGGTCTGCCACGAGGGCGTGGATCCACGCCGGGCGGTGGCGCTGCTGATGAGCCGGGAGATCAAGTCCGAATGACCGAGCCGCTCGGCGACTCCACCCGGTGCGTCCATGCCGGCCTTCCCCGCGCCGTGCCCGGTCAGCCGCTCGTACCCGGCCCCGTTTTCGCCGCCCCCTACCACCTGCACCCCAAGGGCTGGGAGGACGGCAGCGACGGCTACGGGCGCGGCGACAACCCCACCCGGCGCATCCTGGAGAGCGCCCTCGGTGACTTGGAGGGCGGCGACGTCCTCGCCTTCGCCAGCGGCCAGGCCGCCATCACGGCCGCGCTGATGGCCGTACTGCGGCCCGGCGACACGCTGATGCTGCCGTCCGACGGCTACTACAACGTGCGTACGTTCGGGTCGGCCTTCCTGGCCGAGTTCGAAGTCAAGCTCGTTGAGGTGCCCACCGCCGGGCCGTACCCCGCATTCGACGGTGTGCGGCTGGTGCTGCTGGAATCGCCGGCCAACCCGTCGCTGGACGTCGTCGACATCGCTGCCGTAGCGGACGCGGCCCATGCCGCCGGCGCCCTGGTCGCGGTCGACAACACGGCCGCCACGCCGCTCGGCCAGCGCCCGCTCGACCTCGGCGCGGACCTGTCCCTCGCCAGCGCCACCAAGGCCATCAGCGGCCACTCCGACCTGCTGATGGGCTACGCCGCCACCCGGTCCGCGCCACTCCTGGCCGCGATGACCTCCTGGCGTTCGCTGGCGGGCGCCATCCCGGGCCCGTTCGACTGCTGGCTCGCGCGCCGCTCGCTCTCCACGCTCGACCTCCGCCTGCGCCAGCAGACCGCGAACGCGGCGGCCATCACCGAGCTTCTTCAAACCCATCCACTTGTACGCTCACTGCGCTGGCCGGGATTGCCGGACGATCCCGCCCACGAGGTGGCCGCCCGGCAGATGCGGCGCATGCCCGGCATCATCGGCTTCGAGCTGCCGTCGGCCGACCACGTGGCCCGATTCCTCACCGGTTCGAACCTTCTCATCGCGGCGACCAGCTTCGGTGGCCTGCACACCACGGCCGACCGCCGCGAGCAGTGGGGTGACCGGACCGCACCCGGCTTCGTCCGCCTTTCCTGCGGTATCGAGGACTCCGCCGACCTCGTCGCCGACATCAAGCAGGCGCTGGACGCGCTGTAGCGCTCCTCGATCGGGGGCGCGCGGCCCGGAGCCGGTCGCAGCCGGAGGCGGGTCGGGGCTTCGATGCGGTCGGGGGCTTCGATGCGGTCAGGGTCGAGAAAGGCCGGGTCACAGCATGATCGGATCTTCGGCTCGGGGTAGGGTCGGCCTCGTGAACGAGTCGCCCCGCAAGATCCGTGTCGCTGTCGTCTTCGGTGGCCGCAGCACCGAGCACCAGATCTCGTGCATCAGCGCGGGCAGCATCATCGCCGCACTGGATCCGGCGGAGTTCGAGGTTGTACCGATCGGCATCACCCGCGAAGGGCGGTGGATCCTCACCGCCGGCGACCCGGCTCAGCTGGCGATCGGCCAGCACGACGGCCGCCCGCGGCTGCCGGAGATCACCGCCGACTCGGGAGAGCAGGTGGTGCTCCCCGGCGATCCGACCGGCCAGGACCTCATCCCGGTCGGCCGGGCCGATGTGGCAGTGCTGGAGCCGCAGCACGGCGGCAGCGCACTGGCCGACATCGACGTCGTCTTCCCGGCGCTGCACGGCGCGTACGGCGAAGACGGGACGATCCAAGGGCTGCTGGAGATGGCCGGGATCCCCTACGTCGGTGCGAACGTGTTCGCCTCGGCGGCGGCGATGGACAAGGAGTTCACCAAGAAGCTGGCCAAGGCCGAGGGCATTCCGGTGGGCGCGTACGCCGTCCTGCGGGCCGGGCAGTCGCTGTCGGAGGCCGACAAGGAGCGGCTCGGGCTGCCGGTCTTCGTCAAGCCGTCGCGGGCCGGGTCGAGCTTCGGCATCTCCCGGGTCGCCGACTGGTCCGACCTCGATGCCGCGGTGGCGTCGGCGCGGGCGATCGATCCGAAGGTGCTCGTGGAGGCTGCGATCTTCGGCCGGGAGGTCGAATGTGGCGTCCTCGAAGGCGAGTTCGGCGGCGCCCCCGAGGCCTCCGCCCTGGCCGAGGTACGCGTCTCCAGCGACCACGCCTTCTACGACTTCGAGGCGAAGTACCTGGAGGACGCGACCGAGTTCGACATCCCCGCCGACCTGCCCGATCACGTCACCGCGCGGATCCAGGACCTGGCTCGGCGTACGTTCACCGCGCTCGACTGTGCCGGGCTGGGCCGGGCGGACTTCTTCGTCACGCCCGACTTCGAGGTCTACCTCAATGAGATCAACACGATGCCGGGCTTCACCGCGACGAGCATGTTTCCGCGGATGTGGGCGGCGAGCGGCGTGGACTACCCGAAGCTGGTGACCCGCCTGGTCCGCACGGCCCTGCGGCGGGGCACCGGGCTGCACTGACCCGCGGATACTAGGGAGATGCGGAGCCGGCCGGGATCGGCTCGGCCAGCGACTCGCAGCCCGACGGCCGGGTCGCCAGCGCCGGCACGGATGCGGCGATCGGCTGCGAGAAGACGATCGTCCACTGCGAAGCGCCGGTGGGCGAGCCCGGCACGGTCACCTGGACCGGCACTGCGCGGTCCACGGTCGTCCAGATCGTCGCGTCGCCCTCGACGCGGGAGTGCCAGCAGACGGTGTCGAGGCGGAACAAGTCGTCGGTGGCGGGGTACTGGGTGGGCGGTACGCCGCATTGCAGCGTCACGGCCGGGTCGCCGTACGCCGCATTCTGCTTCAGGCCCGCCGTCACCGGCCGGCGCTGCTTTGTGCGTACCGCTGAGGGAAGCTTGTCCACCAGGGCGCCGCAGACGGCCGCGGACCCGGCGGGCAGCGCGGGCGCGGGCAGGGTGACCGGCGACGTGGCCGCGGCGTTGGAGGAGGAGGGATCGGGCATGCCGAGGTTATAGACGACGGCACCCGTGAGCAGCGCGACCGGCACGGCGATGGCGGTCGCGAGGAGGCGGGGACTCAAAGCTTGACCACCGAGCAGGTGAGGGTACGCGTGATGCCCGGCACGGCCTGCACTTTACTGACAATCATGCGACCCAGTTCGTCGACGTTGGGGCTCTGCGTGAGCACGACGACGTCGTACGGGCCGGTCACCGCATCGACGCGGACCACGCCGGCGATCTTCTCGATCTCGGCAGCCACGTCGCTGGCCTTACCGACCTCGGTCTGAATCAGGATGTACGCGTGGACCACGACGTTGAAGCTACCGCACGTGACCGGCGTGTTTCCTCGGGCGTCCGGCTGAGTGGCACAGGAGAGTTCGGGCTCATCGAGCGACTGGCCCGGCGGATGCCCCAGGGACGCTCCAGCCTGGTCGGTCCGGGCGATGACGCGGCGCTCGTCGCCGCCCCCGACGCACGGGTGGTGGCCTGCACCGATGCGCTGGTGGACGGCCGCCACTTCCGCCGGGACTGGTGTGACGCGAGTGATGTCGGCCACCGGGCCGCCGCGGCCAACATGGCGGATGTGGCGGCCATGGGCGCGACGCCGACCGCCCTCCTGATGGCGCTGTGCGCGCCGCCGGATCTGCCGGCCGAGTGGGTCGAGGAGATGGCCGAGGGGCTCGCCGAGGAGGCCGCCTCCGTCGGGGCCAGCGTCGTCGGCGGTGACGTCACGTCCTCGCCGGTCCTGATGATCTCGGTGACCGCCCTGGGCGACCTGGCCGGGCGCGATCCGGTGCTGCGGTCGGGGGCCGCCGCCGGCGACCTCCTCGCCGTTTCCGGGCGCCTGGGCTGCGCCGCGGCCGGCTATACCGTCCTGTCGCGGGGCTTGCGTACGCCCAAAGTCCTCGTCGACGCGTACCGCCGTCCGGTGGTGGACTACCGGGCCGGTGTGGCCGCATCGATCGCCGGGGCCACCAGCATGATCGACATCTCCGACGGCCTCATCGGCGACCTCGGGCACGTGGCGCGGGCCAGCGACGTGCACATCGACCTCGCGCGCGAGGCGTTCGAGGTGCCCGATCAGCTGCGGGATGCCGCCCTGGCCCTCGGAGTCGATCCGTACCAGTGGATTCTGGCCGGGGGTGACGACCATGCCCTGGCCGCCACGTTCCCGCCGCACGCGGCGCTGCCGGACGGGTGGAAGGTGGTCGGCCGGGTCTCCCGCGGCGCCGGCGTCACCGTCGACGGCCGCGAATGGGTCGGTCCCCGCGGCTGGGACCACTTCGGGCGTGGGTAGTCTCACGCGCGTGAGCGAGATCCAGATCCGGCCCGTTCGCTACGGCGCCCCGGTCGCCCAGCGCCTCGTCGAGGCCATCTTCGAAGATCAAGTCCAGCGGTACGGCGGCCGGGACGAGGCTCATGTCGAGGCCATCGAGTTCGACCCGCCCGACGGCGGCTTCCTCGTCGCGTACCTGGACGGCGTCGGTGTCGGCTGTGTCGGGTGGCGCAGCCTCGACGGCAGCGAGGAGATCGCCGAGCTGAAGCGGCTCTACAGCGTGCCCGAGGTTCGCAACAAGGGCGTTGCGACCCTGCTCGTGGCGGCGATCGAGGAGAACGCGCGGGAGCACGGCCGCAAGCGGATGGTGCTGGAGACCGGGTACAAGCAGCCCGAGGCGATCGCCCTCTACCGCAAGCTCGGGTATGAGCCCGTCGAGCACTTCGGGCACTACAAGGACGCTGACGGCGTCGTCAGCCTCGGCCGCAGCCTCTGACGGGCTGACCGCGCTGAAAAGCCGCCCCGCGCTTCGCGTGGGGCGGCTTTCGACGCTGTGTTTGTGGTGTAGGCGGTCAGCCGCGGACCACCTTGCCGGCCTTGATGCAGGAGGTGCAGGCGTTGACCTTACGGGTGGTGCCGCCACCGGCCGGGGTGCGCACCGTCTGGATGTTCGGGTTCCACCGACGGTTGGTCCGCCGGTGGGAGTGGGACACGTTGTGGCCGAAGCCCGGCCCCTTGCCACAGACGTCGCACACGCTAGGCACTGGATACTCCTGAGGTTGAACCCCGCTCCAGCGGGGACGACATGAAGCGCCCGCGAACGGGCAACCCGACCACCATAGCGGACGCGACCGGAGTCCGGCCAATCGGCCCCCAGCCCGCCCTATCCGGCCCGCGGCCGGCCGCGGGCCTCTCCGGCCTGCTGCCGCGCGCAAGAGCGCTAGTGTCGGGCGTCACGACTACGCTGGGGCACGTGCTGGAGGTTCTGGACGCCGCCGCCGTCCGCCGCTTCGCGGAGCGCGCCGTGACGGCGCTCGCCCGGCATCGGGGCGAGATCGACCAGCTCAACGTGTATCCCGTGCCCGACGGTGACACGGGCACCAACATGCACCTGACCATGGTGTCGGCCCGCGATCACCTCGGCGATCCGGCCGATGACGCCGGCCCGGGGGAAGCGGTCGGGCAGCTGGCCCGGGGCGCACTGCTCGGCGCGCGGGGCAATTCGGGGGTGATCCTCGCCCAGCTGCTGCGCGGCGTGGCCGACCTTATCGGGGACGGCTCCCCGGCGTCGGTCGCGGCCGGCTTGGCGGAGGGCGCGAAGGCGGCCCGAGCCGCGGTCGCCCACCCGGTCGAGGGGACGATTCTGAGCGTGGCCGATGCCGCCGCCCATGGTGCCTCCGATGCCGCACTGGGCGGCGGTGACCTGCCGGCCGTGGTGACCGCCGCATTCTCCAGTGCGGCCGATGCTCTGGCGCTGACGCCGGAACAGCTGCCGGTGCTGGCTGCGGCCGGAGTAGTGGACGCGGGCGGGCGGGGGTTGGTGGTGATCCTCGATGCGCTCGTCGCCGAGGTGACCGGCCAGGAGATCGACCTCGCACCGGCACCGGCGGCCGTACTGCCCGAGGCCGCGGAGCCGAAACGGGAGCAGTACGGCTACGAGGTCCAGTACCTCCTCGACGCCGAAGAGAGCGCCGTGGAGCGGCTGCGTACCGCGCTGGACGGGCTCGGCGATTCGCTCGTCGTCGTGGGCGGACCGCAGACGTGGCGGGTCCACATCCACGTCTCCGACGTCGGAGCCGCCATCGAGGCGGGCGTACGCGCGGGGCGGCCGTACCAGATCGGCGTAACGGACCTGACCCAGCAGGTGGCCGGCCGGGCCTGCCTCGATCCCGATGCCCGGGGCGTCGTCGTGGTCTGCGCCGGCGACGGGCTCGACGACCTGTTCCGGAGCGAGAACGCGGTCACGGTCGCGGCGAACCCGTCGACGGCTGAGATCCTGGCGGCGGTCCGGCGGGCGGCGGCGGGCCGGGTGGTGGTCCTGCCCAACGACCCCAATACGCAGGCGGTGGCCACCGCGGCGGCGGGGGAGGCGTACCACGAGGGGGTCAAAGTCCGGGTGGTGCCGACGAGGTCGCCCGTGCAGGCCCTGGCGGCACTAGCCGTACGCGATCCGGGCCGCCGGTTCGAGGACGACGTGATCGCGATGGCCGAAGCAGCCGGCAAGTGCCGGTACGCCGAAGTGACCCGGGCCAGCCGGGAAGCGCTCACGGTGGCCGGGCTGTGCCGGCCGGGCGACGTCATCGCGCTCGTCGAGGGCGAGGTGCACCTGATCGGGCCGGATCTGACCGGCCTGTGCCGCGATCTGCTCGACCGGCTGCTCGGCGGCGGTGGCGAGCTGGTGACGCTGCTGCTGGGCGCCGACGCCCCGGCCGAGCTGGCGGAGGCGCTGACCGAGCATCTGCGGACGCGCTGGCCCTTCGCGGAGGTCCAGTGCTTCGCCGGCGGCCAGCCGCACTACCCGCTGATCGTGGGCGTCGAATGACCGGACCGGGCCCGGACACGCCACTGTCCAAAGTGGTGGGGGACAAGACGGCCAAGGCCCTCGCCGCGCACCTGGACCTGCACACCGTACGCGACCTGCTCTACCACTTCCCCCGCCGGTACGACCAGCGCGGCGAGCACACGCCGATCCGCTCGCTGGTGATCGGCGAGGAGGTGACGATCCTCGGCCAGATCCGCTCGACGAACAACCGCCGCATGCGCGAGCGCCGGGGCAGCATCCTCGACGTCGTGGTCGGCGACGACCAGGGCGGCCGGATCAAGCTGACGTTCTTCAACCAGGCGTGGCGCGAGCGCGATCTCAAGCCCGGCCGGTGGGGCCTGTTCGCCGGCAAGGTGACCGAGTTTCGCGGCGAGCGCCAGCTCGCCCACCCCGAGTTCGTCCTGCTCGGCGACGGCGGGCCGGACAGCGAGGAGGCCGCTCTCGCCGACGAGGCCGTCGAGGATTTCGCCGGCGCGCTGATCCCGATCTACCCCGGCACGAAAGCGCTGCCGACGTGGGTCATCGGCCAGTGCATGAAGATCGTGCTCAACACGGTCACGCTGGTCGAGGACCCGATGCCCAGCGAGGTCCGCGCCGCGCAGGGCCTGGTCGACCTGCCGACCGCCCTGCGCGACGTCCACCGCCCGCGCTCCTGGGAAGACCTGACGCTCGCGCGGCGCCGGCTCGCGTGGGACGAAGCCTTCGCCGTTCAGCTCACTCTCGTCCAGCGACGGGTACGCGCACAGCAGAGCCCGGCGACGCCACGACCCCCGCGTACGGGCGGGTTGCTGGAGCGGTTCGACGCGCACCTGCCGTTCACGCTGACCGAAGGGCAGCAGGAGGTGGGCGAGCGGCTGGCCGAGGACCTGGCGGGCGCGCACCCGATGCACCGGCTGCTGCAGGGCGAGGTCGGCGCGGGCAAGACGATGGTGGCGTTGCGGGCCATGCTCCAGGTCGTCGACGCGGGCGGCCAGGCGGTTCTCCTAGCGCCGACCGAGGTGCTGGCTCAGCAGCATCACCGGTCGATGCTGAAGCTGCTCGGCTCCCTGGGCCGGGCCGGTGAACTGGACGGCGACCCCGACGGCACCCGTGTCGCGCTGGTGACCGGTTCGCTGCCCGCCGCGGCCCGGCGCTCGGCGCTGGCCGAGATCGCCGACGGCCGCGCCGGCCTGGTGGTCGGTACGCACGCCCTGCTCTACGACAACCTGAAGGTCCACGATCTGGGTCTGGTCGTCGTGGACGAGCAGCACCGGTTCGGCGTCGAGCAGCGGGATGCGTTGCGCGCCAAGTCCGGCAAGCCGCCGCACGTGCTGGTCATGACGGCCACGCCGATTCCGCGTACGGTCGCCATGACCGTGTTCGGCGATCTCGACGTGTCGACGCTGGCGCAGCTGCCCGGCGGGCGGTTGCCCATCGCATCCCATGTCGTGCCGGCCGCTGAGAAGCCGGCGTACCTGGAGCGGGCCTGGCGGCGCCTGGTCGAGGAGGTCGGCAAGGGCCACCAGGGTTACATCGTCTGCCCCCGCATCGGCGGTGACGCCGCCGACGAGGACACGGCGTCCACTGAGGACGAAGGCAAGCGCCCGCCGATCGCGGTCACGGAGGTCGCACCGCTGCTGGCGGCCGGCCCGCTGGCCGGGCTGCGGCTGGGCGTACTGCACGGGCGGCTGCCGTCCGACGAGAAGGACGCGGTCATGCGGGCGTTCGCCGCGGCCGAGATCGACGTGCTGATCGCCACGACCGTCATCGAGGTCGGCGTCGACGTGCCCAACGCGACCATGATGATGATCCTCGACGCCGACCGGTTCGGCGTATCGCAGCTGCATCAGCTGCGCGGCCGGGTCGGCCGGGGCTCGGCGCCGGGCCTGTGCCTGCTGGTGACCGAGGCCCTCGACGGTACGCCGTCCCGCGAGCGCCTCGACGCGGTCGCGTCGACCACCGACGGCTTCCGGCTCGCCGAGATCGACCTGGAGCAGCGGCGCGAGGGCGATGTCCTGGGCGCGGCGCAGTCGGGCCGCCGCTCGCATCTCAAGCAGCTGTCGCTGCTGCGCGACGCCGACATGATCGCCGACGCGCGGGCGGCCGCCGAGAAGATGCTCGCCGGCGATCCCGAGCTGACCGAGCACCCGCAGCTGGCCGCGGCCATCGCCGCCCTCGTCACCGACGAGCGCGCCGAATACCTCGACAAGGGCTGACGCCCCACCCTCTCGCGTCCCCGCCCCCTAGCCGCGTTGATCATGAACCTAGGGTGCTGTTCTGCGGCGTGTCGACCCCCACAACCTCATGATCAACTGGTCTCTCGGCGCGACCCAGGCAACGCGTCCCAGGCAAGCAGCAAGCGCCGCGATCCAGCGATCGCGGCGCTTGCGTACTTCAGCGGATCGGCGGTGTATCTACTCGACCTCGGTCAGCCGCCGGCGGCGAGCGCCGACGAGCAGGACCGCACCGGCCGCGAGGAGCAGAGCGCCGATGCCGGCGAACACGCCGACCTGTACGCCCGTCACCGGCAGGCCGGGGGTGGCCGGCGACGGTGTGGTCGACGGCTGCGGGCTCGACGGCGTGCTCGGCTCGGGCGACGGCGTCGGCGTGGCGCAGTCGCCGGGCCGGTCGTAGACGACCTTGACCGACTTCTGGAAGTCGGGGAAGTCCACTGTGGCCTCGGTCTTGTCGGTCGCCGTGAAGGTGACCTCCTCGGTCTGGCCGGCCTCGACGGTCAGGTGCTTGACCTGAGCGCCGTATGTGATCGTGACCTCGGCCGGCAGGTTGCCCGCCTTGTTGGTCACCGAGATGGTCAGCGAGTCGCAGGTCGCCTTGTGCGCGACGGTCGGCAGGTCGCAGTGGCCGGGCTTCCACATGCCTTCGGCGAGGAAGTCGCCGTCGGTGGTCACCGTGATCTTGTCGGCCGACTCGGCCGGCACGACGACCTCCTTGGACTGCCCCGGCTCGACCGAGACCTCCTTGACGAAGGCCGGTCCGGACAGGCCCGCGGTCACCTTGAACGGCACGGCGAAGTGAGCGTCGCCGCCGTTGGACAGGTGCACGGTGACGGCGCCGTTGCAGTCGGACTCCATCGTCGCGGCCGGGATCGCGCAGGTGCTGGTGCCGCCGTTGAACCAGGCCGGCTTGCCCTGCGACCGGTTGCCCGGGGCGCCCGACGAGCCGAGCTTGCGGTTGCCGTAGCGCGGGCCGTTGGCCACCATCGGGTTGATCAGCTCGTCGCCGAAGACCAGGTCGACCTGGGTGAAGCAGGCCGGTACGTCGACGGCGAGGTCGATCTGGGTGTGCTCGCGGTCGATCGCCTGGACGTCGGTGTCGAATGTGTACTGTGGCCACTCCGCCCGCGGCGACGGCGCGAAGTACGACACCAGCAGGAACTTCTGCGACTGCCCCTCGCACAGGGGCAGGTCGCCGGCGAGCTTGATGGTGGCCGTACCGGCCGGTCCGTTGAAGGTGTGCGTGAAGTGGGCGTCGCCGGCCGACACGCACCGGGTGGTCGGCGTACACGAGCCTTCAAAGTGGACGGTCGCATCCGCCTTGGACGTGCCGTCGTTGTCGGTGCCCAGCACCTTGTTCCAGTCCACCTCGATGGCGAGGGTGGCGCTGCCGGCGGCCGCGCCGACCAGCTCGGTCGCGGTGATCGACCCGTCGGTGTTCTGGTTCTTCTGCGGTATCACGGCGCCGTCGAGGTCCACCGGCGGCTCGCCGACCGTCACCGCGGCCTGCGGATCGGTCTTGACGTCGATGATGGTGGCGTCGCGGTTCCAGCCGTTGGTGATGGTCCAGACGACCTTCCACTTTCCGACCGTACGGTCACAGCCGGCGGAGGCCGTGATCGAGAGCTTGTTGGCGTGCCCGCCACCGGTCTGCAGCGGGGCGGCCGCACCTGCCGGCCCGCTCGTCGCTACCGCGCCCACCAGCGCGATCGCGATCCCGGCGGCCGCCGTGAGGGCATGCCGCAGCGTCTGTTGAGTTGTCATGCTTTCTCCATGGGTCGGGCGCCTGGCTCCGGAGCGAGCACAGGTGCCGGAGAGGTGAAAACCGGCTCACCTTACCGACATTGGGCGCATCCGTCATCCCTTACCTTTCGGCTATCGCGTAGGTTCGAAGCGTGACCAGAATCGTCGCGGGGGTCTTCGGCGGGCGGCGCCTGGCCGCACCGCCCGGCCAGCAGACCCGGCCCACATCGGACCGCGTACGCGAGGCGCTGTTCTCGACCTTGGAGAGCCTTTACGGCGGCCACCTCGGCAAGCTGCGGTTAGCAGATCTGTACGCGGGTTCCGGTGCGATCGGTCTGGAAGCGCTGTCGCGCGGGGCCGCGTACGCCGTCTTAGTCGAGTCGGATCCGAAGGCGGCCCGGATCATCCGCTCCAATGTCGGCACACTCGGTGTCGAGGGCCAGTGCGATGTCGTCGTCGCCAAGGTCTCCGCGGCCGTCGCGAGCCCACCGCCGGGCGGCGCGTACGACGTCGTGTTCGCCGATCCGCCCTACTCCGTGACGGACGACGAGCTGGCCACGGTCCTGGAAGGGCTGGCCGTCAACGGCTGGCTGGCCGAGGATGCGACCGTGGTCGTGGAACGGTCCCGCCGCTCCCAGGAGCCGCCGTGGGTGCAACCGGTCACTGGCGAGCGGTCACGGAAGTACGGTGAGACGACCCTTTGGTACGGTCGCGCTGCTCGCACCGGCGCCGCCGCCGGCCCCGACGAGCAGGGCATCCACCAGGCAGAAGGAATGGCGCAATGAGGCGTGCGGTCTGTCCCGGCTCGTTCGACCCGGTCACGAACGGGCACCTGGACATCATCATCCGGTCGGCCCGGCTGTTCGACGAGGTGATCGTCGGCGTACTCAGCAACTCTGAGAAGGCGGGCATGTTCACCGTCGAGGAGCGCATCGCGATGCTGCGGGAGGCGACGGCGGGCGTACCGAACATCCGGGTGGAGGGCTTCGGCGGGCTGCTCGTCGACTTCTGCCGGGATCAGGGCGCCCAGGTGCTCGTACGCGGCCTGCGCGCGGTCAGCGACTTCGACTACGAGTTGAAGATGGCGCAGATGAACGTCGGGCTGTCCGGGGTCGAGACGCTGTTCATGCCGACCAACCCGCTGTACTCGTTCATCGCGTCCAGCTTGGTCAAGCAGGTCGCCAAGCTCGGCGGGGACGTGTCGCCCTACGTTCCCAAGACCGTCGAGGCCCGCCTCGCGGCCAAGCTCGGCCGGACTGCTGACAAGAGCGGCCACGAGTAGGCTTCGCGCGGACAACTGGCCACGCACTCGGCCCGCCGGTGAGCGCTTGCGCGAGCCGCCAGGAGTGCGGTCGGACCGAAGACGTCCAAGATCCGCGATTTCGCTCGCTGATCTCTGGGCGTCTGCAGCGTCGGCTGAAGGACGAGTGCCGGCATCCGCCGAAGGCGGAGCCCAACCATTCGTGCGACACGCGGCCGGACGTCCGGTCGGCCCATCCATGGCCGCGACGACGCATGATGGATCAGCTACGACTGCAACTAGCGAGGAGAGTGTCGGTGGACCCGCTCGACCGCATCGACGAGATCATCGCCATGGTGGAGAGCGCTCGCTCGATGCCCATGTCGCGTAACTGCATACTCGACCGTGGCGAGGCGATCGGCATGCTCGACGAGCTGCGCGCGGAGCTTCCTGGCGAGCTGCGTAAGTCGGTCGCGTTGCTGGAGGAGCGGGACAGCATTCTCGACGCCGGGCAGCGGGAGGCGGACCGGATCATCAGCGAGGGCGAGCGTGAGCACGCCCGCCTGGTCTCCATGCACGAGATCACGGTGTCGGCCGAGCACGAGGCCAACCGGATCGTCGGCGAAGCCCGAGCCGAGGCGCAGCGCCTGCGCGACGAGGTGGACGACTACGTCGACACCGCGCTGGCGAACTTCGAGCAGTTCCTGACCCGCGCGCTGGCCTCCATCGAGCGCGGCCGGGACAAGATGCACGCCCTGCGCGAAATCGGCTCGTTCGTCTCGGGTGAGGACGAACGTCCCCTCCCGAGCCTCTGACGAACGCCCTCCCGAGCCTCTGACGAACGCACGGGCGAGCCCCGTCACAGAGCCCAGTTGGACGGGGGAGACCTCGTCCAGGTAATGTTCTACGTCGGCCTCACTGGGCCGGAGTCTTATCATGCGCGATCACCAGCCGAAGCACCTCGATGCCCGGGCGCCGCTTGTTCTCGACACGAGGGACCTGCCGCGCCGCCCGGGTGCGATGCGTACCCTCACCCGGGTGGTGCCCGCGCCGGAGGACCTCGGCCTGGAGCTGATCGGCGTACCGGCCGGGAGCGACCTCACCCTCGACCTGAGGATGGAGTCGGTCTCGGAGGGCGTACTGGTCTCCGGCACCGTCAGCGGTGCGCTGGAGGGCGAGTGCGGCCGGTGCCTGCGCCCGATCACCGACGAGCTGACCGTGCGGATCCAGGAGCTGTACGCCTACCCGGACTCCGCCACGGAGGAGACGACGGACGAAGATGAAGTCGGCCGGCTCCAGGGCGACCTGCTCGACCTGGAACCGGCGCTGCGGGATGCGGTGGTGCTCGCACTGCCGGTCAACCCGCTCTGCCGTGACGACTGCCCGGGACTGTGCCCCGACTGTGGGGCGCACTGGGACGAGCTGCCGGAGGGCCACACCCACCAGCAGATCGACCCGCGCTGGGCGGCATTGAGCAATCTGACCGTGAGCACTGAGGAGTAGTAACGTGGCTGTCCCGAAGCGGAAGATGTCGCGCAGCAACACCCGTTCGCGCCGAGCGCAGTGGAAGGCGTCCGCTGTCGCGACCGTCGCCTGCCCGCAGTGCAAGTCGCCGAAGCTGCCGCATAGTGCCTGCACCGTCTGCGGCACCTACAACGGCCGTCAGGTCCTCCCGGTCTGAGCCCCGAGGTGACTTCCGAGGTCACCGGGGTAGGCGTCGGCGTCGCCGGCTGGTCCGCATCGAGATCGGCCGGCGATGCGTCGTCTCGGCGAAAGGTCCGGATCGCCGTCGACCTCCTCGGCGGGGACAAGGCTCCCGCCGTCGTGGTGGACGGCGCTCTGCGCGCCCTCGCCGCCGACCCCGACCTGAGCCTGCTGCTCGTCGGCCCGCGTTCCGTGGCCGACGAGGTTCTGCGTGCCCTCGACGGCGCCGCCCGTGACCGGGTGGGCGTACGCGTGGCCGAGGGCATGGTCGCGATGGCCGATCCGCCGTCCCGCGCGTCCAACCCCGATACGAGCCTGTACGCCGCCGCTCGGGCCCACGCCGACGGTGAAGTGGACGCGCTCGTGTCGGCCGGCTCGTCCGGTGCCATCGTCACCGCCGCCGTGCTCGCCCTCGGGCGGCAGCCGGGCGTACGCAAACCGCCGCTGGCGGCCTGGCTGCCGACCGAGAGCCGGGAGCGGTTGCTGCTGGACGTCGGCGGGAGCGTCGAGTGCACCGTTTCCGCCCTGCTGTCGCACGCCGTCCTCGGCATGGATTACGCGAGGCGATGCGGCATCGACCGGCCCCGGGTCGGTCTGCTCTCGGTCGGCAGCGAACCCGGCAAGGGGGACAGGATCCGCCGGGCTACCGAACGCGCGCTGCACAACGCCGAGGGTCTGATGGACTTCGTCGGTCTGGTCGAAGGCGGCGACGTCTGCCTCGGCGAGCGCGCCGATGTGGTGGTCACGGATGGCTTCACCGGTAATGTGCTGCTCAAGGGGATCGAGGGCGCTTATCGCTTCGCGCGCGGGCAGACCCGGGCGGCGCGAGCGGCCGCGTTGTTGGGCGTACCAGGAATAGTGGTGGTGTGCCACGGCGCGGCCACGGCCGCGGACATTGCGGCGGGCGTGGCCTTGGCCCGCGACCTGACCAGGAACGAGCCGGAGGGAGAGCAGTGAGCAAGCGTCCACCGATGGCCGATCTGGAGCAGGCCTGCGGCGTGGAGCTGGATCCGCAGCTGCTGGAGCTGGCCCTGACCCACCGCTCGTACGCCTACGAGAACGGCGGCCTGCCGACGAACGAGCGCCTGGAGTTTCTCGGCGACGCGGTGCTGGGGCTGGTCATCACCGACGCGCTCTTCCGCGAGCATCCGGAGCTGGCCGAGGGGCGGCTGGCGAAGCTGCGAGCGAGCGTGGTCAATTCACGCGCGCTGGCGGCGGTGGCCCGGACCCTCGGACCCGACGGCCTGGGCGCGTACCTGTTCCTGGGCAAGGGTGAGGAGGGCACCGGCGGGCGCGACAAGGATTCGATCCTGGCCGACGCCCTGGAGGCGGTGCTGGGCGCCATCTACATCCAGCACGGCATCGCCACCGTGACGTCGGTGATCGTCAAGCTCTTCGATCCGCTCATGACCGAGTCGGCCCGCAAGGGCGTCGGCCTGGACTGGAAGACCAGCCTGCAGGAGCTGACCGCCATGCACGGCTGGGGCGTGCCCGACTACGAGGTGTCCGAGGAGGGTCCCGACCACGCCAAGTCCTTCACGGCCTGGGCGGTCGTCGGCGGCGAGCGGTTCGGCGGTGCGCGGGGGCGTACGAAGAAGGAGGCCGAGCAGCGCTCCGCGGAGGAGGCTTTCCTGATCCTGTCCAACCGGGCCGCCGATCTGCAGCACCCCGAAGCCGCGGAGGAGTGACATGCCGGAACTGCCGGAGGTCGAGACCGTCCGGGCGGGACTGTCCACATGGGTCAGTGGCCGCCGGGTGGCTGGCGTCGAGGTGCTGCACCCGCGGGCGATCCGCCGTCACATCGCCGGACCGGGAGACTTCGCGGCCGCGCTGGCCGGCGTGACCGTCACCGGGGTCCGGCGGCGCGGCAAGTACCTATGGCTCGCCCTGGACAGCGGGGACGCGGTCGTCGGCCACCTCGGCATGTCCGGCCAGATGCTCATGCAGCCGGCCGGCACCGCGGACGAGAAGCATCTGCGCATCCGCTTCCGGTTCGACGACGGCGGTCCGGAGCTGCGCTTCGTGGACCAGCGTACGTTCGGCGGGCTGGCCGTCTCGCGGGGCGGCGCCGAGCTGCCCGCCGAGATCGCCCACATCGCCCTCGACCCGTTCGACGCGTCCTATGTGGAAGCCACCGTGGCCGCGCTGCTGCGGGCCAAGCGTACCGAGGTGAAGCGGGCGCTGCTCGATCAGACCCTGGTCTCGGGCGTCGGCAACATCTACGCCGACGAGGCCCTGTGGCGGGCCCGCCTGCACGGCAACCGGCCCACCGGCAAGCTCACCGCCAAGGCCGCCGTCGAGCTGCTCGGCCACTGCCGCGCGGTCATGCACGACGCCCTGCGCGCCGGCGGCACGAGCTTCGACGCCCTCTACGTCGACGTCAACGGCGACAGCGGCTACTTCGAGCGCTCCCTCAACGTCTACGGCCGCGAGGGCGAACCCTGCCGCCGCTGCGGCTCGCCGATCCGCCGGGAGGCGTTCATGAACCGCAGCTCCTTCAGCTGCCCCCGCTGCCAACCGCGCCCGCGTAGACGTTGAAACCCTTCTGCGCACACAGCCTCAGGGCCTTCTCCCGGTCCGCGCCGCTCACCCAGCAGATAGGGGTACGCCCAGCGCGGCGGGCCGATTTCACCATGGCGGCCGTGGCGCCGAACGCGTCGAGAACGACGACCTGATCGGCGGCGTACTCGCCGGGTCGCATCGGGCGCGGCGGGTTCTGGTCGTTGCTCACCAGCACCGCCAGCGTCAATCCGGCGATCGCGGCGGCGGCGAACTCCCGCTTGGTCATGGCCGCTACCTCGTCCCGGCCGCTAGGCGTTCACCAGGGACGGCACGAGGCAGCCGGCACTGGTGGCCACGCCCCAGGCGGCGCCCCGGCCCCGCATGACGTCGAGGCAGCGCTCCAGCAGATCGTTCGGTACGCCGCAGACGACGTGGCCGTCACCTGGGCGTACGCCCTCCCCGACACCGTTCTGGTACGCCGTCCAGCCGCCCTCGAACGTGCACACCGTGGCACCCAGCCCCCGGTAGAGGCTGTCGGTCGGGCGGCCCGGGTTGAGCAAGAGCGTGTCGAACCCGAGCCGGCGCGCTGCGCGTACCGCCATCGCCACCGGCCCGATGGAGAACGGGCTCGACGGCACCTGGTCGAAGAAGATGCCGCCGATCGCCTGCGTACCCCATTCGTCGAGGTCAGCGCGGATGGCCTCGATCGGCCGGGCGGCGAAGCCGAGGTCGACGTGGCCCATCGGGATGCCCGCCGCGACCGGGCCGGCGACCGGATGCGCGTAAATCGTCAGGAGTCGTCCCACACCCCGTCAACGAATTGCCCGTTTGGGCCGCGACTGTCGCCCACCCGACACATGCCGCTCATACCGTTCCTGATCTAAACCAGATCAGGAACGGTTCGGCGCGGGGCGGGGTGGGTTTACACCCAGCCGAAGTCCTGGGTCCAGTACGGCGTGGACTTGCGGTACGCCAGACCGACCCCGATGGCCTTGATCGAGCAGTTCAGGATGTTGCGCCGATGGCCGGAGCTGTTCATCCAGCCCTTCATCACGGCGGCCGGATCGCCGTACCCGTAAGCGATGTTCTCGGCGGCCGCCTTGTCGCGGGGGTAGCCGGCCCGAGCGATGCGGTCGACGAACGAGGAGCCGTCGGGCGAGGTGTGGCTGAAGAAGTTCTTGGCCGCCATGAGCGCGCTGAAGTCGCCGGCCGCCTTGCGCAGCCGGGAGTCCATGTGCAGCTTGCCGCACCCGGCCTTGCCCCGCTCGACGTTGGTCAGCCGCAGGACCTCGTCCTCCCAGGCGGTGATCTTGTCGACCCTGGTCGGCTGGACGCTCGGGCTGGGCTTGAGGCTCGGGCTGGCGCTCGCGGTCGGGCTCGCCGACGGGCTGGTCACCGGGGTGGCGGCCGGGGTTGCGGACGCGCTGGTGGCGCCGGGCAGCCCGATCGCGTCCGTGCCGCGGGGCCCGAAGGCAGGGGCGAGGGTGGGTGATACGTTCACCACGACGACGTACAGCGTAGAGATCACGAAGGTGGCCATCAGCAACGCCAACGGCATCGAGAGTCGCATACGCCGTTCGGCGTGCGTCGGCCGGCGATACGAGGGGCGCACCCGCCGAAGCTATCCGGACATTCAGGGCCGCGGCAAGCCGACCTGTGTGACATACGGCACCTGCGTAATTTGTCGGACTCTTGGCGTACGCCCCACTACCGGTGCCGCGCGGTTGGGTGGCGCGGCTTGACTCGGACTGTCTATCGGCGGAGTATGGAATGCGACGCCAATCGCGCCCAAACCCGTGTCCACCCACATGCGCCGTGGGCCGGAAGCCGCGAGACAAAAGGGCGCGTGTCGACCGGCATACCGGCGGCGCAGAACAAGGAGAGAAAATGGCGAAGGCCCTCTACGGCCACGTCACGACGGCACCGGACCGGCGCCTTCTCGACGAGGTCACCAAATTGCGTGCCCGGGTGAGCTCCCTAGAGTTCGAGAACACCCGCCTGCGTGCGGAGAACGACCGGCTGGCTGCAGCCGTCGCCGGCAGCGACGAAGACGAGTTCTTCCGGCTGGCCGAACCGGTCCTGGCCTGACGCCCGCGACCGCGCAGAACTGATAGCGCGCCAGCCACGCTCCTGTGGCGGCGCGCTGTTGTATGTCCGGGCGCTTCTCTTGTGAATTCTCTTCTGATTCTCGTCACCTTCCAACCTTCCTTGTTCGGGCGGCGTGTCTAGTCCCGAGAGTGCTTTCGCACCGGGCGGCCTACGGGGAGGACCAGGGTGGACCACCCCGTCCGGTACGCCCACCGAGGTCAAGCTGCCCGACAACGACCTCGGCCGGGGAACGGGCACCTTCACCACCAAGATCCGGGACGGGTGGATCGGCGGCAGCGCCGCGTACGCCGACACAGGGCAGCCGGCGTCGTGGAACCTGCGGGCGGGGCAGGCGCACCTGATCGACACGGTCGTGTATCCGACAGTGACCAACGCGCGGGGCTGGCTGGTCGGCGAGGGCGGCGCCGGGATGGTCCTGGCCACCGGCAAGAGCGTCGTTGACCTGCCGCTGCCCGGACCGCGGCCGAACGGCAGTGGTGGCGCCGATGCGCTGAGTGACGACGGCCGGATCGTGGCGAGTGAATACCGCAATCCGGCGGCCGAGGGCACCAGCGAGGCGATGCTCTGGCGCTGCTCCTCGCGCAAAAGCCGTGTGACCTGCATGGACCGTGGCGCGCCCAGCGACGGGCGCGCCACGATTAGAGATCGACGGCGCCGGGTACATCCGATCACCGCCGGCAACGGCGCCGGAGGTCACCTTCGATATAGCGCGTCGCCGCCGACGTCACACCGGGAGCGGGTAGGCTCCACTGACGTCATACCCAGCTAGGACCCGGAGACCCGTGCATCTCAAAAGCTTGACCGCGAAGGGATTCAAGTCCTTCGCGTCGACGACGACCATGAAGCTGGAGCCCGGAATCACCTGCGTGGTGGGCCCGAACGGCTCCGGCAAGTCCAACGTGGTCGATGCCATCTCCTGGGTATTGGGCGAGCAGGGCGCGAAGGCGCTGCGCGGCGGCAAGATGGAAGACGTCATCTTCGCCGGTACCTCCGGGCGGCCGCCGCTGGGACGCGCCGAGGTCACCCTGACGATCGACAACTCCGACGGGGCCCTGCCGATCGACTACACCGAGGTGTCCATCACCCGGCGCATGTTCCGCTCCGGCGAGAGCGAGTACGAGATCAACGGCGACCGGTGCCGCCTGATCGACGTGCAGGAGCTGCTGTCGGACTCCGGCATCGGCCGGGAGATGCACGTCATCGTCGGCCAGGGCCAGCTCGACACCGTGCTGCACGCCAAGCCGGAAGAGCGCCGCGCGTTCATCGAGGAAGCGGCCGGCGTACTCAAGCACCGCAAACGCAAAGAGAAGGCGCTGCGCAAGCTCGATGCGATGCAGGCCAACCTCAACCGCCTCAACGACCTGACCGCCGAGCTGCGCCGCCAGCTCAAGCCGCTGGGCCGCCAGGCGGAGGTGGCTCGGCGAGCCGCCGGAATCCAGGCCGACCTGCGCGATGCTCGGCTGCGGCTGCTCGCCGACGACCTGTCGACACTGCGGACCACCCTCGATCGGGAGATCGCCGACGAGGCCGCCCTGCGCGACCGCCGCCGCGCCGTCGAAAGCGAGTACGCCGAAGCCCAGCGCCAGCTCAACGAGCTGGAGGTGGCCCACGCCGCCGACGCGCCCGCTCTGCAGGCCGCGCAGGACGCTTGGTACCAGCTCTCGGCGTTGCAGGAGCGCTTCCGGTCGACCGCTCAGCTGGCCGCCGAACGGCTGCGCCACTTGTCCGCACCGGCCGAAGACGAGCAGCGCGGGCGCGATCCCGAGCAGCTGGTCGAGGAGGCCGAGCGCGTACGCGACGAGGAGATCGCCCTCCGCGAGGCGCTGGAAATCGACAAGGATCGGCTCAACGACGCGATTTCGGCTCGCCAGCGGCTGGAGCACGAGCTGGCGGCCGCCGAACGGGCGCTGGTCGCCGCCGTGAAGGCGATCGCCGACCGCCGCGAGGGCCTGGCCAAACTCGCCGGGCAGGTGGCCTCGGCCCGGACGCGTACGACCACGGCCGCCGAGGAGATCGCCCGGTTGGCCGCGGCGTACAACGACGCCGCCGGCCGGTCCGAGCAGGCTCAGTCCGAACTGGACGCCGCCAACGCCGAGTCCACCGAGGCCGACCGGGACAACGCCGCCCTCGACGACGCGCTCGCCCGAGCCACGGCCGCGCTCACCGAAGCCAACGAGGCTCTGCGCGAGCTGTCCGACGCCGAGCGGGCCGCCGAGAAGGACGCCGCCAGCTGGCGGGCTCGGGCCGAGGCGCTCGGCCTGGGCTTGCGCCGCAAGGATGGCGCCGGTGCGCTGCTGGCCCGGCCGAACGACGTACCGGGCCTGCTGGGCAGCGTCGCGTCGCTGCTCAGCATCGAACCCGGTGCGCAGGCCGCCATCGCCGCCGCGCTGGGCAACCTCGCCGACGCCGTGGTAGTCGCCGGGCTGGACGAGGCCGCCGAGGCGATGCGGCTGCTGAAGATCTCCGACGCCGGGCGGGCTTCGATGCTCGTCGGCGGCGGGCGTACCGAGCATCTCGGCCCGCGGATGGATCTGCCGCCCGGTGCCACGTGGGCGAGCACCATGGTCCGCTGCGGCGACGACCTGCGGCCGGCCGTCGAGCGGGTGCTGGTCAACACCGTCGTCGTACAGGATCTGCGGCAGGCGATCGAGCTGGTCACCAGGTTCCCGGCGCTGCGGGCGGTCACCGTGGACGGTGACGTCGTCGGCATCCACGCGGCGGCCGGTGGCTCGGGCAAGGAGCCCAGTTACATCGAGACTCAGGCCGCGGTCGACGAGGCGGACCAGAAGCGGACGGCCGCCGAGGCCGAGACCTCCCGCCTGCGCCACGAGATCGCCACCGCCAAGGAGACCGTCGCCGCTCGCAAGCGCATGGTCGATGAGGCGTCCGCGGCCAAGCGAGCCGCCGAGGGCGAGCGCAACGCCGTCGCCCGGCACCTGGCCGAACTGGGCGCCGCGGCCCGCTCCGCCAAGGCCGAGGCCGACCGCCTCGCCCAGGCCCGCGACAAGGCCGAGGCCGCCCGCGAGGCCGACCTCGAACGCCTGGAAGAGCTGGAGGAGCGGCTCGCGCTGGCCGAGGACACCCCGGTCGACGAGGACCCGTCGACCGCCGAACGCGACCGCCTCGCGGCGCTGGTGCCCCAGTCCCGTCAGAACGAGATGGAAGTCCGGCTCGCCGTGCGTACCGCGGAGGAGCGGGTGTCGCAGATCGCCGGCCGCGCCGACTCGCTGCTACGCCAGGCCCAGGCCGAGCGCCAGGCCCGCGAGCGCGCGGCGGCCCGGCGGGCGGCCCGGGAACGCGGCGCCGGGATCGCTCGGGCCGTCGAAACCGGCGCGCGGCTCGCTCTTGATCAATTGACGGGTACGCTCACCGCAGCGGCCGCCCGGCGCGACGAGCTGGCCCAAGCACGCACCGCCCGGGAAGCCGAACTGGCCGAGGTGCGAGCCGGAGCGAAGCGCCTGAGCAGCGATCTGGAGCGCCTGACCAGCGAGGTCCACCGCGACGAGGTCGCCCGCGCCGAGCAGCGTCTGCGCATCGAGCAGCTGGAGCTGAAGGCGGCCGAGGAGTTCTCGATCGACGTCGACACGCTGCTCGGCGAGTACGGCCCGCACGTCGCGGTGCCGGTCATCGGCGACGACGGCGCCGAACCGATCCCGTTCGATCGCGCGATCCAGGAGAAGCGGGCGGCCAAGGCCGAGCGGGAGCTGTCCCTGCTGGGCAAGGTGAACCCGCTGGCGCTGGAGGAGTTCGCGGCGCTGGAGGAGCGCTACAAGTTCCTCTCCGACCAGCTGGAAGACCTCAAGGCCACGCGCAAGGATCTGCTGACCGTCGTCAAGGATGTCGACGACCGCATCCTGCAGGTCTTCTCCGAGGCGTACGCCGACACCGCGCGCGAGTTCGAGGAAGTCTTCAAGGTCCTGTTCCCCGGCGGCGAGGGCCGGCTGACCCTGACCGATCCCGAGGACATGCTGACCACCGGCATCGAGGTCGAGGCCCGCCCGCCCGGCAAGAAGATCAAGCGGCTGTCGCTGCTGTCCGGTGGCGAGCGGTCGCTCACGGCGGTCTGCCTGCTCGTCGCGATCTTCCGCGCCCGCCCCAGCCCCTTCTACATCATGGACGAGGTGGAGGCGGCGCTCGACGACGTCAACCTCGGCCGCCTCATCACCCTGTTCGAGCAGCTGCGCGAGAAGAGCCAGCTGATCATCATCACGCACCAGAAGCGGACCATGGAGGTCGCCGACGCCCTGTACGGCGTGACCATGCGAGCCGGCGTGACCGAGGTGATCAGCCAGCGACTGTCGCGTGAGGACGATTGATGGCTCAACGCGATCGCGCGACCGCACTGCTGCTCGATTTCGACGGGGTTCTGCGCCACTACGACGCCGCGGTGGACCATGCGGTCGAGGACCGGTTCGGCCTCGAACACGGGACCATCCTCAAGACCGCGATGGAACCGGCGCGCTACCAGAAGCTGGTCACCGGCGGCTGGACCCGGGCCGACTGGCTCGCCGACATGGCGTACGCCCTCGGCATCCCGGCCGCGGATCTGGCCGAGCTGACGGCGTACCGCGGGTACATCGACCACGAGGTGCTGGCGTTCGTCCGCGACGTACGCGCGGCGGGCGTACGCGTGGCGTTGTGCACCAACGCTCCGGTCGACGTCGAGGACGACCTCGCCCAGCTCGGCCTGGTGGAGGAGTTCGACGCGGTCGTCAACTCCTCGGCGGTCGGTGCGGCTAAGCCGGCGGCCGAATTCTTCAAGGCCGCCTGCTTGGCCGTGCGTACCGTGCCCCGGCTGTGCCTGTTCGTCGACGACTCGCACCGCAACGTCGAGGGCGCTCGGCGGCTGGGGATCGCGGCGTACCGGTGGAACGGCGTGGTCGACCTGCCGTACCTCAAGGCCGCTCTCGGCGTTGCGCAGCCGTAGCGGCAGCCTTTACAGGTAGCAGCCCACGCGGTCGTCCACAATGGAGATCGGCGCGGTGGCACCGGCCCGCAGCGCGTACAGCTCCGCGAGGGTGGCTCCGCCCGCCGGAATGCCCGCCGGCGTTCCCAGCCACTCGGTCGCCTCGGCGTACGGCAGCCCGGTCACCTCGATCTTGGCCAGGCATCGTCCGGGGCGCATGACCGCCGGGTGCAGCCGGGCCAGGTCTTCATTGGTGGTGATCGCGACGAGCACCTTGCGCCCCTGGCCGAGCAGGCCGTCGGTGAGGTTGAGCAGGCGCGACAGGGCCTGGCCGGTGGACTGCTTGGCCTCGCCGCGGATCAGCTCGTCGCAGTCCTCCAGCAGCAGCATCCGCCACTGTGGACCGTCGTCCTCGTCGTCGTCGACGCCGACCGCCATGCTCATCAGGTACGCCGGGTTACTGAACAGCGCCTCCGGGTCGATGATGCAATCGATCTTGCACCACGTCCGCCACTCCCGAGCCAGGCTGCGCAGAGCGGTGGTCTTGCCGGTGCCGGGCGGGCCGTGCAGCAGCAGAAGGCGCCCGTCGAGGTGGTCGGGCGTACGCGCCATCAGATCGTCGAACCGGACCTGCACCGACCGCGCGTAGTTGGACCGCAGCTCCGCCCACGGCGTGGTGGTGATGCTGCGAATGGCGCGGCGCGGGCCGTGCACGGTCAGATGCGTGAACGCCATGTCGACCGACTCCTTCGGCGCCTCCTCCGGCTCCTGGACGTCGCGCGTGGTGTCCTCGATCACGGTCCGGGCGAGGTCGGCCGTGGTCGCGGTGACGGTCACGACCGCCGAGCCGCCGCGGTAGCGGATCGCCCGCAGGGTCCAGCCGTCGCCGCTGGCCAGGTGCGAGCTGGCCCCGTCGTCCTTGGCCGCCCGGGACACGGTGGCACCGGCCGGCAGCAGCAGCGCGTCCGCCCGCACCCGCTCCAGGCGAGCCGTGCGCGCGTAGGGCTGGGCGCCCTCCGCGAACTCGGCGAGCGCCATGGCGTCGATGACATCGATCGGCGAATCCGAGTCATCGAGGTAGAAGGTGTGAGGAAACGACACGCATCTCATGATCCTGGTCAACCGCGGGCTGCTCCACCCAATTACCAGTACCTGGCATCTGAGAGGATGGCCGGATGGAATACCTCGTCTACGTTCTGGTGGCGCTCGCCGTCGTCGCGATCATCGCGGTCACCGCGGTGTCCGTGCGCCGCCGTCGGGCCGCCCTGCCGCCGAGCCCGCCCAGCGCACCGACCGCACCGGCGACCGGGCCGCTCGTGGACGAGACGAAGACCGCCCCCGCCGACGTGCTGCCCGCTCCGCCGGTCGTCATCGAGAAGCCAATCGAGAAGCCGGTCGAGAAGCCGGTCGAGAAGCCGGTTGAGGTCGAGGTCCCCGAGCCCACCGCCGGCCGCCTGGTCCGCCTGCGCAGCCGCCTGGCCCGCAGCCAGAACGCCTTCGGCCGGGGTCTGCTGGCGGTGTTCGCCCGCGACCGCCTCGACGACGACGCCTGGGACGAGATCGAGGAGAGCCTCATCGGCGCCGACGTCGGTGTCGAGGCGACCGGTCAGATAGTTGCGAAGCTGCGTGAGCGTACTCGTGTGCTGGGGACCAAAACCGTGGCCGACGCGCGGACCCTGCTCGCCGAGGAGCTGACCGCGGCGCTGGACCCGAGCCTGGACCGGGCGCTGGCGGCGACGCCGAAGGACGGCAAGCCGGCGGTGATCCTGGTCGTGGGGGTCAACGGTGCGGGCAAGACGACGACCTGCGGCAAGATCGCGCGAGTGCTCGTCGCCGACGGCCACAGCGTGGTTCTCGGCGCCGCCGACACCTTCCGCGCGGCCGCGGCCGATCAGCTCGCCACGTGGGCCGGGCGGGTCGGCGCATCGGTGGTACGCGGACCCGAGGGCGGCGACCCCGCGGCCGTGGCCTTCGACGCGGTGAAGCAGGGTACGGAGACCGGCGTGGACACGGTGCTCATCGACACCGCGGGCCGGCTCCAGAACAAGATCGGCCTCATGGACGAGCTGGGCAAGGTCAAGCGGGTGGCCGAGAAGCACGGCCCGGTCGGCGAGACGCTGCTCATCCTGGATGCCACAACCGGACAGAACGGCCTTGAGCAGGCGCGGGTCTTCACCGAGGTGTGCGACGTCACGGGTGTCGTGTTGACGAAGCTGGACGGAACGGCGAAGGGCGGTATCGTCATCGCTGTGCAACGCAAGCTCGGGATCCCGGTGAAGCTCGTCGGGCTCGGCGAGGGCCCCGACGATCTGGCCCCGTTCGAGCCCGGTGCGTTCGTGGCCGCCCTGCTGGGCACCGAGCAACCGGACGCCGTGTGACTGTGGACTATGAGATCCCGTTGCGCGGTGGCAATGTGTCGACCGTCGTGCGAGTCGGCGACACCGTCCGGCGCAATGCCGGGCCCTGGACGCCGTCGGTCCACGCGCTGCTGCGCCATTTGGAGCACGCCGGGTTCACCGGCTCACCGCGTGCGCTGGGCATGGACACCCAAGGCCGCGAGGTGCTGTCCTACCTGGCCGGTGAGTGCGGCGAATATCCGCTCAAGCCCTACTGGGTGACCGACGAGGCCCTCGTGACCGTGGCGACGATGCTGCGGATGTTCCACGACGCGCAGGCCGGCTTCCGGCCGCCCGTCGGCGCGGTATGGCGCTCGTTCGGGCCGCCGCCGCCCGACGCCGAGGTCATCTGCCACCACGACGCCGCTCCGCACAACGTGATCTGGCGCCCGGACGGCACCCTGGCGATGATCGACTTCGACCTCGCCTCGCCCGGCGCCCGCATCTACGACGTGGCGTACGCCGCCTGGACCTGGGTGCCGCTGTTCAGCGACCGGGACTCGGTGACGCTCGGCTGGCACCGCCCCGACCGGCCGCGCCGGCTGCGCCTGTTCGCCGATGCGTACGGGCTCATCCCGCGGGACCGCCACCGCCTGGTACGCACCATCCGCAAGCGGATCGTGGATCACGTCGAGGGCATCCGCCGCATGGCCGCGGCCGGGGATCCGGCCTTCGTACGCATCGTCAACAAGGGCCACCTCCGGCGCCCGATGCGCGACCTGCGCCTGCTGGATTACGAGCGTTACACGCTCGAACACGCCCTGCGCTGAGCGGTCCGGCCGGCGCTGCCGGCCGGCAGCGAGCGCTGACGCGCTCGCTGTGAGGATTTCTTCACACGCCGGAAACACGTTGTCACGTTCTGGAAACCGCACGACGTGAATGCGTGAAACACGCGCCCGGAATGCTGCCCCGCAACAACCGGCGCAACGGCGACGCGGCCTGAGCCGGTGGGAGGATTCTCACTCACTTAGGAGGGCAGCGTGCTGCACCTGCTCGCTGACGAGCCGACGATCGACACCGGGAACACGACCTGGTTGCTGGTCTCGACCGCGCTTGTGTTGCTCATGACGCCCGGCCTGGCCTTCTTCTACGGCGGTCTCAACCGGGCCAAGAGCGTGCTGAACATGATGATGATGAGCTTCGTGACGATCGGGCTCGTCTCCGTGCTCTGGCTCATCTACGGTTTCTCGCTCGCCTTCGGCACCAACGACAACGCCATGGTCAACGACTTCATCGGCAGCTTCTCCCAGTACCTGGGCGGCGCGACCGGTGACGTCTTCGGCGAGTTCTGGGTGGCCGGCGGCGCCTCCACCGGCATTCCGGTGTTCGTGTTCATGGCGTTCCAGATGATGTTCGCCATCATCACCGTCGCCCTGATCAGCGGTGCCCTCTCCGACCGTACGAAGTTCGCCGGCTGGTTGCTGTTCGCCTTCGGCTGGTTCACGCTGGTCTACGTGCCGGTCGCGCACTGGATCTGGGGCGGCGGCTTCATCGGTATGGACATCAAGGCGCTGGACTTCGCCGGTGGCACCGCGGTGCACATCAACGCCGGTGCGGCGGCCCTCGGTGTGGCGATCGTCCTGGGCAAGCGGATCGGCTGGCCGAAGGAGGCGTTCCGGCCGCACAACGTCCCGTTCGTGGCGCTCGGCGCGGGCCTGCTGTGGTTCGGCTGGTTCGGGTTCAACGCAGGGTCGGAGCTGACCGCGGACGGCACCGCTGCGGTGGCGTTCATCAACACGCAGGTGGCCACGTCGGCCGCGCTGCTCGGCTGGATCCTCGTCGAGTGGGTCAAATCCGGCCGGCCGACGCTGGTCGGCGCGTCATCGGGCGCCGTCGCCGGCCTGGTCGCGATCACGCCGGCCTGTGGCTTCATCTCGCCCTGGGCGGCGGTGATCCTCGGCCTGGTCGCCGGCGCGGTCTGTGCCCTGGCCGTGAGCCTGAAGTACCGCTTCGGCTTCGACGACTCGCTCGACGTGGTCGGCGTTCACTTCGTCGGCGGCTGGATCGGCTCGCTGTCGCTGGGCCTGTTCGCCAACGACTTCGTGAACTCGTGGATCACCGACCCGAACATCCTCGGCGCCTCCAACGGCCTGTTCTACGGCGGCGGCCTGACCCAGCTCGGCCGGCAGGCGCTGGCCAGCGGCATCGTCTCGGTGTACTCGTTCGGCGTGGCCGCCCTGATCGCCCTCCTGGTGAAGGTGACCATCGGCCTGCGTACGTCGGCCGAGACCGAGGTCGAGGGCATCGACGTGGCCGAGCACGCCGAGGGTGCGTACGAGTTCGCCGCCACCGGCGGCTCGGCGGGCGCGTTCGCGCTGGCGGGCATCGGCGCCCCCAAGGCCGCGGCCCCGGCGGAGATCGCCGAGACCGAGGCCGAGCCCGTGGCGGACGAGCCCGCGGCGGCCCCGGAGACCGAGAAGGTTGCCGGTTAAGGTTCCACGATGGAGGGATTGAGCATGAAGCTGGTCACCGCGGTCATCAAGCCATACCAGCTGGACGCCGTGAAGGCGGCGTTGCAGGCGCTCGGTGTGGCCGGCATGACGGTCAGCGAGGTCCAGGGGTACGGCCGGCAGAAGGGTCACACCGAGGTGTACCGGGGCGCCGAATACACCGTCGAGTTCCTCCCCAAGATCCGGATCGAAGTGCTCACCGACGAGCTGGACGTGGACAAGGTCGTCGACGGCATCGTCACGGCCGCGCGTACCGGCAAGATCGGTGACGGGAAGGTCTGGGTCACCGAGGTGTCCGACGTCGTCCGCGTCCGCACCGGTGAGCACGGCCTCGACGCCCTGTAGTCCTGGTCATGGACAACGAGAGCACCATCGGCGCCGCCGCACGCTCCGAGCGTGCGGCGGCGTTCGACGTCTGGCTGAGCAAGCTCGCCTCGGAGGCGGGACTGCCGCCCGGCGTCGCCCTCGTCGCCGTGGGCGGCCTGGGCCGCCGCGAGTGCGCGCCCCATGGCGATCTCGACCTGGTCCTGCTGCACTCGGGTCTGTCCGGAATGGACGAACTCGCGGCCCGGCTCTGGTATCCGGTCTGGGATCAGCGGCTGGGCCTCGACCATTCGGTACGCACGGTGCCCGAATCGCTCGACGCCGCCCTCGACGACGCCAAGGTGGCGCTGGGGTTGCTCGACGCCCGCCACATCGCCGGTGACCCGGCCCTCACCGGTACGCTCGCCGCCGGCGCGGCCGATCTGTGGCGGCGTACGGCCGCGCGGCAGTTGAGCCGGCTGCGCGAGCTGGCACAGGCCCGGCACACCGTGCACGGGACGCTGGCCCAACTGCTGGAAGGGGATCTGAAGGAAGCCGAAGGCGGCCTGCGTGATGTGACCCTCCTGCGGGGCATCGGCCGGGCCGGGATCGCCGATGCGGTGCCGCCGAGCGTACGCGCGGCGCAAGTCCGCCTGCTCGACGTCCGCGATGCGCTGCATGTGTCGTCCGGCCGGCGGCTGGACCGTCTCGTGGCGCACGAGCGGGACTCGGTGGCGCTGTTGCTGGACCTGCCCGACGGCGACGCCCTCCTGCGCCGCGTGGCCAACGACGCGGCCACGGTCGCGTGGACGCTGCAGGACGCGTGGCGCTCGGTCCACCGGTGGCGGGCCGACCTGCGCCGGGGCGGTCCCCGCCAGCCACAGCGGCTGCCGCTGGCCACCGACGTCGTCGAGTGCGATGGGGAAGTGGTGCTCGCCCGGTCCGCCGTGACACCGCGCCCCGACCCCAGTCTCTCGGTACGCGTAGCGGCCGCGGCCGCCGCGGCGAAGCTGCCGATCGCACGGTCCACTTTGGAGTGGCTGAGCCGCTTCGTGCCGCCGTTGCCACAGCCGTGGCCGTCCGCTGCGCGTACGGCGTTCATGGCGCTGCTCGGCTCCGGCCCTTCGCTGATACCGATCTGGACCGCCTGCGACCGCTTCGGACTGATCACGGCGTGGCTGCCGGAGTGGGAACGCCTGCGCGGTGCGCCCCAGCACAATCCCGTGCACCAGTTCACGCTGGACCGCCATCTGATTTCGACAGCAGCGCAGGCCGGTGCCTCGACGCGCGAAGTCGCCCGGCCCGATCTGCTGCTGCTCGGCGCCTTGCTGCACGACGTCGGCAAGGGCCTGCCGGGCGACCACAGCGAAGCCGGTACGCCGGCCGCCGCGGCGATGGCGCGCCGGATCGGGCTGGCTCCCTCCGATGTGGACATCGTAACCAGGATGGTGCGCCTGCATCTGCTGCTGCCCGAGGTGGCGACCCGGCGCGACATCGCCGACCCGGCCACGGTCGCAGCGGTCGCAGCGGCGGTCGGCGACGTGCCCACGCTGGAACTCCTGCACATGCTGGCCCAGGCCGACGCCGTGGCGACCGGGCCGGCCGCGTGGTCGGCGTGGAAGGCGCGCCTCATCGACCAGCTCGTGGCGGCCGTACGCGCATCGCTGCGCGGCGTACCCGTCCCCGGGCCGGCCGAGCCCGACCCGACCCTGCTCGCCGCGGAACTGCCGGTGGTGCAGGTCGCACCGGATATGATCTCGGTCGCCGCGGCCGACCGGCGGGGCCTGCTCGCCTCGATCGCGGGCTGCCTGGCCGGGCACCAGCTCGACGTGGTCGCGGTGAACTCCGTGACCGTGGCCGATCGAGCCATCCTGCAGTGCGCCGTGCAACCCCGGTTCGGCGCCGACGTCTCCCGCGAACTGCTCCTGGCCGACCTGCGCCGGGCGGCTGTCGGGCAGCTGCCTCCACCGCGGCTGGCTCGGCGTACCGCGAAGCCCGGACGTCCGCGGCCGAGGGCGCTGTGGCCGGCCGATGACCTTCTAGAGGTACGCGCAACCGACGAGCCCGGCCTCCTCTACCGCCTCACCTCAGCCCTGGCCGAAGCCGGGGTCGACCTGCGAGCCGCCCGCGTCTCCACGCTCGGAGCCGACGTAGTGGACGCCTTCTACCTCATCGGCCCAGTCGACCGTCCCACCGTCGAGCACGCCGTCCTGGACGTCCTCACCTGACCCACGACGGCGCTGCCGCCCCAGCTGGCTCGCGAACATGGCAGGCCCCGGACGCGCCAGCGGCCGGGGCCGGTGCCCGACGGGAGCAACGCGGGGCGAGTCGCGCGGACATGGGACAAAATGCTCTTGATTCTGAACACGCTAACCTTGTGCGGGGCGGTAACCGAGCTGCCTCCATAAAAAGAGACATTTGGGACTGCGCTGTGTTTGACACGCTGAGCGACCGGCTCTCCGGGATCTTCACCAAGCTACGCGGCAAGGGGCGGCTGACCGACGCCGACATCGACGCGACCGCGCGCGAGATCCGGCTGGCGCTGCTCGAAGCGGATGTGGCCCTGCCCGTCGTGCGGTCGTTCGTCGGGGCCCTCAAGGAACGAGCCCGTGGTACCGACGTGTCGCAGGCGCTCAATCCCGCCCAGCAGGTCATCAAGATCGTTCACGAGGAGCTGATCGCGGTCCTCGGCGGTGAGGCGCGGCGCTTGCAGTTCGCCAAGCAGCCACCGACCGTGATCATGCTGGCCGGTCTCCAAGGCTCCGGCAAGACCACCCTCGCCGGCAAGCTGGCCAAGTGGCTCAAGGGCCAGGGCCACCAGCCGATGCTCGTCGCCGCCGACCTTCAGCGCCCCAATGCCGTCAACCAGCTGCAGGTGCTCGGTCAGCGGGCCGGCGTCGAGGTGTACGCACCCCAGCCGGGCAACGGCGTGGGCGACCCGGTACTGGTGGCGAAGGAGTCGATCGACTACGCCCGCCGCCACATGCGCGACATCGTCATCGTCGACACCGCCGGCCGCCTCGGCATCGACACCGAGATGATGGCGCAGGCCGCCTCGATCCGCGACGCCGTCGAGCCGGACGAGATCGTGTTCGTCATCGACGCCATGGTCGGTCAGGACGCGGTGGCGACCGCCGAGGCCTTCCGCGACGGCGTCGGCATCACCGGCGTGGTGCTGTCCAAGCTGGACGGTGATGCCCGCGGCGGTGCGGCGCTGAGCGTACGCCACGTGACCGGCCAGCCCATCCTGTTCGCGTCCACCGGTGAGAAGCTGGAGGACTTCGACGTCTTCCACCCCGACCGGATGGCCAGCCGCATCCTCGGCATGGGCGACGTGCTGACCCTGATCGAGCAGGCCGAAGCGGCCTTCGACGCCGATCAGAAGGAGAAGATGGCGTCGAAGCTGCTCGGCGGCGAGCAGTTCACGCTGGAGGACTTCCTCGACCAGATCACCGCCATCCGGCGGATGGGCCCGATCGCCAACATGCTGAAGATGATGCCCGGCATGAACCAGATGAAGGGCCAGCTCGACGAGGTCGACGATAAGCACTTCGACCGGATCGCCGCGATCATCCGCGGCATGACGCCGGCCGAGCGGGCCAACCCGAAGATCATCAACGGCTCCCGGCGGGCTCGCATCGCCACCGGTTCGGGCGTGACCGTCATGGACGTCAACCAGCTGCTCAATCGCTTCACCGAGGCGCAGAAGATGATGAAGCAGATGGGCGGCATGATGGGCCTGCCCGGCGGCGGGCGGCGTAAGGCCACCAAGAGCCCGAAAAACAAGCGCAAGGGGACCAAGGGCGGCGGCGGCCCGCGTACGGGCGGCTTCCCGGCCGGGATGCCGGGCGGCATGCCGCAGCTGCCACCGGGCTTCGACCCCTCGCAGCTGAGCGGGGACGATTTCAAGGCGCCCAAGCTGGACTTTTCCAAGATCCTCAAGCGCGACAAATAGGACCGTGGGTGACCGGCGACCCCGGCGACCTGGAGCGGCTGGCCGGTGCCCTCGGGCGGAAGCCGCCGATGCTTGTGGTCTAGTGGTGGCATGGCGCTGCACATCCGCGGGGTGGTCCTGCCCGACGACGAAACGCGCGACCTCTGGCTCGACGGCGACCGCATCTCGCTGCATCGCGTACCCGGTGCGATCACGGTCGCCGATCGCGGTTTCATCCTGCCCGGCCTGGTCGATGCGCACTGCCATATCGGCATCGCGCCCGGTGGTGCCCCGGTCGAGAGTGTGGAGCAGGCCAAGGAGCTGGCGCTGATCGACCGCGGGGCGGGCGTACTGGCCATCCGGGACGCTGGATCGCCGTTCCCGTACCCGCAGCTGGATCGGGACGCCGACGTTCCCCGGCTGGCTCGGGCCGGCCGGCACGTCGCCCCGATTCGCCGGTATCTCAAGGAGATCGGCGTCGAGGTGCCGCCCCACCAGGTGGCCGCCGAGATCACCCGGCAGGCCACGCTCGGCACCGGCTGGGTGAAGCTCGTGGGGGATTGGCTCGACCGCGACCGCGGTGACCTCGCTCCGGCGTGGGACGACGCGACGCTCGTGGCCGCCGTCGACGCCGCTCACCAGGCGGGCGTACGCATCACCGCGCACTGCTTCGAAGAGCACAGCGTCGCCACGCTCGTACGCGCGGGCATCGACTGTGTGGAACACGGAACCGGGCTGGCCCCCGAGATCATCGCGGAGCTGGCCGAGCGCGGGACGGCCCTGGTCCCGACGATGATCAACATCGAGACGTTCGGCGGCATCGCCGACCGGGCCCAGGAGAAGTTTCCCCGGTACGCCAAGCACATGCTCGCACTACGGGACGGCTTTCCCGAGGTTGTGGCCTCGGCTGCGGCGGCGGGCGTACCCATATTCGTCGGATCGGACGCGGGCGGTGGGATCACGCACGGCCAGGCGGGGCAGGAGATGCTGCGGTTGCACGCGGCCGGCCTGCCGGTGGAGAGCGTGCTGGCGGCCGGGTCGTGGGCCGCGCGGCGGTGGCTGGGGTTCGGCGGGATCGAGGAGGGCGGGCTCGCGGACCTGACCGTGTACGCCGAGGATCCGCGCCGGGACCTGCGGGCGGTGCTGGCCCCGCAGGTGGTGGTCCTGCGGGGCCGGGTCGTCAGCGGAACGACCACGTACTGACGCCGGAGTCGTCGAAGCAGAGCAGGTGTTCGCCGTCGCGATGCGCTAGATAACACGGCGGAGCGGGTGCCGTGGTTGCGGGCGCGAGCATGATCAATTCAAGCGGTAGGATGATTGCCCATGGCGCGTGTGCTGACTCCCCGGGCGGAAGACTTTCCCCGCTGGTACCAAGACGTGATCGCCAAGGCGGAGCTGGCCGACAACGGCCCGGTCCGCGGCACGATGGTGATCCGGCCGACGGCGTACGCCGTCTGGGAGCGGATGCAGGCCGACATGGACGCCCGCATCAAGGCCACCGGCGCCGAGAACGCGTACTTCCCGCTGTTCATCCCGGAGAACTACCTCAAGCGCGAGGCCGAGCACGTCGAGGGCTTCTCGCCCGAACTGGCGGTGGTCACCCACGGCGGCGGCAAGCAGCTAGCCGAACCCGTCGTCGTACGCCCGACGAGCGAAACGGTCATCGGCGAGTTCATGGCCAAGTGGGTCGACTCCTACCGCGATCTGCCGCTGCTGCTGAACCAGTGGGCCAACGTCGTGCGGTGGGAGATGCGCCCGCGGCTCTTCCTGCGTACCAGTGAATTCCTGTGGCAGGAGGGGCACACCGCGCACGCCACCGAGGCGGACGCGAAGGCGTACGCGCTGAAGATCCACCACGAGGTCTACCAGCGCCACATGGAGGAGCTGCTGGCGATCCCGGTGGTGCCCGGCCGCAAGACCGACCGGGAGCGGTTCGCCGGCGCGACCAGCACCTACACGCTCGAAGCCATGATGGGCGACGGCAAGGCTTTGCAGATGGGCACCTCGCACGAGCTGGGCCAGAACTTCGCCAAGGCGTTCGAGATCCAGTACACCAGCGCCGAGGGTGCCCGCGAGTTCGCCTGGACCACGTCGTGGGGATCGTCGACGCGGATGCTCGGCGGCCTGATCATGTGCCACGGCGACGACAACGGCGTACGCCTGCCTCCGTTGCTCGCACCGATCCAGGCGCTCGTGATGGTCGTCAAGGAGACCGACGGCTCGGTCACCGCGGCCGCTCGTGCTCTGATGGACGACCTGGCGAACGCCGGCGTACGCGTGAAGCTGGACGACCGCGTCGACACCCCGTTCGGGCGGCGGGCGGTGGACGCCGAGCTGAAGGGCGTCCCGCTGCGCATCGAGGTCGGGCCCCGGGATCTGGAGCAGGGCACCGTGACGCTGGCGCGCCGCATCGACGGCTCGAAGTCGCCGCTGGCGCTGGGCGCGACGCTCTCCGAGGTCGGCAAGGCGCTGGAGGCCGACCAGAAGGCGCTCTACGAAGAGGCTCTGGCCCGCCGGGAGAGCGGCACGGTCGACGTCGCGTCGCTGGACGAGGCGATCGAGGCGGCCCAGACCGGCTGGGCGCGCGTACCGTGGGACGCCGTCGGCGTGGACGGCGAAGCCCGTGCGAACGAGAGCGCGATCACCGTACGCTGCCTCATCCGGCCCGACGGATCGGCGCCGGCGTCCCAGAACGAGACCGGTCTGACGGCAATCCTGGGCCGCTCCTACTGAGCCCTCGGTCGGGATAGATCCGGACACTATTGGGTGAACAACGGCTAGGCCGTACGCGCGCCGCTGCCGCCGGCCACCTCGGCGCGGGCGGCGCGGGCGCGCTGTTTCCCGGTGGCGATTGCCCAGGATCCGGCGTGTCGTGCTTGCCGTCGGCTAAGGTCGGCTGGATGAGGGTGGTCTTCGAACCCGGCGAAATCGTCTACATGAGACACTTCCAGCGGGACAGTGTCTCGGGTATCTTCCCGTGCCGCGTGGCCCGCCACGACGACCAGGGCATGCTGATGTGGGCCGACCAGGGCTCGCCGGCCTGGTACACCATCACTCCCGACGGGCGCTGGATGCGCCAGCTGCCGCTGGCCGAGTGGGCCACGTCGCCGAAGATCCCGCACCGGGGGAACTTTCCGCACTCGCTGCTGTCGTGGCACCCGGCCGGTGCCGACTACTCCATCCGCTTCTTCTGGGACGACGGCGTCTTCACGGCCTGGTACGCCAACCTCGAACTGCCGTTCACCACCTGGCGCGAGGACGGCATCGCCGGGGGCGACACGGTGGACTGGGATCTCGACATCTGGATCGAGCCCGACCGCACCTGGCGCTGGAAGGACGAGGACGAGTTCGTGACCCGCCTGGCCCAGCCCGAGCACTACTGGGTCGACGACGAGACGCGCGTACGCTCGGCCGGTGCGGAGGTCGTGAAGCTGATCGAGGCCGCTGCCTTCCCGTTCGACGGCACCTGGGTCGACTTCGCCCCCGATCCGGCCTGGGGGCCGCTGCCCGAGACCGAACCGCCCGCCCTCGTCTGGGAGCTGCCCCGGGCCTGCTGAGATGCGATTCACGACACGGGTCGCGCGCGACGGGCCGCCCGCGTCTGGCAGAATGGTCGACTGGTATTCGATGCGCGCACGGCGGCCCTCTAACCTTCCGACGCCCATCGTGTCCCTGAACGCCGGAGCTGCCGCAACCCCACGCGGGAACGAGGGCGATCAACCTATCGCAACAGGAGCGAACACACGTGGCCGTCAAGATCCGGCTTCTGCGGATGGGCAAGATCCGCAACCCGCAGTACCGCATCGTCGTCGCCGACTCGCGTACCAAGCGCGACGGCAAGGCGATCGAGTTCATCGGGCTCTACCACCCGAAGGAGGAGCCCTCGCGCATCGAGGTCAAGTCCGACCGGGTGCAGTACTGGCTCTCCGTCGGCGCGCAGCCGAGCGAGCCGGTCATCGCCATCCTGAGCAAGACCGGCGACTGGCAGAAGTTCAAGGGCCTGCCGGCACCGGCCGAGCCGCTGAAGGTGGCCGCCGAGAAGGCCGACCGCAGGGCGCTCTACGAGGCCGAGGCGCAGGCCGCCGCCGGTGTCGCGGAGACCAAGAAGGCCGAGCCTCGTAGGAAGGCAGAGCCCAAGGCCGCTGCCGCTGAGGCGCCCACCGCCAAGGCCGCTGCCGCTGAGGCGCCCACCGCCAAGGCCGCTGCCGCTGAGGCGCCCACCGCCGAGGCCGCGCCTGCCGAGGCTCCGGCCGAGGGGGCATGACCTTGCGCGGCTCGTCGGGCAAGACCGACAGCGCGCTCCGGCCGGCGCTGGAGCACCTGGTCAAGGGCATCGTGGAGCACCCGGATGAGGTCCGGGTGCGCCTGGTCGACGCGCGCCGCGGCGCCCGGCTTGAGGTCCGGGTGCACCCCGATGACCTGGGCACGGTGATCGGTCGCGGTGGGCGTACCGCCCGTGCGCTGCGCCAGGTGATCGGCTCGGTCGGCGGCAAGGGGCTGCGCGTCGACATCGTCGACGCCTACTAGCCATGCTGCTGGTCGTCGGCAGGATCCTTCGCCCGCACGGCATCCGCGGCGAACTCGTCGTGGACGTCCGCACGGACGAACCCGAGGCCAGACTCTCCGTGGGGTCGGCGTTCGACGTCGGCCCCGCGGAGGACCGCCTGGGCAGCCTCGTGGGCCCGAAGCTGACCATCGACAGCATTCGCTGGCACCACGGCCGGCCGCTGATCTTCTTCGCCGAGGTCCCCGACCGCACCACCGCCGAACAGCTGCGCGGCCTGCTGCTCTGGGTCGACTCCGCGACCATCGCGCCGCCCGAGGACCCCGACGAGTACCATGATCACCAGCTGGTCGGGTTGACCGTGGCCACCGCCGCGGGCGAGGTGGTCGGGTCGGTCGCCCGCATCGACCACGGTCCCGGTGCAGACCTTCTGGTCGTACGCAAGAAGGACGGCGCGACAGCGCTGGTTCCGTTCGTGCGGGCCATCGTCCCCACGGTGGACGTCGCCGGCGGCCGGATCGTGATCGATCCGCCCGGCGGGCTGCTGGAGCTGTGACCTATGCGGGTGGACATCGTCTCGATCTTCACCGAGTACCTCGCCCCGCTGGAGCTGTCCCTGCTCGGCAAGGCCCGCGCCGACGGCCGGCTGGAGCTGGGCGTACACGACCTGCGGCGGTGGACGCACGACGTGCACCGTACGGTCGACGACACGCCGTACGGCGGCGGTGCGGGGATGGTCATGCGCCCCGAACCGTGGGGTGAGGCGCTGGACGCGCTCGCTACGCCGGCCACGCGGCTGGTCGTACCGGCGCCGACCGGGGCGCTGTTCACTCAGGCGATGGCGCACGAGCTGGCCGCCGAGGAGCACCTGCTGTTCGCGTGCGGCCGCTATGAAGGCATCGACCAGCGCGTCCTGGAGTACGCGGCCGATCACATGCGGGTCACCGAGGTATCGCTCGGCGACTATGTCCTCTTCGGTGGCGAGGTCGCCGTCCTGGTGATCCTCGAAGCCGTCGTACGCCTGCTGCCCGGCGTACTGGGCAACTGCGGATCGCTGGCCGACGAGTCTCACGCACACGGCCTGCTGGAAGCGCCGATGTACACCAAGCCGGCCGTGTGGCGGGACTTGACCGTCCCCGACGTCCTGGTCTCCGGGCACCACGCCAAGATCGCCCGGTGGAAGCGCGACGAGGCGCTGCGGCGCACCGTCGAACGGCGCCCCGACCTGATCACCGCGCTCGACCCGGCTCAGCTGGACAAACATGACCGGGCGACGCTGCGGGCGCTGGGCGTACAACTGTGATCCTGGCGGGGTGGCTGGGGATCGACGGGCGTGATGTGGCACAGTAGTGGGGTTGCCTGCCGTTCACCGGGGGTTTCCGTGCGCCCGGAGAACGAGGACCTCGTACCACATCGGCAGTCCGAGCGAGGTCAGTAATGTCCGCACGCGCGTCGGCCGACGCGCGCGACCCTGAGGAACAGCGATGAACACGCTGGACATGCTGGACGAGGCGTCCGCACGTACTGACATCCCTGCCTTCCGCGCCGGTGACACCGTCAAGGTGTTCGCCCGAGTCGTCGAGGGCAACCGCTCCCGCGTCCAGATCTTCCAGGGCGTGGTGATCCGCCGGCAGGGCGGCGGCCTGCGCGAGACCTTCACGGTCCGCAAGGAGAGCTACGGCGTGGGTGTCGAGCGCACCTACCCGATCAACAGCCCGGCCATCGACAAGATCGAGGTCGTGACCCGCGGTGACGTCCGCCGGGCCAAGCTGTACTACCTCCGTGACCTTCGCGGCAAGAAGGCGAAGATCAAGGAGCTGCGCCAGCAGAGGACCGCTTAGCCTTCGTTGCGTCCGACGACCCCGGCAAACACTGCCGGGGTCGTTGCGTTTGCCCGGGTACGCGGCTTACGAGCGGCCAAGTCGCCGGCCCGGACCGGCCCACCCCTCCCCAAATGAGCGGCCACCATCTAAAGTGCTGGCGGTGACGGACCGCACATATGACCGGTGGGCCGAGCCCTCCCGGGACTCCTCGTGGGAACGCGACTCTGAATCGTGGGACCGCGACCGCGACCGCGATTCACGCGACGAACCGCAGTGGGCCGCGCCCGGAGACCGGTGGGCGACGTCGCGCTGGGACGGTCCCAACGATCCCCGGTGGGGCGAGGAGCCGGATTCCTCGGTGCCGCCGCCGCGGCCCGACGAAAGCCACGGTACGCGGTGGGACATTCCCGCCGTGCCCGCGCAGCGCACCCGCGATGTGGCCGTACGCCCAGGCTCTGGCGGCTCGATCCGCGCTCGCAAGCAGCGCCGCAAGCTCAAGCTCTGGCAAGAGATCCCGCTGCTGGTACTGATCGCCTTCGGCCTGGCCTTCCTGGTCCGCACCTTCCTGTTCCAGGCGTTCTACATCCCGTCCGGCTCGATGGAGGAGACCCTCGTTCTGGGCGACCGCGTCCTGGTGAACCGGGTGGTCTACAACTTCGGCGACCCCGACCGCGGCGACGTCGTCGTGTTCAAAGGCCCGGCCAACTGGACGCCGGAGTACCAGGCCGACCCCAACGCCAGCTTCTTCTCCAGGGTGGGCGGTGGCCTGAGCGACCTCGTGGGCCTGGGCAAGCCCGGCGAGAAGGACTTCATCAAGCGCGTCGTCGGCCTGCCCGGCGACCGGGTCTCCTGCTGCGACGTCAAGGGCCGGGTCTTCGTCAACGGAACCCCGATCGACGAGCCCTACGTCACCAAGAACGCCAACAAGGACAGCCCCAAGACCCCCGGCCAGTGCGGCCCGCGCCAGTTCGACGAGGTCGTCGTCGAACCGGACATGTTGTTCGTCATGGGCGACAACCGGTTCATCTCGCAGGACTCGCGCTGCCGTGGCCTGGTGCCGATCGAGAACGTGATCGGCCGGGCCGGCTCCATCGCCTGGCCGCCGAGCCGCTGGGGCGACCTGTCCCAGCCGGACGCGTTCAACAACGTTCCGGCGCCTTCCGGTGCGGCGGCCGGACCCGTTGACGCAGCCGCCAATGCGGGCGTCGTGGTGCCGATGCTGCTGCCGGTGTGGCTCGCCGGCAGGGCGCGGGCTCGGTCGCGTAGGCTCCGAGCGTGATTGACGAGCAGCAGACCACCGGTAAGGACAAGAGCAAGCCCGGATCGTTCTGGAAAGAGCTACCCATCCTCCTGGTGGTGGCCCTCGCGGTCGCGTTCCTGGTCCGGGCGTTCGTGGTCCAGACGTTCTTCATCCCGTCCCAGTCGATGGAGCACACGCTGAACATCGATGACCGGGTGCTCGTCAACAAGCTGGTCTACGACTTCCGCGAGCCGCACCGCGGCGAGATCATCGTCTTCGTCTCGCCCGAGTCGTGGCGGTCGGACCCGACCGAGAAGGACTTCATCAAGCGCGTCATCGGCGTACCCGGTGATCATGTGACCTGCTGCGATCCGCAGGGCCGCCTCCAGGTCAACGGCCACCCCCTCGACGAGCCCTACATCCTGCCCAACACCGATCACACCGGTCAGCAGGCGGCGCCGCAGAACTTCGACATCGTCGTGCCGCCCAGCCGCTTGTGGGTGATGGGCGACAACCGCTACTCGTCCGGCGACTCGCTGCAGAACTGGCGTACGCACAACGACATGCAGCAGGCGACGATCCCGACGAATTCGGTGGTGGGCCGGGCCTTCGTGCTCTTCTGGCCGTTCAGCCGGATGAGCTGGCTGTCGGTCCCGTCGACGTTCGACAGCGTTCCCGCCCCCTCCAGCTAGCCGCGTCTACGAGGGGCGGGGATAGGCTCGCCACATGATCTTCGAGGGCGGCCGCGAGCTGTTCAGCCTCGACCCCGACGTCAGTCACCTCAATCACGGTTCGTTCGGCTCGGTGCCCCGGGCCGTCCGCGAGGTCCATCGCGCGCTGCTGGACGAGGTCGATCACAACCCGATGCGGTTCGGCCGGTCGATGCGCGATCGGGTCGCCGCGGCGCGGGATCGGCTGGCTCGCTACGTCGGCGCGGATCCGGCCGGTGCGGCGTTCGTCGCCAATGCCACCAGCGGTGTCGCGACTGTGCTCCACACTCTCGCCGGTACCGGCTCGCTGCCGGGCGGCTCCGAGGTTTTGGTCAACGACCACACCTATCCGGGCGTACGGATCGCGCTGGAGCGGTTCTCCCGGCGTACCGGCACGGTTGTACGCAAGATCCATGTTCCGCTCGACGCGACCGATGACGAGGTCGTCGCGCGGTTGCTGGCCGGCGTACGCCCAACCACCCGGCTGGTGATCGTCGATCAGATACCGGCCGCCACCGCCAAGCTGTTCCCCGTTGCCGCCATCGTCGCCGCCATGGGCGCGGAGGGCGTACCCGTGCTCGTGGATGCCGCTCACGTGCCCGGAATGATCGACACGGACGTGGCGGCGATCGGTGCGGACTTCTGGGTCGGCAACTTCCACAAGTGGGGACTGGCGCCGCGGGCGACCGCCCTGCTGTGCCTGGCTCCACAGTGGCGGGACCGGATGGAGCCGCTCGTCGCCTCCTACGGCGACGTCATCGGATTCCCGACGTCGCTGGAGCACCAAGGCACCCGCGATGTCACACCGTGGCTGGCCGCTCCGACCGGGCTCGACGTGCTGGCGTCGCTCGGGCCCGCGGCTCGGGCGTACAACGTCGCGATCGCCGACCTCGGCCAGCGCCTGGCCGGCCAAGCCCTGGGGCTGGAGTCGCTGCCGTTCTCGGGTCCCGGCGTCAGCATGCGTGTCGTGCCGCTGCCGGACGGTGTCGTGGTCGACGAGGACACCGCGAACCTGTGGCGTACGCGCATCGCCGAGGAGCTGCGCGTCGAGATCAACGTCAACCCCTTCACCGGCACCGGCGGACTGTTGCGGATATCCGGACAGGTCTACGTCGCCTCCGAGGACGTGCAGCGGCTGGCGGACGGGCTGCCGGCGCTTCTGTCATCGCGGTCAGCGGCTTGAGCCTGATCTTGCCCAGGCCGAGCAGGGTCAGCGGGTCGATGTAGGTCTCGCCGCGCTTGGCTCCCCAATGCAAGCAGGCACTTGCCGGGCAGCCCTCGTGCCCGGGTTCCAGCGTTGCCACCGCAGTGCCGCGGCTGACGGTGGTGCCCGTCGCGACGGCCGGCGTAACCGGCTCATAGGTGGTCTTGATCCCGTCGGGGTGGACGATGCTGACCACACCCCGGCCCGCGACCGTACCCGCGAACGAGACGCGGCCCGCCGCAGCCGCTGCGACGGTGTCGCCGGGGTGCCCGGCGAGGTCGACGCCGCGGTGGCCGGGCAGCCAGGGTTGCGGAGGCGGATCGAACCGCCGGGTCACCCGGACCTCCTCCAGCGGCCAGCCGTACGCCGTCCGCGCGGCCATCGGGGTGGGAACCGCCATCATCAACGCGACTGCAAGCGCCCAGATCACGCTGTTCAGGTTCGCCGAGGACGGGCTCGTACGCTCCATCGACGGGTGGCGTTTCTGTGGACGGCCGCACCGGTGTGGACAACCTCACCGCAGGAGGGAAGCGTCCATCCTGGCGAGGGGTAGGCAGCGCGGTGCGCGTACGAGGAGATACGGTCAAGGGATGCTCATGCCGCCGAAAACGGTGACCCGGCGAGAGGCGGGGATCTACGCACTGGAGCGTTCCCTGCGCCGCCGAGGCTTCACGACGGTGGCGGGTGCCGACGAAGCCGGCCGGGGAGCCTGCGCCGGCCCGCTGGTCGCCGCGGCGGCGGTCCTCCCCGACGGCAAGCGCGGCGAGATCGAGGGGCTCACCGACTCGAAGCTGCTGACACCGCTGGCCCGCGATCGGATCTACGGCGAAGTCGTCAAGCGGGCGACGGCGTACACCGTGATCGTGATCGAGGCCGCGGAGGTCGACCGGCGGGGGCTGCATGTGTGCAATCTGTCGGCGTTCCGACGGTGCCTGGCGACGCTGCCGGTACGCCCGGAGTACGTGCTGACCGACGGCTTCCCGGTGGACGGGGCGGGCGTACCGGGGCTGGCGGTGTGGAAGGGCGATCAAGTGGCGGCGTGCGTCGCGGCCGCAAGCGTGCTGGCCAAGGTGACCCGGGATCGGATAATGGTCGAACTCTCCCAGAAGTACCCGGAGTACGGCTTCGACCTCCACAAGGGGTATACGACCCCGGAGCACTCAGCGGCGTTGCGCAAGCACGGACCGTGCCCCGAGCACCGTTTTTCCTACGTCAACGTGGCGGAGTCGGAACGGGCGCTCGATGGGCGCGAGGAGGCTGGTCGCGGTACGGTCGGCGTGGCGTCCGGTGACCCGGCTCGCCGACGCCGCCGGGTGGGGGAAGATGTGGTCATGGAGGACGAGCGATGAGCGCTGAGGATCTCGAAAAGTACGAGACCGAGATGGAGCTGCAGCTCTACAAGGAGTACCGCGATATCGTCCGCCAGTTCTCCTATGTGGTCGAGACGGAGCGGCGCTTCTACCTGGCTAACCAGGTCGACCTTCACGTCCGCAACTCCGACGGCGAGGTCTACTTCGAGGTCGAGATGCACGACGCGTGGGTATGGGATATGTACCGGCCCGCGCGGTTCGTCAAGAACGTCCGCGTCATGACCTTCAAGGACGTCAACGTCGAGGAGCTGGAGAAGCCGGACCTGTCGCTGCCGAGCGACATCTGACTCTGACGGCCGCGCCCCCGCTTCGTTTCGAGGCGGGGGCGCAGTCGTTACAGCACCCCTACGGCAGCCGGTAGCGACCGGCCTCCTCCACGAGCAGTCCCCGGGTGACCAAGCCGGACAGCTTCGCCATCGCGTCGCGTACGGCCACGCCCGACTCCCGGACGATCTGCGCGATCGGCGCCGCCGTGCGTACCGGGATCGCATCCATCACGCGCAGTTCGATGTCGTCGAGATCGTCGTGCGGCCGGGCCGGGCCGACCGCCGGTGGGGCCAGGTCGTCGCCGATGCGGCCGACCTCCTCCAGGACATGGGCGACGCTCGCCACCGGGCGCACCATGATCTTGCGGAGTTCCTCGTGGCAGCCGACCGACAGCGCCGACGTCACCGGGCCGGGCACCGCCATCGCCGCCCGCCCGAGCTGCATCGCCCGATGCAGCGTCTGCCGCGATCCGCTGCGCGCGGCGGCTTCCACCATCACCGTGCCGCGGGTCAGCGCGGCGATCACGCGGTTGCGGACCAGGAACCGGAATCGCAGCGGGTTGCTGCCGGGCGGCCACTCGCTCATCACCAGGCCCGTCTCCGCCACCCGCTCCAGCAGGGTGGCATGGCTCAGCGGGTACGCCCGATCGACGCCACACGCCAGCACGGCGATCGTCGGGCCGCCCGCGGCCAGAGCACCCCGATGCGCGGCGGCGTCGATGCCGAAGGCGCCACCGGAGACGACGGTGTAGCCGTTGCCGGCCAAGCCGTAGCCGAGTTCGGAGGCCACGTGCTCGCCGTAGGGCGTACTGGCACGGGCGCCGACGACCGCCACCGACTTGGCGACCGCCTCGTCCAGCGGCAAGGCGCCGCGTACCCAGATGCACATCGGCGGGTAGACGTCGCGGTCGACCGTACCGGCGGCGTGCTTCTTGGGCGGGCGCGAGATGCGCGCGAGGTCGTCCAGCCGGTACGCCGGCCACTCGGCGTCGCCGGGCACGACGATGCGCGCACCGAGCCGGTCAGCCTCGGCGAGCCGGTCGCGGGCCAGCGCCCAGACCGAGTCCGCATCGCCGCCCAGGCGCGGATTCCCGGCCGCCAGCCGAAGCGCCGCGGCCGGCGGCCCCAGGGTGCGTACGAGGTCGTGCAAGTCCTTGCCGCCCGGCTCGGCCAGGCATCCCAACGCCACGTACGCCCACCGCTCGCATCCGTCCATAGTGGTCATCCGGCTCCTCCCATTCGCAGTCCCAGTGCGGTGTTCACGTCATCGCGGTCGGGACTCGTCCGGCCGGCGACATCGGCGATGCTCCACGCCACGCGCAGCACCCGGACGTAGCCGCGGGCCGACAGCAGCCCGGCATCGATGCGGTGACGCAGATCGCGGATCGCCGATGGCGGCAATGCCAGCGCTTCCCGGGCCGCTTCGGCGTTGGACCGCCAGCCGTACGCCCGCCAGCGCTCGGCCGCGGCCGCTCGGGCCGCCGCGACGCGAGCCGCCGTCCTCGCCGAGTCGTCCCCGGCGGCCGCGGCGAACAGGTTGACCGACGTGACGGGGTAAAGCTCGACTTGAATGTCGATGCGATCCATGAGCGGCCCCGACAAGCGGTTCAGATATCGCTGGCGTACGCCCGGACCGCACTCGCAGAACTGATCGCCGCCCGGACGCGCACAGGGGCAGGGATTCGCCGCGGTGATCAGCTGCACGCGCGCCGGATAGGTCACCAAGGCGTACGCGCGCCCGAGGCGTACGACGCCCTCCTCCAGCGGCTGGCGCAACGTCTCCAGGGTGTGGCGGCCGAACTCGGGGAGTTCGTCGAGGAACAGCACACCTCGGTGAGCCAGCGACAAGGCACCCGGCCGGGCGACCCCGCTGCCGCCGCCGACCAGCGCGCTGACGCTGGTGGTGTGGTGCGGTGCTTGGAAAGGCGGCGTACGCAGCAGGCCGGCGTCGGCGGGCAGCCGGGCGGCGATGGAGTACAGCGACGTCACCTCCATCGCGGCGGTGTCGTCGAGCGGCGGCAGAATCGTCGGCATCCGCTGGGCCAGCATCGTCTTTCCGGCTCCGGGCGGGCCGAGCAGGCTCAAGTGATGACCGCCCGCGGCGGCGACCTCCAAGGCGAGTTTGGCGTGATCCTGGCCGACGACGTCCGCTAAGTCCACTGTGGAGTCTGTCGCGGCCCGCGCCGGCCGTGGTGCCGCCACATCCAGCGGTACGCCGTCGCGGACGTAGCGCAGCACCGCCGACAGCGAGGCGGCCGCGCGTACCTGCACACCGGGGACGAGGGCGGCCTCGACGGCGTTGGCGGCCGGCACTATCGTGCGGCGCAGCCCGGCCTTCGCCGCGGCGATGACCATCGGCAGCACACCGCGTACGCTCCGGACGGCGCCGTCGAGGCCGAGTTCGCCGATCAGCACGACGCCCTCCAGCGGCGCGAGCGGCAGCGTACCCGTCCCGCCCAGCAGCGCGACGGCGATGCCGAGATCGAAGCTGGAGCCCTGTTTGCGGATCGTCGCCGGGCGCAGGTTCACGGTGATGCGCCGCTGCGGCCACTCCTCGCCGGTGTTCACGATCGCCGCGCGTACGCGGTCGCGAGCCTCGTGCAATGCGGCATCGGGCAACCCGGACAGCACCAGGTTCGGCAGCCCGTCGGCGACGTCCACCTCGACCTCGACGACCGTGCCCGCCGCGCCGCTCAGCCCGGCGCTGTGCACCCTCGCGTAACTCACTAGAACGCGCCTCTCACGTGGTCGATGCGCGGTTCGCCACGGCGTACCGGCGTGATGCTGACGACGTCGAAGCGCACCGGACCGTGGCGGCGGTGCTCCGCCAGCCAGGCGGCGGCGAGACGGCGCAGCCGCTGGGCCTTGAGACCCGCGACGGCCTCGGCACCGGTGCCGTACGCCGTGCTGCGGCGGGTCTTCACCTCGCAGAAGACGACGGTCTCGCCGTCCAGCGCGACCAGATCGATCTCGCCGTCGCGGCGCCGCCAATTGCGATCGATCACCGTGATCCCGCAGACCCGCAGGTATGCCTCGGCGGTCCGCTCGCCCCACGTGCCGAGCACCCGCCGCACCGAGGTCATCGCTGTACGCCGTGTCTGGTCATGACTCGGCAGCGTGCCCGCATCGGCGGGACTCCGGCGGCCGGGCTGAAGATCGAGATGTGGACAGCGCGAGAGTGTGGAAAACCACGCCCGACTGGCGTAACTCGCGAAAACGGCATACGGTCAAGCGCCGTGGACGCAGAGCGCGGATATTCCGAAGATCGCTGGTACAACTCCGATGACCGCGGCTACCCCGAGCCCGACTGGCGCCGCGGCGGCTACGAGGACGACCGGCGCCCGCCCACGCAGCGCGGTTACCCGGAGCCCAGCTACGCCGGTTCGACCGGCGGGTACGCCGACCCCGGCTACGGTACGCAGCGCGAGCCCGCCTTCGACCCCGGATTCGATCCGCGGGGTGCGGCGCCGACCAGTGGCGAGCCGCGCCCGGGCGGCGGCGTGTACGGCGGCCGGCCACCGATGCCGCCGGGCCCGCCGGAGCCGGCCGGCCGGCTGACCGAGCAACGGTCGAGCCGCAGCGCCGAGGAGGGCGTCTATCGCAGCCGCAAGCCGCTGCACGCCGCGCTGATCGGGATCTTCCTCGGCGTGTTCGAGCTGATCATGCTGCTGCAGTTCATCCGCGGAATCTTCAGCTTCGATCTGCACCGCGTGCTGTCCGGCGGATTGACACTGATGGCCCTGCCGGCCTTCGGCCTCGGCCTGTACGCCCTGCTCACGGGGGCGGCCCACGGCGGGCCGAAGGCGTTCCTGAAGGCGCCGCTGGCGTACCTGCCGATCGGGTTGATCTTGCTCGTCGCCGCCGGCGCCGCAGCGTAAGCGGCCGGCGCTGGCGCTGTGGTGGCGGCCACGGCCGACCCCGTGCGGGGTGCCGCGGCTCACGGCGTAGACTGATTCCCTGACCGCACGAGTGCGGTCGACTTCGCGCGCCCAACTCCCGACCTCGCTAGTACGCCGGGCCGGGCCCGCGCGGCCTCCCTGGTCCCGCTCCCGCGGGCCCGTCCGGCCGCGGTGTGGGCGCCAGGGCACGGGCCGCCCGGTCCGCGCGACAACCAGGGAACAGGCAAGGAGCCATCCACATGGCCGTAGTCACCATGCGCCAGCTGCTGGAGAGCGGCGTGCACTTCGGGCACCAGACCCGCCGCTGGAACCCGAAGATGAAGCGCTTCATCTTCACCGAGCGCAACGGCATCTACATCATCGACCTGCGCCAGACGCTCGACTACATCGACAAGGCGTACGACTTCATCCGCAACACCGTCGCCGAGGGCGGCTCGGTGCTGTTCGTCGGCACCAAGAAGCAGGCCCAGGAGGCGGTGGCCGAGCAGGCCAGCCGCGTCGGCATGCCCTACGTGAACCACCGCTGGCTGGGCGGCATGCTCACCAACTTCCAGACGGTCTACAAGCGGCTGCAGCGCATGAAGGAGCTGGAGGCGCTCGACCAGCTCGGCGCCGAGAAGGGCTACACCAAGAAGGAGACCCTTCAGCTCCAGCGCGAGAAGGACAAGCTGACCAAGACCCTCGGCGGCCTGCGCGACATGCAGAAGCTCCCGGCGGCGATCTGGGTGATCGACACCAAGAAGGAGCACATCGCCGTCGACGAGGCGCGCAAGCTGGGTATCCCGGTGATCGCGGTGCTGGACACCAACTGCGACCCGGACGAGGTCGACTTCCCGATCCCGGGCAACGACGACGCGATCCGCTCGGCCGAGCTGCTGACCAAGGTCGTCGCCGCGGCCGTCGCCGACGGTCTGATCGCCCGCTCCGGCAAGGCCACCCGGGCCACCGCCGACACCAAGCCCGAAGCGGGTGCGGTCGGCGCGGACGAGCCGCTGGCCGAGTGGGAGCGCGAGCTGCTTGAGGGCGACGCGGCCAAGGCCGCCGAGGCCGCCGAGGCTCCGGCCGCTCCGGCCGCTCCGGCCGCTCCGGCCGCTCCGGCCGCTCCGGCCGCCGAGTAGTCGCGTCCGTTTGTCGAGCCGCGCCGGCGGCGCTCCCGCCGGCGCGGAATCTCCTTAACCGAGAGAAGAGTGTCAGACATGTCCTACACCGCTGCGGATGTCAAGAAGCTGCGTGACCTCACCGGCGCCGGCATGATGGACTGCAAGAAGGCCCTTGAGGAGTCCGCGGGCGACTTCGACAAGGCCGTCGAGATCCTGCGTGTCAAGGGCGCCAAGGACGTCGGCAAGCGCGCTGGGCGTACGACCGCCAACGGCCTGGTCGCTCACTCCGGCGCCGCTCTGCTGGAGCTGAACTGCGAGACCGACTTCGTGGCCAAGAACGCCGACTTCATCGCGCTGGCCCAGAGGCTCGTACAGCACGTCGCCGCGACGCGCCCGGCCACCGTCGACGCGCTGTTGGCGTCGGAGCTGGACGGCAAGTCCGTCGCCGATCTGCTGCAAGAGTCCTCGGCCACCATCGGCGAGAAGCTCGTCGTCAACCGCTTCGCCGTGCTCGACGGCAACGTCGCGGTCTACATGCACCGCAAGAGCGCTGACCTGCCCCCGCAGGTGGGCGTGGCGGTGCAGTACAGCGGCAAGGACGACGAGGCCGGTGCCGACGACGCACGCGCCATCGCGATGCAGATCGCCGCGATGCGGCCGAAGTACGTCACCCGTGACGAGGTGCCGGCCGAGGTCGTCGAGTCCGAGCGCCGCATCGCCGAGCAGACCGCTCGCGAGGAGGGCAAGCCGGCCGCCGCGCTGCCGAAGATCATCGAGGGCCGGGTCAACTCGTTCTTCAAGGACTTCGTCCTGGTGGAGCAGGCGTCGGTCACCGACCCGAAGAAGACGGTGGCCCGGGTGCTCGCCGACGCCGGCGTGACCGTGACCGCGTTCACCCGCTTCGAGGTGGGCCAGGCCTGATCGGTGTGACGGGGAGGTCGTTGGTGAGAGCCACGGCCTCCCCGTGGCATATCGTCTTACGGTGCCGCCCGAAGGGATCACGGGTGGCGGTGGATCGGAGGGGTCGATGACCGAGCAGGTGGAGCCGATGCTGCGAGCCCGGCGCGTAGTGCTCAAGCTGTCGGGTGAGGTCTTCGGCGGCGGTGCCGTCGGTGTCGCACCCGACGTGGTCGCGGGCATCGCCCAGCAGATCGCCGCGGTGGTACGCCGGGGCGTCCAGGTCGCGGTCGTGGTCGGCGGCGGCAACTTCTTCCGCGGCGCCGAGCTGCAGAAGCGGGGCATGGATCGGGCTCGGGCCGACTACATGGGCATGCTCGGCACCGTTATGAACTGCCTGGCGCTGCAGGACTTCCTGGAGAAGGAGGGCGTCGAGACGCGCGTACAGACCGCGATCACGATGGCCCAAGTCGCCGAGCAGTACATTCCTCTGCGGGCCATCCGCCACCTGGAGAAGGGCCGCGTGGTCATCTTCGGGGCCGGCGCGGGCATGCCCTACTTCTCGACCGACACCGTCGCCGCCCAGCGGGCGCTGGAGATTCACGCCGACATCGTGCTGATGAGCAAGAACGGCGTCGACGGCGTCTACACCGCCGATCCGCGTACGGACCCGACGGCGGTGAAGCTCGACACGCTAACGTTCGCGGAGGCGCTGCGCCGCGGGCTGCGCGTGGTCGATCAGGCCGCGTTCTCGCTGTGCATGGACAACGGCCTGCCGATGCTGGTCTTCCCGGCGGAAGGCGACGACAACATCGTGCGGGCCATCGGCGGGGAGAAGATCGGCACGCTCATCACCGCCTAGTGGCGGATGATGGAAAATGGCCCGGTTACGGGTACGAGTGACTGAGCACAAAAGGAGGCGACGAAGCCCGTGATCGACGACACGCTCCTCGATGCCGAGGAGAGAATGGACCGGGCGGTGGAGCACGCCAAGGAGGAGTTCGCGGCGATCCGCACCGGGCGGGCCAACGCGACCATGTTCTCCAAGATCATCATCGACTACTACGGTACGCCCACGCCGCTGCCGCAGATGGCGTCGGTCGCCGTGCCCGAGCCCCGCATGGTCATCATCAAGCCTTACGACGCGTCGCAGCTGGGCGCGATGGAGAAGGCGATCCGCGATTCGGACCTCGGCGTCAACCCCGGCAACGAGGGCACCGTCCTGCGCATCGTCGTCCCCCCGATGACCGAGGAGCGGCGCCGCGACATGATCAAGCTGGCCCGCCACAAGGGCGAGGAGTCCAAGGTCGCGGTGCGCAACGTGCGCCGCAAGGCCAAGGAGGAACTCGACCGCATCGTCAAGGACGGCGAAGCCGGCGAGGACGACGGCCGCCGCGCCGAGAAGGAGCTCGACGACCTCACGCACAAGTACACCGCGCTGATCGACGAGCTGCTCAAGCACAAGGAAGCCGAGCTGCTTGAGGTATGAGTGACGACGACGGTACGAACCCCGGCTGGGGCGCCGGTTCGAGCGCGTACGCCCGCCTGCGCCGCCTGAACGACGATGACGACGCCGGCCGCGGCGGCTTCTTCGATCGTACGGATGATCGTTTCGACGACTCGCCACCAGCCGGGGCTCCCGCGTCGCCGCCTGCCAAAGAGTCCCGCTCGGCGTCTCGGCGGCGCCGAACGGCCGACCGAACCTCCGAGCGGCCGGCGGAGCGAACCCCCGAACGAACCCCGGAGCGGCCGGCTGAGCGCAGCCCGGAGCGGCCGGCCGAGCGTACGTCGGACTGGGACTGGCTGCCGGACGCCGCTACGGAACGGACCCGCACCCGCGGCGCCGAGCCGGCGGATCCAGCCCAGCGCACCCGAGCCGACGCGACGAGAACCGACCTCTCCCGAGCCGACCTCGCGCGGGCCGAGCTGAGCCGGTCCGAACCTACGCGAGCCGAACTCGCGCGAGCCGAACTCGGACGCCCGGCGGAGCGCAGCACCCCGGCTGAGCGCAGCACCCCGGCTGAGCGCGCCAACCCCGCTGAGCGCACCAACCCGGTCGAGGACCGGCCGGCGGAACCGGTCGGCCCTGGTGGCGAGGATCCGAGCCGGCACGGCAAGCGCCGCCGCTCGGCCGGCCGCAACGTACCGGTGTCGATCGCGGTCGGCATTGTCCTGGCCGGAACCGTCCTGGGCGTCCTCTTCTACGCCAAGCCGTGGTTCATCGCGGTCCTCGTAGCGGCCGCGTGTGTCGGCATCTGGGAACTGGTGCGGGCCATCCGCAACAGCGACGCCAACCCGCCGGCGGTCCCGCTGATGGTCGGCGGCGCTGTCATGCTGGGCCTGGCCTGGTTCCGGGGCGTCGAGGCGCTCAGCCTCGGCTTGCTCGTCACCGTTCTGGCCGTTTTCGTCTGGCGGCTGGCCGACGGCCCGGCCGGATATCAGCGCGACATGGGTGCCGCCGCCCTCATTACCGTCTATGTGCCGTTCCTGCTGGGCTTCGCGGCTCCGCTCGCGACACCCGACGACGGCGAGTGGCGGATCCTGACCACGCTGGCGGCCGTGGTGCTCTCCGATACCGGCGGGTTCGTGGCCGGTGTCCTGTTCGGCAAGCGCCCGATGGCTCCCACCATCAGCCCCAAGAAGAGCTGGGAGGGGTTCGGCGGGTCGATTCTCGCCGCTGCGATCGGCAGTGCGGTGCTGATGTGGCTGCTGTTCGACGTGGCACCTTGGTGGGGTGCGCTGTTCGGAGCCGTGATCGCCGTCGCCTGCGTCCTCGGCGATCTCGCGGAGTCGTTGCTCAAACGCGATCTGGGCATCAAGGACATGAGCAACCTGCTGCCCGGCCACGGCGGGCTCATGGATCGGCTGGACTCCATCCTGTTCGCGCTGCCCACGGCGTACCTGCTGTTCCAGCTCCTCGCGCCGCCCGCGTAGCGGCACCGGGCGATCGGTGACTGACGCCACCGCGACTGAGAATCATGCTGCGAGCGTGGGAGACTGGACTGGCGATGACTGAATTGCCGCTGCTCTCCGTGGACCGCGAGCCCCTTGTGCTGGGCCGCGGCGCCAGCGAGCCCGCCGCCCGCGCGCGGCACCGGGCCAAGCTCCCCCCACGGCACCTGGCCGACCTCGACCTCGCCGGCCGCCGCGCGGCCGTCGCCGAGCTGGGGGAGAAGGAGTTCCGTGCGGCCCAGCTCTCCACGCACTACTTCGCGCGGCTTGAGCGCGATCCGCAGCGCATGACCGACATCCCGGTCGCGGCCCGCGGGCGGCTGGCCGGTGACCTGATGCCCCAGCTCCTTTCACCGGTACGCGAACTAGCCTGCGACGACGGCGCGACGCGCAAGGCGTTGTGGCGCTTGCATGACGGATCCCTGGTGGAAAGCGTCCTCATGGGGTACCCGGACCGGGTGACCGTGTGCATCTCCAGCCAGGCGGGCTGCGGCATGGCTTGCCCGTTCTGCGCGACCGGCCAGGCCGGGCTGACCCGGAACCTGTCGACGGCCGAGATCGTGGACCAGGTCGTCTATCTGGCCGGCATCGCCGCCTCCGGTCAGGTGACCGGCAGCCCGGCCCGCCTGTCGCACGTCGTGTTCATGGGCATGGGCGAACCGCTGGCCAACTACCCCCGCGTGATCGAGGCCGTACGCCGCCTGAGCGCACCGGCGCCCGAGGGCCTGGGCCTGTCCCAACGGCACATCACCGTCTCCACGGTCGGGCTCGTACCGGCGATGCGAAAGCTGGCCGACGAGGACTTGTCGGTCACCCTTGCGCTCTCGCTGCACGCGCCCGATGATGATCTGCGCGACGAACTGGTACCGGTGAACCAGCGGTGGAAGGTGAGCGAGGTGCTCGAAGCGGCGTGGGGTTATGCCGCGCGTACGGGGCGCCGTGTCTCCATCGAGTACGCCATGATCCGGGACGTGAACGATCAGCCGTGGCGGGCGGACCTGCTGGGCAAGCTGCTCGCGGGGCGCTTGGCGCACGTGAATCTGATCCCCCTCAACCCCACACCCGGCAGCAAATGGGACGCCAGTCCCAAGCCCGTGGAGCGGGAGTTCGTACGGAGGCTGCGCGCAGCCGGAGTCCCGACTACTGTGCGTGATACACGGGGACGGGAGATAGACGGAGCGTGTGGACAGTTGGCGGCTAGCGAGGAGTCGGCATGAGCGCACAGGGTGGCCAGCGTTTTCGGCGTCGAGCCGTGCGTCGTGGCTACAAGGTCGACGAGGTTGACACCTTCCTGGACCGGGTCGAGGCGACGCTCAACGGTGTGCCGGGCGCCCACGTGTCCTCCCAGGAAGTTCACGACGTGGTCTTCCGCGTGCGCTTCGGCGGCTATGACGAGTGGCAGGTAGACCTGCACCTCGACCGCGTGGAGCGCCAGCTCGCCGAGTTGGAGGACCGGGCCAAGCAGCCCGGCCGCGGCGAGGCACTGCGGGCGACCGAGCGGCCGGGGCCACCGGTGGGATCGCCGCCCTTGCCATCGCGGCCGGTGCCGCAGCCGGCGTTCGGCGGCGCCTCCTTCAGCGACAGCGGGTTCGACCCGGGCCGCCACGGCAAGACGGACATGACCACCGAGATCCGCATGCCGGGCGCGGACACCGGCCGGTTCGCGCCGCCGCCAGGTGGGTTCGACCGCCCGGCTCAGCCACCGTTCGCGGCCCCGCCGCCACCGCCCCCGCCGCCGCAGCCGGCGTTCGCACCGCCGTCGCGTGACACCTACGGCCCGGGGCCGGACTTCGACCGTACGGGCACGGGCGCATACGGTACGCCCACCGCAGCGCCGCCCGGCCCGTCCTTCGCCCCCCCGCCGCCGGCGCCGGGCGTCGGCGGCCCCGCCGCGGCCGAGGTACAGCGGGTCGATCAATTGCGGCGTACGTTCCAGTTGCGGCGGTTCGGCAGCGGCTACGACCCGGCTCAGGTGGATCGGCTGTTCGACGGCGTACTGAGCGCACTGGCCGGGCACAGCGGCTCGCCGAGCGACGCCGAACTCGATCCGGCCCAGTTCAGCCTGGTACCCGGCGGCTACTACGAAGCCGAGGTCGACGCGGCCCTGCGTGAGGTCCGCGACATGGTGCGGCGGCGGTAGCCGCCGAATAAGCGAGCAAACGGGCGCTCCGTCAGGAGCGCCCGTTTCTGCTTTTCGCCCTTGCCCCGCGGACCTTGCAGGGAGGCCGCTCTGTGCTGCTGGGCCTCGCCTTCGGCGAGGGCCGAATGTCGGCCGACCGGTGCACGACGGGAGCAACGCCGGGCGGGTCCCGCGGAGGGACATCAGCTCCTAAGGGTTTTTCAAACCGTTACGGCGCAAGACCGCGTCGACGACGAGAATGGCCACGATCCCCGCCGCGATGCCGCACAGCCAGATCACCTCGACGTTGCCCTGGTGGTTGCCGAGGAAGGCCATGAGCACCAGCAGGATGGCCGAAATGGTCCCGGCGATACGGGCCCCCTTGATCGGCGTCGGCTTGTGCTGATCGGGTGAGGTCACCGGTTCGGTTCCAGCCACAGTGGGTCCTTCCAGATAATGCTGTCCCGCTTAGTCTGGCACGCGTGCCCGGTCCGGTAGCCTCGGGGCGAGAATTGGCGGTACGCGCCGGTCAGCGGGCCACGCGGCGGAAGGGGAACGGCACAGTGCGGATCACGGGTACGGGTCATGCGAGCATGCGGATCGACACGCCCGCCGGGAGCATTCTGTGCGATCCGTGGGTCAATCCGGCGTACTTCGCCTCGTGGTTTCCGTTCCCGGACAACTCGCAGCTGGACTGGGAGCAGCTGGGCGACTGCGATTACCTGTACGTGTCGCACCTGCACCGCGACCACTTCGACGCGGCGCACCTGAAGCGGTTCGTTTCCAAGAAGGCCACGGTTCTGCTGCCGGAGTTCCCGACCAGTCAGCTTGAGGACGAACTGCGGGCGCTCGGATTCACGTCCTTTCTGAAGACCGTCTCCGATGAGGTGCACGAACTCGACGGCGGACTGAACATCATGATTCAGGCCCTGATCTCGCCGACCGACGGGCCGATCGGCGACTCGTCGCTGTGGGTCGAGTACGACGGCGTACGCGTGCTGAACCAGAACGACGCCCGGCCGACGGACCTGGTGCGGTTCGCGGAGCTGGGCCACGTGCACGCGCACATGCTCCAGTTCTCCGGAGCCATCTGGTACCCGATGGTCTACGAGCTGCCGCAGGCGGCCAAGACGGCGTTCGGCAAGCAGAAGCGGGACCGGCAGTTCGACCGGACCTGGCGCTACATCGACGATCTGAAGGCCGACTGGGTGTTCCCGATCGCGGGTCCGCCGTGCTTCCTCGACGACGAGCTGTGGCAGTTCAATGACCTCTTCGGGGACGAGGGCAACATCTTTCCGGACCAGTCCGTCTTCCTGCGCGAGTACGCCCGTGTCGGCGGAGCCAACGGAGTCGTCCTCCTTCCAGGGTCGGTGTCCGAACTCACGACGTCGTCGTGCGACACGGCGCACCCAGTCGACGATCTCGGCGAGTTCTTCGCGAACAAGGAAGCGCATCTGAAGGCGTACCAGGAGCGGCAGCGCGTCGTCATCGAGCGCGAGAAGGCGTCGTGGTCGCACCCGGAGGTTGACGTGCTGGCCGGGATGAAGGCGCGCATCGAGCCGCTGCTCGACGAGTCGGTACGGATGGCGCAGGGCGTGGGCGGGCCGGTCCGGTTCGATCTGACCGGCCCCGACGGTGAGGTGGCCGAGTCGATCGTGGTGGACTTCCCGAACAAGGAGGTCCGTCATGCGGCCGACGAGAAGGTCCGGTACCGGTTCAAGACCGAGCGGCGGCTGATCGAGCACCTGCTATACGTCGATGAGGGCGACTGGGTGAACTCGCTGTTCCTGTCCTGCCGGTTCTCCGCCGCCCGGATCGGTCAGTACAACGAGTTCGTGTACGCCTTCTTCAAGTGCCTGACCGAGGAGCGCCTCCAGTATGCCGAGGGCTGGTACGAGTCGCAGCGCCCGGACGCCGAGGACATCGTGATGGACGGCTGGAAGTTCCAGCGCCGCTGCCCGCACCTGAAGGCGGATCTGACGCGGTTCGGCATCGTCGAGGGCGACGTGCTGACCTGCCAGCTGCACGGCTGGAAGTTCAACCTGGCCTCGGGCAAGTGCCTGACGAGCGTCGGTCACGAGATCCGCTCCGAGAAGGCTTAAGGCCCTTCCGGGCTGGGAAGCATGATCGCCGGTGGGTGCCGAGGCGGGTGCGCGCCCCGATGCCCACCGGCGATCATGGCCGGTCAGAACAGCCCGGCGTAGAGCAGCCGGTTCGGCGACCCGCTGCCGGGTGAGGTGACCACTCCGGCCGTCGCGGCGGCGACCACCGCCGACTGCACCTGGGCCGGCGTGGCGGCCGGGTTGTTCTGCAAGTACAAGGCGACTGCACCGACCACATGCGGCGTGGCCATCGAGGTGCCGCTGATCGTGTTCGTCGCCGTCGTGCTGGTGTTCCAGGCCGACGTGATGTTCACGCCCGGCGCGAAGACGTCCACGCAGGTGCCGCGGTTGGCCCAGGACGGCTTGGCGTCGTTGATGTTCGTCGCCGAGATCGTGATCGCTTGGGTCACCCGGGCCGGGGACTGCGTACAGGCGTCGAGGGCGAACAGGCCCAGGAATCCGTTGCCGGCGGCGATGGCGTACGTGACGCCGGACGCGATGGAGGCGCGGACCGCGTCGTCGAGGGCGGTGTTGGCGCCGCCGCCCAGGCTCATGTTCGCGACCGCCGGCTGAACCGCGTTGGCGGTCACCCAGTTGATGCCCGCGATCACCTGGTCGGTCGTGCCCTGGCCGCTGCAGTTCAGCACGCGTACGCCCACCAGGCTGACGCCCTTGGCGACACCGTACGCCGTCCCGCCGATGGTGCCGGCGACGTGCGTACCGTGGCCGTTGCAGTCGGAGGCGTCGGCGTCGTTGTCGATGAAATCGAAGCCGGAGGCGGCGCGCCCACCGAGATCGGTGTGTCCAAACAGGATTCCGGTGTCGATGACGTATGCATGCACCGAAGGCGCTGTGTTCGAATACGTGTACGCCGTGTCCAGCGGCCGGTTGCGCTGATCGATGCGGTCCAGGCCCCACGACGGCGGATTGGGCTGGGTCGCGGTCAGCGAAACGATCGCGTTCGGCTGCACGTATGCGATCGCCGGATCGGCGGCGATCCGCCGCGCGGCCTGAGCCGTGCCGGTGAAGGAGAAGCCGCGCAGGCCCGCTGCGTAAGTCCGGTCCACTGTGGCGCCGTGGCGCCCGGCCAGGCGAGCCGCGTCGGACGCCGCTGCGGCGCCCGAAGACGAAGCGAATACCGCGATATAGCTATTGGCTACGACGGCTCCGTTAACGGGCCGGACGGCCGCTTCGGCCGGTGCGGCGGACACGGCCGAGGCCGGTGCGGCGACGGCTACCACGATCGCGGCAGAAGCGATCCAGGTACGCATATCCATCACTCCCACAGAGCCGACGCCGCGCGTACACGGAACCCCACGCGTACAACGCAAGCCAGGCTAGCGACGAAATCGTAATATGGGAAGTGGTCTATTAAAAAGATCCTCAATCGGACAACAGGCACACAGTTTGTGTCGAGCAACCGGCGCACAGTCTGGGTAGCCGGCCCGCAGAGTCCACAGTGCAGTCAGCTGGCGACCTGATGCAGCATGTCGTCGAGGTTCTGCTCGAATAGCCACTCGGCATCGCTGACGGCCCAGCCCAGATGCCCGAAGATTTCCATGGTGATCGAGCCGGACAGCCGGGCCCATCCGTTCACGAAGTAGACGACCCCCTCGATGGGCAGGGCTTGCAGCAGCACCTCGACGAGCGGGCCGTCGAGGGACTCGATCACGCCCGGCACCATCGGTACGGGTGGACCCGGCCGCGCCTGCCATACGGCGGCGAAGGGTTCGACGAAGGCGAGCGTGAAGTCGAGCCCGGCCTCCATCTTCGGGGTCGCCGGTGTTTCGCCGTCGGCGTTCGTGGTGGGCGCACCGCAGATCAGGGCGAACTCCTGCGGATGGGCGATGGCCCACCGCCGAAACGCCCGGCAGGACTGGCGCAGCCGCTCGACGGGATCCGTCTGGCCCTGCTGGGCGGCGACGACCTCCTTAGTCAGCGCGGCGTACCGGTCGGCGCACAGGTCGTCGGTAAGCGCTTCGAGACTGTCGTAATACCGATAGATCGCGGCCGCCGTCATGCCCATGTCGCGAGCGATCGCCCGCAGCGAGATGGCGCCGAGGCCGCGCTGGCTCAGCTGAAGCCGGGCGACCTCCTTGATCTCCGCCTTGGTCGCCTCGCGGAGCCGTTCCCGCCGGGTTGTCTGCACCTGAGTCCCGCCTTCTGACAGTTCCGCGCCTTGACAGAACGCTAACACCGTTGGCAATGTTAACGGCGTTTACTCAAATGAGCGTTGTGCACAGCGTAGCGCGCCGAAGGCGCGAGGGGGAGGAGCACGACATGTGGGGGAAGCTGATCCACCGGCTGCGCTGGCCGGTGCTGATCGCATCGATCGCAGTGGTTCTGATCAGCGGGCTGTGGGGCACCGGCGTCTTCGGCAAGCTCACCGGCACCGGCTTCGAGAACCGCACCAGCGAGTCCTATCTGGCCGCCCAGAAGGTCAAGGAGATCTTCGGCGATCAGGCCACCGACCTGGTGATCCTGTATACGGCGCCGGACGGCGGCCAGATCTCGGCGTACCAGAGTGCCGTCGCGGGCACCCTGGACAGCCTGAAGGCGGACCCCGAGGTGGCCGCGGTCTTCTGGGATCCGGCCACGATGACGTCCAACGACGGCCACTCCACCTACGCAGCCGTACGCCTGCACGGTGACGATCAGGACGCCAAACGCGATGTCTACGACGACCTCAAGGACCGGCTGACCGCACCCGGCGTGACGACCGAGGTGGGCGGCGGCATCGCGTTCCTCAAGGCGGCCAACACGCAGACGACCGAGGACATCGCGTTCGCCGAGACACTCTCGATGCCGATCCTGCTGCTGTTGCTGATCTTCATCTTCCGCGGCCTGGTCGCCGCCTTCACACCGCTGGCCGTCGGCGTGATCGCTTCGCTCGGCGCGTTCACCGCCGTCCGCCTGATCACGCTCGCCACCGATGTGAGCATCTTCGCGATCAACATCATCACGATTCTCGGCCTCGGCATGGCGATCGACTATGCGCTGTTCATCGTCAGCCGGTTCCGCGAGGAGCTGGCCGCCGGCCACGACACTCCGGATGCGTTGTCGCGTACGCTGTCGACGGCTGGGCGTACCGTCCTGGTGTCCGGGCTGACGATCGTCCTGGCGCTGTCGGCCCTCCTGGTCTTCCCGATGATCTTCTTGCGGTCCATGGGTTACGGCGGCATGGCCGCGGTCGGCGTCGCCATGCTCGCGTCGCTCACGACGCTGCCCGCGCTGCTCGCGGTCCTCGGCCCCCGCATCAACGCCGGCCGCCTCTTCCGCGGCAGGTCCACGCCCAGCGGCGCGTGGGCGCGTCTCGCGCACAGCGTCATGGGCAAACCTTGGTTGTACGCCACCGCAGTGGCCGCCATCCTCATCACGCTGGCGTTGCCGGCCTTGAAAATCAACTTCGGCGGGTTCGACGAGCGGTTGCTGCCGCCCGATTCCACCATCCGCACCGTCAGCGACCGGCTGGAGTCGGACTTCACGGCGGCGACGTCCAGCTACCCGATCGATGTGCTGATGCAGGGCACCACCCCGGCCGGTGCGGCATCCTTTGTGGACACGATCACCAGCGTCCGGGGCGTGACGGGCGCGAACCTCGTCGCGGTCGAGGACGGCGCGGCGCTCATCTCGGTGCGCTACTCGGGCGAGCCCAGTGCTTCGAGTACGCGCGAGATCGTGGCGGACCTGCGGTCGCTGGCGCCGCCCGGCGGCTCGCAGGTCCAGGTCACCGGCCGTTCCGCGGCCGACCGCGACCTGCTCGCCGCCCTCGGCGACCGGCTGCCGTGGGCCGCCGCCATCATGGCCGGGGCCACGTTCCTGCTGCTGTTCCTGGCGTTCGGCTCGCTGCTGCTGCCGATCAAGGCGGTCCTGATGAACATGATCTCCATTGGGGCGAGCTTCGGCGTGATCGTGTGGGGCTTCCAGGAGGGTCACCTGGCGTCGCTGATGAACTTCACGGCGACCGGCTTCCTCGACCCGTCCAACCTCATCCTGATGCTGATCATCCTGTTCGGCCTCGCCACCGACTACGAGGTCTTCCTGCTGTCGCGCGTACGCGAGGAGTGGGACCGGACCGGCGACAACACCACGGCAGTCGCCGGTGGACTGCAACACACCGGCCGGATCATCACGGCGGCCGCGCTGTTGCTGGTGATCGTGGTCGGCGGGTTCGCGACCGGCGAGATGGCGTTCATCAAGATGATGGGCGTGGGCATGATCGTCGCGATCGTGGTGGACGCCACACTCGTGCGCATGGTCCTCGTGCCGGCCACGATGCGGCTGCTCGGCCGGTGGAACTGGTGGGTGCCGGGACCGCTGGGCGCCGTCTATCGTCGATTCGGCATACAGCACGAGGGTCCGGCCGTGCCGGCCAGGCCCGCACCCTTGCGCGACCCCTCGCCCGTCCCTTAACTCCGAGCAGGATCAGGGATATTGCCCGGATCTTGGCCCAAGATCCGGGCAATATCCCTGATCCTGCCGGGATCTTGGCGGGGAGCAACCACGGAGGATCAACGGTGATCTACGAGACCCAGCGACTCATCGTCCGGGAGTGGACCGACTCCGCCGAGGACATCGACCGCCTCTTCGCGATCTACAGCCTCGAAGAGGTCACCAAATGGATCGGCATGCAGACGCCGCTCCAGACTCGGGACCAGGCCGTGGTCTTGCACCGGCGGTGGAGCGAGCACTGGGCCGATCCGCGCTACGGCCTGTGGGCGGTGCAGCTGAAGGAGACCGGGAAGGTCACCGGCAGCGTGCTGCTGGCTCCGCTGCCGGAGCCGTCGGACGGTTCGCGCAGCACCGGTGAAGTGGAGGTCGGCTGGCACCAGCATCCGGACTCCTGGGGCCACGGGTACGCCACCGAAGCCGCTCGGGGCGCCTTGGAACTGGGCTTCAGCTACGGCCTCGACGAGATCCACGCCGTCGCGTGGCCCGGCAACGACCGCTCCCTCGCCGTCATGCGGCGGATCGGAATGCACCCGGTCGGGCGTACCTTGAAGTGGTTCGCGCGGGAGACGGAGCACTACAAGATCCCTCGGCCGCGGGCGGGTGAGTAGGCGCCGCCTAGACTGGGCGGCGTGAGCACTCCCCGCAGCGTCGTCCTCCTCGGGTCGACCGGATCCATCGGCACCCAGGCGATCGACATCGTGCGGGCGAACCCGGACCGGTTCCGCGTGGCCGCGATCGGTGCCGGGGGCGGCAATGTCGAGCTGCTGGCCGCGCAGGCCCTGGCGCTGGAGGTCGACGCGGTCGGGGTGGCACGCGCGAGCGTGGCGCAGGATCTTCAGCTCGCGTTCTACGCCGAGGCCGCCCGGCGCGGGTACGCCACCGGCGCGTTCAAGATCCCGAAGATCCTGGCCGGGCCGCAGGCGATGACCGAGCTGGCCGAGTGGCCGTGTGACGTGGTTCTCAACGGCGTCGTCGGGTCCTTGGGCCTGCGGCCGTCGCTGGCGGCGTTGCGAGCCGGCCGGATCCTGGCCCTGGCCAATAAGGAGTCCCTGGTCGCCGGGGGGCCGCTGGTCCGCGCGGTGGCGAAGCCAGGCCAGATCGTGCCGGTCGACAGCGAGCACTCCGCACTGGCCCAGTGCCTGCTCGGCGGGGCCCGCAGCGAGGTACGCCGCCTGATTCTGACCGCCAGCGGCGGGGCGTTTCGCGGCCGGCGCCGGTCGGAGCTGGAGAACGTCACCGTCGAGGAGGCGCTCAAGCACCCGACCTGGGACATGGGGCCGGTCGTCACGATCAACTCGGCCACGCTGGTCAATAAGGGCCTGGAGGTCATCGAGGCGCACGAGCTGTTCGCAGTGGCGTACGACGACATCGAGGTGGTAGTCCACCCGCAGTCGGTGATCCACTCGCTGGTCGAGTACGCCGACGGATCGACCCTGGCCCAGGCCAGCCCGCCGGACATGCACCTGCCGATCGCCCTGGCCCTGGATTGGCCGCACCGCGTGGCCGGGGCCGCGACGGCGGTCGACTGGACCTTGGCTCACACCTGGGAGCTGCGCCCGCTAGACGATGAGGCATTCCCAGCGGTCGAGCTGGCCAAGGCGTGCGGCCGGGCCGGCCGGTGCCGCCCGGCGATCTACAACGCCGCCAACGAGGAGTGCGTAGCAGCGTTCTCCCAGGGAAGGCTGCCATTCTTGGAGATCGTGGACACGGTCGCCCGGGTGGTCGGCGACGCCCCCGATTTCGCCGAACCGGGTACCGTCGAGGACGTGCTCGCCGCGGAGCAGTGGGCGCGCGTTCGGGCCAACGAGCTCATCGGGCTTACCGCTGGCTCTGTGAAGGGAGCTTGATGCTGAACATCGTCGGGATCGTCCTCGGCGCGCTCGCCATCCTGGCCTCGGTCTCCCTGCACGAGGCCGGGCACATGGGCACGGCCAAGGCGTTCGGGATGAAGGTGACGCGCTACTTCGTCGGCTTCGGCCCGACCCTGTTCTCCTTCCGCCGCGGCGAGACCGAGTACGGCGTGAAGGCCATCCCGGTGGGCGGCTTCGTCAAGATCACCGGCATGACCCCGCAGGACGAGGACGCCGACGACCCACGGGCGATGTGGCGCTTCCCGGTCTGGAAGCGGACGATCGTGATGGCGGCCGGCTCGGTGGTGCACTTCATCCTGGCCTTCCTGATCCTATGGGGCGTCGCCGCCAACGCCGCGATGCCCAACCCGGCCAACCTCGGCCCGGTCGGCGAGCCCGGCCAGGTTCCCGCCTACGTCAGCGTCGCGTCGTGCGTACCCGTCGACTTGAAGACCGAGTGCAACGGCCTGAACGGTCCCGCGAACGCCGCGGGCATGAAGGACGACGACCTGATCACGGCCGTGGGGACCACGAAGGTCGCGTCGTACGCGGACCTGGTGACCGCGATCCGCTCGCTCCAACCGGGCGTAACCGTGCCGATCACCTACGAGCGCGACGGTAAGAGCGTCACCACCGCGGTGACCCCGATGGCCGCCTCGCGCCCGCCGATCGACGACCCGAGCGGCAAGACGCAGACGGTCGCGGCGATCGGCGTCGGGGTGACCTATGACCCGACCAAGCCGACCCAGGTGACTTACAGCGCAACCGAGGCGCTGCCCCGCGCCGCCGACCTGATGGGCCAGTCGTTCACGGGCGTCGTCGCGGCCTTCAAGAAGCTGCCCGACAAGATCCCCGGCTTGATCGACGCGATCGGCGGTGGCGAGCGCGACCCGGAGTCCCCGGTGAGCGTGGTCGGCGCCAGCCGGATCACCGGCGAGGCCGTGGAGTACGGCTCGTGGGCGATGTTCTTCCTCATCATCGCCGCACTAAACTTCTTCATCGGGGTGTTCAACCTGCTTCCGCTGCTGCCGCTGGACGGCGGCCACATCGCGATCGCCTGGTTCGAGAAGATCCGGTCGTTCGTCTACGCTCGACTCGGCAAGCGTGACCCGGGCCGGGTCGACTACTACAAACTGATGCCGCTGACGTACGCGGTGATCCTCGTCTTCGGCGCGTTCACCCTGCTGACCGTCACCGCCGACATCGTCAACCCCATCACGATCTTCAAGTGATTTTTGGAGTGCTGCAACTGTGACCGCCATCAACCTCGGCATGCCCGCCACCCCGCCGCCCGCCCTCGCGCCCCGGCGCCAGAGCCGGCAGATCATGGTGGGTTCGGTGCCGGTCGGCGGCGGCGCGCCGGTGAGCGTCCAGTCGATGACCACGACGCTGACCGCTGACGTCAACGCCACCCTGCAGCAGATCGCTGAGCTGACCGCGTCCGGCTGCCAGATCGTGCGGGTCGCGGTGCCCAGCCAGGACGACGTCGAGGCGCTGCCGGCGATCGCCAAGAAGTCGCAGATCCCGGTCATCGCCGACATCCACTTCCAGCCGAAGTACGTCTTCGCCGCGATCGACGCCGGCTGTGCGGCCGTACGCGTGAACCCCGGCAACATCCGGCAGTTCGATGACAAGGTGAAAGAGATCGCCGCCGCGGCTGGGGCCGCCGGTGTTCCGATCCGCATCGGTGTCAACGCCGGCTCCCTCGACAAGCGGCTGCTCGCCAAGTACGGCAAGGCGACCGCCGAGGCGCTGGTGGAGAGCGCCCTGTGGGAGTGCTCGCTGTTCGAGGAGCACGGCTTCCGCGACATCAAGATCAGCGTCAAGCACAACGACCCGGTCGTCATGATCCGGGCGTACCGGCAGCTGGCCGAGCAGTGCGACTACCCGCTGCACCTCGGTGTCACCGAGGCCGGGCCGGCGTTCCAGGGCACGATCAAGTCGTCGGTGGCGTTCGGCGCGCTGCTCGCCGAGGGCATCGGCGACACCATCCGGGTCTCGCTGTCGGCTCCGCCGGTCGAGGAGGTCAAGGTCGGCAACGCGATCCTGGAGTCCCTCGGCATGAAGGAGCGCGGCCTGGAGATCGTCTCCTGCCCGTCCTGCGGCCGGGCCCAGGTCGACGTCTACACCCTGGCCGAGCAGGTGACCGCGGCGCTGGAGGGTTTCCCCGCGCCGCTGCGCGTGGCCGTCATGGGCTGCGTCGTGAACGGACCGGGCGAGGCCCGCGAGGCCGACCTCGGTGTCGCCTCCGGCAACGGCAAGGGGCAGATCTTCGTCAAGGGCGAGGTCATCAAGACGGTGCCCGAGTCGCAGATCGTCGAGACACTCGTCGAGGAGGCTTTGAAGCTCTCCGTTCAGATGGGTGTCGAGCTGCCGGCGGAGCTGCGCGAGCTGGCCGGGCCGATCGTCTCCGTCCACTGACCATGATCAAAGGTGGGTTAGCGGTGCTGTATCGCCGCTAACCCACCTTTGATCTTGTCGCGCTCACTCCTCGGCGAGGATCGCGTACAGCTTGCGCCGCGTCTCGTTCAGAATCTCCAGCGCCCGAGCCCGCTGCTCGTCGGTGCCGGCCGCACCCACCTGGTGGAGCGCCTGCATGATCCCGAAGGCCGCCATGCGGAAGTCTTGAGCCTCGCTGACCTGGTCCTCGGTGAACTCGTTCCACGGGGCCTGGTCGGTCTCGCTCTCGGCAGCGGTCCGGCCCGCTTCGGTCAGCGCGTAACTCTTGCGGCCGTCGCCGGCCGTCGGCTCGATGAGGCCCTCGTCCTCCAGCAGCTGCAGCGTCGGGTAGATCGAGCCGGGGGAGGGGCGCCAGACGCCGCCCGTCCGGTTCTCCAGCTCGGAGATCATCTCGTACCCGTGCATCGGGCGCTCCAGGAGCAGCCCGAGGATCGCGGCGCGGACGTTGCCACGGCGGCTCCGGCCGCGTCCGCCGCCCCGGCCGCGGCCACCTGGCCCGCCCGGGAAGCCGCGTCCGCCCGGGAATCCGGGGAAGCCCGGCATGGGCGGGAACGGCGGACGGCCGTGGGCGAACTGGCGGAGGTGTTCGTGCGCTTCGCGCTCGTGGTGATGCCAACGCATCGTGGTCTCCTATCGTCGATCTATTAGCGATGCGTTTACGATATATCGCTAACGCATCGCCGTCAAGTCGGCGTCACGTCGGTCCCGGGTCGGTGCCGAGCCGCTGTCGGAACGCCGTCACCACCGAGCAAGACCGGGTGTCTGGCCTGCCAAGCTGCGGGCAAGCAGTCGCATAAGTAGTTCGCGTCTGGCAGGCTGTAACGGTGCTCACGAAGTCGGCCGTCCGGCAGCTGGGCGAGGGCGAGCGGTCCGAGGTGGAGCGTCTGCTCGTCGCGGATCCCTACGTCGCCGCGCAAGTCCACGAGCGCATCCTCGCGCGTGGACTGGGCTGGTGGCGCTCGGACGGCAAGCTGTTCGGCTACGGCCCGCGGGGGCGGATCGAGGCGATGTGCTGGCTCGGTACGCAGCTGACCCCGATCGCCTGTGATCACGCGGCGTTGGACGCGTTCTCGGAGATGCTCGTGCGGTTCGGGCGTACGTGCACCTCGATCGTGGGCCGCCGGGACCAGGTGCTCGAACTATGGGAGCGCATGGGTACGCGGTGGGGCCGGGCCCGCGACGTGCGAGCCGTACAGCCCCTGCTCGTGGCGGCCCAGCCGGCCGCGATCACGGCCGACCCCGACGTCCGGCTGCTCCGCCCGGACGAGGTCGACGTGCTCTTCCCGGCCTCGGTCGCCATGTACACCGAAGAAGTGGGTGTGTCCCCTTTGGACGGTGGCCGCGGCTACCGGCACCGCGTCGCGGAGCTGGTCCGGTCCGGGCGGGCGTACGCCAAGATCGTCGACGGCCGCGTGATCTTCAAGGCGGATCTGGCCGTCATCACCCCGCACACGGCTCAGGTGCAGGGCGTCTGGGTCGATCCACAGTGGCGTGGCCGGGGGATCGCAACGGCCGGGATGGCGGCGGTCGTCAACGACACGCTGCGCCGGGTCGCGCCGACGGTCAGCCTCTACGTCAACGACTACAACCTGCCGGCGCGGGCGGCGTACAAGCACTGCGGCTTCGAGCAGGTGGCCGAGCTGGCGACGGTGCTGTTCTAGCCGACGGGGTAGTGCTATACAGGCCGGCTGCCGCTGGTGCAACGATCCCGGCACGTGCACATGTCGCAGCACCGTGGGTGTGCGTACAACTCGGGGCCGCGGCCGCCCGCGCCGGTGGTCGACAGCAACGGTGCCGGCGACGCGTTGGCGGGGCGCACGATCTGGGATAACCGGTTGGGAGCGGGCCCACCGGGATGCGACCATCCGGGGCGTGGCGCTTCTGGAAGCTGAGAACCTGACCAAGACCTTCCGGCGGCCGGAGAAGGATCCCGGTTTGAAGGGCTCCTTCAAACACCTGATCCAGCGCCGGTTCACCACCATGACCGCGGTCGACCGGGTCAGCCTGTCCATCGAGGCCGGCGAGGCGGTGGCCTATGTCGGCCCCAACGGCGCCGGCAAGTCGACGACCATCAAGCTGCTGACCGGCATCGTCGAGCCGACCAGCGGCGAGGTGCGGGTGGGCGGGATCGTCCCGCACCGCAACCGCATCGCCAACTCCCGCCAGATCGGCGTGCTGTTCGGGCAGCGTACGCAGCTGTGGTGGGACCTGCCCGTGCGCGAATCGCTGGCTCTGCTGCGCGACATGTACGACCTGACCCCCGACCAGTACCGGCGGCGGTTGCAGCGGTTCGAGGAGGTGCTCGGCCTCGACGAGCTGCTGCCGGTGCTGGCTCGCAAGCTCTCCCTGGGCCAGCGCATGCGGGCCGATCTCGCCTGCGCGTTGCTGCACGATCCGAAGATCGTCTACCTCGACGAGCCGACGATCGGCCTCGACATCGCGGTCAAGGATCGCGTACGCGAGTTCCTGCGGCAGCTCAAGGCCGAAGGCACGACCATCATCCTGACCACCCACGACCTGGGCGACATCGAGGACACCTGCGAGCGGATCGTCATCATCGACGGCGGCCGCATCATTTACGACGGCAGCCTGGCCCAGGTCAAGGACGAGTACGCCCGCGAGCGGCGCGTCCATCTTCAACTGGCCGAAGACCTCCCGCTCGACGTGCTGGCGTTGCGGTTCCCACAGGCGCTCGTGACCGCGGGTGAAACGCATCGGGAATTCACGGTCGCGTTCGACAAGGCCGACCTGACCGCCGGTGCGATCCTGGCCGGGGTCGCGCAGACGGCCGAAATCCTGGAGGTCCGCATCGACGAGCCGGCCATCGAGGACGTCGTCCGCAAGGTCTACGCCGGTGAGCTGACGCTGAGCGAGACCGCGTCATGAGGGCGTACGCCACGATGGCCCGCCTGTCGATGCGGACCACCTTCGCCTACCGGCAGGCGTACGCCCTCGGCACGGCGGCCAGCTGCCTGGGTCTGGTCGCTTCGCTGGCGCTGTGGAGTGCTCTGCTGTCGGGCGGTGCCCAGCTGGGCGGCTTCACGCTCACCGAAATGAAGGGCTACATGCTGGTGACCTTCGCGACGAACTGGCTGGGCAACGCGGTCGGGGAGTGGTCGCTGGCCAACCGCATCCGCGACGGTCAGGTCGCCATCGACCTCGTACGCCCGATCGCGACGCAGCGGCTCATGTTCGCTCAGGTGGCCGGTGGCTTCCCGGTCGAGGTGCTCATCATCGGCGGGGCGGCGGCCGGCTTCGTACTGCTGGCTGGGCCGGTACCGGCGCCGCAGCGCCCGCTGCTGCTTTCGGTGAGCCTGCTTCTGGTCATCCCGTTGCGGTTCGGCATCGGCTTCCTGACCGCGCTGGTGGTGTTCTGGACCGAGAACTTCCACGGCGTCGCCTGGGCCCGCAACGCGGTCAGCCAGCTGTTGTCCGGCTCGCTCGTGCCGCTGGCTCTGATGCCGCAGTGGTTGCAGGTGACCGCGGCGGTGCTGCCCTTCGCCAGCCTGACGTCCAGCCCGGCCCTGATCTATCTCGGGAAGGTGGACACGGCCGGGGCGCTCGGCTTGGTCGGGCTGCAGATCTTCTGGACGGTCGCGATCTGGTTCGGGGCGCAGCTGGCATTCCGCGGTGCTTCCCGGCAGGTGACCGTCCATGGTGGATAGTGTGCGTACGCTGCGCCGGTCGGTGTTCCTTTACCGGCGCAGCCTCGGCGCGGTAGTCCGGTCGGTGCTGGAGTATACCGCCGACTTCTGGATCCTCATCGTCGCCGGGATCGTCACGCAGTCGCTCGGCTTGGTGTTCCTCAGCGTCGTCATGGCGCGCGTACCGCAGATCAACGGGTGGTCGTACGCGGAGATGGTGTTCATCTACGCCCTCGCCGGAATCAGTTCCAGCATCGTCCCCGTCGTCGCCGACGGCATCTGGGCGCTGGCCGGGCTGATCCACAATGGAAAGCTGGATTATCTGCTGACCCGGCCGTATCCGCCGCTGCTCCAGGTGATGAGCATGTGGGTGGGCTTCAACGGCGTCGGTGACCTCGTGGCCTCCACGGTGATGCTGGCTTGGGCGCTGGCCAGCGTCGCCATCGCCTGGTCACCGGGGATGGTGCTGGCCTTCGTCGTGCTCGTGCTCAGCGGCATGGCCCTGCGAATCGCGCTGGCGGTGGCATCGAACGCCGTGTCGTTCTGGCTGAAGATGCCGGTGCCGATGTTCGCCATGGCGCTGTGGCAGGTCGGCGAGTTGGCCCGCTACCCGCTCGGCATCTACGGTCTCGCGATGCGCGTACTCCTCGGGGTCGCGATCCCGTTCGCCTTCGCCGGTTTCATCCCGGCCGCGTGGCTGCTCGACCGCACCGGGTACGCGTGGCTCGGCGTCTTGGCACCGCTGGTCGCCATCGCGGCGTGGATCGCCGCTGTCTGGATCTTCCGCCGCGGCCTGCGCCGCTACGAAAGCGCCGGCCACTGACCCGCCACCCACTCGGCCTCAAGATCCCAGCCAACGCAGAGGGGGTGGCGGTCAGCTCAGAACGCGGCGGAAGGCGTCGACGGCTCGGGTCGTGACCCAGTGCCGGTTGTGCGCGAACGGCCCGAACCGTTGCGGATTCAGCGAAGCGACGTCCCATTCGGCGGCACCGGAGGTGATCTGCTCGGCGAGCGTCTTGCCGACGCCGGCGGCCAGAGCCATGCCGTGCAGGCCCATGCCGGCGGCGACCCAGAGGCCCGGGATCTCGGTGGCGCCGACGACGGGCTCCCCGTCGGGCGTGAAACCCTCCGGCCCGCAGATGATTTTGGCGACCGGGGGCAGGCCGGGAACCCGGGCCGCAGCGGCGGCGAAAACGTCGTCGACCGGCCCGGCGGGGGCCAGCGTACGCGGTTGGGCCAGCGGCACCGAACCGTTCAGCGGCCACCCCGGCTGCGGTACGGCCGCGTACCCGCCGATGATCAGTCCACCGCCGGCCGCGCGCAGGTAGAGGTTGTTCTCGGCGTCGCGTACGGTCGGCGTGGTGTCCGGGTCGAGCGGCGGTGCGCACGGTTCGGTGACGGCGTACTGGTGGTTGATGGGGACCACGGGCACGGTCGCGCCAGCTTGATGCCCCACAGTGGACGATGCTGCGCCGCAGGCGATGACGACCGCGTCGGCCCGGATGTCGCCGCCGGCTGTACGCACGCCGACGACCCGCTTGCCGGTCGTGAGAAACCCCGTCACGCGTACGCCGGTCCGGATCGTGGCACCGAGTGCCCGCGCACCGGCGGCGTACGCGGTGACGCTGTCGCGGGGCCGGACGAAGCCGTCACCGGGCAGCCATCCGGTGGCCTGGACGTCAGCGAGGTCCAGCCAGGGCGCCAGCGGCACGGCCGAGGAGGCGGTCCGCAGTTCCATGACGACGCCCTGTTCCTCGGCGGCGTGGGCCTGGCGGCGCAGCTCGTCCACGCCGGCCGAGGTGATGGCCAGGCGCAGCCCACCGGCCGGGCGCCAGCCGGGATCCAAACCGGTCTCGGCTTGCAGTACGCGAGCTAGAGCGGGCAGGTACGACACGAGCTTGCGATGGGCGGGGCCGCCTCGCAGGGCGGTCACGAAGCCGGCCGAGTGCCACGTCGTGCCGTCGGTCAGCTCGTGCTGCTCCAGCAGCGTGGTGCCGGTCCACCCCAGCCGGGCCAGGTGATAGGCCACTGAGCAGCCCACGACGCCACCGCCGATGACTACGGCTCGCGTCTCAGTGGTCACGTAGAGAGGACTACCAAAGCGGCGACACGATGCGCTATAGCCGTGCGGTCGGATCTCCCGGCCGCTGGACAAAAAGATCCGCTGACGCGCCCGGCGCGGTTGACGGCGACCAGGACCGCCGGTAGATCTAGCCGTGTGAACGCACCGACGAGCGCGAGCGAGGGCCGCGCGCCGATGACCATCGAGGCGCTGCGCGTGGCCATCGCCGCGGGCACGGCCGACACGGTGGTCCTCGCACTGACCGACATGCAGGGGCGGTTGCAGGGCAAGCGCCTGCACGCACCGTACTTCCTCGATGAGGTGCTCGCGCACGGCAGCGAGGCGTGCAACTACCTGCTGGCCGTCGACGTCGAGATGACGACCGTCGGCGGGTACGCCATCTCCGGCTGGGACCGCGGCTACGGTGACTTCGCGATGGTACCCGACATGAGTACGCTGCGACGCCTGCCGTGGCAGCCGGGCACCGCGCTGGTGCTGGCCGACCTCGCCTGGCTGGACGGCACACCGGTGGCCGAGTCCCCCCGGCAGGTCCTGCGCCGCCAGCTCGACCTGCTCAACGAGGAGCACGGGCTGCGGGCGTACGTCGGCACCGAGCTGGAGTTCGTGGTACACAAGGATTCCTATGAGGACGCTGCCCGCAAGGGCTACCGCAACCTCGTGCCGGCCAATCAGTACAATGTGGACTACTCACTGCTGGGCACCGCCCGGGTCGAACCGCTGCTGCGCCGGCTGCGCCTGGACATGGCGGGCGCGGGCCTGGAGCCCGAGAGCGCCAAGGGCGAGTGCAACTTCGGGCAGCACGAGATCGCCTTCCGGTATGACCAGGCCCTCGTCACCGCCGACCACCACACCATCTTCAAGAACGGGGCGAAGGAGATCGCCGCCCAGGACGGCTGCTCGATCACCTTTATGGCCAAGCCCAACGCCCGCGAGGGCAGCTCCTGCCACATCCACTTCTCTCTGCGTACCCCCCAAGGAGAGCCGGTGATGGCCGGAGCCGGCGGCCTTTCGCGGCGCGGCGAGCACGTTCTGGCCGGGATGCTGGCGGCCACGCGCGAGCTGGCCCTCCTGCTGGCCCCGAACATCAACTCCTACAAGCGCTTCCAGGCCGCCTCGTTCGCGCCGACCTCGCTGCGCTGGGGGCGCGACAACCGCACGTGCGCCCTGCGCCTGGTCGGCGACGGCCCGTCGCTGCGCATCGAGCACCGCGTGCCGGGCGCCGACGCGAACCCCTATCTCGCGATCGCCGCGCTGGTGGCGGCCGCGCGGCACGGCCTGTCCCGGGAGCTTCCTCTCGAAGAGGAGTACGCCGGAAACGCGTACGCCGATAGTCAAGCGCCCCGCGTGCCGGGCACGTTGCGGGATGCCCTGGCGGCGTGGCGCGGTTCCCCGTTCGCCCGGGAGTCCTTCGGCGACGCCGTCGTGGACCATTACGCGCGGGCGGCGGAGGTCGAGATCGAGGCGTTCGACGCGGCCGTCACCGACTGGGAGATGCACCGAGGGTACGAGCGGCTGTGAAAATCCTCAATCCGGCGACCGGTGCGCCGATCGCCGACATCGCGGCGGCCTCGCCGGACCGGGTCGACTCGGTGGTGGCCGCGGCCCGTTCTTCGGCCGGGGCCTGGGCCGCAGTGAGTCCCGCCGACCGGGCCCGGCTGCTGCGCCGCTTCGCCGACGTGGTGGACGCCCACCGCGACGAGCTGACCGCACTGGCCATCTCGGAGTCCGGTCATCCCGTCGGGCTGGCTTCCTGGGAAGCGGCGCACGTACGCGACGTGCTGCACTACTTCGCGGGTGCGCCGCAGCGGCTGATCGGCCAGCAGATTCCGGTGCCGGGCGGGCTTTCCGTCACCTTCCACGAGCCGTTGGGCGTCATCGGCGTGATCGTGCCGTGGAACTACCCGATGCCGATCGCCACGTGGAGCTTCGCACCCGCGCTCGCCGCCGGAAACGCGGTCGTGCTCAAGCCGGCGGAGGCGACCCCGCTGACCGCGCTGCGGCTGGCGGAACTGGGGCTGGCGGCGGGATTGCCCGAGGGCGTGTTCAGCGTCGTGCCCGGCGAAGGGCCGGTGGCCGGCAAGCGCCTAGTCGAGCACCCCGACGTTGCCAAGATCAGTTTCACCGGATCCACCCGGGTCGGCAAGCAGATCATGGCCAGCTGCGCGGAGCAGGTGAAGCGCGTGACGCTGGAGCTGGGCGGCAAGAGCGCCAACATCGTGTTCGCCGACGCCGACCTCGATCGCGCTGCGGAGACCGTGCCGGATTCCGTATTCGACAACGCCGGGCAGGACTGCTGCGCCCGGTCCCGGCTGCTCGTCGAGCGTACGGTCTACGACGAATTCCTCGCCCGGCTGGAGCCGGCCGTCACCGGCTGGCGGGTCGGCGATCCCACCGCCGCGGACACCCAGATGGGCCCGCTCATCTCCGCTGCACAGCGCGAACGCGTGGACTCTTATGTCCGCGAAGCCGAAGTGCTGATCCGCGGCACCGCACCGGCCGGCGACGGTTTCTGGTACGCCCCCGCGGTCCTGGCCGGTGGCGACACCACCACCCGGCAGTGGCGCGAGGAGATCTTCGGCCCGGTCGTCAGCGTCCTGCCCTTCGACGGCGAGGACGACGCGATCCGGATGGCCAACGACACGGCGTACGGGTTGTCCGGCTCGGTGTGGACCGCCGATCTGGGCCGGGCGCTGCGAGTCGCTCGGGGCGTACAGACCGGGAACCTCAGCGTCAACTCGCACTCCAGCGTCCGCTACTGGACGCCGTTCGGCGGGATGAAGCAGTCCGGGTTCGGCCGCGAACTCGGCCCCGACGCGCCGCTGGCCTTCACCGACACCAAGACCGTCTTCTTCGCCAGCTAAAGGGGATCAGCGTGAACCGACTTGAGGGCCGCGTCGCCGTGGTCACCGGGGCCGCGAGCGGGATCGGGCTGGCGACATCGCGCCGGTTCGCCGCCGAAGGCGCCACGGTGGTCACAGTGGACCTGACCGACACCGCCGGCCTCGCCGCCGAACTGGGTGGCGACCCGGTCCGGGCCGACGTCGCCGACGAGGATCAAGTCGCGGCCCTTTACGCCGGGGTGAAGGAGCGCCACGGCCGCCTTGACATCGCGTTCCACAACGCCGGGATCTCGCCGCCCGACGACGATTCGATCTTGACTACGGGCCTGGACGCCTGGGAGCGCGTACTGCGTGTCAACACCACGAGCGTCTATCTGGGCTGCAAGTACGCCCTGCCGATCATGCTGGAGCAGGGCCGTGGCTCGATCATCAACACCGCCAGCTTCGTCGCCCTCATGGGCGCGGCCACGTCGCAGATCGCGTACACGGCCAGCAAGGGCGGGGTGCTGGCGATGACCCGAGAACTCGGCGTGCAGTTCGCACGGCAGGGCGTACGCGTCAATGCGCTGTGCCCCGGTCCCGTCGCGACACCGCTGCTGCTGGAGCTGTTCGCCAAGGATCCCGAGCGGGCCGCCCGGCGCCTGGTCCACGTGCCGATGGGCCGGTTCGCCGAGCCCGAGGAGATCGCGGCCGCGGTGGCGTTCCTCGCCAGCGACGACGCCTCCTTCGTCACCGCTTCGCAGTTCATTGTGGACGGCGGGATCACCGGAGCCTACGTCACGCCGTTATGACCCTTGGTAGACGTTCCACTGATTACGTCACGGGCAGTCAAGGCGTGGGGGATGCCGTTAATGTGGAGGGCTGTTGGGTAAAACGGCGGGGATGGTAGCGACCGTGAAACGACCGATCATCGGGTTGACGACCTACGTCGAGCCGGCCTCGTGGGGGTTGAACCGCGAGGTTTCGGCGGCGCTGCTCCATATGGCGTACGTGACTGCGGTGAAGGCGGTCGGTGCCCGGCCGATCCTGCTCCCGCCGGACGATCTCGACGTCGACATCCTCGACCACCTCGACGGCCTCGTCCTGGCCGGCGGCGCCGATGTGCACCCCCGCCTCTACGGCCAGGAAACGCATCCCGCGACGCATCCGCGAGACGACCGCGACGCCGGTGAGCTGCCCCTCGCTCGGGCCGCCTTGGACCGAGATCTGCCGATCCTCGGCGTGTGCCGCGGCATGCAGCTGCTGGCGGTGGCCGCGGGCGGCTCGCTGCATCAGCACCTGCCCGACGTCGTGCAGAACGATCTGCACCGGCCCGCGCCGTTCGACCGGATCTCGCTCGGCGAGCACGTCGTCCACGTCGAGCCCGGTACGCGCTGCCACGACATCCTCGGCGGCGTGATCAAGGTCAACTCCCTGCACCATCAGGCCGTTGCCGACCCCGGAGCCTTCACAGCGGTCGGCTGGTGCATCGACGACGGTATGATCGAGGCCATCGAATCGACGGCGCACCGATTCGCCGCCGGTGTGCAGTGGCATCCCGAGATGGAAGCCGACCTGCGCATGTTCCAGGGTCTCGTCGACGCCACACGCTGAGCTGCTGGGCTCGGTCGGCGCGTTGATCATGAGGTTTGGGGGGTCGACACGCCGCTCACCATGACCCGAAGTTTCATGATCAACACGGCGGGTGCGCTGCGGGGGAGAGCGGCGGGCACGGTAGGGTCGGGATCATGACGGTACGCGCGCCCTTGAAGCCCGGGAAGCAGTCGCCGCCACGCAAGGTCCCGGCGCACATCGAGCGCCCGGAGTACGTCGGCCGCAAGGAGCCCCGCCGGACCGGCACGGAGATCCAGGACGCCGAGACGATCGAGCTGATGCGGCTCGCCGGGCGGCTGGCCGCGCAGGCCACCGTCCTCGCCGGTGAGCACTGCAAGCCGGGCGTCACCACCGACGAGATCGACCGGGTGGTGCACGAGTTCCTCTGCGACCACGACGCCTACCCGTCGACCCTGGGCTATCGCGGGTACCCCAAGAGCTGCTGTACCAGCCTCAACGAGGTCATCTGCCACGGCATACCCGACTCCACCGTGATCGAGGACGGCGACATCATCAACGTCGATGTCACGGCGTACATCGGCGGTGTGCATGGGGACACGGACGCCACGTTCTGCGTCGGCGGCGTGTCCGAGGAGGCCCGGCTGCTCGTCGAGCGTACGCACGCGGCGATGATGCGTGGCGTCAAGGCGGTCGCACCGGGCCGGCAGATCAACGTGATCGGCCGCGTCATCGAGTCGTACGCCAAGCGCTTCGGCTACGGCGTCGTGCGGACGTTCGGCGGCCACGGCATCGGCCGATCCTTCCACAGTGGACTATTCGTGCCGCACTTCGACTCGCCCGGTGCGACCGAGACGATGGTCCCCGGCATGACCTTCACGATCGAGCCGATGATCACGCTCGGCACCACGGCGTACGACCTGTGGGCCGACGGCTGGACGGCGACGACCAAGGACCGCCGATGGACCGCTCAGTTCGAGCACACCGTTCTCGTGACCGAGAGCGGCTACGAGATCCTGACGCTGCCATGACCGAACCGGCGGCGCTCGACCCGCACCACCACTCCGACGTCTCGGGTGGCTGGCTGCGCCCGGCCGTCTTCGGCGCGATGGACGGCCTCGTCACCAACATCGGGCTCATCGCCGGTGTGGGCGGCGGCGGCCTGGCGCCCAGCGCGATCATCCTGACCGGCCTGGCCGGCCTGGTCGCCGGGGCGATCTCGATGGCGCTGGGCGAGTACACCAGCGTGAAGACCTCGAACGAGCAGATCGAGGCCGAGCTAGCCAAGGAGCGCCGCGAACTCGAACACTTCCCCGAGGCCGAGGCGGAGGAGCTGGCGCTGCGCTGGGCCGAGCGGGGGCTGCCGGAGGACCTGGCCCGCAAGGTCGCGCACATCATCAAGGAGAACCCGGAGGAAGCGCTGCGCGTACACGCCCAGGAGGAGCTGGGCGTCGTGCCGGAGAGCGCGCCGAGCCCGTGGACCGCCGCGTTCTCGTCGTTCGTCTGCTTCGCGATCGGTGCGATCGTTCCGCTCACGCCGTACCTGCTGGGCGGCGAGTCGCTGTGGATCGCGCTGGCCGTCGGCGGCGTCGGCCTGTTCGTCGCCGGTGCGCTCACCGCCCGGTTCACCGGCCGGCCGTGGTGGCGCAGCGGACTGCGTCAGCTGGTGCTGGGGATGCTCGCCGCCGGTGCCGCGTACTTGATCGGCAAGCTCATCGACACCGGCTCGACCGGTCTCTAGCTTCGCGGTGTGAGCTTGAAGATCCGCAACTCGCGCGGCGCGGCCCGCTTCGCATAGACGGCGTACGCCGGCCACGTCTCCAGCAGCAGTCCCAGGAGCCGATCGCGTTCGGCGCCCGACATCAGTGCCGCTTCGACGGGAATCGTCCGCCCCTTAAGGCGTACCACTGCTTGGGGATTGGCCAGGAGATTCGCGGACCAGGCGGGGTGCGCGGCCTGGCCCCAGTTGGAGCCGATGACCGCGAAGCCGGCGCCGTCGGGCGCGTAGGTGAGCGGCTGGGTCCGCGGCTGGCCAGACCTGCGGCCGGTGGTGGTGATGATCAGCGACGGAGCTATACCGAGCGCGACGACGCGGCCCTTGGTCGCGCGGGCGACAAACCGGTCGATGGGCACAAGAGCGCGGGCAGTTCGGGCAAACCACCGGTACCTGCCGAGGCGCTGGAGGAGCGACATCGGGTCATTATGCGGTCCAAGCGGGCCGGTGACCCTCGCGGTCCTCCCCTTCCATGGCCGCTGACCAGGTATGTAACGGTCCAGAAACATGTGTCGCTCCGTCGAGATGCGACGCTGCGCCGAGCACGTATTCGTCCAGTGGAATGTCAAGACATTGAGAACTTGGTCTGCCCGGGTTGAAGCGATCGGACAAGTCATGGTGGAATCGGCGCCGTGCCCCGTGTGAGTCTTCGCGATGCCCGCATCCGGACGAAGCTGGCGGCCGTGCTCCTGATTCCTGTGATCAGCACGCTGGGGCTGGCCGCGGCGGTGCTGACCGACAGCGGTCGGCACGCGTCGCAGGCGCGCATGGCCACGCAGCTCGCCGAAGTTGCACAGAAAGTGACGGCGCTCAGCGACGCGCTCCACCACGAACGGATGACAGCCGCGGCGTACGTCAACAAGTCGATCGCGAACACATCGGTCCTGCGAACGTTCTTCTCGGACACCGACGCCAAGATCGCCGAGTATGAGTCCGCGCGTGGCCGGATCGAGCAGCCGCCCGGTACGCTCAACGCGCGGTTCGACCGCATCGCCACGGATATGGAGGCTCTCGCGGGCATCCGGATGGCCGTTCTCAGTACGCCCGACACGACGGTCATAACCATACTGAACCGCTACGGCGCGATTGCGACCAATTTGGACGCTTACGTGATCGACGCGGCGTCCTGGGTGACCATCGACGGCGAACTGGCGGTGCAAGCACGAGCGGTGGCGGCGTACTCGTCGGCTCGGTCCTACGCGGCCGACCAGCAATCGGCCGCGTACGCCGCCTTGACCGCGCCCGGTGGCATCACGCGAGAACTGCACGAGGCTTATGTCGGCGCGTACACGGCGCAGCAGGTGGCGCTGCGGACCTTCGACCAGGTCGCCCCGGCCGATCTGAACGAGGTCGCCCAGACCATGGTCAACGGCGACATCGCGAGCAAGGCCACTGTCGCGGCCACCAACGTCTCCCGCTCGGCCAACAACGACCGGCGCATCACCGCCGACCAGGCGACGCACGACATCGGCGCCCTCGTCGACCTGATGCGCCAGGCCCAGGAGCGGCTGGAGATCGACTATGTGGCCGCCGCCGACGCCGAGCTGACCGCGGCGAACAACTTCGTCAAGGTGCAGTCCGCCGTCCTGGCCGCGCTGTTCCTGGCGGCCATCTTCATGGGCATCTTCGTCGGCCGCGTGATGATCCGCTCGCTGGAGCGGCTGCGCAGCGGCGCGCTCGCGGTCGCGCACCGCAGCCTGCGCCTGACCGTCGACAAGCTCAGCGACGCGCGCGGGCTGGACGAGCGGACCGCCGACGCGCTGGTCCGCGAGATGGGCGAGGACATCGGCGTCGTCAGCGCCGACGAGATCGGCGAAGTGGCACAGGCCTTCCACGTCGTCCACCGCGAGGCCGTACGCATCGCGGCCGACCAGGCCATCCTGCGGGCCACGGTGTCGGGCATGTTCCTCAGCCTGGCCCGGCGCAGCCAGACGCTGGTCGACCGGATGATCGCCGAACTGGACGCGATCGAACGCCACGAGCAGGACCCCAAGCGGCTGGCCGAGATGTTCCGCCTGGACCACCTGGCCACCCGGATGCGCCGCAACGACGAGAACCTGCTCGTGCTCGCGGGCGCCGACGCCAGCCCGGCCCGGGGCTCGGACGCCGGCCTGGAGGACGTGCTGCGCGCCGCACAGTCCGAAGTGGAGCTTTACGACCGGATCGAGTTCGGCGCGGTCGACCACGACACGATGGTCGCGGCGCAGGCGGTCAACGACGTCGTGCGGATGACCGCCGAGCTGATGGACAACGCGACCCGGTTCTCGCCGCCCGGCACCGTCGTGCTCGCCGACGCCCGCCGCATCGCCGACTACGTGCTGATCCAGGTCGAGGACCGGGGCTTGGGCATGTCGGACGAGCAGCTGATGGCGGTCAACGACCGGCTCGCCACGCCCGGCGCCGTCGACGTGTCGGCCTTCCGCATGATGGGTCTGGGCGTCGTCAGCCGCCTGGCCAACCGCTACGGCGTCCGGGCCGAGCTGCGCCGCAACGCCGACAGCGGCATCACCGCCAGCCTGATGCTGCCCCGCGCGATCCTGATCCTGCCCCGGACGGACTCCGGCCCTCGCGGTCGCCACCAGCTCGCGATCGGCGAAGGCGGCCGCCATGCGGCCCTGCCCGCCGGCCCGCCGCCGAGCGCCCCTTACTCCGGCCTGCCCAGCCGCGTACCGGGGCAGCAGATCGGCGGCGAGCCGATGAGGGCACCGTCGATGCCGGTGTCGGCCGCGCCCTTCACGTCCCCGCCCTTCTCGTCTCCGCCGTTCTCGTCTTCGCCGATGGCTAGGCCGGTGTCCGCCGCGCCCAGCCATGTGGCTCCCGCGCCGCCGCCCCCACCCGCGCCGCCACCGGCCGCGCCGCCGCCTCCAGCGCTCGACGACACCACCGAGATGCCGATCTTCCGGCAGATCCAGGCGTCCTGGTTCGGCTCACTGCCCGAGGAGACCGCCGACGAGGCCCCCGCGCCGCCGATGCGGGTGACCGGGCGGGCCACGGTGCAGCAGGACACCGTCCGCACCGACTGGCCGAGCGCTGGTGCGCCGCCTGCCCCCGCCCTGTCGCCGCCGGTGTCCACGCCCGCGCCGGCCCCCGCAATGCCACCGCCATCGGTCCCGGCGCCGGTCTCGCTGCCCACCGTGCCGCCCGCCGCTACGCCCGCACCTGTAACGCCTGAACCCGTGACGCCTGAACCCGTGACGCCGGAACCGGTGATGATGCCTGAACCGGTGATGATGCCTGAACCGGTTGCGTCTGAACCGGTTGCGCCGGAGCCGGTCAGGCCGGCACCAGCGCCGCCCGTACCTGCGCCGCTGCCGGACTCGCCGGCCATACCGCGCCAGCGCGTAGCGGCCGTCGACGTCGTCGCGGGCAAGATCCCTCCTTCCGTCTCACCGCCCGCTGCCGCTGCCGCTGCTGCTGGCGAGGAGCCCTGGCGAACCTCGGCCGACTCCGGCTGGCAGGCGGCGGCCGCCGCGGCCCAGCCCGTGGTGACCGACCGGACCCGATCGGGCCTTCCCATCCGTACGCCCCAGGCGAACCTGGTCCCCGGCAGCGTCTCGGAGAACGCGCCGGCCCGGGTCAGGCGTACGCCCGAACAGGTGCAGGGGTTGCTTTCGGCGTACACCCGAGGGGTACAGCGAGGGCGCGACGACCTGCAGACCACCGCACAGAATGAGGAAACGCGATGACGGGGCCGAAGTTGCAGAACATCAGCTGGTTGCTGAATACCTTCGCCTACCAGGTGCCCGGAGTAGCGCACGTGGTGGCGGTGTCGGCGGACGGCCTGATGCTGTCGTCCTCGCAGGACCTGCCGACGGAACGAGGCGAGCAGCTCGCGGCGATCACCGCGGGCGTGATCAGCCTGACCGAGGGCGCGGCTCGCGCGTTCGACGGCGGGCCGATCCGGCAGACGATCATTGAGATGGACGGCGGCTACCTGTTCCTGATGGCGGTCAGTGACGGGTCGGCCCTGGCGGTTCTGGCCGCGCGTGCCTGCGACGTGGGCCAGGTCGGCTACGAAATGGCACTCTTGGTCGACCGGGTCGGCGGCGCGCTCACGCCGGCGACCCGCGAGCTGGCCGCCTAGGCGCTCAGCCATGAACTTCGACCTCGACAACGGCCGACCGGACCCCGGCCGCCAGGATCCCCGTGGGGCCCTGGTGCGCCCGTACGCCGTCACCCGCGGGCGTACCGAGCCGCGGACCGACCTGGCCATCGAGGCCGTGCTCGTCACCAACACCGTCGGCCGGCAGGAGGGGCGGTTCGCCGGCCAGATCCAGCAGCGCATCATCGCGTTGTGCGACGGCACTCCCCGCTCTCTGGCCGAGGTCGCGGCCCTGATTCTCATGCCCTTCGGTGTGGTACGCGTACTCGTCGCCGACATGGTCGGCGACGGGCTGCTCACCGTGCACCAAACCGCACGTGAACAGAGCGTCGGCGACCGCTTGCAAGTTCTGGAAAGGGTCTTAAGTGGACTACGCCGGCTTTGAACCCACAGGGGCCGAGGTCCAGATCACGTCCGCGAAGATCGTCATCGCGGGCGGTTTCGGTGTCGGGAAGACGACGCTGGTCGGCACGGTCTCCGAGATCACGCCGCTGACCACCGAGGCGGTCATGACCTCCGCCGGCGTCGGCATCGACGACGCGTCCAAGGTCCCCGGCAAGGGCTCCACCACGGTCGCGATGGACTTCGGGCGCATCACGATGGCGTCGGACCTCATCCTCTACCTGTTCGGTACGCCCGGCCAGACGCGGTTCTGGTTCATGTGGGACGAGCTGATGCGCGGTGCCCTGGTGGCGGTGGTACTGGTCGACACCCGGCGGCTGGCCGATTCCTTCGCGCCGATCGACTTCTTCGAGAGCCGGGGCCTGCCCTACATCGTCGCGCTCAACATCTTCGACGGCACCCAGCGGTACGCCCTGGAGGAGGTCGCCGAGGCGCTGGCCATCCCGCCGCGCGTACCGATCCTCGAATGCGACGCCCGGCACCGCGAATCCACCAAGCAGGTGCTGATCAAATCCGTCGAGCACGCCATTCACGCGCTGCAGGAGGAGAACCCGGACTTCGTGTCGAGCCGGTGAAGCCGCGGACCGCCCGCGGTGGGGTACCGCACTTGCCAGATGCATACTGCGTATGCATACTCAGTACTCATGTCCATCAGACACGGCCTGCTCGCCCTGCTCGAACGCGGGCAGATGTACGGCTACCAGTTGCGTACCGCCTTCGAGACGGAGACCGGCGCGACCTGGCCGCTCAACATCGGCCAGGTGTACTCCACGCTCACCCGGCTGGAGCGGGACGGCCTGGTACGCGCGTTGCCGGAGAGCGACGGGGGGCAGCGCCCGTACGAGATCACCGAGGCCGGGCGGCGCGAGCTGGTGTCGTGGTTCGCCACGCCGATCGCGCACGCCGATCGGCCGCGTGACGAGCTGGCGATCAAGCTGGCGCTGGCGTTCACCACGCCCGGCATCGACGTGCGGTCGGTCGTGCAGACCCAGCGCACCGCGACGATGCGGACCCTCCAGCAGTACACCCGGCTCAAGGCCGGCGATTCGGAGCTGCCGTGGCGGCTCGTGCTGGAGTCGCTCGTCTTCCAGGCCGAGGCCGAGCTGCGATGGCTGGATCACTGCGAGGCGGCGCTCGTGCGTTACCAGCCCGCGGCTGTTTCCGCCCCGAAGCGCGTACCCGCCGAGCACGAGGAGGTCACGCATGAACGTGCTTGAGCTACGCGACGTCTACCGTACGCACGGCCTCGGCGGCATCGAGGTCCACGCGCTGCGTGGAGTGACCCTCGGTGTCGCGCCCGGCGAGCTGGTCGCCATCATGGGCCCGTCGGGATCGGGTAAGTCCACATTGCTCAATCTGGCTGGTGGCCTGGACGCGCCGACCCGTGGCCAGATCATGGTCGAGGGTGAGGTCCTCGGTACGCTGCGCCGGTCGGAACTGGCTCGGCTGCGCCGCCGCCGGGTCGGCTATGTCTTCCAGGATCTCAACCTGCTGGCCAGCTTGACCGCGGCTGAGAACGTGACTTTGCCGCTGGAGCTGGACGGCCTCTCGCCGCGGAGGGCCCGCAAGCTCGCCGAGGCAGCGCTGGCCGAGGTGGGGTTGGACGGCTACGAGGACCGCTACCCCGACGAGATGTCCGGCGGGCAGCAGCAGCGGGTGGCGATCGCGCGGGCTCTCGTCGGCGACCGGCGGCTAATGCTGGCCGACGAGCCGACCGGAGCCCTGGATTCGCAGACCGGCGAAGCGGTGCTGCGGCTGCTGCGCTCCAAAGTGGACGCTGGAGCGGCGGCGGTACTCGTGACGCACGAAGCCCGCCACGCGGCCTGGGCCGACCGGGTGATCTTCCTGCGCGACGGGGTCATCATCGACACCGCGACCGGAGTCGGGGAGCCATCGCAGCTGCTGGGGACGGCGCCGTGAGGTCCTGGCTGCGGTCCTGGGGCGTGTCGCTGCGCCTGGCCCGCCGGGGGATGCTGCGGGCGAAGGGCCGGTCGCTACTGATCATCGCGATGATCGGCGTACCGGTGCTCGCACTGACCCTCGCCGCGGTCACGTACGACAGCTTCCGCCTCACGCCCGAAGAGAAGATGGCGCGGGTCATGGGTACGGCGGATGCGACCGCCTCCTGGTTCGACGACCAGCCGCTCGACCAGAGCACATCGGCGGATCCTCCGCCCCCGCCCACGGTCAAGACCGACGAGCGGCTTCTCGCGCTGCTGCCGCCCGGCAGCCGCGTCCTGCGGTACAGCACCGGAGGCTCGGTCGTACGCGCCCAGACTGCGACCGGCATCGGCTGGCTGAGCAGTTCCTTCATCCCGGTCGGCGAACCCCTGTCGGACGGAATGATCCAGCTGGTCCGGGGGTCGGCGCCGAAGTCCGACGGCGAAGTGGCGATCACCGAAGCGGCGGCTCGCCGGCTCGGCGCCGATCTCGGTGCAACGGTGAGGCTGCTGTCGCCGGAAGGCACCTTCACGGTCAGCGGGATCGTCGTGATCCCCGACGATCTCGGTGAGTTCGTCGTCTTCCGGCCGGGCGTACAGCTGCGGGAGGAGAGCGCGAAATTCGGCGGCTACTGGCTGGTGGACCTGCCTGACGGGGTGGCGGCCGACGTACCGAAGCTGCGTCACGCGGGAGTCGGCCTGCAACTGCGCGGCGAGCAGGAGGTCGTCGACCCCGGTTCCGACCAGACGTTCACGCTCGCGACGATCGCCATCGGGCTGACCGTCTTCGAGGTCGTGCTGCTGTGCGGTCCCGCCTTCGCCGTAGGCGCCCGCCGGCGCCAGCGCGAGCTGGCTCTGGTGGCCGCGACCGGTGGAACTGCTCAACAGCTGCGCCGGATGACGCAGGCCGATGGCATCGTCCTCGGCTTGACCGGTGCGGTCGCCGGCATTGCGCTCGGCGTACCGCTGGCGCTGGTGGTCCGGCCGTTCGTCGAGGAGTACGCCGTCCACCGCCTCGCGGGCGGGTTCCGCATCTATCCGGCGGCCCTGGTCGCCGCGGTCGTCCTTGCCGTGTTCACCGGGCTGGTGGCGTCGCTGGTGCCGGCGATCACGGCCGCGCGGCAGAACGTCGTCGCCGCACTGACTGGGCGGCGGGGTATGGCTCGGTCGCGCAAACGCTGGATCGCGCTGGGCGTACTGCTGGTCGCGGCCGGTGGGGCGATCGCGGTCGCGGGCGGCTTCGCGATCCGGGCCGAGCTGATCGTGGCCGGGCTCGTCGTCGGGCAGCTCGGCCTGGTGGTGGTGACACCGTCGATGATCGGGCTGCTGGGCCGGTTCGGCCGGTCGTTGCCGCTCACCGCCCGCATCGCCCTGCGCGATACCGCCCGCAACCGGGCGTCGGCCGCTCCGGCGATCTCCGCGGTGATGGCGGTCGTCGCCGGCAGCGTCACGATCGGGATCTACTTCGCCAGCCTTCAGGCTCAGCAAGCGGCGGCGCATCGGCCGGCTCTGCCGCTCGGGTACGCCGCGGTGAGCCTGCAGGTGTGGGCGGACGGCGGCGCCCACCCGATGGACGACACCCAGCTGGCCGAGCTGAAGCGCCAGGTCGCCTCGACCTTGCCGGTGGACCGCCTCGTCACCCTGCACACCCTGCAATGCACCGACAGGGGTGCCGCGATGTGCCAAGTCGAGCCGGTCCGGCCAGCGGCCGAGAACTGCCCGTACCAGACCCTCCCGCCGGCCGGGCCGGCGCGCGATCGGGCCCTCGCCGACCGGCGCTGCCACCGGGATCAAGTCTGGAACTCCGGTCCGCTGGGACTGGCCGTCGTCGACGACGGCTCGCACCTGGCCGACATGGCGGGTGGCGCGCTGGCGGATCTGACCGCGGCCCGGGCCGCGCTGCGCAACGGCGGGGTGGTCGTATCCGACCCGAGCTACGTCCGCGACGGCCGCGTCGAACTCACCGTCCGCTGGGCCGACGAGCGCGAGGAGCAGAAGGTCATGACCCTTCCGGCGTACGCGCTGAAGAAGGGCATACCCGGGTTCGGCGTGATCATCGGGCCGGAAGCACTGAAGTCATACGGGTTCAGCGCGCAGCGGCAGATTCTGCTCGTGGCGACGACGCGCCCACCGACGACGGCGGAGACGGACGCGTTCGACGCCGCTGCGCGCCAGGTCAACGAGGGCAGCTGGAGCATCGTCGAACTCGGACCGCGCCGGGTCGAGCTGGACCTCGGCTTGATCGTGCTCGGGCTCGCCTCGGCGATCGTGACGCTGGCGGCGACCGCCGTCGTCACCGGGCTGACCGCGGCCGACGGCCGAGCCGACCTGACCACGCTCGCGGCCGTCGGGGCGTCGCCGCGCGTACGCCGGTTCATGTCGCTGAGCCAGTCGGGGGTGATCGCCGGCCTGGGCACGATTCTCGGCATCGCGGCCGGGGCCGGTGGTGCGTACGCCATGATCTTCGCGATCAACCGGTCGACGATGATCCGCTACTGGCCGCACAGCAGCCCGCTGCCGCTGGCGATGCCGTGGCTGATGCTGGCCGGAGCGCTGATCGTGCCGGTGATCGCGATGCTCGGTGCGGGGCTGCTCACCCGATCGAGGCTGCCGATCGAGCGGCGGGCGTAGTCAGGCCGGGCGGCCGGGGAAGGGCACCGTGCCCGGCACCTGGCCGCCCGCTCGCCGCCAGTACGCCGCCCGCGTGGCCGCGTCGATCATCGCGTCCAGCGCCAGCTTCCGGTGTACGCCCCGAGTCGACGCCACCGCGGCGCGGTACGCCGACGTGACACCGTCTTCGAGTAAGGCCGCCAGCCGGACCGCACCGGCCGCGTTGGTGATCACCTCGGGCAGGGCGTACGCCGCCGCACCGGCGGGTGCGCCGTCGCCGAGAAGGGCTTCCACGGCGTCGCGCCGATTGCGGTGCACCGACTGCGCATTCGCGGCCGCGGTGCGCTGCCCCGATGTCAGGTAGGGGCCGAGGGCGCCGTAACCGTAGACCGCCTGGTGCTCCAGCTCCAACGCGGTCGCCAGGCGGGCGCGCCCGTCCGCTGTGAGCTGCTGATTCGACTGCGCCGGCTGGGGGCTTGCGGTTTCTGCGGCACTCGTGGGCTGGGTCATAGGGCCACCACGTGCGTGGCGCGGGCCGCGGCGATCTCCCCGAGGAGGGTGGCCCGTTCGGCGGTGGTCGCAAGACAGGCTTCGTACGCGGACTTGGCCGCCGCCGACTCCAGGGCCTTGAGTTCCGCGAGCGTGGCCGGGGCGGCGGACGGCGCGGCCGACGGGCCGGCACTAGGCTGGACCACGACGGCTGAAAGTGCCGTGACGTGAGCGGCGTGCGTCTCGCGCAGGGGATCCAGCCGAGCGGCGCGCTCCGGGTGCGCAGCGAGGAACCCCTCGTACGCCGAGACCAGGGCGACGGTCTGCCGCAGCAGGGGGAGCAGGGGGTCGGGCTCGGGTTCGGGCTCGGCGCGGTCGAGCAGGCCGCAGCCGCTCAGGACGCCGGCGGATACGCCCATCCCGACCACCTTGAGCAGGTCTCGCCGGGATCTCCCGCCATGATCCGTGTTCCGCACCGGACTAGTGAACACGATCGAGACCGCATCGCCAAGCGCCCCGGCGGCGTGGTGAATCACCGGGGGTGGATCATCGGTGTTGTCACGGATGGTCGTCGGACGACTCCGGAGCGGAGCGCGTGGCGCGCCGATTCACGCTCGGTAGTCAGATGGCGTTACGCTCTGCGCAACCGCACTCTGTCCAGGTGCGGCCGGGCGCCGTTGCGGCCGGTCAATCGGCCTATGCAAGTTTGTCGAGGAGAGGGGGCCCGCTCATGGCGCAGCGTAATCGGCGCGATACAGCCCCACGCTCCCGGAGCCGCTCGGCGAGCGTCCCCACGACGGCCGGTTCGGGATTCGAGCGGCGTTCGCCCGCTCAGCTGTCCGCCGTGCGCGAGCGCGTACACGACATCATCGAACCGGTGCTGACCGGCGCCGGGTATGACCTTGAGGACCTGACCGTCCGCCAGACCGGCCGCCGCCACCAGCTGCGGGTGACCGTCGACGGCGACGGCGGGGTGAACCTCGACGTCATTTCCGACCTGTCCCGGGCCATCGCGGACGCCCTCGACGCGGCCGAGGCCGGCGGGCAGGAGGTCATTCCCGGGGAGTACCAGCTTGAGGTCAGTTCGCCTGGCGTCGACCGCCCGCTGACCCTGCCCCGCCACTGGCGGCGTGCGGTCGGGCGCTTGGTGTCGGTGAAGGTCAGCAGCGGCGCGACGGTCACCGGCCGGGTGACGGCCGCCGACGCCCGCGCCGTGACGCTGGAGATCGCCGAGAAGAAGGCGACCCGCACGCAGACCTACCCCCTGGCCGAGTTGGGCCCCGGACACGTTCAGATCGAGTTCCACCGCCTCGACGAGATCTCCGATGAGGATCTGGCCGAGATCGAGGACTCCGACGGGGATGCGCAGGAGATCGAGGACGAGAGCGCCGACGACGACGACGTGGAGGAGCAGTGAACATCGACCTGGCCGCGCTGCGTGCGCTGGAGCGGGAGAGAGAGATCCCGTTCGAGACGATTCTGGCTGCCATCGAATCCGCACTGCTCACGGCGTACCGGCACACCGAGGGGGCGCAGCCGCACGCCCGTGTGGAGATCGACCGCAAGACCGGTGGGGCCACCGTGCTGGCCCAGGAGCTCGACGACGACGGCTCGGTGCTGCGGGAGTGGGACGACACCCCGCACGACTTCGGCCGCATCGCCACCATGACGGCCAAGCAGGTGATCCTGCAACGGCTGCGCGAGGCCACCGACGAGGTGCACTTCGGCGAGTACGTCAACCGCGACGGCGACCTGGTGACCGGCGTCATCCAGGCCCACGAGTCGCGCTCGGAGAAGGGCATCGTCAGCGTCGACCTCGGCAAGCTGGAGGCCGTGCTGCCGCAGTCCGAACAGGTGCCGGGGGAGGCGTACCGGCACGGCGAGCGGATCCGCTGCGTCGTCGTGCACGTCGTCAAGGGTCCCCGGGGGCCGCAAGTGACGCTGTCGCGGTCGCATCCGGCGCTGGTGAAGAAGCTGTTCGCGCTGGAGGTTCCGGAGATCGCGGACGGCACCGTGGAGATCGCCGCGATCGCCCGGGAGGCCGGCCACCGTACCAAGATCGCCGTACGCTCGACCGTGACCGGTGTGAACGCCAAGGGCGCGTGCATTGGGCCGATGGGCCAGCGCGTCCGGGCGGTCATGAGCGAGTTGCACGGCGAAAAGATCGACATCATCGACTGGTCGGAGGACCCCGCCGAGTTCGTCGGGAATGCCCTTTCGCCGGCGCGGGTTATCAAGGTGGAGGTCGTCGACCTGGCGACCCGGGCGGCCCGCGTGACCGTCCCCAGCGAGGTGCTGTCGCTGGCCATCGGGCGGGAGGGGCAGAACGCCCGGCTCGCCGCCCGGCTGACGGGCTGGCGGATCGACATCCGGTCGGACGCTCCCGAGAGCAGTGCTCCGGTACGCCCGGCCCCGGCCGCAGCCGCGGAAGCCGGCAATTCCGGTGGCCCGGCGCGAGGTTTCGATCACGAAGCGGAACCGGCCTGAGGCGCCGCACGGTCATAGGAGTAGACTTCCTCGGTGGTACGTCGCCCGGAACCGCGCGACGCGGGTAAGACACGTCCAGTGCGCACCTGTGTCGGCTGTCGGCAACGGGCGAATGCCTCCGAGTTGCTGCGGGTCGTCGCGATCTTCACCAGCAGCCGGGCCCAGCCCGGCAGTCCGGTAGAGATCGTGCCCGATCCCCGCCGCAGGGAGCCGGGCCGGGGCGCGCATGTGCACCCCACACCGGCATGTCTCGCACTGGCGGAGCGGCGACGCGCCTTCGGGCGTGCGCTGCGGGTCACAGGTGTCTGCGACCTTCGGCCGCTACACGAGGCGATCCAGGGCGGAGACCTCCGCTCGGATGGATCATGACAGGCTCGGATGTCCGGGGCACCGCGCTCCGGATTGACGCAGAGCAAGGTAGGACGACCGACATGAGCACACGATGAAGTCCCTGAAATGAACAGGCTTCAAGTGCACAAGTGAGGTCGCTGCGGGTTGCCGCCCGCACGACCTCGGAGTGAGGAGTGCAGTGGCAGGCAAGGCCCGCGTACACGAGCTCGCCAAGGAGCTCGGCGTCGAAAGCAAGATCGTGCTCGCCAAGCTCAAGGAGATGGGCGAGTTCGTGAAGTCCGCGTCGAGCACCGTGGAAGCTCCTGTCGCCCGTCGCCTGAAGGAGGTCTTCGGCCCCGGTTCGAGCGCGCCCAGCGGCGCGCCGTCCGCGCCGAGTGCCTCGGCGACGGCGACCGCGAGCGAGTCCCGGGTGGCGGCACGGCCCGCACCGCCGAAGAAGGCGGCGCCGGTCAAGCCCAAGGCGCCGGCGATGACGCCGTCGACGCCCCCGTCGGCGAAGAGCGCACATGACATCGAGGTCGCGGCGGCAGAAGCCCGTGCCGCAGCCCTCAAGGCCGAGCAGGAGGCCGCGGTCAAGGCGGCCCAGCACGCTCGGGAGACGACCCGTCGACCGTCCACTGAGGATGGTCCCAAGCCAACATTCATGCCGCCCAAGCCCGGCAGCCAGGCCGCCCGTCCGGCGGCATCCGGCCGCCCGGGTCCGGTGCTGCCCGGCTCCGACCGCGGTGAGCGGGGCGAGCGCGGTGACCGTGAGCGCGGCCCGCGTACGCCCGGCGACCGGCGCCCGCCGGCCCGCAGCGGTGGCAACAACCCGTTCGGCATCACGCCCGGCGGCCGCGATCGGCCGAACCCGAGCAACGCCATGCCGCGGCCCAACCCGGCGTCCATGCCGCCGCGGCCGAGCCCGGCATCCATGCCGCCCCGGCCGAGCCCCGGCCAGATGCCGTCGCAGCGGCCCACCCGTCCCGGCGGTGGCGCCGGGCGTCCGGGTGGACCCGGCGGTGGCGCCGGCCGTCCCGGTGGCGGCGGCGGTGGCTTCCGTGGTGGTCCCGGTGGCGGTGGCGGTGCCGGCGGCGGTGGCGGTGGCTACCGTGGCGGTCCCGGTGGCGGCGGCGGTGCCCCGGCGGGTACCGGTGCACCGGCTGGCGGCGGTGGCCGTCCGGGTGGTGGCGGCCGTGGCCGTGGCGGCGGAGCAGCGGGTGCCTTCGGGCGTCCCGGTGGCCGCCCGTCGCGCGGTCGCAAGAGCAAGAAGCAGCGCCGTCAAGAGTTCGACAACCTCTCCGCGCCCACGATGAGCTCGGGTGCGCCACGTGGGCACGGCGAGACCGTACGCCTGCCGCGAGGCGCGTCGCTGTCGGACTTCGCCGACCGCATCAACGCCAACCCGGGCTCGCTGGTCCAGGAGGCGTTCAACCTCGGTGAGATGGTGACCGCGACGCAGTCGTGCAGCGACGACACGCTGCTGCTGCTCGGCGAGCACCTCGGGTTCGAGGTGCAGATCGTCAGCCCCGAGGAAGAGGACCGCGCGCTGCTGGCGCAGTTCAACATCGACCTCGACGCCGAGGTGGACGACGACCGGCTGGTCGTACGCCCGCCGGTGGTGACCGTCATGGGTCACGTCGACCACGGCAAGACCAAGCTGCTCGACGCGATCCGCTCGGCGAACGTGGTCGAGGGCGAGGCCGGCGGCATCACCCAGCACATCGGCGCGTACCAGGTCCACGTCGAGCACGAGGACGAGGACCGCGCGATCACCTTCATCGACACCCCGGGTCACGAGGCGTTCACCGCCATGCGTGCCCGTGGTGCGCAAGCCACGGACATCGTGGTCCTGGTGGTCGCGGCCGACGACGGTGTCATGCCGCAGACGATCGAGGCGCTCAACCACGCCAAGGCGGCCGACGTCCCGATCGTGGTGGCGGTGAACAAGGTCGACAAGCCCGAGGCGAACCCGGCCAAGGTCCGCCAGCAGCTGACCGAGTACGGCCTGGTGGCCGAGGAGTACGGCGGCGACACGATGTTCGTCGACATCTCCGCCAAGAGCCGGCTGAACATCGACGGGCTGCTCGAAGCGGTGCTCCTGACCGCCGACGCGTCGCTGGACCTGCGGGCGCCGATCGACGGCAACGCGCAGGGCATCGCGATCGAGGCGCACCTGGACAAGGGCCGCGGCCCGGTCGCCACGGTGCTGGTCAACAAGGGCACGCTGCGGGTCGGTGACTCGATCGTGGCCGGCAACGCCTACGGGCGCGTGCGGGCCATGCTCGACGAGAACATGCACCCGCTGCCCGAGGCCGGCCCGGCGCGCCCGGTCCTGGTCCTCGGTCTGACCGCGGTGCCGGGTGCGGGTGACACGTTCCTGGCCGCCGACGACGATCGCACGGTACGCCAGATCGCCGAGCAGCGGCAGGCGCGCAAGCGCGCGGCCGAGCAGGCGCGGCTGGCCGGCCGGGCGACGCTGGAGACGCTGCTGGAGAAGATCAAGGAAGGCGAGCGCACCTCGCTGGACCTGATCATCAAGGGCGACGTCGCCGGTTCCGTCGAGGCTCTGGAGGACGCACTGGTCAAGCTGCCGATCCCGGACGAGATCCAGCTGCGGATCATCCACCGGGGCGTCGGTGCGATCACCGAGAACGACGTCAACCTGGCGTCGGCCTCGTCCGACTCGACCGCCATCATCATCGGCTTCAACGTGCGGCCGATGCAGCAGGCGCGCGAGCTGGCCGACCGCAACGGCGTGGAGATCCGCTACTACACCGTCATCTACCAGGCCATCGAGGAGATCGAGGCGGCCCTCAAGGGCATGCTCAAGCCGATCTACGAGGAGGCCGCGCTCGGGTCGGCGGAGATCCGCGAGGTCTTCCGCTCGTCCAAGATCGGTCTCATCGCCGGCTGCATCGTGCGGTCGGGCATCGTCAAGCGCAACGCGAAGGCTCGCGTCATCCGCGAGGGCACGGTCGTGGCCGAGAACGTCACGATCACGTCGCTCAAGCGGTTCAAGGACGACGCGACCGAGGTCCGCGAGGGCTTCGAGTGTGGTCTGACCCTCGGCGGCTTCGGCTCGCCGCAGGTCGGCGACATCATCGAGAGTTACGAGATGCGCGAGAAGCCGCGCGTCTGACGCGTGACGGACAGGGGCGGCCGGGGAAACCCGGCCGCCCCTGTCGTGTACCGGACGGCAGGCGGCACCGTACGCCGCTAGCGTCTGGCGTCGTGGAGCAGTCGTCGGGACTGGTGATCACGGCGGACGCCGACCGGGGTGTATACCTGCCGGCCGAGGACGTCACGGCGTTCCGTGAGCTGCTTTCCCATGTGCTGCACCGGCCGTCGGTCGCCGGGCCGCCGCTCGACCTGGCCCCGTTCGAGCAGCTGGCCGCGGCCTTCGAGGGCGGGCCGGAGATCGCCGCCGGCCCCGCCGAGGCCGACGTGCTGACCCTGCTCAGCGACCAGATCGCGCTGCGCGGGAAGCTGCCGCTGCGCATCCGGCCCACCTGCTCCGCGTGCGGGCTGGCCAGTGAGAAGCTCGTCAACCCGGACAAGCCCAAGGCCGGGCGGTCCGGCGAGATCTCCGACGCCATCATCTCCACTGTGGACATGGCCGTGGAGCATCCGGTGCTCGCCGTGGTGCGCCTCATGGGCGGCGTGGGCAAGCTGCGGGCCGGCAACATCGGCGACATCCCGGTCTGCGAGCGCTGCGACGGCGTCGAGTTCGACTCGCCGGCCGTCACCTTCTGCCCGGCCTGCCGCGCCCTGCGCGAGGAGTCCATCCTCCTCACCTGCCCCGACTGCCAGGCCGCCTTCCGGCCACCGGCGCAGCGCCCCGCCTTCTGGACGCCCGTCGGGCAGGCCCGCGCACGGCGGCGGATGGAAACTCACCGCGCCCGGCTGGAGGTCGCGTCCGGCCAGGTCGAGAATTCGTTGTACGCCGGCCAGAAGCAGCTGCTCGTCAACTCCCTCATCCCGGACGAGGAACCGTTGGGGCTCCTGCGTTGTGGCCGCCCCGGCGACGCGTTCCGGGGCGTCGCGGTGCTCATCACGACCCGGCAGCTGGTGTGGGCGTACGAGTGGATGACGTCGAAGACGACCGGAGCCGCGATCGCTTGGGCCGACGTGGTGGGCGTACGCGAGATGGGCGCCCGGGGCCAGCAGTCGCTGGAGTTCCACCTGCCCGACCGCCCGGCCCTGATCCTCAATCGCATCAAGGGAACCGGCGTACAGCTGGGCGACCGCGTGATCGACTTCTCGTCGGGCGGGCTGCACCGGCTGGCGTGCGAGCTGGCTGAAGTGGCGTACGAGCCGTGGCGCGATCCAGCCCCGCTGCCGGCCGTACCGGTCTCGCCGCCGCCGATGCCGCTGTCGCCCGCACCGGTGTCTCCTCCGCCACCGCCACCGCCACCGCCACCGCCACCGCCACCGCGACCGCCGACGGCGGTACCACCCCAACGGCTGCCCGTGGTGCCGCCGCAGCGTCCGGTTTCACCGCCGCCGCAGCCGGTCCGGACGGCGCCTCCGCCACCGCCGCCGGCCTACATGGGGTGGTATCCGGATCCGTGGCGGCAGGCGCGGCGGCGCTGGTGGGACGGGCGCCGGTGGACCGAACACATCCAGAACTGAGTAGGCTCTCCAGATCGTGAGATATGCCCTGCTGGTCGCGCCGTCTGCCAATCGCGTCTACACGCAGTCCGCACCCGATCTGACCCGGGCGGAGCTGGCGGCGTTCTCGGCCGGGGCGCTGGACGGCCGCCTCGGCCCGGCCGTGGAGAAGGCGATCGCCGGGCACGCGTACCTGGTCTTCGAGTCCGCGCTCGGCGCCGACGATCTCGGCGTACTGGGCAACCTCTCCAGCGGGTTCGCGCTGTTCGAGCTGCTCGACGGCGACCTGCTGCGGCCGCTGGCGACACCGGCCCTGGACCGCTTCGACGACGACCTCATCACGATCCCGAAGTACGCCGGCAAGACCAACGAGAACTTCACCCGGCTGCTGGTGAACGTGACGGCCCTGGCGAGCGCCTGGGGAGCCGAGTTCGGCCGGCGTACCTTCACGGTGCTCGATCCGGTGGCCGGGCGGGGCACGACGCTGAACCAGTCGGTCATGTACGGCTGGAACGCCCTCGGCATCGAGATCGACACCAAGGACGTGGACGCGTACGCCGCCTTCCTGAAGACGTGGCTGCGCCACAAGCGGATCAAGCACTCGGCGGATATCACGCCCGTACGCCGTGAGGGCCGCAAGCTGGGCCGCCGGTTCGACGTCGAATTCACCTCGACCGGGCAGCACCTGACGCTGTTCGAGGCCGACACGACCACCGCTCGCGCCCTGATGAAGCGGCAGTCGGCCGATCTGCTCGTGGCCGACTTGCCTTATGGCGTGGTCCACGGTGCGCGTACCCATGGGAAGCTCCAGCGCGGACCCCTGGACCTGCTGGCGGCCGCGCTGCCGGGGTGGGTGGAGCTGATCAGGCCGGGCGGGGCCGTCGGCCTGTCGTGGAACGCGCACGTGGCGCCGCGGGAGCGGGCGCTGGAACTGCTGACGGCGCACGGCCTGGCGCCGGTCGAGCCGGTCGTGGGCTTCGAGCACCGCGTGGATCAGGCGATCCTGCGGGACGTGCTGCTCGCGCGGCGGTAATCCGCAGGCGCTTCCCAGTTTGCGTCGGTAGCATCGGGCGTCGTGTTCGTGGGAACCGCTCTGTTCGATCTGCTGCTACCCGGCGACTCGCGATCGCTGAAGGACAAGCGCGGGTACCTGCGGCCGATCCTGGCCGTGCTGCGCAAGTACGAGGTGTCCGTGGCCGAGGTGGGCGATCACGATCGCCACGGCCGAGCCCAGATCGGGGTCGCCGTGGTGGCCGCCGAGGCCGCGCACGTGCGCGAGGTGCTCGACCACTGCGAGCGCGCCGTGGCCGGGCGCCCCGAGGTCGAGCTGCTGTCCGTGCACCGCCGGCTCATCGGCGACGACGACATCTCATGATCAACTAGATTCCTTTCCGCCCTAGCGGGAAATCCCCGCCAGGTAGGCTGAGAGTGGAGATCCGCTGCGGCACCGGGGTATGCGGGGCTCAGCGGGCTTCATGTCCGATCACGTGTGGAGGTGGCGAGATGTCCGATCCTGCCAAGGTGCGCCGGCACGCGGAGCGCGTGCGGGAGCTGGTGGCTTCGGCCGTGCGTACGCAGATCAAGGATCCCCGGCTGGGCATGATCACGATCACCGACGCTCGTATCACCGCCGACCTGCGTGAGGCGACGGTCTTCTACACCGTTCTGGGCGACACGGAGGCCAAGGCGGGCACCGTGGCCGCCCTGGACAGCGCCAAGGGCATGCTGCGGGGAACCGTCGGGCGGGCGCTGGGACTGCGGCACTCGCCGTCGCTGACGTTCGTCCTCGACGACGTCCAGGACCACGTGAAGCACATCGACGACCTGCTGGCCGAGGCGCGCCAGCGGGACGAGCAGGTGCAGCGGCTCGCCGAGAGCGCCGAGTACGCCGGCGACGCCCAGCCCTACCGGCTCGACGACGAGGAGGACGCCGACGACGAGGAGGAGTCGGAGTCGCCGGCCGCCGCACACCGAGCCTGAGATCCAGCGAGAGATGGCCCGCACCCGGTTGCGGGCTTAGGCCCTGTTTCAGAACAGGGCCTAAAACCCTCCCCACGCTGGGCGGTCACCCGCCACAATCGAGTCATGGATCACCCGGAGCTCACTGTTGCGGCCGCACCGGCGTGGACCCGGCCGGCGGTGACGATGCCGATCTTCGGCGTGCTCTCCTTGATGGGTGGTTTCCTTCCGTCCTTTTCCCTGGAAGCCAACCTGTACCTGTTCACGCTCGGCGCCGTCATGATGTGGCTCGGCCTCGGGCAGCGCGTACCTCGCCGGCCCGCGCCCACTCGCCTGCCCGGCGGGCTGGCCTGGTGGCTGCTGCCGGTCGGCGTCCTCGTCTTCTTCGAAATCACGGCGTTCGCCGGCGGCTCCACGGAGTCCTACCCGACCCTGTCCCTCCTGGTCGATCCACTGCTCGACAACTACCTGCCGCGAGCGCTGCTCTACTTCGGCTGGCTCACCGGCTTCTGGGGGCTGGTACGCCGATGACCCGACTGCTCGCGATCGCCGGCTTCGTGCTCTCGGCTCTGTTGATCATCGGCGTCGAGTGGGCGGCGCGGCGGTACCGCAAGATTCCGACGCTCAGCGACATGGCCGCGGTGATCATGACGCATGAGTCGGGACGGATACCGCTGGGACGGGTCGCGATCTTCGGCTTCTGGTGGTGGGTGGGCTGGCACTTCCTCGCCCGCTGACGCATTCCTGGCCCGCGACGCATCTTCTCGCCCGCTGACACGCGGGACGATTAGGTACCCGGAATGGCCCAGGCGTCGTTGCGCAGGCGCCACAGCAGCGCGATCAGGCGCAAAACGATGAAGAGCAGGAGACCCGCCCAGACCCCGGTGAGTCCCCACCCGAACCACAGCGACGCCCAGATCATCGGCAGGAAGCCGCACAGCCCCGAGACGATGGTCAGATTGCGGAGGTAGCGAGCGTCGCCCGCACCGACGAAGACGCCGTCGAGAGCGAAGACGACCCCGCCGACCGGCAGCATCGCGACGAACCACGGCCAGACGATCTGAGCCTGGGAAACGACCACGGAGTCGGACGTGAACAGGCCCGGCAGCACGGTCGCGAGAGCGCCGATCGCCACTGCGAAGGAGAGTCCGCACACGCCGCCGATCCAGGCGATGCGGGTCGCGGTCGAGCGGGCGCCCGCGATGTCGTGCCGGCCGAGGGCGGCGCCGATGAGCGACTGCGCGGCGATGGCGATGGCGTCGAGGGCAAGCGCCGTGAATATCCACAGTTGCAGAGCGATCTGGTGCGCGGCCACGGACGCGGCGCCGAAGCGGGCCGCGACGGCGGCAGCCGACAGGAAGCAGATCTGGAACGTCACCCCGCGGACCAGGAGATCGCGGCCGAGGACCAATTGCTTGCGCAGGACGTCCCATTCCGGCCGGAGCGGAGCCCCCTCGCGCAGGAGAGCCCGCAGAAACAGGGCGCCGCCGGCGATCTGTGCGGCGACGTTGGCGATCGCCGAGCCGGCCAGCCCCAGACCGGCCGGGTAAACCAGCAGTGGGCACAGGATCGCGGACAGCACGTTCGCGCCGAGCACGTAGTAGAGGGGCCGCCGGGTCTCCTGGACGCCACGCATCCACCCGTTGCCCGCGAACACGAGCATGATGAACGGGATCCCGAATGAGGCGATCCGCAGCCAGGTCCGCGCGCCCGCCGCGACCTCGGGGTCGCCGGCCAGGGCGCGCGTCACGGGATCGGCCAGGATCTGGGCGAGCACGAGCATCCCCAGGCCCGCGCCCAGCGCCAGCCACGAGGCTTGGACGCCCTCTTCCACCGCGGTACGCCGGGATCCGGCACCGAAGCTGCGGGCTGCCCGCCCGGTGGTGCCGTACGCCAGAACGGTGCCCAGCCAGGCGGTGACGGCCAGGATGGTGCCGCCGATGGCGAGACCGGCCAGCGGAATGCGGCCGAGGTGGCCCACCACGGCGGTGTCAACGAGGAGATACAGCGGCTCAGCGGCGAGGACTACGAGCGCGGGTAGCGCGAGCGCCGCGATGCGCCGGAAGGTGGCGGTCTGGCCGGAGTGGGTCGTCACGGCGGTCACCCGCCCATCGTGCCGTCCCCTTGGTAAGGAGTCAACACGGGCTTGGCTGTTACCTACTGGCGGGTGTCCATTGAGGTCTGCAGCGCTCGGCGCATTTGTTCCTGGGCTTCGTCAGCGGTCGGGCGAGGCTTCGCCGGCGCTGACTTAACGTTAGTTCGCATGCCGACCAAGCTATCGTTCAGGTCCACCATGAGGAACGGTGTTCCCATACCGTGGGAGCGCTCCGGTGCTGGTGGTGTGCGCTCTTGCGGTTCGTGCCCTACAGTGGCGCGGTGCGGCGGATTCCCCTGATCCTGGCGATCCTGGCCCTCGTGGTCGGGCTCGGGCTGGTCGTTCTCGTATTCGCCAACGGCGACCGGGCGCCCGCTCACGACGCTTCGTTCATGCCCGGTTCGGCCGCCGTCGCCCTGCCCTCGGAAACCGCCTCACCCTCGCCCTCACCCTCGCCAAGCCCCACCGCGACGAGTACGCCGCAGCCGACGCGCTCGCCCACGAGGACCGCGGCCGTACGCCCGAAGACGCCGTACAAGTTCCCGGTTGTGGGCAAGGCGTCCTATGCGCGTACGCACCACGACTATCCGGCTTCCGACATCATGGCGCCGTGCGGTGCGCAGATCGTGTCCCCGGTCAACGGCGTCGTCCTGGAGGTCACCCTCGTCGACACGTGGAACACGAGGGTGAACTCGGGAGCCACGCGAGGCGGCCTGTCGTGGTCGATCCTCGGCGACGACGGCGTGCGCTATTACGGCTCGCACGCGTCGTCGATCGAGAAGGCGGTGCGGGCCGGTGCCCGGGTGACGGCCGGGCAGAAGATCGCCAAGGTCGGCGACACCGGCGACGCCAGCGCCTGCCACCTCCACTTCGGCGTCTCACCGGTGTGCCAGCGTACGGGCGACTGGTGGATCCGCCGCGGCGTGGTGTGGCCCTGGTCCTATTTGGACGCATGGCGGGCCGGCGCGGCCAAGTCCGCCCTGGCCGCCGTACAGGCGTGGCAGGCGAAGAACGGCTGCCCGCGCAAGCCGCTCACCAATCCGTAGCCCCGGGCCACCACCGCTGGAGCGGACGGCTCTGGCAGGCTGGTGCGCATGGCTGACCAGCACGTGACCGACGGCCTCATCGTCGTCGACAAGGCGCCCGGCATGACCTCGCATGACGTCGTGGCCCGGTGCCGGCGCATCGCGCGTACGCGCCGGGTCGGCCACGGCGGCACGCTCGATCCGATGGCCACCGGCGTACTCGTCGTCGGCGTCGGCCGCGCGACCCGGCTGCTCACCTACGTCGTCGGCACCGGCAAGGTCTACCGGGCGACGATCCGGCTCGGCCAGGCGACCGTCACGGACGACGCCGACGGCGAGATCACCTCCACGGCACCGGTCACGGCCTCGGAAGCCGATGTCCGCGAACGGCTGGCCGCCATGACCGGCGAGATCGATCAGGTGCCCAGTGCGGTGAGTGCCATCAAGGTGAACGGCGTCCGGGCGTACAAGAAGGTCCGCGAGGGCGAGGCGGTCGAGCTGGCCGCCCGGCGGGTGACCATCTCCCGCATCGACGTCTTCGCCGTACGCCCCGCGGGCGACCGGCTCGACGTCGATATCGAAGTGGCGTGCTCGTCCGGCACCTACATCCGCGCCATCGCGCGGGATCTCGGTGCCGCGCTGGGTGTCGGTGGGCACCTGACCGCGTTGCGGCGTACGGCCGTCGGAGGGTTCACGCTCGACGAGGCATCGACCCTCGAACAGCTGACGGAGATCGCGGAGTCGGGCGGCGATCCGGTCCGGCTACCGCTCGCACCGGCGATCGAGCGGGCGATGCCGGTCCGCATCGTGGGCGACGAGGAAGCCCGGATCCTGTCGCATGGCGGGCCGCTGCCACCCGTGGGGATTGCGGGGGCGTACGGCATCGTCGGGCCGGACGGCGCGGCCCTGGCGGTGGTACGCGAAAGCGACGGCCGCGCCCGTCCCGAGGTCGTGCTCGCGCCCGCCTAGTAGCGGGGGCGGCGCGCTCGTGCTGGTCGAATGGCCGGCGCAGGGCAGTGTCGTGCGTCTCATCCAATGCGAGAGCCACTGCGGCTGACACCGTCGGTACGGTGTGAGCATGCAGCGGTGGAGGGGAGCGGCGCAGGCGCCGCGGGGCTGGGGCCGGTCCGTGGTCACCATCGGCGTCTTCGACGGTGTTCACCGGGGGCATCAGGCGACCATCGGGTACGCCGTCAAGCGCGCCCGCGATCTGGGCGACGCGAGCGTGGTGCTGACGTTCGACCCGCACCCGTCCGAGGTCGTACGCCCGGGCTCGCACCCGGCGATGCTGACCAGCCAGGCCCGCAAGGCCGAGCTGATCGAGGAGCTGGGCATCGACGCGCTGTGCGTCGAGCCGTTCACGCGGGAGTTCTCCAAGCTGTCGGCCGAGGAGTTCGTGCACGACATCCTCGTCGAGGACCTGCACGCGGCCGAGGTCGTGGTGGGCGAGAACTTCCGGTTCGGGCACAAGGCCGCCGGGGACGTCGATCTGCTGGCCCGGCTCGGCCGCCGGTTCGGGTTCACCGCCACCGCCGCGCCGCTGCTGTCGGAGGATGACACCGTCTTCTCGTCGACGTATGTGCGTTCCTGCGTGGCCGCCGGTGATGTGGTGGCCGCGGCGCATGCCCTGGGCCGCCCGCACCGCCTCGACGGCGTAGTCGTCCGCGGCGACCAGCGCGGCCGCGAACTGGGCTTCCCGACCGCGAACCTGATGTGCGGCCGGTACGCCGCCATCCCGGCCGACGGCATCTACGCCGCGTGGCTGATCCGCGGATCCGGGCGCCTGCCGGCCGCGGTGTCGGTCGGCACGAACCCGACGTTCGCCGGCGCCGAACGGCGAGTCGAGGCGTACGTGCTGGACTTCGACGGCGATCTGTACGGTGAGCGGCTCGCCCTGGACTTCGTACGCCATCTGCGCCCGCAGGTGAGGTTCGACACGATCGATGCACTGATCGCCGCCATCGGCGACGACGTGGCGCGTACCCGCGAGCTCCTCGGATGAACGTGGGGTAACCTTGTAGCGGCTCCGCGTGCCTGCTCGACGCCGCGGGTGCGGGGCTGTGGCAACCGTTGCCGGCCGCCGGCCGGCAACCCAGTAGTTAGGGAGAATATGGCGCTCGACGCTGCAGTCAAGACCCAGATCATGCAGGAGTACGCGACCGTCGAAGGGGACACCGGCTCGCCGGAGGTCCAGGTCGCGGTGCTGACCAAGCGGATCAAGGATCTGACCGAGCACTTGAAGGTGCACAAGCACGACCACCACAGCCGTCGTGGACTGCTGCTGCTGGTCGGCCGCCGCAAGCGGCTGCTGGCGTACCTGCAGAAGACGGACATCGCACGGTACCGCGCGCTCATCGAGCGCCTCGGCATCCGGCGCTGACCATTCGACAGGGGAGTCGACCACCGAGGTCGCTCCCCTGTCGCACAACGGGACCGTGGTCCCGCGAATAAAGACGAGGGCGAAGGTCGACGCTCGGTCCTCGGTAGTGGCTCCCGGAGCCGCCCATCGCGGGCTCCGAGGGCTTCGATCGAAGACCGGCCGTCTGCCGCCCGCCGGCGAGGCGCTCACACCGAGCCGCCACCGAGCCGGGCTCGCCCAGACGACCGAAGAGGAGTATCCATTCATGACCGAGACCACTCTCGGCACCCAGCACAGCACGGCCGTGATCGACAACGGTGCCTTCGGCACCCGTGAGATCACCTTCTCGACCGGGCGCCTCGCCCGGCAGGCAGCCGGCGCCGTCCTGGCCCAGCTCGGCGACACCGTGGTGATGTCCGCGACGACCGCCGGCAAGACGCCCAAGGATCAGTTCGACTTCTTCCCGCTCACCGTGGACGTCGAGGAGCGGATGTACGCGGCCGGCCGGATCCCCGGCTCGTTCTTCCGCCGCGAGGGGCGCCCGACCGAGGACGCCATCTTGACCTGCCGCCTGATCGACCGGCCGCTGCGCCCGTCGTTCGTCAAGGGCGTGCGCAACGAGGTCCAGGTCGTCGAGACGATCCTCGCGCTCGACCCGCAGCACCCGTACGACGTGGTCGCGATCAACGCCGCGAGCATGTCCACCAAGCTGTCCGGCCTGCCGTTCTCCGGCCCGATCGGGGCCACCCGCGTGGCCTTCATCGACGGGCAGTGGGTCGCCTTCCCGACCCACGAGGAGCTTGAGCGCGCCGTCTTCGACATGGTCGTGGCCGGCCGCGTGGTCGGCGACGACGTCGCGATCATGATGGTCGAGGCCGAGGCGACCGAGAACACGATCAAGCTCGTCGCCGGTGGCGCGGCCGCGCCGACCGAGGAGGTCGTCGCGTCCGGCCTGGAGGCCGCCAAGCCGGTCCTGCGCGAGCTGTGCCGGGCCCAGGACGCGCTGGCCGAGGTCGCCGCGAAGCCGGTCACCGAGTTCCCGGTCTTCCTGGACTACCAGGACGACGTGTACGCCGCCGTCAAGAGCGCCGGTGCGGCCGAGGTCGCGGAGGCGCTCAAGATCGCCGGCAAGGCCGAGCGCGAAGAGGCTCTGGACCTGGTCAAGGAGAAGATCGTCGCGGCCGTCTCGGCCGACTTCGAGGGCCGGGAGAAGGAAGTCTCGGCGGCGTTCCGGTCGGTGACCAAGGCCGAGGTCCGCAGCCGCGTTCTCCGTGACAAGATCCGCATCGACGGCCGGGGGCTGGTGGACATCCGCCCGCTCACCGCCGAGGTGCAGGTGCTGCCGCGCGTACACGGCTCGGCGCTGTTCGAGCGGGGCGAGACCCAGATCCTGGGCGTCACCACACTGAACATGCTGCGCATGGAGCAGGCGCTGGACACTCTGTCGCCGCAGAAGACCAAGCGCTACATGCACAACTACAACTTCCCGCCGTACTCGACCGGTGAGACCGGCCGGGTCGGTGCGCCCAAGCGCCGCGAGATCGGCCACGGCGCGCTGGCCGAGCGGGCCCTCATCCCGGTCCTGCCGTCACGCGAGGAATTCCCGTACGCCATCCGGCAGGTCTCGGAGGCGTTGGGCTCCAACGGTTCCACGTCGATGGGTTCGGTCTGCGCCTCGACGATGTCGCTGCTGACGGCGGGCGTACCGCTGAAGGCGCCGGTGGCCGGCATCGCCATGGGCCTGATCTCCGACGAGGTCGACGGCAAGACCGAGTACGTGACGCTGACCGACATCCTCGGTGCCGAGGACGCGTTCGGCGACATGGACTTCAAGGTCGCCGGTACGCGGGACTTCGTCACCGCTTTGCAGCTGGACACCAAGCTCGACGGCATCCCGTCGGAGGTGCTCGCGGCGGCGCTGCGCCAGGCGCACGACGCCCGCCAGACCATCCTCGACGTCATGCAGGAGGCCATCGACTCGCCCGGCGAGATGAGCGAGTACGCGCCGCGCGTGACGACCGTCAAGATCCCGGTCGACAAGATCGGCATGGTGATCGGCCCGAAGGGCCAGACCATCAACGCCATCCAGGACGAGACCGGGGCCGAGATCTCGATCGAGGACGACGGCACGATCTACGTCGGCGCCACCAACGGCCCGGCGGCGCAGGCGGCGGTCGAGCGCATCAACGCGATCGCCAACCCGACGCTGCCGAAGGTCGGCGACAAGTTCCTCGGCACCGTGGTGAAGACCGCCGCCTTCGGCGCCTTCATCTCGCTGCTGCCCGGCCGCGACGGCCTGCTGCACATCTCCAAGGTGGGCGACGGCAAGCGGGTCGAGAAGGTCGAGGACTACCTCAACGTCGGCGACAAGGTCGAGGTGGAGATCGCCGAGATCGACTCGCGGGGCAAGATCTACCTGGACAAGGTCCTGCCCGAGGGCGTCGAGCGGCCGCCGGCCGCGGAGCGCCCGGCCAACCGGGAGCGGGAAGACCGCGGCCCGCGCGACCGCGATCGGGGCGACCGCGGCCCGCGTCGCGACGGCGATGACGGCGAGCGCGAGCGCCGGCGCCGGCAGCGCCGCGACTGATGGCGACACCGACCGTGCCCGTGCCGTCCAGCCCAGTGCTGGACGGCACGGCGTCCTTAAGGGGCGCCCGGAATGATCGTGACCCCGTGTCATCCGCCGCTCTTGCGGATGGCGCGGTGTCCTTAAGGGGCGCCCGGAATGATCGTGACCCCGTGTCATCCGCCGCACTTGCGGATGGCGCGGCGTCCTTAAGGGGCGCCCGGAATGATCGTGACCCCGTGTCATCCGCCGCTCTTGCGGATGGCACGGCCGTATTGGACGGGACTGTGCGCAGGACGGTCCTGTCGAACGGCCTGCGCATCATCACCGAGGACGTGCCGGCGATGCGCAGCGTGGCCTTCGGCATCTGGGTCAACGTCGGATCCCGCGATGAGGAGCCCGGCCAGGGCGGTGCCTCGCACTTCCTGGAGCACCTGCTGTTCAAGGGGACCGAGCGGCGCTCGGCCCTGGACATCTCGGCGGCCATCGAGGCGGTCGGCGGCGAGACCAACGCCTTCACCACGAAGGAGTACACCTGCTTCTACGCGCGGGTGCTCGACGAGGACCTGCCGCTGGCGATCGACGTCATGTGCGACGCGGTGGCCAACTCGGCCCTCACTCCGTCCGATGTGGAGACCGAGCGCGGGGTCATCCTCGAAGAGATCGCCATGAGCGAGGACGAGCCGGCCGACGAGGTCCACGACATGCACGCGGAGCTGATCTTCGGCCGGCATCCGCTGGCCCGGCTCATCTCCGGCACGGTCGAGTCGATCACCCCGATGACCCGCGACCGCATCCACGACTTCTACCGCAGCCGCTACGTGGCCCCGGTGACGGTCATCGCCGCGGCCGGCCGGCTCGACCACGACCGCGTCGTCGAGTACGTCGTCGCGGCCCTCTCCGGCACCCCGCTCGATGGGCCTCCGGCCGACCCCAGCCCGCCCCGCGACATGTATGCCGGTGTCGCTTTCTCCCCACCGCGTACGCTCACGCGGCACAAGGAAACCGAGCAGTCGCACCTGGTCATCGGCGGCCCCGGCATCGGGCGGCGGGACGAGCGGCGCTTTGCGGTCGGCGTGCTCAACAACGTGCTCGGCGGCGGCATGTCCAGCCGCCTGTTCCAGGAGGTACGCGAAAAGCGCGGCCTGGCGTACTCGGTCTACTCCTACACCTCGCAGTTTGCCGAGGCGGGCACGTTCGGCGTGTACGCCGGCTGTGCCCCCGGCAAGGTCGACGACGTCCTGTCGATCGTCCGTGACGAGCTGGCGATCATGGCCACCGAGCCGATCTCGGCCGAGGAGCTGCGGCGGGGCCAGGGCATGCTCAAGGGCTCGCTGGTCCTGGGGCTGGAGGACACCGGTTCGCGGATGACCCGGCTGGCCAAGGGCGAGCTGCTCTTCGGCGACCTACTCGACGTCGACGAGCTGCTGCGGCGCATCAACGCCGTCACCGTGGACGACGTCGCCGAGGTCGCCCGCGAAATTCTGAGTACGCCCGGCTACCTCGCGCTCATCGGCGGCCGCTGAGCGCCTCAAGATCCCGGTCAGATCAGGGATAATGCACGGATCTTGGAGCAAGCGGCGCCGGCCGGGATCTTGGAGCAAGCGGCGCTAGAAGCGGACGCGTGCGCGCCACGATGCGGCGCGTCGCCGAGCCTGTAGGTTGTGTCTGTGACGGAGCTGGAGCCCATTCGGGTCGGTGTGCTGGGCGCTCGCGGGCGCATGGGCATGGAGGTCTGCAAGACGGTCGAGAAGGCCCACGATCTGGACCTCGTGGCGATGATCGATCAAGGCGACTGGCTGTTCAACGCGTCCGACGCCGGTGCGCAGGTCGTCGTCGACTTCACCAACCCCGACGTCGTCATGGAGAACCTGCACTGGTGCATCGACCAGGGCATCAACGTGGTCGTCGGAACCAGCGGCTTCACCGAGGAGCGCTTCGAGCGCGTACGGTCGTGGCTCGTGGCCAAGCCCGGCGTGGGCGTGATCATCGCACCCAACTTCGCCATCGGCGCCCTGCTGATGATGGAGTTCGCCGAGCGGGCCGCGAAGTACTACGAGTCGATCGAGATCATCGAGCAGCATCATCCGCAGAAGGTCGATGCGCCCAGCGGCACGGCTCTGCGTACGGCACAGATCATCTCGGCGGCTCGGGCGGCCGCGGGCAAGGGCGACATGCCCGACGCCACCAAGGACGAGCTGCCCGGGGCGCGGGGTTCGGTCGTGGAGGGCGTACGCGTGCACAGCGTGCGCGCCAGCGGACTCGTGGCGCACCAGGAGATCCTGTTCGGTACGCCCGGCGAGACGCTGACGATCCGCCACGACTCGTTCGACCGCGCGTCGTTCATGCCCGGCGTACTGCTGGCGATCCGCGCAGTGGTGAACCGGCCGGGCCTCACGGTCGGCCTCAACCCGCTCCTGTAACACCGTGTTGATCATGAAGTTATGAGGTCGACACGCCGATAACCGTCACCCCAAGTTCATGATCAACGCGGGGCTGCGGGTGGTTAGAGGGTGGTGGCGAAGCGGGACTGCGGCACGAGCATGTCGTCGACGTCGAGCGACCGGGTGTTGCCGTCCGGTGCCCACCCCGCCGACGTGAAGAACTTGCGCGTGGCCGGATCCTGATCGAAGACCCACATCAGGGCGGCGGTGACGCCGTCGTCACGCCAGTGGTCGACGGCCGCGGCGAGCAGGCGGCTGCCGTGCCCGCGCCGGCCCCAGCGGGGCTCGACAAGCAGCTCGGTGACGGCGGCCACGGTCGCCGGGACGACCTCGCCGGGCACGATGTGATCCTCACCCGCGGGCCCGAATGCCCCGAATCCCACCACGTACGATGTTTCGGGGTTCTGCTCGACGGCCACCAGCACACGATGGCGGTCCGAGGGCGGCGACACGATGGCGGCCTGCCACGACTCGGCGATCGCGGCCGGGTCGAGGGCGTCCAGGACGTGCCGCGGCAGCAGCCGCCGGTACGCGACCCGCCAGGTCGCGACCTGAATGCGAGCGATCTCCGCGACGTCGTCGGTACGCGCGGGGCGGACAAATCCCACAGCCACGGCGTGAGAGCCTACCCGTGGGGCCGGACGAGCCGATCGAGGAGGGCAGTAGTGCAGCGCAGGGCGCAGCGGGTCGCGATCATCGCCGGCCTGGCCGTGGCCGCGCTCGCCTTCGACGCCGCCTTCGCGGTCCGGCACGGCTTCTTCGATCTCAACGTGTACTACGGCGCCATCAACTACTGGGCTCACGGCCACGGCGAGCTGTACGACTTCATCCGCGAAGGCAGCACCTACGGGTTCACGTACCCGCCCTTCGCCGCGATCGCGATGCTGCCGATGGCGGTCGTACCGTGGCCGGTCGCGATCGTGCTGTCCAGCCTCGCGACGATCGCCGCGACCGCGCTCGTCGTCTGGTGGCTGATCGGACACCGGGGCTGGTACGCCTTCGGCATCATCATGGCGCTGCTGATCGCGTACGAGCCGATGCGGGAGACGTTCCTGTTCGGCCAGGTCAACATGCTCATGGTCGCGCTCGTCGCGGCGGACGTGCTCTTCGCCGTGCGGACCCGGAGCAAATGGGCCGGCATCGGCATCGGCCTGGCCACCGCGGTCAAGCTCACGCCCGGCCTGTTCATCGTCTACCTGCTGATCACCAGGCGGTTCAAGGCGGCGTTCGTGGCGATGGCCACTGCGGCCACGGTCACCCTGTTCGCCGCCGCGATCTCGCCCAACGCGGCGCGGGAGTTCTTCACCCACGCGCTGTGGGACACCGACCGGGTCGGCGCGCTGTCGTTCGTCTCCAACCAATCCCTGCAAGGCATCGTCGCGCGGCTCGATCCGGCGCACCCGAACCGGCTTCTCTGGCTCGGGCTCGTGGTGGGCGTACTCGTGATCTGGGTGTGGAAGATCCGGGGATTGGCGGGTGACGAGGCCGCGGGCCTCGCTCTGACCGGCGTGGTTTCCTGCCTGGTGAGCCCGGTGACGTGGGTTCACCACCTGGTGTGGCTGCTGCCGGCCCTGCTCCTGCTCGCGGACCGTGGGCGGCCCTGGCTCGCGGGCGGGCTGTACGCGCTGATGTGCAGCCGCCTGGTATGGCTGTTCGACCGGCGGTTCGGCGGCTTGTGGGGCTTCCTCGGCAGCAACGCCTACGTCTACGCCAGCCTCATCCTGCTCTTCGCCGTGCCGATCTCACCGCGTGATGCTGTAACGGATCTCGGGGTAGGCGAGGGCGGAGCCGCGCGGGGTCCACATCTCCCGCTCACCGTCCGGCCGTAGCCCGAACTTCTCGTAGAAGCGCCGGGCTCGCCGGTTCTCCGCCAGGACCCACAGCCGCACCTCACGCTGCGGGAGCATCTCCAGCGCCGTCGTCAGCAGCTGCCCGCCCACGCCCGTGCCGTAGACGCTGCTGTCGATGTAGATGGACAAGATCTCGCCCACGGCGTTGTCGATCTTCTCGCTGCCCTGCTCGCGATACGGCCCGAAGGTCACGTGCCCGAGCGGCCGCTCGGCCACGGCCACGAACGTCTGCCAGGGCCCGTCGCTGGCCGCCTGGTCCTTATAGCGCTGTAGCCAGCGGGTCCGGTCCAGGCTCGCGAGGATCTCCTCCGCGAGGATCCCGTTGTACGCCGAAAGCCAGCCGCTCATGTGCACGTCGACGACGCCTTCGATGTCCTCGGTACGCAGCGGGCGTATGGTCACCACGCTTGGCACGGTAGCCGGAGCGAATCTGTCGGTGCCAATCGTTATCCTCGCCCGCATGGAGAGGTTGACGCTGATGCAGACGCGACGGATCGCACTGGCCGCTTCCGGCTTCGGAGGGCGGGCGCTGAGCGCCGTGCCCACCGGCCGTCACTTGCGCCGGGTCGTCGAGAATACGGGCGTCCTGCAGATCGACTCGGTCAACGTGCTCCAGCGGGCGCATTATCTGCCCGTCTACAGCCGCATCGGGCCCTACGACGCCGCCCTGCTCGACCGGGGCAGCAGCCGCAAGCCGCGGTGGCTGTTCGAGTACTGGGCCCACGAAGCATCGCTGGTCCCCGTCGCCCTCCAGCCGTACCTGCGGTGGCGCATGGCGACCGCGCGTACCACGGCGTGGGGCAGCGTGCGGGACATGGTCGCCCGGCGGCCGGAGCTGATCCAGTGGGTGCTCGACGAGGTCGGCGAGCGCGGCCCGGTCACCGCCGCCGAGATCGAGTCCGACGTGAAGAAGCCCAAGGAGAATTGGGGCTGGAACTGGTCCGATGCGAAGATTGCACTGGAGTACTTGTTCTACGAGGGCGCCATCACCAGCGCCGGCCGCAACACCGCCTTCGCTCGGCGCTACGACCTGACGTCTCGCGTACTGCCGCCCGAGGTCGTCCATGCGCCGACGCCGTCCAACGACGAGGCGTACCGGGTGCTCGTCGAGATCGCCGCCCGCTCGTACGGCGTCGCGGCCGAAGTCGAACTGCGCGACTACTTCCGCCTTCCGGTCGACGGTTCCCGGCAGGCCGTCGCCGAACTCGTCGACGCGGGCACCCTCATACCCGTCGAGGTCAAGGGCTGGAAGCCGCAGGCGTACATGCACAAGGACGCGCCCGGACCGCGCAAGCCGAACTTCGCCACGCTGGTGAGCCCGTTCGACCCGCTGATCTGGTTCCGCGGGCGTACCGAGCGCCTGTTCGACATGTCGTACCGGATCGAGATCTACGTGCCGGAGGCGCAACGGGTTCACGGCTACTACGTTTTGCCGTTCCTGCAAGGCGACCGGTTCACCGCCCGTGTCGACCTGAAGGCCGACCGCAAGGCCGGGGTGCTGCGCGTACCGGCGGCGTGGGTGGAGCCGAAGGCCGACCCCGAGAGCACCGCCCACGCGCTGAAGGCGGAGCTCGAACGGCTGGCGTCATGGCTGGGCCTCGGCGGCGTGGACAAGGCTGAACGAGGTGATCTCGCGGCTGTGCTCAACGGTGTACCGTCATCGGCATGACGCAGGTCCAGCCGGAGCCGCACGCCCTGGTGCCGCAGCCCGATCGCTTCACCACGTGGATCGGGCGAATGGGTTCGCGGGCGCCGCGCTGGGTGGCGCCGGCCGCCGGGCTGCTCTGCATCGCGGGTGCGATCGGCTACACCTTCATCACGCGGCCGACCGAGGCGAACGCCGGCGATCCGCCGTCCTGCCTGGTGAAGCTGACGACCGGCTTCGACTGTCCGGGCTGCGGCGGTACGCGCGCCGCCTGGTTCCTGCTGCACGGTGACCTGCCCGCCGCGTCGCGGCACCACATGCTCTTCGTCTTCGCCGTGCCGTTCCTGCTGTACGCCTACGTCGCGTGGGCCGGTAACAAGACGTTCGGGTGGAAGCTGCCGCAGCTTTCGATGGGGCCGAAAGCGATCGCATGGTTCCTTGCGATCTGGGGCGTTTTCACCATCGTGCGCAACCTGCCGTTCGCACCCTTCACGATGTTCTACGTCTGAGGGCAAGCCCCACCGAGGATCTGACTGACAGGGCAAGCCCCGCCGAGGGTCCGGCGGGGCCGTACACGAGAGTCAGCTGCGCTTGACGGTGATGTCACCGCTCATGGAGCGTACGTGCAGGGTCACATCGGGGTCGGCGCTGCTGACCGGCGTGTGCGAGGTGTCCAGGTCGCTGCGGGCGCGCCCGGACATCGAGGAGATGTCCATGTAGACCCCGGTGCCGACGCCGACGCCGATCTCGATGTCGCCGCTGGCCGAATTGATCCTCGCGTTGCCGCGGACCAGCTTGATGATGGTGATGTCGCCGGATGCCGTGTTGGCCTTGGCGCCCCTGCCGACCTCCTCGATATGGACGTCGCCGCTGGCGGTGTGGACGACGATCGTGCCGTCGACCTGCTTGGCCACCAGGTCGCCGCTGGCCGAGTTGACCTTCATGTCCCCGCCGACGTGGCCGGCCTTGATGTCGCCGCTGGCCGCGTTGGCGGTCAGGTCGCCGGTGACGTTCTGGACGAAGGCGTCGCCAGAGGCGGTGTGGATCGAGACGTCGCGGTAGGTGCCGTACAACGTCGCGTCGGCCGACGCCGACCGCACCTCCACGCGAGAGTCGGCGGGCAGCGCGACGGTAACGACGATTTTGGCGCTACGCCGGCCGCGGAGCCAGCCGGTCGTACCGATGTCCGGTGCTTTGACGGTCAGCCGCTTGTCGTGCATCTCCACGGTCGTACGCTCGGCCGCCTCGCGGGACGCCTCGGAGCCGTCCATGGGTTCGACGGTGACCGTGGCGGTGGTGAGGCCGGCCGGGGTAGTGGTCTCGATGCGGCCGTCGGCGAGCCGAAACTCGGCCTCGATGGCGCCGGTGACGGGAAACTCATACATGGTCGGTCCCTTCGGGGTGTGTGTCGGCGACTCGGCCGCCCGCATAGTGCGCCGAGGTCAGGCATATTGCTTCGAGATATGGGCTGCGCAGCGGTCAGGCCTGCGCGAATCCGGTGATCCGCCGGCCGCTGTGGCCGCGTCCGGGTGGGGGTGGCGGCGGGGACTGCGGCGGCCGGTTCGTCGCCGCCCAGAGGGCTCGCACCAGCCAGGCGTTGGTGGAGATGCCCTCGGCGGCGGCGGCCCGCTCGACCGCTTCCTTCAGCTGCTCAGGCAGGCGTAGCGTGATCCGGGCCTGCTCGCCGTCGCCGGCCGGAGCCGCCGGTGCGCTCACGGGTGCGGTTGCCTCGACCGGTACCTCGGTCACCACCAGGTCGGCTTCGCGGCCGCGCAGGCGTACCTCGACGGAGGCGTTGCTCAGCTTAGTGGTGATCTCCGCGGCGGCGTCGGACAGCGCCTCCATGAGGCACAGCCGGGCCGACGCGTCCAGCGCCCCGGCGAGCAGGGACGCGGCGCGGGTCACCTCGTCACCGCCGGGCGCGGCGGCGGCGGTCAGATCCCGCTGAAGGTTTTCGAGATACGGCGACAGCTCCATGACTTCACTATGACATCACTCATGACATCACGCAAGTGTCGTCCTGACGTCAGAAGGACCTGGGTTTAGAGTGTCCGTTGTGACGGAGATGGTGGAGCCCCAGGTCAAATTGATCGCGTGGACGCATTTCGAGCCACCGGCAGAGGTGCCGTGGAGCACCGACGCGGAGGGCGGGCAGGCGCTCGCCGAGTTCGCCGGGCGCGCCTGCTACCAATCGTGGAGCAAGCCGAACCCGGCAACCGCCACCAACGCCGGCTACCTGCGGCACATCCTCGAAGTCGGTCACCTGTCCGTCCTAGAGCACGGCACGGTGACGTTCTACTTCACCGGCGTCTCGCGGTCGTTCACGCACGAGCTGATCCGCCACCGCCACTTCTCGTACTCCCAGTTGTCCCAGCGCTACGTGCCGGAGCGGGACGCGAAGATGGTCGAGCCCGACGTCATCGCGAGCGACCCGGACCTGCACAAGCGGTTCGTCGAGGCGGCCGAGGCATCGGTGCAGGCGTACAACGACCTGCTGGCCGGCCTGGAGGCGAAGTTCGCCGACATCCCCAACGCCACCCTGCGGCGCAAGCAGGCCCGGCAGGCCGCCCGCGCCGTGCTGCCCAACGCGACGGAGACCCGGATCGTGGTCACCGGCAACTACCGGGCCTGGCGGCACTTCATCGCGATGCGGGCGTCCGAGCACGCCGACATCGAGATCCGCGAGCTGGCCGTGGAGTGCCTGCGGCAGCTGAAGGCCGTGGCCCCCAACGTTTTCGACGACTTCAAGATCTCCCAGCTGGCCGACGGCACCGAGATCGCCGCCAGCGAGTTCATCTGGCAGGGCTGACCTGCCCGGCGCCGCTGCCTGCGGCCGCCCGCAGACGATAGGTTGGCAGATATGACGCGCGACATCCGGCGGCCCTTCGGCCGCCTGCTCACGGCAATGGTGACGCCGTTTCGGCCCGACGGTTCCCTCGACGTCGAAGGCGCTGCGCAGCTGGCGGCGTACCTGGTCGACGAGCAGTCGAACGACGCACTCGTGATCAACGGCACGACCGGCGAGAGCCCCACGACCAGCGACGCGGAGAAGGAAACCCTGCTGCGTACGGTCGTCGAGGCGGTCGGCGACCGGGCCAAAGTGCTCGCCGGGGTGGGTACGTTCAGCACCCAGCACACCGTCGAGCTGGCCCGCTCAGCCGAGAAGGCGGGGGCACACGGCCTCCTCGTCGTCACGCCGTACTACAACAAGCCACCGCAGGCCGGCCTGCTGGCGCACTTCCGGACCGTCGCCGACGCCTCCGGCCTGCCGGTAATGCTCTACGACATCCCCGGCCGCACCGGTACGCCCATCGCGACCGACACGTTCCTGCGCCTGGCCGAGCACGACCGCATCGTGGCGGTCAAGGACGCCAAGGGCATCATCGCCGACAGCGCCTGGGTGCTGCGCGACACCGATCTGGCGTTCTACAGCGGCGATGACGCGTACACGCTGCCGCTGCTGGCGATCGGCGGCTCCGGCCTGGTCGGCACCTCCACCCACTTCACGGGCGCGCTGATGCAGCAGATGATCACCGCCTTCGGCGACGGTGACCACGGCCGCGCGCTCGACCTGCACCGGCAGGCACTTCCGCTGCTCACCGGCATCTTCCGGACTCAGGGTGCGATCCTGGTGAAGGCGGGCCTGAACGCCCAGGGCCGGCCGGCCGGTCCGATGCGCCCGCCGCTGGTGGACGCGACCGCCGCGGAGCTGGCGCAGCTGCGCGCCGACTGCGAGGCCGCGGGCCTCCCGCTCTAGACGTTCCCGAAGACGGAGTTGAGATAGTGACCGAAGCGCACGTGGAACTGGCGGGGCCGCCGCCTCTGCCCGAAGGCGGCCTGCGCATCACACCTCTGGGTGGACTGGGCGCCATCGGCCGCAACATGACCACCTTCGAGTTCGACGGCAAGCTGCTGGTCGTCGACTGCGGAGTGCTCTTCCCCGACACCGAGCAGCCCGGCGTCGACCTCATCCTCCCCGACTTCGAGTCCATTTTGGACCGTCTCGGCGACGTGCAGGCGATCGTCCTCACACACGGGCACGAGGACCACATCGGAGCAGTGCCGTACCTGCTGGCCCACAAGCCCGACATTCCGCTGGTGGGATCGCGCTTCACGCTGGCGCTGGTCGAGGCGAAGCTCGCCGAACGGCGTATCACGCCGTACTCGCTGACCGTCGTGGAAGGACAGCAGGAGCGGCTCGGCCCGTTCGAGCTGGAGTTCTTCGCGGTCAACCACTCCATCCCCGACGCCATGGCGGTCGCCATCCGTACGCCGGCCGGCCTGGTCCTGCACACCGGCGACTTCAAGATGGATCAGCTGCCGCTGGACGGGCGCATCACCGACCTGGCCGGGTTCGCCCGGCTCGGCGCCGAGGGCGTGGACCTGCTCCTGTCGGACTCGACCAACGCCGAGATCCCCGGCTTCGTCATGCCGGAGCGGGAGATCGGGCCGGTCATCAGCTCGATCTTCGCCAAGGCCACCGGGCGCATCATCGTCGCCTCGTTCGCCTCGCACGTGCACCGCGTACAGCAGGTGCTCGACGCGGCCGAGGAGCACGGCCGCAAGATCGCGTTCATCGGCCGCTCGATGGTCCGCAACATGGGCATCGCCCGCGATCTCGGCCTGCTGCACATCGCGGGCGGCTTGGTCATCGGCATCGACGAGGCGATGATGCTGCCGCCGGAGGAGATCGTCCTCATGTCGACCGGCTCCCAGGGCGAGCCGATGAGTGCCCTGGGGCGGATGGCGACCGGCGACCACCGGCACATCACCATCACCTCCGGCGACACCGTGGTGCTGGCCAGCTCCCTGGTGCCCGGCAACGAGACCAGCGTCTACCGCGTCATCAACCAGCTGTCACGGCAGGGCGCCACGGTCATCCACAAGGACGTCGCCAAGGTGCACGTCTCCGGGCACTCGCCGGCCGGCGAACTGCTGTACCTGCTCAACGTCGTCAAGCCGAGCAACCTCATACCGGTCCACGGCGAGTGGCGGCACCTGCGAGCGCACGCCCGCCTCGGCGTCGAGAGCGGCGTCGCGCCCGACCGCATCGTGCTGTGCGAGGACGGCGACGTCGTCGACCTCGTGGACGGCCGGGCCCAGCTCGTCGGGCACGTCAAGAGCCGCTACGTCTATGTGGACGGTCTGGCCATCGGCGACGTGGGCGAGAGCCTGCTCACCGAGCGGCGCATCCTCGGCGACGGCGGCTTCATCGCCGTGACCGTGGTCGTGGACTCGGTCACCGGCAAGGTGGTCGGCGGCCCGACGGTGTCGCAGAAGGGCTTCTCCGAGGACCCCGATGCGTTCGAACCGGTGCTGCCGCTCATCACCGAGGCGCTCGACCGGGCCGCGGCCGAGAACATCACCGATCCGCACCAGCTCCAGCAGCTCGTACGCCGCGTCGTCGGCCGGTGGGTGAACGAGGCGTACCGGCGCCGGCCGATGATCGTGCCGTCCGTGCTGGAGGTCTGACACACGCTCTCGAATGCGAGGGCTCGTTGATGATCTCCATTACGCTGTGGGGATGGCGCGCCGTACCACCCCGACTACGACACGCCGCGCGAGTTCCGCAAGGGCCACCGCGGCGGCTCGTACGCCTGCGCGCGGCCGGAGCCGGAGACGGCGTACGTCCTATCGGAGCATTCCCGGCCCGCTGGACGTGCTGGGCAAGCTCCTTTCCGGACTGTGGATGGGTCTGGCCCACAGCGTGGGGTGGGCGGCGCGAGCGGTGGGGCAGAAGGCTTCCACGGCTCGCGAGCTGGAGGACGAGCACCGCCGCGACGGGCTGGGACTGTTCGGTGTCGGCCTGGCGCTGCTGCTCGTGGTCGCGCTGTGGTTCGGCTCCGGCGGCCCGGTCGGCGCCTGGGTCGCCGACAAGATGCACTTCTTCGTCGGCGACATCGCCGGCGGCCTGCCGATCCTGCTGGCGTTCACGTCGCTGCGGCTGATGCGCCAGCCCACCGAGGAGCAGCGGCCGGGCAGCGGCGTCGTCGGCTGGACGAGCGTCATCCTGGCCCTGACCGGGCTGTTCCACATCAGCCAGTCGCCGGCCGACATCACCGGCTACGAGGCGGCCGGCGGCGTACTGGGCTGGCTGGTCGGCGGCGGGCTGTCGAGCGCGGTCAGCCCCTGGGTCGCCGTACCCGCCCTGCTGATGCTGCTCGGCTTCGGCGTCCTTGTGGTCACCGCGACACCGATCAACCGGGTACCGCAGCGGCTGGCCGAACTCGGCGACCGCCTGTTCGGGCGTACGCCGGCCGACGACGAAGAGGATTTCGCCGATTTCGAGGCGGAACCGCCGAAGAGGCGGCGTAAGTCGCTGCCGAACCCGTTCGAGGCGGCCGAATTGGGACCGGCCGACATCGACGGAGAGGTGGTCGGCGAGGACCTTCAGGACACCATCGTCCTGCCGCGTACGCGTAAACTCCGTAAGCAGCTGGAGCCGCCCGCCCATACCGGCGGATCCTTGGCCAAGGGCGAGCAGCTGGCGGTGCCGGGACTCGGCGGCGAGTACGTCCTGCCGCCGCTGACGATGTTCGGTGCCGGTGAGACGCCGCGGTCCCGATCCAAGGCCAACGACGATGTCATCGAGGCGCTGCGCCACGTCTTCGATCAGTTCGATGTGGACGCCGCCGTCACCGGCTTCAACCGCGGCCCAACGGTTACGCGCTATGAAGTCGAGCTGGGGCGCGGCGTAAAGGTCGAGCGCGTCACGCAGCTGTCGCGCAACATCGCGTACGCCGTGAAATCGCAGGACGTCCGCATCATCAGCCCGATACCCGGCAAGAGCGCGATCGGCATCGAGGTGCCCAACGCCGATCGTGAGAACGTATCCCTCGGCGACGTCCTGCGCTCGCGGGCGGCCGATGCCGAGAAGCACCCGATGGGCGTGGCCCTCGGCAAGGACATCGAGGGCGGCTTCGTGATGGCCAACCTCGCCCGGATGCCGCACATCCTCATCGCCGGCGCCACCGGCGCGGGCAAGTCGAGCTGCCTCAACTCGCTGCTCGTGTCCATCCTGGCCCGCGCCACACCGGACGACGTGCGGCTGCTGCTGATCGACCCCAAGCGGGTCGAACTGACGGTGTACGACGGCATCCCGCACCTCGTCACGCCGATCGTCACCAACCCCAAGAAGGCCGCCGACGCCCTCGACTGGGTCGTGCGCGAGATGGACATGCGCTACGACGACCTCGCCGCGGCGGGCGTACGGCACATCGACGACTACAACCGCAAGGTCCGCGCGGGGCAGATCAAGCCGCCGCCCGGCTCCGAGCGGGTCATCCGGCCCTACCCGTACCTGCTGGTCGTCGTGGACGAGCTGGCCGACCTCATGATGGTCGCCCCCCGCGATGTCGAAGATTCCGTCGTACGCATCACGCAGCTGGCCCGAGCCGCCGGAATTCATTTGGTCCTGGCGACCCAGCGCCCTAGCGTCGACGTGGTGACCGGACTGATCAAGGCCAACGTGCCGTCGCGGCTGGCGTTCGCGACGAGTTCGCTCGCCGACTCGCGGGTCATCCTCGACCAGCCCGGCGCCGAGAAGCTGATCGGCCGCGGCGACGCGCTGTTCCTGCCGATGGGCGCGTCCAAGCCGATCCGCATCCAGGGCGCCTGGGTCGACGAGGCCGAGATCCTGGACGTCGTCCGGTTCTGCAAGCGCCAGCGGGAACCCGACTTCCGACCGGATGTCACCGCCGCGCCGCCGCCGGATCCGAGGAAGAAGGCCGAGGAGGAGATCGGCGAGGACCTCCAGCTGCTGCTGCAAGCGATCGAGCTGGTCGTCGTCTCCCAGCTCGGCTCGACCAGCATGCTGCAGCGCAAGCTGCGGGTCGGCTTCGCGAAGGCGGGACGCCTGATGGACCTGATGGAGACGCGCGGCATCGTCGGCCCGTCCGAGGGCTCGAAGGCCCGGGAGGTGCTCGTCAAGCCGGATGAGCTGCCCGAGGTGATGGCGAGCCTCGGCGCCGGCGATGACTGAGCCGGCCACCGAGCCCGGCGTCCGGGTCTCGACCCTCGAACTGTTCTTCGACCTCGTCTTCGTCTTCACCATCACGCAGCTGACCGCGGTCCTGGCCGGGAATCTGACCTGGGAATGGGCGGGCCGGACGCTGCTGCTGATGCTCATCATCTGGTGGATGTACGACGGCTTCGCCTGGATGACCAACACGGTCGCGCCGACCGACCCGGTACGCCGAGCCCTGCTGCTGGCGGGAATGGGCGGCTTCCTGCTCATCGCGTTGTCGCTGCCGAAGGTGTTCACCGACGACGGCTGGGCCTTCGGCGTCGGATACTTCGTCGTCAACCTCATCCACAGTGGACTGCTCCTGCGGGCGGCGCCCGCCGCCATGCGCCAGCTCGCGCCGCTGAACCTGCTGAGCGCGACCCTGGTCCTGGCCGGTGGCTTCGCCACGGGTCCGTGGCGGCTCGGGCTATGGATCGCCGCCGCCGTCGTGATGACCGTGTCGCCGTACCTGCATCCGCTGTCGGAGTGGGCGATCAACTCCGCGCACTTCGTGGAGCGGCACGGGCTGATCGTCATCATCGCGCTCGGCGAGTCCATCGTCGCCATCGGCGTCGGTGCGTCGGGCCTGGCCCTCACGAAGACTCTCGTGGAGGTCGCGCTGCTCGGCCTGGTGCTGTCGTTCCTGCTGTGGTGGGTCTACTTCGGTGGCGACGACGTGAGAGCCGAGCACGCGCTGGACGCCACGCCCTCCCTAGGGCGCGCCCGCGTCGCGCTGCACGCCTTCGGCTGGGCGCACGTTCCGCTGCTCTACGGCATCATCGCCGTCGCGGCCGGGGTCAAGAAGGCGACCGGCCATGCCGACGAACACATCTACCTCGCCCAAGCGCTCGTCCTCGGCGGCGGTGTCGCGGTCTTCCTCCTCGGCGACGTGATTTTCCGGGCGATCCTGCGGCTCGGGATGATCCGTTATCGGTTCATGGCCGCCGTCGCCGCCCTCGCGACGATCCCGCTCGGCGTGGCGTTCAGCGCAATCCTGCAATTGCTAGGGCTCGTACTGGTCATGACCGCGCTGCTGGTGGTGGAGTGGGTTTTGGCCACGCACGGACCTGGCAGGGAGGCGCCTCTGGGGCGCCGACCGGTGCCCGACGGGAGCAGCGGACGGTGAGATCCGCGGACATGGGACAGAGAAAGCGCGAGTGATCGCGGACAGCGCGCGAAACGGGGGCGGTGTAGCTTGATGCGAATGTTCTCTCCCGGGGATGTCGTCGTCCGGCGGATGTTCCAGCACCACCGCCTCTCGCGAGCCCTGCTCACCACGGTCGTCCAGCACGACGAGACGGGCCTGCTGCTGTGGGCGGCGAAGGGCGCGACCGCCCGGGACATGGTCATGGCCGACGGCCGCGACCTCCATGGCGTGCCGTTCAAGGAGCTGATCGCCGGGCCCCGGATCCTGGTGCCGATCGAGTGGGCGGGTGACGGGCTCATCTGGCACCCGGCCGACGCGCCCTACTCCGTGTGGTTCTTTTTCAGCCCGTCGGGTGAATTCACGAACTGGTATGTCAACTTGGAGACTCCGGGCGTGGTGTGGCGCGACGGCGAGGCCGGCGGCATCGACACCGCGGACTGGGACCTGGACCTCGTCGTGCGGCCCGACCGCACCTGGGCCTACAAGGACGAGGACGAGATGCTCGACGGCGTCGCCCACGGGCTCCTCTACTGGGGTCCCGACGAGCGCACCATCCGGTCCGCCGGCGAGCTGGCGGTCAAGCTCATCGACGCTGGCGAGTTTCCGTTCGATGGGACCTGGACCGCGTTTCGGCCCGAGCGTGCCTGGCCGGTGCCGCTGGAACTGCCGCCGCGGTGGGACCGGCCGCGCGCCTTCTGACCCGCCCGACCCCGCCGTCCGGCGACCAAGATCCCGGTTAGATCAGGGATAATGTACGGATCTTGGGCCAAGATCTGCGCAATATCCCTGATCTAACCGGGATCTTGGACTGGGATACTGGACCGGAGTGGGCCGGATCTTGGCGGCGCGGGTCACCCCGCGGGCGAACTTGGGGTGGCGTGTCAGAGCGCCCCGGTAATCTGGGCGGGTGCCGGTTTCCGAATCCCCGTCCGTCCAGCCCCGTGTGGCGCTGCTTACCTTGGGCTGCGCCCGCAACGAGGTCGACTCCGAGGAGCTGGCGGCCCGGCTGGCCGCCGACGGCTGGCAGGTGACCACCGACGGCGAGGGCGCGGACGTGGTGCTGGTCAACACGTGCGGCTTCGTCGAGAAGGCCAAGCGCGACTCGATCGATACGCTGCTGGCGGCGGCCGAGACCGGCGCCAAGGTGGTCGCGGCCGGCTGCATGGCCGAGCGCTACGGCAAGGAGCTGGCCGAGAGCCTGCCCGAGGCCGATGCGGTCCTCGGCTTCGACGACTATCCCAGCATCTCCGCCGCGCTCGACAAGGTCCGGCACGGCGAGAAGATCACCCCGCACACCCCGCGCGACCGGCGGGAGCTGCTGCCGATCAGCCCGGTCCAGCGCCGCTCCGCCGGTGTGGTCGTCCCCGGGCACGCGGCCCTCACCGTGGACGCGGCCACCCCGGCCCACCTGCGGCCGATCCTGCGCCACCGGCTCGATACCTCGCCGGTCGCCTCCCTCAAACTCGCCAGCGGGTGCGACCGCCGCTGCGCTTTCTGCGCCATCCCCGCGTTCCGTGGCGCTTTCGTTTCGCGTACGCCCGACGAGCTGCTCGCCGAGGCCGAGTGGCTGGCCGGGACCGGCGTACGCGAGTTGGTGCTCGTCAGCGAGAACTCGACGTCCTACGGCAAGGATCTCGGTGATCCCCGGGCGCTGGAGAAGCTCTTGCCGCAGCTGGCCGCGATCGACGGCATCGTGCGCGTACGGGCGAGCTATCTGCAGCCCGCCGAAACCCGGCCCGGACTCGTTGAGACCATCGCCACGACGCCCGGTGTGGCGGCGTACTTCGACCTGTCGTTCCAGCACTCGTCGGAGCCGGTCCTGCGCCGCATGCGCCGTTTCGGCTCCACTGAGCGGTTTCTGGAGCTGCTCGGCACCGCTCGATCCCTGGCCCCGGCGGCCGGCGCCCGGTCCAACTTCATCGTCGGCTTCCCGGGCGAGACCTCGGCCGACGTACGCGAGCTGGAGCGGTTCCTCACCGAGGCGCGGCTGGATGCGATCGGCGTCTTCGACTACTCCGACGAGGACGGCACCGAGGCCGCCGGGATGGACCGGAAGGTCTCAGCGCGTACGATCCGCAGCCGCTACGACCGGATCCTGTCGCTCGCCGAAGAGCTGTGCACCCAGCGGGCCGAGGAGCGGATCGGCTCCCTGGTCGACGTGCTCGTCGACACCGTCACCGGCACGGGATCGGATCTTGAAATCGAGGGCCGGGCCGAGCATCAGGCGCCGGAGGTGGACGGCTCGACGACGCTGGTCGCCGTCGACGGCGGAGTCGACCTGGAGGCATTGCAGCCCGGCGATCTCGTCCGGGCCCGCGTGACCGCGGCGGAAGGTGTCGATCTGGTCGCGACGCCGGTCGAGATGATCGACGCCCGGCGTGCGCCGGCCCGAGGCCGATAACGTGTCCGCTGTGCAGGGTTTGCGGAAGGTGCCGGTTCTCAACGCGGCCAACGTCCTGACCGCGCTGCGCATCGTGCTCGTGCCGGTCTTCGTGATCCTGGTCGTCGCCTCCGGCATGACCGACTCGGGCTGGCGGATCGCCGCCGCGATCACCTTCGGCGTGGCCTCGCTGACCGACTTCGTCGACGGCTGGATCGCGCGTAAGTACGGGCTCATCACCTCCTTCGGCAAGGTCGCCGACCCGATCGCCGACAAGGCGCTCACCGGTGCCGCACTCGTCCTGCTGTCGGCGTACGGCGTCTTGGCGTGGTGGGTGACGCTGCTCATCCTGGTCCGCGAGTGGGGCGTGACCCTGCTGCGGTTCTGGGTCATCCGGCTCGGTGTCATCCCGGCCAGCCGGGGTGGCAAGGTCAAGACCGTGCTGCAGATCGCGGCGATCTCCTGGTATCTGTGGCCGTTCCCGGCCCCGCTGTCGTATGCCGGACCGTGGTTGATGGCAGCCGCCCTCGTCGTCACCGTGGTCACGGGGATCGACTACGTCGTAACGGCTCTGCGGATGCGGGCGGCCAAGGTCGACTGACCCGGCGCCGGGGAAGCGCTACCGGCTGTGCGGGAAAGGCGCTACCGGCTGTGTTGGAAAGGCGCTACTGTGCGGGATTCAGGCCGAAGGGGGAACCGGCAGTGATCGACGCGTACCTGGCCCGCCTGGGCCTGACCGGCCCGCTGACGCCGGATTTGGAGACACTCTTCGCTGTGCACCGGGCACAAGTCGAGACGGTCTCCTACGAGAACGTCGACATCTACCTCGGCAAGCCGCCTGGCATCGACCCCGCCGAGACCATCGATCGCATCGCTCGCGGCCGAGGTGGCTACTGCTACCAGCTCAACGGCGCCCTCGCGACGCTCCTCGCCGAACTCGGGTACGCCGTCACCTGGCATGTGGGCGGCGTACACAGTGCCGAAGGGCCGGTCGGCGCGGTCGGGAATCATCTGGCCCTCACGGTGAGCGGGCTGCCCAGCATCGCCAACCCCGACGGGGTCTGGTTCGTGGACGCCGGGCTCGGCGACGCGCTGCACGAGCCGATGCCCCTACGGGAGGGCATCAGCCGGCAGGGCCCGTTCACGTACGCGCTGGAACGTTCAACCGTGATCGACGGCGGTTGGCATTTCGTCCATGCCGCCGACGCATCCTTCGTGGGAATGGATTTCGGGCCGGTCGCTCGCGGTCCGGCCGACTTCGCCGAGTTCCACCGGTACCGGTCGACCTCGCCGGAGTCCAACTTCACCAAGCTTCTCGTCGTCTCCCGCCGGTACGCCGACTCGGTGCGGATGGTTCGGGGCGTCCACTTCGTTGAACATAGTGCGAAGGGCCGGTCGAGCCGGCGTACGACCAAGGAGGAGTGGGTGGACGAGCTCACCGCGCTGCTGGACCTGCGCGACGTCGACCTTGATGCCTTGTGGGACAAGGCGAACGTGGACTACGAGGCGTGGCTGGCCACGCAGGATCCGGCCGCTGAGAGCGCTGCCTCGTGAACGTGGCCGACCTCGTGGCGAGGCTGAAGGAGCGGGGCGAGACGCTGGCTGTTGCCGAATCCCTGACGGGCGGGCTCCTCGCGGCTACGCTGGTCGAAGTGCCTGGGGTATCCCAGGTTCTGCGGGGCGGGCTGGTCGTGTACGCGACCGACCTCAAGGCCAAGCTGGCCGGGGTCGATCCGGCTCTGCTGGCCGAGCGGGGGCCCGTGGATCCGGACGTGGCCGTGGCCCTCGCCACCGGCGCCGCCCGCATGTGTGATGCCGACTGGGGATTGGGTACTACCGGTGTCGCCGGTCCTGACCCGCAGGACGGTGTGACGGTGGGAACAGTTTTCGTCGGTTTGGCCGGTCCCGGTAGTGTCGAAAGAGTGCTAGGGCTGCGGCTGACCGGCGACCGCAGGACGATTCGGTCGGAGGCGGTCTCAGCCGCACTTCGCCTGCTGGCTGAGGCCCTCGACAAGGGGTAGGGTCTAAGCGAGCCGTCGGTCGTCACCGGCGGTGTGCAGTATCTGCCGGACGGTCAACGTTTCGCTAGGGGGTGTGACATGGTGCTACTGCGAAGAGTGATCGGCGATGCCCTGCGCGGGCGCCGCCAGCGCCAGCACAAGACCCTGCGCGAGGTGTCGACCACCGCCAACGTGAGCCTCGGCTACCTTTCCGAGATCGAGCGCGGCCAGAAGGAAGCCTCGTCGGAGCTGCTCTCCTCGATTTGCGACGCGCTCGGCGCCCAGCTGTCGGAGGTGCTGCGCGAGGTCAGCGACACCCTGGCCCTGGCCGAGCAGCTCGACGGCATCGACGGCGGTACGCCGGCGAAGCCGGTCACACCGCGGCCGGTGGTGCCCGCCCGGCGGTCCGTCGAAGACGGGCGGCGTGCTGCGGAGACCCGGCGGCAGGGGAAGGTACGCGTGCCCGCCCCCGACACCCGCGTGGTCGACGGTCAGGTTTCCGTCACTGTTCGGCATGATTCGCCGCTGCGGACGACGCTCAAGGCCACGCGGAGCCGTCGGCCGGAGATGCTCCGCTCTTAACCGGCTCCGCATCCGCACCGCTTTAGTGGGCGGTTGCGCTCAGGTTGTGATGCGGACCACATCGCCGGGCGTCACGCCGAGGACCACCGCGGCACGGCCACCGTTCACCGCGACGGCGATTCGCGCCGCCGAATCGGGAAACACCACGAGACCGCCCGGCGGCACGTCGCCGAACGTCTCACCTTTGATCGCCCGGCAACCGCCGACGACCATCTGACCCGGCAGATCGGCCAGCAGCCGGCCCTCCGCGGCCAGCTGCACGTTGCCGAAGCGGTCGATCGTCAGCACCTCGGCCTCCAGCCAGCCGTCACCGATCGCCAGGACCGGGTCCGGCAGGCGTACCAGCGACGCCGGGTCGATCTGCTCGCCGGCCTCCTCGACCGCGGCGCCGAGGGCCAGCCGCGCCGCCGACGGCATGAAGAGATCCCGGCCGTGGAACGTGCGAGACACGCGGCCCGCGAACCACTTCTCATTCGTCAAGTGGTACGCCGCACGTACGCCACCCAACGCCTCGGCAGCCCACATGAGCACGCCGTTGTCGGGTCCGATCAGGATCCCTTCCGGCGTGTCCAGGACGACCGGCCGGCGTTCGGTGCCCACACCCGGATCGACGACCGCCACGTGCACCGCGCGGGGAATGTGCTCGACCGTCTGGGCCAGGACCGCTGCGCCCCGGTTCACGTCGCCCGGTGCGACGAGATGCGAGATGTCGATGACGCGTACGCCGGGAGCGAATCGCGCGATGACGCCATGGCAGGCGGCGACGAAACCGTCGGAGAGACCGTAGTCGGTCGTGAGCGTCACGTAGTCGTAGCCGGGCATGGATCGACGGTACCCGATCACGTCACGACCTGCGGTGGACCGCGCCGCCGTGCGTCCGGCGCTGCCTCTCCCGTGCGATCCAGTCCGATCCGCTGGGTCAGGCCCGGTCTGCGACTCGGTCGGGCGGCCCGGTCGGGCGGCTCGGCCTGCGGTGGTCAGGCGGCTCCGGGGCCGGCGGGTGCCGGTGTGGGGGGTGCGTGCATACGTGGCCCGAACTTCGTGAACAACAGGATCACGGGCAGCGTGCACAGCAGCGGTCCGATGATCGCAAGCGGCCGGGTCAGCCAGTACATCAGCGTCAGATGCGGGCTGTCGGTGTGGTCGGTGAACTCGTACCCGAACAGCAGCCAGGCCAGGAACAGGAAGATGGCCAGCCCGGTCGTGTGCACCAGATACAGCGGCAGCGAGAACCGGTTGATCAGCTCGTTGGCCCGCTTCCACCGCTCGCGTTGCAGGACGTCGAGCATCTTCGGCCGCAGCAGTTCGACCACGCCGACCTGGAACACCAGCAGCGCCACGATGACGAACGTCGGTGGGGCCATGTTGGACAGCCGCTCCCCGGGTACGCCCACCATCGAACCGGGGTAGAGCCCCGAGCCGACGAGCCCGACGAGTCCGAACAGACCCGCCCACAGGAACGACCAATCCGTGCGCCGGGGCGAATCGACGACCTTTTGATAGAAGAAGCCGGCCTGATGCGCCAGCCCCCACACGAGCACCATGTTGAGCCAGCCGGCCGGCTCGTAGCCGAAGTTGAACCGGACGATGTCGACGATCATCGCGGCGCCGCCGAGCCAGACGAGCACGAGGCTGCCGTACCGCTGGTGCAACCACAGCGCGGCGGGCAGCATCATCACCAGCATGAGGTAGACCGCGAGGAACCACAGCGGGCTGAGCACGAGCTTCACCGCGCGCCCGATGCCGTCGAGGTTGAAGTACGCCCCGACGGCCGAACCCATGAGAATCCAGGCCACCACCACGACGGCCGCCGGAACCGCGAGCATCCGGATGCGGCGGGTGACGAACGCACCGAGGGTTACGCCGTTTCGCTGCGCCTTGGCCCACGATCGCAGGTGGACGTAGCCGCCGACGTAGAAGAACAGCGGCATCACCTGGAACAGCCAGGTCGCCAGCCAGAGCCCGTGGGTGAAGCCGAGCGGGCTGGTGGCGTGCGGTCCGGCCTCCGGGCCGGACGACTCCCAGGTCAAAATCGTGAAGGCCCAGTGCCAGATGACGACCACGATGAGGCTCGCGCCTCGCAGGAAGTCGACATAAGCGTCGCGTGCACCATTCCATCCGGCACCGTGCATGCCGCCCGACCTGGCTGGTGAGCTCGTGACCGTGGCCGGTGAAGTGATCGTGCTACCGCCGGTGGTACGGGTGTTATCGGCGGATGAGGGGTTCATGGGTTTGGACTATGCCAGAGACGGACGAGATCGTGCTTCCGGGAAAACTCCGGATACTTGATCTATGACCACCGGTGCCGATCTCGCTGCGGCCTTCCATCGTGATGTCGTCGGACCTCTGCTCGCCGACTCGTTCCCGGCCGTTTCCTATGCGGCGGCCCGTCTTGGATCCGGATCGGACGTCCTCGGCTACGACGACTCGATGAGCCGTGACCATGACTGGGGTTGCCGCCTGACCCTGCTCGTCGACGAGTCGGCGGCCGGCGTCGTGTCCGATATCCGGCAGCTCCTCACCGACCGCCTTCCGCCGCAGTACGCCGGCTATCCGGTCCGGTTTCCGGTTTCGTGGGATCGGACGGACACGCACAAGGTCGAAGTCGCCACGGTGTATGACTTCGCCGAAAGCCGGCTCGGCGTACGCCCCTACCTGGTCGGCGAGTCCGCCGGCTCGCTGAACGGCGGCTCCGGCGTGTACCAGCGTCCGGGCCGGCTGAAGGGGCACTCCGGCCGCTCTGCGGACTGGCTGGACCGGCCGTCGGGCGTACTGAACGGCCGCTTCACCCCATCCAGCGTCCTGGACCAGTCATCGACGGCGCTGGACCACCGTCCCAGTGATCCGTCGGATCCGCTGGATGCGCTGGACTGGCTGGCGGTTTCGGGCCAGGCTGTCCTGGAGGTGATCGGCGGCCCGGTGTTCGCCGACGGAACTCGCGAACTCGGCCCGCTGCGCGGGGCACTGCGCTGGTACCCGCCGGACGTCGACCGGTTCACGCTCGCCAGCCTGTGGACGCTCATCGCCGATCGGCTCCAGATGGTCGGCCGCACCGCCGTACGCGGCCAGGAGATCCAGTCGCGCCTGCTCACCGCTCAGATCGCCGACCGCATCATCCATTTGGCCTTCCTGGTCCATCGCCAGTGGATGCCGTACGCCAAATGGCGCGAAGCCCGCCTGCGTACGCTCCCCGGCGCGGACCGCCTCTGCGGCTTGATCGATGCGGCACTGGCGGCCAAGGATTGGCGGGATCGGGAGGCTGCCGTCGCCGACGCCGCGGAGCTGCTCCTCGCCGTCCAGCGCGAACGCGGAATGCCGGCACCGGAGCGGGCCGTCGCGAACTTCTGGGACCGTCCCTTTAGGACGATCGACAAATCGGTTGTCCGCTTGCTCCTCGACGATGTGACTGACGAGCGGCTACGCAGATTGCCTTGCAGCGGCGGTGTCGACCTGTGGATCGACAGCGACGAGATTCTGTCCCATCCGTCGCTGCGAGGCGCCGGGTCCGCGGCCGCGTACGCCGCCTGGCTCGCATTGATCGAGTCAGGAGCGTAGGCGCAGGCCGCGAGGCGTGACGGTGAAACCGGCCGCGGCGAGAGCCTCCGCAAAGGTGCTGTCGAGGATCGCCTCGCCGTCGGCCCGTTCCACCGACAGGGTTCCGAGTGCACCCGCTCGAACGGACTGAGCCAGCGCTTTGGCCGCGGTCGTCAGAGCGTCGAGGTCGTCGGTGAAGGTGAGGAAGGTTTTGCCACCGCGCTCGACGTAGAGCGTGAGATCGCCGTGGACGAGGACGACCAGCGCACCGGCCTTGCGGCCGGGCCGGTGGCCGCTCTCGGACCTGGTCTCCGAGGGCCATTCGAGGGCGGCACCGTAGGGGTTGGCCGGATCCGTGGACGCGAGGACGAGCGCCTTCGCGGGCGTCTCGCGGGGCGCCGTTCCCGGCCCGCCCCCTCCGGCCCGCCCCGCGCTCGTGGTCAAGCCTGTGGCTGTGCCCGCTGTCGGCGCGTCATCGGTGCGGCCGGATACGCCGGTGAGCCAGTCGCTCGGCACATCACCGTCATCGCCTTGCGCCGCAGCACCTTGCGCCGCGCCCCTATGGCCTATGCCGCCTTGCGCCGCGCCACCATCGACTGAACCGTCTGGCGCCACACCGTTCTGCGCCACATCCCGATGCGCAGCGATGCCGTCGACCGCGATGGCGTCGGGCGCATTGCCGTCGACGGCCAGGGCGGCGGGGCGGTCGGACGTGTCGACGAGCGACCGAAGCCGGTCCACCGCACCGGGAAGGGCGAACTGGGCCGCTCCGAGGCCCTCGACGAAGTATCCGCGCCGCGCCGCGCCACGCTCTTCCAGTCCGGCCAGGACGGGGTAGACGGCGGCGAACCCGCCCGGCTGCCCTTCAGCGGCCACCGCACCCCGCGTCACCACGCCGTGCCGTTCCAGCAGGGAGTCGGCGAGAGCGGCGGCGCGGCGGGTCGGGTCGAGGTCCCGATCGGCGACGAGATGCCAGCGTCCGGCCACGGTCGGCGGCCCTTGGCGCAGAGTGGCCAGCGATTGACCGCCCAGCCGCCCGGGGCGCTGGTACCGCGATCGGCCGGGTGCGGGCCGAGCGCGGTGTGCACCGCTGCCCCCGGAGAGCAGCGCTCGCACCGGAGCGAGGGTGTCGTTACCGACGCGGCCAGCCCAGACTAGATCCCACAACGCGGCGGCCGTCTCGTCCGGCGGCGCACTGTCGGGCAACTGCCGGAAGAACAGCGCTCCACCCGCGAGTGCTTCCAGAATCGAGGCGTGCAGCGGCGACCACTCCGGCTCGTCCGGCGGCGGCAGGAGCAGGGGAGCGGAGTCCGCAAAGGCCAGCGCCAGCCAGCCGTCGTTGCCGGGGATCGAGCCAGCACCGCACCACACGACCTCACCGGTCGCGCACAGTTCGTCCAGATCGGACGAACGGTAGCCGTCGATCCGCGCGGGCAGGACGAGGCGTTCGAGCGCCGACGCGGGAATCGGTACGCCCTGCAACTGCGCGATGACGTCGGCTACGGCGTCGATGCCTTGGCGGTGCCGCCCGACGCCCTGCCAGCGGGGCAGGAACCGCCCGAGTACGCCCGGCGCAACCGGCTCGATCTCCTTACGCAGAGCGGCCAGCGACCGCCGTCGCAGCAAGCGCAGGACTTCCGCGTCGCACCATTCGATGTGGCCGCCGTCGGACGCCTCGGTGAATTCGCCCGACACCACCCGTCCGGTGGCGGCGAGCCGCCGCAACGTGTGTTCGACGACTGCGATCCCGAGGCCGAAGCGTTCGGCGACGGTGTCGGACCGGAACGGGGCGTGCGTACGCCCATAGCGGGAAACGAGGTCCGTCAAGGGATCCGCGACGGGAGCCGTGTACGCCGCCGGCAGCCCGGGCGGGAGTGCGACACCGAGGGCGTCCCGATAGCGGCCGGCGTCCTCGCCGATGATGAAGCATTCCCGGCCGCCGACGCGTACGCGCACGATCCGGTTGGCCTTCTCCAGCGGCGCCAGCCAGGCCGGCTCGGCGCCCAGTGCCGTCAGCTCGTCGAGGCGCAGTTCACCGAGCTGGCGCAGCACCTCGATGACGTCCTCACCGTCGCGCAGGCGCCGGTCGCGCCAGCGCAGCCGGTGGCCGACTGCTTCGATGACGGCCGGATCGAGCAGCTCCCGCAATTCGACCCGGCCCAGCAGCTCGGCGAGCAGCGTCGGGTCCAGCGATAGGGCCGCCGCTCGACGTTCGGCCAGTGGAACGTCTTCCCCGTAAAGGAATGCGCCCACGTATCCAAAGAGGAGAGACCGGGCGAAGGGCGACGGCTTGCTCGTGTTCACGTCGATCAGGCGTACGCGCCGCGCGGCGACGGAGCGCATGAGATCGGTCAGGGCGGGCAGGTCGAAGACATCGCGCAGGCATTCGCGAGCCGCTTCGAGCGTTACCGGGAAGTCGGGGAAGTCGCGCGCCACATCGAGCAGCTGGGCCGCTCGCTGGCGTTGTTGCCACAGCGGCTGGCGGCGGCCGGGATCACGGCGGGGCAGCAGCAGCGAACGGGCGGCGCATTCCCGGAAACGGGAGGCGAACAGGGCTGACGTGCCGACCGTATCCGCCACGATCATCGAGATCTCGTCCGGGTCGAAGACGAAGTCGGCGGCGCCCGGCGGCTCGTCGGCCCCCTCGGGCAGGCGGATCACGATGCCGTCGTCGGCCGCGTGGACCTGGGCGTCGATGCCGAGCCGTTCGGTGAGCCGCTGCCCGATCGCCAGCGCCCAGGGCGCGTTCACGGGCGCGCCGAAGACACAGTGGACGATGATGCGCCAGTCGCCCAGCTCGTCGCGGAACCGCTCCACGAGTACGGTGCGGTCATCGGGCAGATGGCGCGTCGACTGCCGCTGCTCATCCAGGTACGCACGCAGGTTCTCGACGGCGGTCGCGTCCAGCCCTGGTGCGGCGGTGACCGTGGGCGACTCCAATTTCGGCGTACGCAGAAAAGCGCCGATGGCCTTGCCGAGTTCGACCGGGCGGCCGGCCTGATCGCCCTTCCAGAAGGGCAGCCGGGCCGGCTGGCCGGGCGCGGGTGAGACGAGTACGCGGTCGGGCGTGATGTCTTCGATCCGCCAGGAGCTGGAGCCGAGCGCGAAGACGTCGCCGACGCGCGACTCGTAGACCATCTCCTCATCGAGTTCCCCGACGCGGGCCGGCTTGTCGCTGCCGGCCAGGAAAACGCCGAAGAGGCCACGGTCGGGAATGGTGCCGCCGCTGGTGACGGCGAGCCGCAGATTCCCGGGCCGGCCGCTGATGCGGTCGCTGGCGCGGTCCCAGACGATACGCGGTCGCAGTTCCGCGAAGGCGGTCGACGGATACCGGCCGGAAAGCATGTCCAGCACGGAATGCAGCGCCGAGTCGGGCAGCTCCGCGAACGGTGCCGCGCGGCGGATGAGGCTGGCCGCGTCGGCGACCGTCCACTCATCGAGCGCGGTCATCGCGACGATGTGTTGCGCCAGGACGTCGAGCGGGCTGTGCAGGTAGTCCAGGGATTCGAGGGTGCCGCCGGTCATGCGGTCGGCCACGACGGCGGAGGCGAGCAGATCCCCGCGGTGCATCGGGAAGACCACCCCCCGCGAGATGGCGCCGACCTGGTGACCGGCCCGGCCGACGCGCTGCAGCCCGGCTGCCACGCTCGGCGGGGCACCCACCTGCACGACGAGATCGACGGCGCCCATGTCGATGCCCAGCTCCAGGCTGGACGTCGCCACCACGGCCGGCAACCGCCCGGACTTCAGCTCCTCCTCGATGTGTTTTCGTTCCTCTTTGGACACTGAGCCGTGGTGAGCGCGGGCGATCACGCCAGGCGCGCCGTAGCCGGTGCCGGCCTGCGCCATGATGTGCGCGGGCGGGGTCACCGATCGCGCGAGGTTCTCGACCGCCAGTTCGTTGAGGCGGGCGCAGAGCCGCTCGGCTCCACGGCGGGAGTTGGTGAAGACGATGGTCGAGCGGTGAGCGGCGATCAGCTGGTAGACCCGCTCCTCGACGGCGGGCCAGATGGACGCGCGCCGCGGCCCCTCGTCATCGGGGCGGCCCTCGTCGAGCGAGGTCATGTCGGCGACCGGAACCTCCACCGACACCTCGATGGTCTTGGCGGTCGGCGGCTGGACGACCACCGTCGGCGCAGCGCCGCCCAGGAAGCGAGCGGCGATCTCGGTCGGCTGCACGGTCGCCGACAGCCCGATCCGCTGCGCGGGCTTGGGGAGAAGGGCGTCGAGGCGCTCCAGCGACAACGCGAGGTGCGCTCCGCGTTTCGTCCCCGCAACCGCGTGAACCTCGTCGACGATCACCGTCTCGACTCCGCGCAACGACTCGCGGGCCGCCGACGTCAGCAGCAGGAAAAGGGATTCGGGCGTGGTGATGAGAATGTCCGGTGGGCGCCGGGCGAACAGGCGCCGCTCCTGTGCCGGTGTGTCGCCCGTACGCATCCCCACCGTCACCGTGGGCTCCGGCCGGCCGAGCCGCGCCGCCGCGTGTTTGATCCCGATCAGCGGCGTACGCAGGTTGCGCTCGACATCGACCGCGAGCGCTTTCAACGGGCTCACGTACACGACCCGGCAGCGCTGTTGTGGATGAGACGGCAGCGGTTCATGAGTCAGCCGGTCGAGCGCCCAGAGGAAGGCGGCCAGTGTCTTGCCCGATCCCGTCGGCGCGACTACCAGGGCATGCTGGCCGTCCGCGACCGCTCGCCAGGCGCCCGCCTGCGCAGCGGTGGGCGCGGCGAAGGCGGTCGCGAACCACTCCCGGGTCGCGGCGCCGAACCGGCTCAGCACGTCATCCACGCCACCATCCTGCCCCGCCGGTGTGACATTCGGCCCGCGATGCGCTCCGCACCGGCCAGGGGCGGCCAGCTCGTCGATGTCCCAAAAGGGGATACTTACGCCACTTCCGGCTTGCCGGATGTCGTCCGGTTGGATAAGGTCGGTGGGCCGTTCAGCTATCGAACCAGCCTGGGGGGCCCGAGACATGAACGACCGTCAGACCGCTCGCCGCCACCGCACCGAATCGGACATTCTGCTGCGGCAGCTGGACAGCCACCTCTCCTGGGTGCGTACCAGCGCTCCGCAGGACCTGCCTCTGGCCGAGCGGATCACGATCACACTTCGCCGCCTGGTCGACGAGACCTCCCGCTCCAGCGCCGTCGACCGGGCCATGGTCCGGGCCGCGGTGCACTTCGTCGTCGTACGCAAGCACCGAGCCGGGTCGACGCGCCACCCGCACCGCCCGGTGAGCGCCGACGTGCCGGTGCTGAACGAGATCGTGACCGCGCTCGGGCGCCACGATCTCGCTCTCCAACACGTCGCGCCCTGATCGCGGCCATCCCGCTTCATGATCTGAACCAGATCATGGCGCGGGTCGACGGGATCATGAAGTGGGCTAGGAGAGGGATGCGGTCGCGAGGCGGAGGCTGAAGCCGAGGAACAGTGCGCCGATCGCCGAGGTACCCGCGGCTGCGAGCCGGCGCCGCCGGCGGATGGCGTCGCCGAGGAAGACCCCGCACGCCGCCTGATACCCCCGGCGTACGCCGAAAGCAGCGGCCGTGGAAAGCACGTACATGGAGTTGGGCCCGGGCAGCAGGATGATCGCGATCGTGCCGATCACGTAGGTCCACAGGTCGGTGACCCCGAGCATCAGGCAACCTTACGCGAGCACGGGCGGCCGGAGCCGCGCACGCAAAGCGAGATGTGCGGCCGGCCACTCGTGCCGCGTCATGCCGAAGACGACGGTGTCGCGCCAGGTGCCGTCGGACAGCTTCCTATGGCGGCGCAGCAGTCCTTCGCGGGTCGCGCCGAGGCGTTCGATGGCCGCGTGCGAGCGGGTGTTCGAGGCGTGTGCTTCCCACTGGACGCGCTCGCAGCCCAGCGTGTCGAAGGCGTACGCCAGCAGCAGGAGCTTCGACTCCGTGTTGATGCCCGTACGCCACCACCGGCGCCCGAGCGTGGTGATGCCGATGATGACCGACCGGTTGTTCGGGTCGATGCCGTAGAACGACGTCGTACCAACGATTTCACCGGTGGCGGCGGACCGCTGGACCCACGGGACCCGAGCACCTCGCACGTGTTGCGCTTCCGCGTCGGCGACGAGCCGAGCCATCTCGGCCAGCGAGTGCGGCGTGTCGTTGAGCAGGTACTTCCACACCTCGTCGTCGCCGCCGACCGCTTCATAGAGGCCGGAAACGTGGTCCATGGTGAGGCGTTCGAGCACGACATGTTCGCCGCGCAACGTCGGCGCGTCATGCCACGGCGTCGGCGTCGTACGCAGATATGAAGGCAGGGGAGCGGTGACGCCGGCATCCGGTTGGGCGGTTCCGGCGACGACACGCATCGGCAGTACGCCCGCCCAGTGCGGCAGCGCCAGATCCTCCGGCTCCTCGTTCACGCCGCCGGTGCGCGTACGCACACTGACCTCGGTCAGCGGCACCCGCAGCACAGTGGTCTGCGCGGCTTCCTTCGCGTTCGGCGGCCGGGTCGCCGACGAGCGGCCGGTGCCGACCTTTTCCACCAATGCGGCGAAGGCGAGGTCCCGCTCGGTGGCGTCGGTCACCGGCTCGGCCGTTGCGTGCGCGACCAGGGATCGGTAGTTGGCGCTGTGGTGGAACTGCGACCGCGCCAGGATGATCCCGTCGAGGTGGGTCACCGACAGGCAGACCGGCATGCCGTCCCGCCGCGTTCCGAGGCCGAACCGGGAGCCCGTCGAGAAGTGGACGTAGACGACCTCGCCGACGCGGACGAACAGGGTGGGCAGGGCCCGGGGCTCGCCGTCGTGGACGAACGACAGGGTGCAGAACCACGCCTCGTCGAGGATCGCGTGCGCCTGCTCGCGCGAGTAGCTCATGCGGTCCTTCTCGCGCAGGCTTGTAGTGCGGTCGGTCTTCGGGAATGTATCCATGTCCGGTCCTGAGGGGGCTGTTGTTCTGGTACAATTCTGAAACTGTGGCAGTACAGTATCAGATCGCCGGCCGTACCGCAGCCGCGATCGTCGCCAGCGTCGAGGACGGTGTGCGTACCGGGGCACTGCGACCGGGCGACCTTCTCCCGACCGTACGCGGTCTCGCCGCCGATCTCGGCGTCGCGGCCAACACCGCGGCCGCGGCGTACCAGCAACTGCGGCAGCGAGGTGTCATCGAGACCCAGGGCCGCCACGGTACGCGCATCCGCCAGGAGACGCCGATCTCCTCACTGCGTACCAGTAAGGAACCGAGCGTGCCGGAGGGCGTGCTGGACCTGGCCGCGGGCATGCCGTCGCTGCTGCCGGATCTCGGACCGGCGCTGCGCCACGCGGCCGCTGTCCATGATGGACATATTGGTGTCGTGCCGGAGCTGGTGGCCGAGGCCCGCAGGCGGCTGGGGGATCTGCCGGACGAGGCGGCCTACGCGGTCGTCGGCGGTGCGCTCGACGGTCTGGATCGCTTGCTGAGCACGGAATTACGGCCGGGTGATCCGGTCGGCGTCGAGGACCCGGGCTGGGCGTCGTCGCTCGATCTGCTGGCCGCGCACGGCATGACGCCGGTGCCGATGCCAGTCGACGACGATGGGCCCACTGTGGACGGTCTCGTGGGCGTGCTGAAAGCCGGGGTCAAGGCGGTCATCGTCACCACCCGGGCGCAGAACCCGACCGGCGCCTCGGTTACGCCCGAGCGAGCCGCCCGGCTCCGGAAAGTGTTGCAGGGACACGAGATTCTCCTCATCGAGGACGACCACGCGGCCGAGCTGGCCGGGGTCGCGCTGGCTCCGCTGGCCGGATCCACGCCGCGGTGGGCGTTCCTACGCAGCGCTTCCAAGCCCTACGGACCCGACCTGCGCATCGCGATCCTGGCCGGCGACGAGACCACCGTCGCCCGGGTTCAAGGCCGTCAGCGGCTCAGCGCCGGCTGGGTTTCGACCGTTCTGCAGCACACGCTGCTGCGGCTGTGGGAGACCTATGATCCCGCCGGCGCCGCGCACGAGTATGACCGGCGGCGCACCGCCCTCGTCGAGGCGCTGCGGTCGCGCGGCTGGGCGGCCCGCGGGCGTACCGGCATCAACGTCTGGGTCCCGGTCGACAGCGAGGCGCAGGCTCTCACGGCGCTTCGCGATCATGGGTACGCCGTGGCGCCCGGCAGTCTCTATCGCATAGCGAGTCCACCGGCGGTCCGGGTGACCATCGCACACCTCCCCGTGGCGGCCGTCGAAGCCTTCGCGGACGCATTCGCCGATGCGGTCGGGCGCCGCAGCGGCCGCTGGACGGTGTGATCCTTCCGGATGCCCCGCTCTGACGGGCTATCCCCGCTGTGACGGGCTGAGATGGCACACAGTGAGATGATCGACACAGGTAGGGTTCGGGTACCCCGTCACCCCTTACCCGCCCCGGAGCCCTGCTGTGCCAGCCTTCGACGTCATCCGCATCCAGCGCCGTACGCTGCGCGTACTCGTCACTAATGAGATCATCAGCGGGCTCGGGGTATCGATCGGCATCTCCGTCGGCGCGCTGCTCTCCGAACAGATGGTGGGCACCGCGCTGTCCGGGGTCGCGCAGAGCGTGGCCGTCGCCGGCGCGGCGATCAGCGCCCTGCCGGTGAGCCGGATCATGGGCCGCTACGGCCGCCGGCCGGGTCTGGCCAGCTCCTATGTCGTCGGAGCGCTCGGCGCCGGAACGGTCGTGGCCGCGGCCACCTGGCGCAGCATCGCCCTGCTCTTCGTCGGCATGTTCCTGTTCGGCGCCGGCAACACCGGCAAGTACCAGTCCCGGTACGCCGTGGCCGACCTCGCTCAGCCGAACCAGCGGGGCCGGCAGCTCTCCTGGGTCGTGTGGGCGTCGACGATCGGCGCGGTCGCCGGGCCGAACCTGGCCGCACCGGCCGGCGCCCTGGTCGGCGGCACCGGCATCCCGGTGCTGGCCGCGCCGTTCCTGGCCTCGGCGGCCACCTTTCTTCTCTGCGCCGTCTGGCTGCTGTTCATGCTGCGCCCGGATCCGCTGAAACTGGCCAAGCGGCTGGCTGCGCACAGCGTTGCGGCACCGGCCGAACCGGTCGTGTCCGATGAGCCCATCGCGGATCCGGCCGCCACCGCGGCCGCGGCCCGCCGCGGGTTCCGGGCGGTCGCCCACCGCATCTGGCCGATCGCCGGGGCCCGGCTCGGCCTGGCCTCGATGGCCCTCGGCCACGTCGTGATGGTCGGCGTGATGTCGATGACTCCCATCCACATCGGACAGAGCCACCCGGGCCCGCGTACGCTCACCCTCGTCGGCATCGTCATCGGCCTGCACATCGCCGGCATGTACGCCCTCTCGCCGATCGTCGGCTGGCTGACCGACCGGGCCGGACGGCGGACCGTGATCCTCGCCGGCACGGCGCTCCTGATCACCGCCTGCGTGGTCGCGGGCTCGGCCGGCGACGACGTGGTACGCCTCACGATCGGCCTGACCCTGCTGGGCCAGGGCTGGTCGTGCACGATGGTCGCGGGCTCGACGCTGTTCTCCGAGAGCGTGCCGCTGGAGATCAAGGCGCCGGCCCAGGGCCTGTCGGATATGACCACCGGTGTCGGCGGCGCCATGGCCGGCCTGCTGTCGGGCGTGATCGTGCAGTACTGGTCCTATCCGGCGCTCGCCGTTGTCGCCGCGCTCGCGGTGGTGCCGCTGCTGGCACTCGCGCTGCGGACGCGGCAGTCTGGTGCGGGTACGCCCGCCGGTGACGCTGAGTCGATGCTGCGGCCGGTGAGGACGAGAGAGGTAGCGGATGAAGCTCAGTGACTTCTGGCGCCGGATGGGCGAGGCATTCGGGCCGGCGTACGCCCGCTCGGTCGCGGCCGATCAGGTGTTGCCGCAGCTCGGTAAGACGATCGATGAGGCGCTGCGGTCGGGTGTCGACGCGGTCGTGGTGTGGCGGGCGGTCTGCGCGGCCTACCCCGACCGAGTGCCATCTCGCCTGCGCTAGCGTGTCGCGGTAGCGCATAGTACATGTGTACGGGTAGTGTGCGGCCGGTCGGTCTCGCGGCGTGCGGTCGCACAGACACGCGCCGGTCCGGCCGACCGCGATGGGCTTTTGTCATACCCGGCACATACGGTGTCGGGCGTGACGAAGAGTTCGACGGCGAAGGCGCCCGCGAAGGCGGCCCAGCAAGGGGTGGCAGGCATGGCAGCAGCAAGTCCTGACAAGAGCAAAGCGCTCGACCTGGCGATGGCCCAGATCGAGAAGGCGCACGGCAAGGGGTCGGTGATGCGCCTGGGCGAGCGCCCGCAGGTGCAGATGTCGGTGATCCCGACCGGCTCCATCGCACTCGACGTCGCACTCGGCGTCGGCGGCCTGCCGCGTGGCCGCATCGTCGAGATCTACGGTCCGGAAGCGTCCGGTAAGACCTCGCTCGCGCTGCACGCCATCGCCAATGCGCAGCGGGCCGGCGGCATCGCCGCGATCATCGACGCGGAGCACGCGCTCGACCCCGACTACGCCAAGGCGCTGGGCGTCGACACCGACGCGCTGCTGGTGTCGCAGCCCGACACCGGCGAGCAGGCCCTGGAGATCGCCGACATGCTGGTGCGGTCGGGCGCCCTCGACCTCATCGTCATCGACTCCGTGGCCGCGCTCGTGCCGCGCGCCGAGATCGAGGGCGAGATGGGTGACAGCCACGTCGGCCTGCAGGCCCGCCTGATGAGCCAGGCGCTGCGGAAGATGACCGGCGCGCTCAACACCACCAACACCACCGCGATCTTCATCAACCAGCTACGCGAGAAGATCGGCGTCATGTTCGGCTCGCCCGAGACCACCACCGGTGGCAAGGCGCTGAAGTTCTACGCGTCGGTCCGCCTCGACGTGCGGCGCATCGAGAGCCTCAAGGACGGCACCGAGGTCGTCGGCAACCGGACCCGGGTCAAGGTCGTCAAGAACAAGGTCTCCAGCCCGTTCCGGCAGGCCGAGTTCGACATCATGTACGGCAAGGGCATCTCGCGGGAGGGCTCGCTGATCGACGTCGGCGTCGAGCAGAGCATCATCCGCAAGGCCGGCGCCTGGTACACCTACGAAGGCGACCAGCTCGGGCAGGGCAAGGAGAAGGCCCGCGAGTTCCTCAAGGAGAACCCCGACGTCGCGGCCGAGATCGAGAAGAAGATCCTGGAGAAGCTCGGCGTCGGCGTGGGCAGCGCCGCGAGCGACGAGGCCGGCGGCCCGGCCCTGCCGCCCGTCGACTTCTGATCCAGCCGCGGCTCATGACCAGACGGGCTCGCTCGGGGCGAGGGTGGGATGCCGCTCCGCCCCGAGCGCCACGCCGCCGGCGTACGTCCACGCAGGACGGTACCGATCCCGCCGGCGACACCGGGCAGCCACGGCCGCGGCGCCGAGAGGTGTCGGCGACGACGCCCGACGACGACCTCTGGGCCGGCGATCCGGCGACGGCCGCGGCCCAGCCCGATCCTCGCCGCGAACCGCGGGTGCTGCCGTGGAGCCTCGACGACATGCGGCGTACCGGCAATCGCCCGGCCGACGGTGGCGAAGCGAAGGCGGCTCCCGGCGAGCCCCGAGCCGAGCCGCGTGACCAGCGCGAACGGGCCCGCGAGATCTGCCTGCAACTGCTGTCGGTCCGGCCGCGTACGCGCGCCGAGCTCGCCACCGCGCTGGCCAAGCGCGGGATCGCGGCCGACGTCGTCGCCGAGGTCCTCGACCGCTATGACGAGGTCGGCATCATCGACGACGCAGCGTTCGCGCACGCCTGGGTCGAGTCCCGCCACCACGGTAAGGGGCTGGCCCGCCGCGCCCTCGGCCAGGAGCTGCGCCGCAAGGGCGTGGAGCAGGATGTCATCAAGGATGCGCTGCTGGAGCTGGAGCCGGAGACCGAGGAGGCGACGGCTCGGGAGCTGGTCGAGCGCAAGTTGCGGACGACACGAGGTGAGCCGCAGGCGATCTTCCGGAAGCTGGTCGGCATGCTCGCGCGCAAGGGGTACCCGCCCGGCGTCGCGGTCCGCGCGGTGCGGGACGTGCTCGAACAGCACGCCCTTGAGCAGGACTTTTCCGCCTCCGACGAGGGCGACTGGGTCGACGCGCTGGAGGCTGAGGCGGCCACGGCCGAGGGGGATCGTCCGGATCGTGTCTGATCATGAGTTCTTGACCGAGCGGTCCTCACAACCTAGCCTCGTGGTTACGAGGATTGCCTCCGACCACCTTGGGTTAAAGCGCACAACATAGATCGCGTAACAGTAGAGCAACAGTTTGAGCGCCGATGTCCCTCGCGACATCGACTCCGGTGCTCGTCCGTACGGTGCGGACGCTGCGTGCCCGGAGCCGGTGAGCGGGCCGATGTCGTGCACCCTTTCCCTGGTCGGGCGTCCTCACGACGGCGTGTGACGAAGGGAGCGACCCATGAGCGGGCTCGAAGGAGTGCTTGCGGGCGCAGTCGTCCTTATCGCCGTGGGTCTGGCCGTCCTCGTCGTACTCGGTCTGCGGGTCGTACGCCAGGTGACCAACACCAAGGGCCGCGCGGCCGCCAGCGATGATCACGGACCCTGGCAGCGACCCCTCGGTCAGGCCGATGACGCCGAGTCCCGGGAGGTTCACGCGGCCGCCATCGAGGCGGCCGCAGCCTTGGAACAGGCCCGTGCGCTCACCGTCATCGCCCAGCGGGAGGCCAGTTCGGCCCGGGGCGACGCCACCGCCGCCAAGGCCGACGCTGCGGCCGCGAAAGCCGAGGCCCACGCGGCCCGCAGCGAGGCACAGCGCATCATCGACTCCGCGCACAACGAGGCCGAGGCGGTCCTGGAGCGGGCGCACAAGCAGGCCGAGGTCGACGGCGAGCAGGTACGCCAGGCCGCCCGCCGCAGCGGCGAACGCGAGATCGCCTTGCTCACCGCGACCGCCAAGGAGCAGGCCGAGGACGCCGAGCGCCGGGCCCAGCGGCTGGACGAGCGCGAGCGCCGCCATGCCGAGGAGGCCGACCGGCTGGCCGAGCGCGAGCGGCTGCACGGCGAGGAGGCGGAGCGGCTGGCCGAGCGCGATCGCCGCATCAACGCCGCCGAGCTGGACCTCGTGCGCTGGGAGACCGAGCTGAACAAGCGCTCCGACGATCTGGAGCGGGCGGAGGAGGCCCGCCGCCGCGAGCTGGAGCGCGTCGCCCGGCTGACCGCCGAGGCGGCCAAGGCCGAGCTGGTCGAGGCGATCGAGGCCCAGGCCAAGCGGGAGGCCGTCCTGCTCGTCCGGGACATCGAGAACGAGGCCCGCAGCACCGCCGACCAGCGCGCCCGGCACATCGTCGTGGACGCGATCCAGCGGGTGGCCAGCGAGCAGACCGCCGAGAGCGTCGTCAGCGTGCTGCACCTGCCCTCCGACGAGATGAAGGGCCGCATCATCGGCCGCGAGGGCCGCAACATCCGGGCGTTCGAGCAGGTGACCGGGGTCAACCTGATCATCGACGACACGCCCGAAGCGGTCCTGCTCTCCTGCTTCGACCCCGTACGCCGGGAGATCGGCCGGGTGACCCTGGAGAAGCTGGTGCTGGACGGCCGAATCCATCCGCACCGCATCGAGGAGATCTACGAGACGGCCCGCGACGAGGTGGAGCGGCTGTGCCTGCGGGCCGCCGAGGACGCGCTCGTCGAGGTCGGCATCACCGAGATCCACGACGAGCTGCTGACGATGCTCGGCCGGCTGCGCTACCGGACCTCGTACGGGCAGAACGTGCTCAAGCATCTCGTCGAGACCGCTCACATCGCCGGGATCATGGCCGCCGAGCTGCGGCTGGATCCGGCGCTCATCAAACGGTCGGCGTTCCTGCACGATATCGGCAAGGCCCTGACCCATGAGGTGGAGGGCTCGCACGCGTTGATCGGCGCCGACCTCGCCCGCCGGTGCGGCGAGTCCGAGGAGGTCGTGCACGCCATCGAGGCGCACCACAACGAGGTCGCGCCGCAGACCATCGAAGCGGTTCTCACGCAGTCCTCCGACGCCTGCTCGGGCGGGCGGCCCGGGGCTCGGCGGGAGAGCCTGGAGGCGTACGTGAAGCGGCTGGAGCGCATCGAGGAGATCGCGTCCACCAAGGTCGGCGTGGAGAAGGTCTTCGCGATGCAGGCCGGCCGCGAGATCCGGGTGATGGTACGCCCGGAGGACGTCGACGAGATCGGCGCGGCGGTGCTCGCCCGCGACGTGGCCAAGCAGATCGAGGAGGAGCTGACCTACCCCGGCCAGATCCGCGTCACCGTCGTGCGCGAGTCCCGCACGACCGAGATCGCGCGTTGACGAGGACCGAGATCGCGCGTTGAGCCGGGTGCGTTACGCGCCGGCGGCGCCAGCGCCGGCCTCCACCATCTGCACCGGCGGCTCGTCACTCTTGCGGCGGTGCCGCCCCGAGCCCATCCGGCCTTGCAGGTAGTGCGCGAGCCTCGACACGACGTAGTTGACCGCGACGTACATGACGCCGAGGGTGACGAACATGGGGATGCCGTTGGCGATGTTCAAGCCCCGGAACGCCTCGACCATCTGCTGCGTGGTCCGCAGAGCCTCCTCATAGGACACGGTCAGGCCGCCGAGCGAGGTGTCCTTCAGCACGACCACTAGCTGGCTGATCAGTGCCGGCAGCATGATGCGCAGCGCCTGCGGATACAGCACCAGTACGCTCGTCTGCCACGAGCCGAGGCCGATGGCCAGGGACGCCTCGCGCTGGCCGCTGGGGAGGTTCTCCATTCCCGAGCGGATGATCTCGGCGATGACCACGCTGTTGTAGATCGTCAGGGCGATGACGAGGTACCAGAGGCGGTCGTCGAAGTCGACGCCCCATCTCGGCAGGAAGGTGTAGACGACGACGATGGTCACGTAGACCGGTGTACCGCGGGCGACTTCGACCCAGCCCCGGGACAGTCCGACGCCGGCGAGGACGGACGAGATGAGCCCGGTCCGGGCCGGGCGTGGCTGGTCCGGGAAGCGCCGTCGCCGCAGCTCCCGCAGCTCGCGGCGGACCAGCCCGAGCAGCGAGCCAAGCACGAACGAGAAGACCATCGACAGGACGGCCGCCTTGAGGGTACGCAGCCAGCCGTCCCTCCACCGGTCCCAGACCAGCGGGAAGTTCGGGTCGCTGGTGTCGAAGATCGGCGCCCACAGCTTCCAGTCGAACTGGCCGCGGTCGGCCAGCGGCTGGACGATGACCAGGTACGCCAGCAGGGCGATGAGCGGCGCCGCGACGATGCTGGCGACGATGGTCTTGGCGCGCGTACGCGGGCCCGGGGTGTCGTAGAGAACGCTGCTCATCGGCGTACCGTCTTCTTCTGCGAACGCTCGACGGCGTCGAGCACGAGGCCGAGCGGGATGGTCAGGACCAGGTAGCCGACGACGACACCGACCAGGACCGCCATCGAGTCGTAGGACGCCCCCTCGGCCTGCGAGATCAGCCGGTCGAAGACGCCCGTCATGGACGCGAGTACGCCGAACGACAGCGCCAGCGCCGAGTTCTTGATCATCGCGATGATCACCGAGCCGAGCGGGACGATCGCGAATTTCCACGCTTGCGGCAAGACGATGTGGCGCAGGTTCTGGCCGAAAGTCATGCCCAGCGAGCGGGCGGCCTCGGCCTGGCCGACCGGTACGGCGTTGATTCCGCTGCGCAGCGCCTCGCATACGAACGCGGCGGTGTAGACCGTCAGCGCGATGGTGGCGAACCGGAAGAACGGCAACTCGGTGCCGAGCGGCCGGATCAGGGTCGTCAGCCCGGGGATCTTGAGGAAGTCGGCGTTGCTGCCCAGCAGGGGGAGGACGAAGGCGCAGACGAACATGACCACGGTCAGCGGGATGTTGCGGAAGACGGTCACGTAGGCCGTTCCCACTCCGCGTACCGGCGGCAGCGGCGCGACTCGCAGAACCGCCACGAGCGTGCCGATGGCCAGCGCGCCCACTGCGGCGAGGACGCACATCTGGACGGTTCCCAGGAACCCCTCCCAGAAGACGCCGAACTGGTCGAAGTAGACCTCCACCGCTCTCTCCCCTCAGCGGTCGGTACCGCAGCGGCGGCGCAGCGCTTCCCACGCTGCGCCGCCGACGACGATGGATCAGTAGCGAACTACGCTCAGGCTGCTCGGCATCTTGATGAGGTCCTTGATGGAGGCGTCCCAGGCGGCCTTGTACCGGCCGTCGGAGAACGCCTTCTCCAGGGTGTCGTTGATGAAGTCGCGGAACACCTTGTCGTCCTTCTTCACGCCGATGCCATACGGCTCACGGGTGAAGGCCTGGCCGATGAGGCGTACGTCGTTGGGGTTCTGGCTCTGGTAGCCGGACAGGATGACGTTGTCGGTGGTGATGGCGTCGACGGTCTTGTTCTTCAGCGCGTCCAGGCACTTCGAGTACACGTCGAACAGGACCAGCTGCGCGGTCTTGTCCTTGACGTAGGTCTCGATGTTCTTGGCCGGCGTCGAGCCCGTCACCGAGCAGACCTTCTTGGTGCCGTCGCCGAACGACTCCGGGCCGCTGATGGACATGTCGTCCTTGCGGACGAGGATGTCCTGGCCGGCGACGAAGTACGGGCCGGCGAAGGAGACCTTCTCCTTGCGGGTGTCGTTGATGGTGTAGGTCGCCACCACCATGTCGACCTTGCTATCCATGATCAGGGCTTCGCGGTCCTTCGACGGCGACTCCACCCACTCGATGTTGTCGTCCTTGATGCCCAGCTCGTGCGCGATGATCTTGGCAACCTCGACGTCGAAGCCGGCCGGCTTGCCGTCGAGCCCTTTGAGGCCGAACAGCGGCTGGTCGAACTTCGTGCCGATCTTCATCTTGCCCGCCTTGGCGAGCCTTTCCATCGTGGTGCCCGCCGCGAACTTGCCGGCGGCGTCGTTGTCGTCGCCGCCGCAGGCGGCGGCGGTGAACGCGAGCGCGGCGGTCAGCGCCACCGCGGCTATGCGGGACAAACGCATGGTGTCTCCTCCCCTTAACACCGCACGCCGGCATCCGGCCGGCAGCGGAGACTATGTGCTCGGCTCCCGCAAGGTCAGTGGGTCAAGACCTTGCCCAGGAAGTCGCGCGCCCGCTCGCTGCGCGGGTTGTCGAAGAACTCCGCCGGCGGCGCCTGCTCGACGATCTGCCCGTCGGCCATGAAGACCACGCGGTCGGCCGCATGCCGGGCGAAGCCCATCTCGTGAGTCACGACGATCATCGTCATGCCGTCGCGGACCAGCGCGGTCATGACGTCCAGGACCTCGCCGACCATCTCCGGGTCCAGGGAGCTGGTCGGCTCGTCGAAGAGCATCGCCTTGGGCCGCATGGCCAGCGCCCGCGCGATGGCGGCCCGCTGCTGCTGGCCGCCCGACAGCTGAGCCGGGTACTTGTCCGCCTGGTCGGCGATCCCCACGCGCTCCAGCAACTGCATCGCATAGGTACGCGCGGCGGCGCGGTTCTCCTTGCGTACCTTGATCGGACCGAGGGTCACGTTGTCGAGCACGGTCTTGTGCGCGAACAGGTTGAACGACTGGAACACCATGCCGACTTCGCTGCGCAGCCGGGCCAGGTCCTTGCCTTCGGCGGGCAGCTCCTGGCCGTCGAAGCGGATCACGCCCGAATCGATCGCCTCCAGCCGGTTGACGGCTCGGCACAAGGTCGACTTGCCCGAGCCGGACGGCCCGATGACGACGACCACTTCGCCACGCGCAACGGTCAGGTTCACATCCCGCAGCACATGCAGCTTGCCGAACCACTTGTTGACGCCGTCCAGCTCGATCAGGGCGTCGGCCGTCATGCGCGAGTCCTCCGGAGGGGGTGCCTCCCTCCGCGCGCCCGTACGCGCTCATCACGCGGGGGCGAAATCGGAGGGCAAGAGGGGTATGGATGGTGCTTGGCAGTTTAGAGCGACGGTAGCGGCAGCAAGCAACCGGTTTGGTCACGGGCCGATAACACCGTCGGACGGCCGTCCATCGGCCGACCGGGGGAGGCGCCGCACGTGAAACCGGGGTGACGCAAGCAACACCGGTGGACCTCGCCGGTGACTGTTGCCGAGCCGTTACCGTAAACCCTGAAGCGACTCAATGATGATCTGCACAGGCTTGCGAGGGACCACCATGTCGGATGTCAAGCTCGACCACCCCGGTGGGCAGCTCCTCCTGCCGGTACACCCGGCCGTGGAGGGCCCCGCGGGTGCCGACGTCAGCAAGTTGCTGAGCCAGACCGGCTACGTGACTTACGACCCGGGCTACGTCAACACCGCCACCTGCTCTTCGAAGATCACCTACATCGACGGCGACGCGGGGATCCTGCGCTACCGCGGATACCCGATCGAGCAGCTGGCCGAGAAGTCCTCCTTCCTGGAGGTCTCGTACCTGCTGATCTACGGCGAGCTGCCGACCGCACAGCAGGTGCAGGACTTCACCGAGAAGATCAAGAACCACACGCTGCTGCACGAGGACATGCGCCGCTTCTTCGACGGCTTCCCGCGCGACGCGCACCCGATGCCGGTGCTGTCCTCGGCGGTGACCGCGCTGTCGACGTTCTACCAGGACAGCCTCGATCCGTTCGACCCCGAGCACGTCGAGATCTCGACCATCCGCCTGCTGGCCAAGGTGCCCACGATCGCGTCGTACGCGTACAAGCGGTCGGTCGGGCAGGCCCTGCTCTACCCGGACAACTCGCTGGGCTACGTCGAGAACTTCCTGCGCCTGACGTTCGGCGTACAGGCCGAGAAGTACGAGGTCGATCCGGTCGTCAGCCGCGTGCTGGACATGCTGTTCATCCTGCACGCCGACCACGAGCAGAACTGCTCGACCTCGACCGTGCGCATCGCCGGCTCGGCCCAGGCCAACCTGTTCACCTCGATCTCGGCCGGCGTCAACGCCCTGTCCGGCCCGCTGCACGGCGGCGCGAACGAGGCCGTCCTGGAGATGCTCGGCGCCATCCGGGCCGACGGCGGCGACGTCGAGACGTTCGTCCGGCGGGTCAAGAACAAGGAGGACGGCGTCAAGCTGATGGGCTTCGGCCACCGGGTCTACAAGAACTACGACCCGCGCGCCGCCATCGTGAAGAAGGCCGCCCGCGACGTCCTGGCCCGCATGCACAAGCCGGACCCGCTGCTGGACCTCGCCATGCGGCTGGAGGAGATCGCGCTCGCCGACGACTACTTCGTCTCGCGCAAGCTCTACCCCAACGTGGACTTCTACACCGGCCTCATCTACAAGGCCATCGGCTTCCCGAGCCGGATGTTCACGGTGCTGTTCGCGCTCGGCCGGATGCCCGGCTGGATCGCTCAGTGGCGCGAGATGATCAACGATCCGGAGACCAAGATCGGCCGTCCCCGCCAGCTGTATGTCGGATACCCCCAACGCGACTACCAGCCGGCTGACAAGCGCTAGTGCTTGAGGCCCGCGAGCCACTTGCGGCGATTCATGTCGCAGTGTCCGCGGGCCTCGCTGTCCGTTAGCTCCCGCGCGCACCGGTCGCTTCGCTCCCTGCCCGGTCCGCGAGTGGTCAAAGCCCCGGTACGCTAGGGGGTCGGTAAGGGAGGGCACGTGTCGCGGAGCTACAAGGTCGTTACGTACGGCTGCCAGATGAATGCGCACGATTCCGAGCGCATCTCCGGCCTGCTGGACGCGGCCGGCTACGTGCGGGCGGCCGAGGACGGCGACGCCGACGTGGTGGTTTTCAACACGTGCGCAGTGCGCGAGAACGCCGACAACCGCCTCTACGGCAACCTCGGCCACCTGCGGCCGCAGAAGACCCGTAACCCGGACATGCAGATCGCTGTGGGCGGCTGCCTGGCCCAGAAGGACCGGGGCGAGATCACTCGCCGGGCGCCCTGGGTCGACGTTGTCTTCGGTACGCACAACATCGGCTCGCTGCCGGTGCTGCTGGAGCGGGCGCGCCACAACGAGGAGGCCCAGGTCGAGATCCTGGAGTCGCTGGAGGTCTTCCCGTCGACGCTGCCGACCCGGCGCGAGTCCACGTACGCCGGCTGGGTGTCGATCTCGGTCGGCTGCAACAACACCTGCACCTT